>Ga0181594_10000054_pt1 | contig 80046 bp, 63 predicted proteins | sample 071ome_18_FD_145603 | JGI IMG/M metagenome (GOLD analysis project Ga0181594, IMG submission 145603) | Coastal salt marsh microbial communities from the Groves Creek Marsh, Skidaway Island, Georgia - 071413BT metaG (spades assembly) | ecosystem: Environmental > Aquatic > Marine > Intertidal zone...
AATACGAAGGTTATTTTCTTACCGTATACGACATCGTCTGGTTTGCCCGATCGCAGGGCATTCTCTGCCAGGGTCGGGGCTCAGCGGCCAACTCAGCCGTGTGCTTTGCGCTTGGGATTACCGAAGTGGACCCGGCGCGTATGGCGATTCTTTTTGAGCGTTTTGTCTCTCGCGAGCGCAATGAGCCGCCGGACATTGATGTCGACTTTGAGCACGAGCGCCGCGAAGAGGTCATGCAGTATGTGTACCGACGCTATGGACGACACCGCGCTGCGCTCACCAGCGCGGTGATTACCTATCGACCGCGCAGTGCGATTCGGGACGTGGGTAAGGCGCTGGGGCTCTCACAGGATCAGATTGACCGGCTGGCCGGCAATCTGGCCTGGTGGCGTGATCGCAAGATTGTTCCTGAGCGCATTAAAGAGATCGGCCTGGATCCCAACGGCCCAATTCTTCGCCAGGTGCTCATACTGGTGCAGCAGCTGATGGGGTTTCCCCGGCATCTTTCGCAGCACTCCGGCGGCTTTGTCATCTCGCATGAGCCGCTTTGTGATCTCGTGCCGATTGAAAATGCCGCCATGACCGATCGCACGGTAATCCAGTGGGATAAGGACGACATCGACCAACTCGGGCTGCTTAAGGTGGATTGTCTTGCGCTGGGCATGCTGAGCGCTATTCATCGGTCCTTTGATCTTCTCAAGCGCCATCGTAAAAAAGATCTCAGTATGGCTACCCTGCCGGCTGAGGACCCCAAGGTATACGCAATGATCAGCCAGGCCGATACGGTGGGCGTGTTTCAGATCGAGTCACGCGCACAGATGGTGATGCTGCCCCGGCTGCGGCCGCGCTGTTTTTATGATCTGGTGATTGAGGTGGCCATTGTTCGCCCCGGGCCGATTCAGGGCGATATGGTGCACCCCTACCTCAGACGACGAAACGGCGAAGAAGCCGTTAGCTACCCCAGCGAGGCAGTGCGCGAGGTGCTTGACCGCACGCTGGGCGTTCCTATCTTTCAGGAGCAGGTGATCAAACTCGCGATGGTAGCGGCCGGCTTTACACCCGGTGAAGCCGACGGACTGCGGCGCGCGATGGCCGCCTGGAAACGCCACGGCGGACTCGGTCATTATGAAGAACGACTTACCCAAGGGATGCGCGAGCGCGGCTACAGCGAAGATTTTGCAAAGCGCATTTATCAGCAGATTCTCGGCTTTGGAGAGTACGGCTTTCCGGAATCCCACGCGGCCAGCTTTGCGCTGCTGGTGTATGTCTCGGCATGGTTCAAATGTCATGAGCCGGCGATCTTTACCTGCGCGCTGTTAAACAGCCAGCCGATGGGATTTTATGCGCCCGCCCAGCTTATTCAGGATGCCCGGCGCCATGGGGTGGTGGTACATCCTGTTGATGTCACCCGAAGCGAATGGGACTGCACTATTGAACGACATGCCGCACAGCTGACCCTGCGTTTGGGGCTGCGGCTGGTAAAGCACTTGAGTCATTCGGGCGCACTGCGGCTGACCCAGGCTCGAGAGCAACAGGCGTTTACCCATCTTGAAGACCTCACCCACCGCGCCCGACTGGATAAAGGCGATCTGCAGGCGTTGGCCGGTGCCGATGCATTGGCGACATTGATTCAGGGGCATCGTCGGCAGGCCAGCTGGGCCGCGAGCGGCATGGAAAAAGCCTCGCCGGTCTTTCCCGTGCCCACCATAAAAGAAGCCGTGCCCATGCTGCGGGCTCCACACGCGGGAGAATCCGTTTGCGCCGATTACGCCAGCATAGGACTGACGCTTGGGCCGCATCCGCTGGCACTGCTACGTGAATCTTTAAAAAAACGCGGCATCCTCAGCAGCGCAATCGTTCGCAAAACAGAGGATAGGCGCTTTATTCATACCGCGGGTATTGTGACCAGCCGCCAGCGACCTTCAAGCGCAAATAACGTAACCTTTGTCACCCTTGAAGATGAAACGGGCCACATGAACCTGATCGTCTGGGAAAAAATCGCCGAGCGCCAGCACCAAACGCTGGTGGGTTCACAGTTGCTGGGGGTATATGGACAAGTGCAACGCGAAGGCGAGGTTATTCACATCGTAGCGCATCGCCTTAAGGACTACTCGCCGCTATTAGGCCGCCTGACGACCCGAAGCCGCGACTTTCATTAAATGCGCGCCGCCCCCCCACATGGGGTGGGATAGCTAATCCAGCGTGAATTCGATTCCGTTTGCCGCACAGGCTGCCTGAACGGTATTGCGTAAGAGACAGGCAATGGTCATGGGGCCCACTCCACCCGGAACAGGCGTAATCGCGCCCGCTACGGCCTCTGCCGAAGCGTAGTCCACATCACCAACGAGCCGCGTCTTGCCGTCCTCAGTGTCGATGCGGTTAATACCCACATCAATTACCACTGCGCCCGGTTTCACCCAATCCCCAGGAATCATCTCGGCGCGCCCCACTGCCGCCACGAGAATATCCGCCGCGCGGCAAACCTCGGGCAGGTCTTGGGTTCGCGAGTGCGCCACCGTGACCGTGCAACTTTCACCCAAGAGCAGCGCCGCCATGGGCTTGCCCACGATATTGGACCGACCCACCACGACAGCGTTCTTGCCGGAGAGATCACCAAGCTCGTCTTTTAACAACATGAGACAGCCAAACGGCGTACACGGCACAAGACCCGGCGCTCCGGTCGAGAGCCTCCCGACATTGACGAGATGAAATCCATCAACATCTTTATCAGGACTGATGGCATTAATTACGGCATGGGAATCGATCTGGGCCGGCAGCGGCAACTGCACCAAAATGCCGTGCACATCGGAATCGGCATTCAGCTGATCGATTAAGGCCAGCAGTTCCCCTTCGCTGGTGGTGTCCGGCAGCTTATGCTCGATTGATCGCATGCCTGCCTCAACCGTCTGCTTACCCTTGTTGCGGACATAGACCTGGCTGGCCGGGTCCTCACCCACCAACACTACCGCCAGCCCAGGCACAAGACCATGTGATTTCTGCAGTTCTGCAACCGCTTGCCCGACTCTCTCGCGCAAACCCTGCGCAAAGGCTTTGCCGTCAATCTTTTTGGCCATGCAATATCCTTATGTTTCTTTTGAAGCGTAGATCACCACGCCGACTCAGCAAGATCAGGCGGCGCTAACGCGAACCGCGCAATATTTAACCTCTGCGATCTTGCCTACGGGATCAAGCGCTGCGTTAGTCAATAAATTGGCCGCCGCCTCGTGATAGCAGAACGGGATGAACACCTCCCCGGGACGCATGCCACGATCGGCTCGGGCCAATGCCACCACTTCACCTCGACGGGATTCGACCTTGATCGATCCGCCCTCGCTGACGCCAAGTTTCTCGAGGTCATCCGGATGTGCGCTGACGACCGCCTCCGGCTCGATAGCGCTCAGCACCTGCGAGCGTCGCGTCATGGAACCCGTGTGCCAATGCTCAAGTTGGCGGCCTGTGATCAGCACGTAGGGGAACTCCGTATCCGGCAACTCGTTGGCGCTTAAAAGGCTCGCCGGCACAAACTTGCCGCGTCCGTCTACCGTGGGGAAATTCTCTTTAAAGACAACGCCCTGGCCGGGGTCGTCATCACCCGCACAGGGATAGGTAATACTGTGTTGATTTTCCAAGCGATCCCACGTCATTCCGGCGATGCTCGGCATCGCACCCCGCATTTCTTCAAATACATCGCGGGCATGTGAATAGTTCCAGTCGAGCCCAAGGCGCTTGGCGATCTCCTGGATGATCCAAAGATCCTGGCGGGCCTCGCCCGGGCAATCGAGTGCCTGGCGGCCCAACTGCACGCGTCGATCCGTGTTTGAGAAGGTGCCTGTTTTTTCCGGAAACGCAGAAGCCGGCAACAACACATCGGCAAAGGCCGCGGTCTCAGTCAAGAAGATATCCTGGAGCACGAGATGATCGAGCGCTGCCAGACCTGCGCGGGAATGATTGAGATCGGGATCTGACATCGCCGGGTTCTCGCCCATGATGTACATGCCACCGATCTCACCCTCGTAAGCTTTATCCATGATTTCAACGACTGTGAGCCCAGGATTGGGATCCAACTCAGCGCGCCAATACTTTGCAAAAAAGTCATTGGCCTCCGTGTTATCCACACGGCGATAGTCAGGGAACATCATCGGAATCAGACCAGCATCTGATGCGCCCTGAACGTTATTTTGACCACGAAGCGGATGCAGCCCGGTGCCCGGCCTCCCGATATTGCCGGTCATCAGCGAAAGCGCGATCAGGCAGCGTGCGTTATCGGTACCGTGCACGTGCTGACTGACACCCATGCCCCAGAAAATAATCGAGCCTTTGGAGCGGGCATATACCCGAGCGCATGCCCGAATAACGTCAGCATCAATTCCGCAGATGGGGGCCATCTCTTCAGCGCTGAACTCCTTAACGCGCTCACGAAGCTCCTCAAAGTTATTGGTGCGGGTTGCGATGAAATCCTGATCAACAAGATCCTCATCAATGATCGTGTGGATCATGGCATTCAGAAGCGCGACGTCCGTATCAGCGCGAAACTGCAGGAAATGATCGGCATGGCGCGCAAGCTCGGTGCGCCGAGGGTCCATCACGATCAGCGTAGCGCCTTTACGAGCCGCGTTTTTGATAAAGGTGGCTGCAACCGGATGGTTGCCGGTGGGGTTCGCGCCGATAACGACAATGACCTCCGCATGGGCGGCGTCTTCTACCTGATTAGAGACGGCGCCGGATCCAATTCCCTCAAGGAGAGCAGCGACCGACGACGCATGACACAGACGTGTGCAGTGGTCTACGTTGTTTGTGCCGAATCCAGTACGCACGAGTTTCTGAAAAAGGTACGCCTCTTCGTTGCTGCCCTTTGCAGAACCGAAGCCTGCGAGCCCCTTGGCGCCAAGCTTATCCTTGACGGCCTGCAGACCCTGGGCGGCGCGGTCAAGCGCCTCATCCCAGGTGGCGGGCCGGAACATTTTGGAAGGATCAGCCGGATCAAAAAACTCGTTTAGTCCTTTGGGCACACCCTCCTTGCGGATCATCGGCTGCGTGAGACGCTCCGGATGACTGACGTAATCAAAACCATAGCGTCCCTTGACGCACAGGCGACCCTTGTTGGCCGGTCCGTCTCGGCCGGTCACATATTGGATGCGATTGTCTTTTACGTGATACGTGAGCAGGCAACCGACCCCGCAGTACGGGCAGACCGAATCTACTTTCTTATCGATTTCCTTAAGACCCACCTCATTGGCAGGCATGAGCGCGCCAGTGGGACAGGCCTGAACGCACTCACCACAGCCCACACATGAGCTCGCGCCCATGTCATCGCCGAGATCAAAAACAATTTGCGCGTGAGCCCCGCGGAACGCAAGACCGATGACATCGTTGTTCTGCTCTTCGCGACAGGCTCGAACGCAGCGCGTGCACTGGATACAGCTCTCCATATTCACCGCAATTGCGGGATGAGAAATATCCGCCTTAGGCTGAGCCCGACCGCCGAAACGGCTCTCGCTTATTGCGTGCTCTTGGCACCAATGGTCAAGCTCGGAATGCTTTGAGTGGCTGGCCGTGCCGACCTCACCGCGCAACAGCTCAAGCACAAGCGACTGTGAGCGACGAGCGCGTTCGTTATCTGACGATACCTTCATACCCTCGGACGGGTAACGACAGCAGGACGGGGCTAACACCCGCTCGCCGTCGATTTCAACGACACAGGCACGGCAGTTTCCCGCGGTGGCAAGACCATCCGAGTAACACAGATGCGGTATGTCCACACCTTCACGGCGCGCGGCCTGAAGAATCGTCTCGCCCTGCTTGGCCTCAACGGCCTCGTTATTCAGAGTGAATGTAATACTTTCAGAGGTCGCTTGCGTCATGTCTATTCGCCCGTTATCTCATGCGGAAAATACTTAATCGTGCAGCGTATCGGATTAGGTGCCGCCTGTCCCAACCCACAAATGGATGCGTCCTCCATGACGGTTGCCAGCTCCTCCAGAAGTTCAGTGTCCCAAGATTGAGCCTCCATTAACTGGGAGGCACGATCACAACCAACCCGACACGGCGTGCACTGGCCGCAGGATTCGTGGGCAAAAAATTTCATGGTGTTGCGCGCGGCATCGCGAACACTATCCTGACTCGAGAGCACGACTACCGCAGCGGATCCGATAAAGCATCCGTGGGCCTGCAGGGTGTCAAAATCGAGCGGCTCATCCGCCAAGGACGCCGGCAAGATACCGCCGGAGGCCCCGCCCGGGAAATAGCCATAAAGTTCATGGCCCTCAGGCATCCCCCCGCAATATTCATCGACCAATTCACGCAAACTGATACCGGCGGGCGCGAGATGCACCCCGGGTTTATTGACGCGCCCGCTCACCGAGAACGAGCGAAGGCCCTTGCGACCGCGCCGACCCTGAGAGGAGAACCAGTCTGCCCCTTTTTCCGTGATGTCGCGAACCCAGTACAAGGTCTCACAGTTATGCTCGAGCGTGGGGCGCCCAAAAAGACCTACCTGCGCCACATACGGAGGCCGTAGCCGTGGAAGGCCGCGTTTACCCTCAATGGACTCAATCATGGCGGATTCTTCGCCACAGATGTAGGCCCCTGCCCCGCGACGGATAATGATCTCCGGCAGGCGATGATCAAACGCGCTGCGCAGCTCCGATACGGCAGCGTGCAGAATCTCGATCACGCCCGGATACTCATCGCGAACGTAGAGATAACAGGTGTCGATACCGACCACCGTTGAAGCGACCACCACCCCTTCGAGGAAGCGATGCGGGTCACGCTCGAGGTAGTACCGATCTTTAAACGTCCCGGGCTCACCTTCATCAATGTTGACGGCCATGAGGCGAGGCGCGGGCTGCTCTTTTAGGATGCGCCACTTACGCCCGGCCGGAAACCCCGCTCCGCCAAGACCGCGAAGCCCGGAAGACTCCAAACCATCAATAACGCGTTCCGCGAAAGCTGGATCTTCATAACATTGCCGCGCAACCGCATAGCCGCCCTGCTCCACATATTCTGCATATCGTGTCCAATCATCCGGCGTATTGGGGTCGGTATCCCCTGCATCGACTCGTGCGACTACCGACTCGGTAGTCGCATGGCCCACCGGATGCTGCCCCACCACAGCCACCGGCGCCTGCTCGCAACGACCGACACAAGGCACCCGCTGGATGCGAACCGACGCCCCAATTGCTTTTTCAAGGCCTTCAATTAACGGCTCGGCGCCTGCCATCGCGCAAGATACGGAATCGCACACCCGGACCGTCAGCTGCGGAGGCGGCATTTCTCCCCCACGTACTACATCAAAGTGATGATAGAACGTGGCGACTTCGTAGACTTCTGCGGGAGCAAGCTTAAGCAAGTCGGCCAACGCAACAAGGTGGCGATCCGGCAGGTGTTTAAAATGGTCTTGAATCTTATGAAGGCACTCAATCAGGTTATCGCGCGAACGCTCGAGCCCGTCTATCAGAGCGGTGACCTCCTCCAGTGCGGGAACATCCACCGCCCGGCCTTTACCGGCTGCTCTTTTGCGGGTGTGATGTCCGTTGAAGTTTTTCATGAGGAATAGCGCGATACGATATAGATGTCGGAAGTTTACCTTGTTGTTGTCGCCGATTTGATAGGCTTTACGGATGGACTGATCGGAAGAAGCGCAGACAAACCGGCTCTTCGGGCAAGTTTTCTGACCTCGCCATGCGCGCAAGCGAAGCATCAGACAAGATCGTGCCCCGCGCAGGTCTGCCTTTGTCCCATAATTAGCCGATAACAAGTCCTTCGCCCCCGCCGACATCGATATCCCGTCATGCTGGAAGCTCAAAAACTCACCTGCGTTAAGGGCCAGCGCCTGCTGTTTGACCAGGTTGATCTCTCCGTGCGGTCTGGGACTGTTCTTCAGATTACCGGCAGTAACGGGGTGGGGAAAACCAGTCTCCTCCGGATTCTCTGCGGCCTTAGCCCGCCTGAGGAAGGTGACATTTTTTGGGATGGCGTGCCCATCAGGACGGACCCGATAGCCTATCGAACCGAGCTCGCCTTTTTGGGGCATGTGCCCGGCGTCAAGCTTGATCTGACGGCACGCGAGAATCTTGCATTTTCCTGCGCGATTGCTGGGCGAGTTAAGGGCCATTCGATTGACGATGCACTGGGCAAGGTCAATCTGACCTCGATCGCCGACCTTTCATGCCGACATTTGTCTGAGGGCCAAAGACGGCGCGTTGCCATCGCCCGCCTCTACCTGAATGCTGCCCGTTTATGGATTCTTGACGAGCCCCTGGCTGCCATTGACCAAAACGGCATCGAGGCTTTCTTAGACCACCTTGATGCCCACCTCGATGACGGTGGGCTCGCTGTAGTTACAAGCCATCAACCCGTCTCACTGAAGCGCCATCGAGTTGAGACATTTGCGCTTGAGGGACCCCGATGAGGAGTCTTCGCTCAGTGTTTTCGGCAACCGCAAAGCGCGACGCAAGACTTGTGGTGCGTCGATCGGGCGAGATCTCTCATCCGGTAATCTTCTTTGTGATCGTGGTGTCGATCTTCCCTTTCGGCGTAGGCTCCGACCCTGTACAGCTTGCACGAATGGGGCCAGGCATTATTTGGGTGGGCGCATTACTGGCCACGCTTCTGGCGCTTGAAGGTCTATTTCGATCTGACTTCGACGACGGCTCGCTTGAGCAGATGGTCCTTAGCGGGCAACCACTTACTGTGCTTGTGCTTGCGAAAATTTTTGTTCACTGGTGCGCGACCGGCCTGCCTTTGATTTTAATTACCCCGCTGCTCGGAATCTTTCTCAATCTGGCCACAGAGGTCCAGATCACTCTGATCGCCGCTCTGGCGCTTGGCACGCCGACACTGAGCCTGCTCGGCGCAATCGGGATTGCTTTGACCGTGAGCATTAAGCGGAGCGGCCTGCTGCTGACGCTTCTGGTGCTGCCGCTCTATATTCCAGTGCTGATTTTTGGCGCGAGCGTCGTGGCCGCTTCCCAGGCTGGACTACCAACGGCTGGGCATTTTTATCTGCTCGGGGCGATGGCGATACTCTCTTTGGTGCTTGCACCGCTCGCGGTCGCCTCCGCTCTTCGCATCAGCGTGAGCTGATGCGAGGCGGCAAAAGCCGCCGCGAAGCCCTCCCGCAAAAGCCGCTGCAAAAACCGCTGCAAAAACCGATACAAAAGACGCTCTTTGATCGGCCTATTCGTCGGTTACGCAACCCTCGCTCGCGGTTTTTACATTTTTAATGTACTTGTAAAGCGTTCCGCGACTCGCTTTATAGGCCGGCATTTGCCAATTGGCCCGGCGTTTTTCCATCTCATCGGCGCTTAGGTCTACATCGATCGTATTCGCATCGGCATCCAAACGAATTGCGTCACCATCGCGAATCAGTCCGATCGGACCGCCCTCTTGGGCTTCGGGCACCACGTGGCCGATGATGAAGCCATGCGAACCACCGGAAAATCGGCCGTCCGTAATTAATGCCACATCGGATCCAAGGCCCGCACCCATAATCGCCGAGGTAGGTGTCAGCATCTCCGGCATACCGGGACCCCCTTTCGGGCCGGAGTAACGGATCACGATGACATCGCCTTTCTTGATTTCCCCGTCCTCAAGCGCTTTCAGCATTGCTTCTTCGTCGTCATAGACTCGGGCAGGCCCACTGAACTGGCGACCTTCTTTACCTGTGATTTTTGCCACCGCACCTCCAGGCGCGAGGTTGCCCTTGAGGATGCGGATATGGCCCGTCTCTTTGATCGGGTCACTGAGCGGATGCACGACGTCCTGCCCGTCGGTGAGATCAGGTAACTTCGCCAAATTCTCATTAATGGTTTTGCCGGTCACCGTCATGCAGTCCCCGTTCATCAAGCCCTCTTTAATCAGGTAGCGCATCACCGCAGGAATCCCGCCCACGTTATGTAAATCCTCCATCACGTACTGACCGCTGGGCTTTAAATCAGCGATAAAGGGGATGCGATCACTGATGGACTGAAAGTCGTCAATTCCAAGCTTGACGTCCACTGCGCGCGCCATCGCAATCAAATGCAGAACGGCGTTCGTCGAGCCTCCCAGTGCTGAGACGATAACCATAGCGTTCTCAAAGGCCTCGCGGGTCATGATATCTCGGGGACGCAGGTCGATCTCAAGCATATGGCGCACCGCGGTACCGACGCGAAAACATTCTTCCATTTTTTCTGGCGTCACAGCAGGCGTGGACGAACTGTACGGTAATGACATACCCATCGCCTCGATCGCACTGGCCATGGTGTTCGCGGTATACATACCGCCACATGCTCCAGCGCCAGGGCAAGCATTATTTACGATGTCCTGACGCTCGTCGTCTGTAATCGATTTCGCGATGTACTGGCCGTAACTCTGAAACGCCGACACGATATCAATGACCTGCTTACCGGCCGTGTGCCCCGGCTTGATGGTGCCGCCGTACACCATGAGTCCGGGACGGTTTACCCGCCCCATCGCGATCAGACACCCGGGCATATTCTTGTCACAGCCTGGCACCGTCACCAGAGCGTCGTACCACTGACCGCCCATCACGGTCTCGATCGAATCCGCGATAAGGTCACGCGACTGAAGCGAATAACGCATTCCCGTGGTACCCATCGAGATGCCGTCGCTCACCCCGATCGTATTGAACCGCATACTCACGAGCCCCGCATCGATTACGCCATCTCCGATCTTCGCCGCCAGATCGTTGAGATGCATGTTGCAGGTGTTGCCCTGCCACCACATGCTCGCAATACCGACCTGTGCTTTGTCCATATCCTCTCGGGTCATCCCGGTTCCATACAGCATGGCCTGTGAGGCGCCTTGGGAGCGAGGCTGGGTAATACGGGAACTAACGGTATTTAATTTGTCACTCATAACGGATCTCCGTACGCGAGCATCGCTCGCAAAATGATCTTGGTCTAACTTATAAACAGGTAACGACGTAATCTATCGATTATCGGCGATCATACGGTAGCGTTGCTCGCCGAGTCCGGTGATGCCGAGCCGCAGCTCATCCTGATCCTTCAAAAAAAGAGGCGGCTTTTGCCCCAACCCGACTCCAGCGGGGGTTCCGGTCGCCACCACATCACCCACATCAAGACTCATACATTGGCTTAGATAGGCGATCAGATCTCGAACCGGAAAAACCATGTCGGATGTGTTTCCCTGCTGCATCCGCTCGCCATTCAAGTCCAGCCACAAATCCAGATCCTGAGGATCGTTGATTTCATCCGGCGTGACCAACCAGGGACCCATGGGGCCGTAGCCATCGCCGGACTTTCCCTTCGACCAGTTTCCACCCCGTTCCAACTGCCACTCGCGCTCCGAGAGATCATTAATCAGGCAATACCCGGCGACGTAATCGAGCGCTTCGTCAGAGCTTATGTATTTCACCGGGCGTCCGATGACAATCCCAAGCTCCACCTCCCAGTCGCTCTTCGTAGAGTTTCGCACCATGAGAACATCATCGTGGGGACCGCCAATCGAACTGGTCGCCTTCATAAAGACCACGGGTTCTGTGGGTACAGGCATACCGGTTTCTTTTGAATGATCATGGTAGTTGAGCCCGATGCAGACTAGCTTGCCGGGACGACCCACGCACGGACCCAGACGCTCCGATGGGGAAACGGCTGGAAACGTATCAACATCAAGCGCTGCAAGACGGGTCAGCGATTTTTTATCTAGAGTCGACGGATCGAGGTCGGCTATCTCGCCACTCAAGTCCCGAACGACGCCGTCTTTATCCACGAGGCCGGGTCTCTCCTTACCCGATGGTCCAAATCGAACAAGTTTCATAATTCTTCCTGTTGTCTTAACCGCGCTTCTTGCTTCAACCGCTCTACCGGCCAGCTCCAACCCCACGGCATCTCTGATCCGGGCAGCGCTATTGCGTAGCTGCCGCCTTGATCCGGGCCGAAATATCGGCTCTCAGTTGCTCCGCCAATTGCAGAACAACCGGATCTTTGGCTGGAGGCTTAATCGGTGAAGGGCCGCCCATCATGTGATTGAACTGCATCTGCAGAAAGGTTGTCATATCGATAGTGGCGGCCGGCGACTGCCGGGTGCCACTCACCTGCAGGGGGAGCACCAGCAGTCCGGAATTTAGAGGGGGCGGTAGGCTTTTTGCAACCTTCGAATTCTGTAAAGAAAGAAACAGGCGATAGTTAATTTGCTCGGATACGAAATCGTATCGGCCGTATCCGCGGGTATCCAGATTAGCCACCCGCAGCGCCAGGTCACGATTTGTCACGGCGCCATTTTCAATTCTTGCAGTCGCAATCAGTCCGTTAATCGGTGTGGAGGCTCCCTCGCCCTGCCAATCGCCTTTATTTGAGCTCTGTTCTACCAGCTGTTCGATGAGTCGCTCAACATCAATGCCCTTGATTCGCCCGGGTTTACCGTCAATCACTATTGCCCCCCGCAAGGCTTCAAGGCCGCTTTCAAGATCCGCTCCAGAAAAACTTAGCACGATCTCAAGATCCGCTTCGGACTCGACAACATCGGTAACGTCTAGATCCTCGAGTGCATCACCGACAGCTATCTTTTCGAGGCGCTGCACAGAACCCAGCGACATGCCCTCTGATGACACCTGCATGATGCTGTCGATTCGGGCCGACCCGCCGTAAAGTTGCGCGGTAATCGGAGAAGAGACAACGCTTCCCGCTTTTGAGCGTATCGGAATCTTTACCTCGGTCATTCTCATACCGCCCGAACGCAATTGGTCAATCGCCAGATGGCCGGTCGCATTTAGAGAAGCGAGGGAAAACGCAGGTAAATTGACGAGCACCAGGCCGTCCATGAAGCTCTGCGTCTCAAGAGGCATCATATTGGACATCTCAAGCTCGGGTATCTGCAGATCAAAAGCAATCTCCGGCTCAGTACGCCAGCTATCCACCATGGCCCAGCCTTTGATTGGCGTACTGGATAGCATCAGGTCGAGGTCAAATAACCGGATACGATCGTCGTTGATCTCAAAGCGCCCTTTGCCTTGGGCGTGTCGAAACGCCTGAGGCAGAAAAATACTCCAGTCAATCGCGAGATCCGTAGTCAAGGTGCGAATATCGATCTCGGCTACGTCAAACATGCCCTCTGCGCGCATCCCCTCGCCGCGCAACACTCTTCGAAGATCTTCAAGACTGAATGCAACCGAAAAACGATTGATCGTCATCGGTTGAGAAGGCATTACCCCCGATATCGAGCGGATCGTCGCTGACTGGATACCTACGCTAAGGCCCAGGAATGCATCTGACGGAAAGCCAACATCAAGAGCAATGGGGCCTTCGAAGACCATCTCAACGCCGGTATGTGTCTGGATCCAGTCAGAAATCCGATCACGATGATGGGTCGGATTAAAAAGCACAAGCGCCCAAAACAGGATAGCGACAATCGAGATCAGCCCGACCCCGAGGACGCCGAGGAGAATTCGACGGCTGCGCCTCAAGAGAGCAACCTCGGTTGCGCTGCGCGATCGTGAGCGCCATCTGACGCATGTATCTGCCGAACCACCTGCTCAGCAGCTTCGATCGCCTCGAGTCCTGCGTTAAATCGAAATGCCTGCTCTGAAAGGGTTCGGCGCCATAAGCGCGCGCCCGGCTTCCCCTGGAAAAGACCCAGAAGGTGTTTGGCCATACGTTTCAGCGGTACCCCCTCCTGAAGCCGAGGAGCCATGTAGGCTTTGTATTTGTCGAGCACCTCCCAGCGCGTATCCAAGCTCGGCGCCTGATCGAATAGTTCAGGATCCACCGAGATCAAACTCCAGGGGTTCTGATAGGCCTCGCGCCCCACCATCACCCCATCGACATGAACCAGATGCTGCTGCGCTTCAGTGAGCGAGCAAATTCCACCGTTAATCACCACGGTCATCTGAGGAAAGCGAGACTTGAGATCGTAGACGCGATCGTAATGCAGCGGGGGAATCTCTCGATTTTGTTTTGGGCTTAAGCCGGAGAGCCAGGCTTTACGCGCATGAACGATAACTACCTCGCAACCTGCATCATGAATGAGTTGCACAAATCCGCAAAGCGCGTCAAAAGAGTCCTCATGATCGACACCGATACGGCACTTTACAGTGATAGGGACGCGGGTTACTTTTTTCATCGCATCGACACAGCGCGCCACCAGAGCCGGTTCTCGCATTAGACAGGCACCGAAGCGACCCGCTTGAACCCGATCTGAGGGACAACCCACGTTTATATTGATCTCGTCGAAACCGGCCTGCTCGCCAAGCTCCGCGCAGCGCGCCATATCCGCCGGCTCACTTCCACCCAGCTGCAAAGCCACAGGATGTTCCTCATGGGAGTGCGCCAGAAAGCGTGATCGATCGCCATGGATCAATGCTCCGGTTGTTACCATCTCGGTATAAAGACGCGCTCGTCTGGAGATGAGTCGCAGCAGAAATCGCTCGTGCTCATCCGTCCAATCCATCATGGGGGCGACGCAAAAACGGTAATCTGACATCATTCGATTTCGCTTTACTAAATATCGGCGGCGTGGCCTTCAGGGGAGCCCGAAACAGTCACTACCAAACGTCGATTATGAGGGCGGGTACGATGCTCCCAAAGATAAAGCCCCTGCCAAACTCCCAAAACCAGTTGATTACCCGCCACCGGCACCGTGATTGAAACGTCCGTCAGGACGCTTCGGGCGTGCGCGGGCATATCGTCAGGCCCCTCACTGCGATGGGTGTACGCCCTATCTCCATCGGGCGCAACCCGTCCCAAAATCATTTCAAGATCGTCGTGCACTCGGGCGTCTGCGTTCTCAGTGATCAGTAAGGAGGCACTGGTGTGGGCGCAGAAAATATGGCATAACCCCACCGCGACGAAAGACTCAGATACCACCTCGTTAACCCGAGAGCCGATGTCCACTGATCCACGCCCGTTGGTTGCGATCAAAAGCTGTTGCTGAAATACCTTCATTGCTGACCGCTTCACTTTTAATATAGGACGGGGAGCCCGCGTGACCGAGAACCTAACACGAATACTCGAGAAGATCGAGAAAGCAGCGCCTGGAGAAATGCTCCGGTCGATTAGGCGCGGTCTCGAGAAAGAGAGTTTGCGTATTGACAGCGAAGGGGTACTCGCACAAACGCCCCACCCCACCACTCTTGGCGCGGCCCTCTCGCATCCCTACATCACCACCGACTACTCAGAGGCGCTACTGGAATTTGTCACGCCGGTGTGCTCGACCATACCCGAGCTTATTAACTTTCTAACGGAGCTGCATCAGTTCACGTACCAGAACATCGGGGACGAAAAACTCTGGGTCACCAGCATGCCCTGCATTCTGCACGGCGAGGAGAGCATTCCTATCGCTTATTACGGCGAATCCAACGCGGGACGAATGAAGTATGTCTACCGAGAAGGTCTGGCCCATCGTTATGGAAAGCTCATGCAGACCATTGCGGGTATTCATTTCAACTTCTCGCTTGATGATGACTTCTGGCGAAGCTATCGGGACATCTCCGGCTCAACGACCCCGCTTCGGGACTTTAAATCCGAACAGTATCTTGGTCTGATGCGCAATTTTTATCGCATTGATTGGGCGGTCCCGTATCTTTTCGGCGCCTCACCCGCGGTGTGCTTCACCTTTCTCAAAGGAAGAGCACACCACCTCGAGCCGCTTGGTGAACACAGCTATTACCTTCCCTACGCCACCAGCCTGCGTCTTACGGATCTTGGGTACCAGAGCGAAGCACAGGCATCCGTGCACTTGAGCCTCAATAATCTTGATGACTACACGGAGTCATTAATCCGCGCTACGTCTGAAACCTACCCCCCCTACTCAGCAATAGGCGTTAAGGTGGATGGGGAGTATCGGCAGTTAAACGACTCTCTGCTTCAGATTGAAAACGAGTACTACGCGTCTATGCGGCCAAAGCGGGTCGCGCGCTCCGGCGAACGACCGAGTCACGCCCTTCGATCTCGGGGGGTCGACTACATTGAGATGCGGTCACTGGACCTGAATCCCTTTCTTCCGGTCGGGATCGATGAACGCGGTATTCGGTTCCTCGATTTAATGATGCTTTCCTGCCTGCTTGATCCAAGCCCGCCCATGGATTGGGAAGAGTTCAAGAGACTGCGTGCCACGCGAACCGAGGTCGCCGAGCGCGGGCGGGATCCAGCGCTGGGCATCACGCTCGCTGACGGCAGCAAGTGCAATGTCCCGCGCTGCGGCCGCGGTCTTATTGAGCGCCTTCGGCCTCTGGCTGAATATCTTGAGGCATCGGCTCCGGGATACCTGGACTCACTCGCCTACCACCAATCACTTTTTGAGGATCCTTCCAAGACCCCCTCAGCGAGAGCTCTTGAGGGCGCGCATGAGAACAAGGAGACTTTCTTCTACTTCGCCAAGGCGCAGTCGGAGCATCACGAGAAGTTATTCAAGGGATCGCCGCTAAGCGCTGCCCAAAATGAGAAATTGAAACAGGAGGCCACTGACTCCCTTGCGCGGGCAAAAGACATCGAGGCCAGCGATACGATCGACTTCGAGACCTTCCTGGATAACTACTTCGAGCGCTAAGCTTAGCTAATCGCTTTCCAGTTCACCGATCAAGGATCGGATGAAGCGCTCGCCCGCGTCGACCTCAGTGGATTCAATATATTCGTCCGGCTGATGCGCCTGATCAATGGAGCCGGGACCACACAGCACCGTAGGAAATCCGGCACCCTGGTACTGGCCGGCCTCTGCGGTGTACGCCACCTTACGCGTGACCTCGTTTCCGGTGAGGCTCTGGACAAGACTCAGCACCGGATTGTTCGAATCCTCAAACGCCGGACACTGTGCAAGCACCCGGGTCTGTATGTCACAGGCGCTGTGCCGAGCCTGCATGCCCGGCAACACTTCCTCTCGACAGAACGTCTCAAACGCATCCACCAGCAACTGGGGATCATCCCCAGGGATATTTCGAATATCCCAGGTGAATTCACACATCCCCGAGATAATATTGATCGCGGTTCCACCCTTAATGACGCCCACATGCACAGAGGTTGCATGGGGCTCGAATCCGGTGTCGTGGGGCGTGGCCTCCGATATTCGGTGAGCCACGCCTTCCAAATGACTCACCAAGCGTGCAGCAGTCATTACAGCGCTGACTCCGCGGTGGGTCTGGCTTGAGTGCGCCTCATAGCCCGTCACGGTCGTCTTCAGACCCACAATCCCCTTATGTCCTGTCACCGCCTGCATGCTCGTCGGCTCACCGACGATGACACCCCTCGTCGCCGGTAACTCATGTTTGATTACCTCGATCATATCCGGCGCACCAAGACAGCCCACCTCTTCGTCGTACGAGAGAGCGAAATGAATCGGCCGACGTAATTTTTTCATCTGCGGCACCATGGTCAGTGCGATGGCGATGAAACCTTTCATGTCGCAAGTGCCTCGACCGTGCAGTCGCCCCCCACCTTGACGAATAACAAAGGGATCCGATGACCAGTTCTGACCGTCAATCGGCACGACATCGGTATGTCCCGACAGGACGACGCCGCCCTCGACTTCGGGCCCTACCGTAGCGATCAGGTTCGACTTTTTACCGTCCGGACTTGGCACCCGACGAGATGCCACACCGTGGTCATCAAGATAGTTCTCGATGAACTCAATGAGCGGCAAATTGCTGTCGCGCGAAACTGTTTCAAAGCCGACCAGGCGCTCGATGAGGGAGATGCTTTCCATGGAGATATTCAAGTTTGATGTGTGAGGAATTTTGCTCTGCACTCTGTTGCTGTCGAGCAATTTCGGGTAGCCTTGCACCTTCTCGAATTCTATCAATGCTCCACGGGAACAGGTTTTCATGACTTTAAAGACTATTGGCGTGATCGGCGCTGGCACTATGGGAAACGGTATCGCACAGACATGCGCCGTTTGTGGCTATGACGTCGTGATGCAGGATGTGTCCGACGCGGCTCTCCAAAAAGGACTGAGCACAATCGAAAAAAGCCTGAGCCGCTTGGTGAGTAAGGAAAAACTTTCGCAGTCCGACTGCGACGCGGCAATGGCCCGAATTAAGACCACAACGGATATCAATGAGATGGCCGATCGCGATCTCGTCATTGAAGCGGCCAGCGAGAATATGGACGTCAAACTTTCTGTATTCGCCAAACTTAACGAGGTCTGTCCCGAAAGAGCCATTCTGGCCACCAACACCTCCTCGCTTTCGTTAACACGGTTAGCGGCGGCGAGCGGACGGGCCGATCGGGTTGTGGGTATGCATTTCTTCAACCCGGTTCCGCTCATGGCTCTGGTTGAAGTGATTCGTGCCCTGCAGACTTCGGATCAAACCTATCAAGCGATCGAGGCATTGGCGAAGGATCTCGGCAAGACACCCGTGAGCGTGAAAGACAGTCCGGGCTTTGTGGTCAACCGCATGCTGGTACCGATGATCAACGAAGCAGTATTCATTCTTTACGAGGGGCTCGCTCAAGCGGAGGATATTGATGCTGCGATGAAGCTTGGGGCTGCTCATCCGATGGGCCCGCTCGCCCTGGCGGATATGATTGGATTGGACGTATGCCTTTGGGTGATGGATGTGCTGCATCAGGAGTTCGGGGACTCCAAATTCCGGCCCTGCCCTCTGCTTAAACAGATGGTCGACGCCGGCTACCTCGGCCGAAAGAGCGGCCGCGGCTTTTACACCTACGCGAAATAACGTCCGCACCCACTCAGGGGAGGCCCGTCGGGCATCCGCGGGAAAATCAGGCCGTGAAGACAGACTCTTTGCGTCTAGGTATTGATACGGGCGGCACGTACACCGATGCGGTGCTGCTTTCAGAGGACGGTTCGGTGGTATGCGCGGCCAAGTCCCTGACCACCCATCAAGAGCTGAGCCACGGCATCAGCGCGGTACTCGACCAACTCCCGTCTGACTTGCTCAGCCAGGTGAGGCTCGTGTCGCTGTCGACGACGCTCGCTACTAACGCCGTCGTCGAAGGACGGGGAACACCGGTGTGTCTGATTCTTGCAGGATACACTGATAGACAAATAAGTCAGGCCCAGCTCGAAAAAATTGTTCGAGGCGGCTACTGTGAGCGCATCGACGGCGGACATAACGCCGGCGGCATCGAGCAGACTGCGCTTGACCTCGTCCGTGCCCGTCAAATTATTGCGCACCGACAGTCGGATGTCGCCGCGTTCGGAATCTCAAGCATCTTCGGCGTTCGAAACCCCGAGCACGAGCTGCGCCTTAGGGATCTGGTGCATTCGATTACCGATAAGCCCGTCACCTGCGGCCATGAATTGGCCTCCCAGCTGGATGCGCCACGCCGGGCAATGACCGTCGCATTTAACGCATCCTTGATTCCTTATATCGATGAATTGGTTCGCGCAATTGGGCGAATTCTGGAGGATCGTGCGATTAGAGCGCCACTCATGATGGTGAAAGGCGATGGTTCCTTAATCAGCGCAGCCGCCGCCCTTGCCCGACCCGTGGAGACCATTTTGTCAGGGCCGGCCGCGAGCGTGATGGGCGCTGCGCAGTTGAATCATCAAAGCAATGCCATCGTGGCCGATATGGGCGGCACCACAACCGATATCGCGCTGGTGACCAACGGGCGTCCTGTCATCAGCAGTGAGGCTACCGTCATTGGCGAGTGGCGCCCCATGGTGGAAGCGGTACGCGTCTTTTCTATTGGCTTAGGCGGCGACAGCGAGGTCCGGTTTCAGGGCGGAGTCGGTCTGGCGGTGGGTCCACGGCGGGTGGTTCCGGTTAGCCTGCTTGCGCACCATCACCCCGGCGTTGTGTCTTTGCTCGAGAGCCGCACTCGAGCCGCGGTCACACCTCGCAGCCTACGCTTTGCCGTCCCCCTCTATGCCGAGGCGAGTCAACTGGGGCGTTTCACCGACGCGGAGGCCGAGGCATGGTCGAAAATGACCGACGAACCCCTTGACCTTGAGTCGATTGCCGGCGCCGATCGCGAGCTGGCACGTGCGGTCGCCCGCTTGGTTCGCGACGGGGTAGCGATCTACAGTGGATTCACGCCAACCGATGCCGCGCATGTGCTCGATAAATGCTCGCACTGGTCGAAGCCTGCTGCCGAAGCCGGAGCGATTATTTGGGCGAAGCAGATGCGGCAAATATATGGATGGGGCCAGTTTGAGGAAAACGATCCCACGGGTCCCAGTCGCGAGATCGAACATCATATGGCCAGCCGTATCTGTGCGACCCTTGTTTCTGCGTGCCTCGCCACGGATCCGAAAGCGACCAATGATCGAGAGCGCGATCAGCTCGCTAAAATTTTCAGCGATTGGATAACGGGAACCGGGGGCATCGATGAAGGCGTGTTCTCTTTACACCTTGACGCCCGTCGAACATTGGTCGCCGTTGGCGCGCCGGCTGCGCTTTACTACCCGACCGTTGCAGAAAAGATGCAAATTAACTTGGTACTGCCCGAGAACGGTGCGGTGGCCAATGCCGTCGGGGCGGTAGCCAGCAGCATCGTACAACGGGCTCAAATAACCGTCACGCAACCGGCTCAGGGAATCTTTCGCGTATTTCGTCCGGAAGGCCCTGAGGATTTTGACCAACTGGCGCCTGCGCTTACGAAAGCGGAAGAGATAGCACGTCACATGGCCAACGCGCGTGCCTTCGCGGCTGGGGCTGATGAGATCGAGATTTCCTGCGAACAGAGCCTCGATTCGGTGGACGATGCCGACTCAGGGAATGCGGTGTTTTTCGAGGCGCGCGTTATTGCAACGGCCTCAGGAAGGCCTGCTCTTCATTAAAAACCTTCGGGTTTTCGGATGCTTCTCAGAGGCGTAGAATTCGCGCGGGCATGTTGAATCTTGGCGGCCCGACATCTTTATGAGCGCTAGCATCAAAAACGGCTCAAGAAAAGATATCAGCGGAAGACCGCATATCTTTTACGACGGGTATTGGATTCGATACTACGCCCCTCCCCCGGAAACCCTGTCGGCAAAACGGGATCTGCTGATGATGCTCACCCGCCGGACTTTTCATCACACGGAGCCCGGCATCAACACACCGGGCAGTAAGACAGAAAGTGCCCGGGAACGATTCAATGCCGAGCAGGACCCCGCCAAGAAGCGCGTAAACGCCGCCATGCTCGCAGGCGCACTATTCAACCGGGCGACGGATATTTTTACGAGTATCGTGGATCTGGAAAGCAAAGGAATCGTCGTCAGCCAGGACAACGAATTAATGCGCGAATGCAGCGCCTGCTTTGAAGAGGCTCTCGAACTCGGTAAGCAGGTACGTCACCCCAGTGGACACGAGGGCGTGGACGAGCTCTGGGGCGAACCCTTTAAGGTCTTTACGCACTCCATTGCGAGTTACTACGACAGCCGCTATATCAAAATCTCACAAACGATGCGGGCGATCGATGAGGTCGCTGATCGCATGATGCAGCTGTTTAGCACGATGCCGAGCTTTCACGGGATCGGCGCGATCGTGCGGGATTTTGCCCGATCCGCGCGGGTCGAGTGCGAGATGATGAAAAGTGACACCGACTTTTTTCGCAACTGGCCCGAATTCGTCACTTTAAAAGAACAGATAAAGGCTTTTGAACCGGTCCCGTCGGCCGGTCTAAGCGCTCTGGCGCGAATACAACTGCAGCGCGGAAGTCGTCTGCTCAGCGACGGTGCAGATCTCGTTTCTTATATGGCAGGAGTCCGAGTCCCGATGCCCAAAAGTAAGCGCGAGTTCCTCGACTCCCTGGACGATTTTGAGGTGGATTGCCAGGGTGTCGGGCTGAAATCAGAGTCCGCCTAAGAAAATCCCCGAGACGACGCCTTAATGAGGCATCAGGTCCAGTTCCCGAAGGATCGGGGTCAGATGTCGCGAGATTAGGCTAGCCCATCGTTCAATTTGGTCGGCTTCGGTCAGAAGATCCTGACGGACCTCGATCAGGACGTGTGGCAGGTCTCTCGCTCCTCCATGCTGTTCGACCGTATATCCCACGTGCTTTCGAGCATCGTACGGTTGATTATCACCAACACAAAGCGTTTTATCCTGACTGAGACTCTTGATCAGGGGCTTGCTCATACGCTGATCCTCGGTCCAGAGAATCCCTATGTGCCAAGGCCGATCAAACCCCGCCATGCTCGGCGTAAAACTATGGATGGCCACAACGGCCGCGCGGTTCTGTGCGGCTTCTATTTTTAGCAATTCTTGGGCGATAGCCTCATGATAAGGATTAAACACCTCTTCAATGCGCTGCTGTCGATCCTCTGACCGAAGAGAAACATTGCCCGGAATCGGAACGCCGTCACTTATTTCAGGAATCAGCGTGGGGTCTGCCAGCGGACGATTGAGGTCAATCACGAGCCGGGAGAACTTCGCCAAAACGAGGCGGCTATCGAGTATATTGGCGAGCGCTCTAGAGAGAGCGGCAGCACCCAAATCGATAGCAATATGCGTCTGCAGCTTTTCGGCTTCGAGTCCGAGCTGATCGAGTGTTTCGGGTATTGCGTTATCCGCGTGATCGCAAACCAATACGACGGGGCTTTTACCCGCTCCGTTATGAATCTCAAAAGCAGGCTGCTCGTGACTTCTTAAAAGTGGCGACTGTAGGGAAAGGGCCATCAACGAAAACCGTGCTCCGGCAGTTCAAGCATGTTTTGGGTGCTCGCCGCAATGAGCACCAGATGATCTGTATTGTAAGAAAATGAGCAAGAACTACACCCTTCTTTTAATCTTGGCGACGATGTGGAGCGCCTCTTTTGCTTTTATCAAAGTGGGTGTGGAATCCGTTGGCCCGCTGACCTTGACCTGGTCTCGACTGGCTATCGCGGCTCTCATCCTTTACGTATGGCTGAAAATTAAAGGAAGCTCTCTGCCGACAGACTTGAGGTCGTGGGGTGTTTTTGCCTTTATTGGGCTGGTAGGAAACGCTTTACCCTTTAGCTTAATCAGCTGGGGGGAAACCCAAATCGATAGCGGCCTCACGGCCATCCTGATGGGCGTCATGCCGGTGACCACCGCCCTGCTTGCACACCTCTTTATCAAGGATGAGCCGTTTACCGGGCGAACGGCATTGGCATTAATCATTGGATTCGTCGGCCTTGTGATTCTCTTGGGCGCAGACGCCATGCAAGGGCTAACTGCGCCGCTGATCGCACAGATCGCAGTGCTGTCGAGCGCGATCTGTTATGGGGCTTCTGCCACTTTCACCCGTTATTTCGGGGCACGCTCGAGCGGCGCTGTGATGGCATCGGGAACCATGATCACTGCGGTCCTTTGGATGACACCCATTACCTTGATGATGGAACAGCCCTTCCATCAGGCGCCGACACTGGCGGGCTTAATCGCCATTGGCTATCTCGGTATTTTCCCTACCGGCATTGCCGCACTGATCTTTTTTTATTTGATTGCGCAATTGGGGGCGAACCGGTTTGCTCAAGTGAACTACATCGTTCCGGTGCTGGGCGCACTCTGGGGCATTCTCTTTTTAGATGAGATGTTTTCCTGGCGATTGACGGCAGCACTCGCACTGGTGCTGTTATCCGTCAATATCGTCCGTCGGCCGTCGAAGTAAGAGTATTCGCGCGAAAGTTCCGATCCTGACCGGGCAGGTCTATGCCGCGGTCAGCAACTGTCGGACCATATAGGGCAGGATGCCGCCGTGCTGGTAGTAGTCCCACTCCTTTGGAGTGTCGATACGAATGCGGACGGAGATCGAATCACGTTCCCCGCTGGCACGAATCACCTCCATCGTTAGCGTCGCATCACCGGCTTTTGGTTTTGACAGGTTAAATACCTCATTGCCAACCAATGCGTGGCTCTGCGCGCTTTCACCCTCTAAAAACTGGAGCGGCAGAACGCCCATCCCCACAAGGTTTGAGCGATGAATACGCTCAAAACTCTCGACCAGAACAGCTCTCACACCCAGCAGCGCCACACCCTTTGCGGCCCAGTCACGCGAAGAGCCCGTGCCGTATTCCTTTCCTCCAATCACCACCAGCGGCGTGTGGTCCTGCGCATAACGCATCGCGGCGTCGTATATGGTCATCTGCTCGCCGGAGGGTTGGTGGGTCGTCCACCCCCCCTCGGTACCCGGTGCCATCAGATTGCGTAAACGAATATTGGCGAAAGTTCCCCGCATCATGACCTCGTGGTTACCCCGTCGGGAGCCATACGAGTTGAAATCTTTCGCCGCAACATCATGAGCGGAAAGGTATCTGCCGGCAGGACTGTCTGCCTGAATCGAACCGGCAGGTGATATGTGATCGGTAGTGATACTGTCGCCCAACACGGCCAGAGCCCGTGCCCCTTTGATCTCGGGAATACCCGGAGGCGTTTCTTGCATGCCATCGAAATAAGGGGGTCTGCGGACATACGTGGAACTTGCATCCCACTCGAACTGTCCGCCGGCACCAGCGGGTACGCCCTGCCACAAGGCATCGCCTCGAAACACATCGGCATAACGGGCTTGAAACATCTCGCGAGTCACGTGTTGGGCGATTACGGCATTGGTCTCTGCGGCGCTCGGCCAGATGTCGGCCAACATCACCGGTCGACCGTCGGGTGAATGCCCGAGCGGCTCCACAGCAAAATCGATATCCGTTCGCCCAGCGAGCGCGTACGCCACCACCAGAGGTGGCGAAGCGAGAAAATTCATCCGAACTTCCGCGTGCACACGGCCTTCAAAGTTTCTATTGCCTGACAGAACGGAAGACACGACAAGCTCGCCTTCTTTGATCGCGTTGGACACCGGAGCCGGCAGAGGACCTGAGTTGCCTATACAGGTCGTGCATCCGTAACCGACCACCGCAAACCCCACGGCTTCCAGATCGTCCAGCAGATCGGCATTGCGCAGGTAGTCCGTGACCACCTGAGATCCTGGTGCCAACGAAGTCTTAACCCATGGCTTGACGGCCAAACCCTGTTGGCGAGCGTTTCGCGCCAGAAGGCCAGCCGCCATAATCACGCCGGGATTCGAGGTATTCGTACAGCTGGTAATCGCCGCAATCACGACCGAGAGATCCGCAAGCTCTCCCTGTTCTCCATTGATATCAATCGGCTGGGTTCGCTTCGCTGCGCCTTGGCGAGCCTCCGAAAGCGCGTCTAGAATCACGCTTTTGGCTGAAGTCAGCGCAATCCGATCCTGGGGACGTTTGGGACCAGCAATACTCGCCTCTACCGCCGCTAAATCCAGAGACACGACATCATTAAACTCTGGCGTGGAGCTTGTCGCATCGCGGAACATACCCTGGCGACGACAGTAGGTTTCTACCAAGGCGACATCCTCCTCGGCGCGCCCCGTCAGTCGCAAATAATTTAAAGTTTCCTGGTCCACCGGGAAGAACCCGCAGGTCGCGCCATACTCAGGCGCCATGTTGGCTATCGTCGCTTTGTCAGCGAGAGAAAGGTGATCCAATCCGTCACCAAAAAACTCGACAAACTTGCCCACGACGCCCTTCTTTCGAAGAATTTCCACGACGGTCAGAACCAAATCGGTCGCCGTGGCGCCTTCGGGCAGTTCTCCCTTCAGTTCAAAACCCACCACCTCGGGAATTAGCATCGTAACCGGTTGCCCCAGCATCGCGGCTTCCGCTTCTATGCCGCCGACGCCCCAACCCAACACACCCAATCCATTCACCATGGTGGTGTGCGAATCCGTGCCCACAACGGTGTCGGGATAGGCGGTCGAGTGGTTATTGGCGAGGCGATTAAAGACTACACTTGCCAAATACTCGACGTTGACCTGATGGACGATACCTGTAGCAGGCGGCACGACCTGGAAATTACTAAATGCCTCCTGACCCCAGCGTAGAAAAGCATAACGTTCTGCGTTTCGCTCGTATTCAAGTGCCGCATTAGCCTTCAGGGCATCTACCTTGCCAAAATGATCCACCATCACGGAGTGATCGATCACCAAATCAGCCGGCGAGAGCGGGTTGACTCTCTGTGCGTCTCCACCTAGAGCGGCCACAGCTTCACGCATCACGGCCAGATCAACGACAGCAGGCACGCCGGTGAAGTCCTGCATCAGCACGCGTGCCGGGGTAAACGCGATTTCTGTGGCGCTGGTTGCGCCCGGCTTCCACCCTGCGAGTGTTTCAATATCGCCCGCACGTACGCTGACGCCATCCTCGGTGCGAAGGAGATTCTCAAGAAGTATTTTCAGCGTGATCGGGAGACGGCTTAGGTCAAACCGCCCTGCTAAGGCTTCGAGCGCATAGATTTCTACCTCTTTCTCATTTACCGAAAGCGACGCTTTGGCATTGAAACTATTTAGCGATTGCAACAGAAATGTCTCCGTTTAGTTTTTGGACTTGAGCCCTCTTTAATGGGGCGAATTTTAACGCATGGGTATCCATATTCCGGGACCCCATGCGTTTTAGATACCGATCTGACGGAAGCAGAGAAGCGCTCACTCAGCCATTGAACGCATCTTGGCCTCATCAAGCACGGTGACGCCTAGCGCGAGCGCTTTGTCCAGCTTTGAGCCGGCCTCGTCTCCCGCAATAACGAAGTCCGTTTTCTTTGAGACACTGCCGGTAACTTTAGCCCCGCGAGAAATCAGCCAATCCTTCGCCTGGTCGCGACTCATGCTGGGCAACGTTCCGGTGATAACAACGGTACGGCCCGAAAACGGACCCTCTTCGATGGGTGCGGCATGAGGCTGACGCCGTGGCCATACGACCCCGCGTTCTCTGAGATCCGACACAACGGAGCGGTTGTGCGGCGCCGAGAAAAATCGAACGATCTCTCCGGCCACGATTGGCCCGACATCCGGCACCTCTTCAAGCGCCTCCGCAGAGGCCGTCATAAGACCGTCGAGACTTCCAAAGGCTTCCGCGAGAGCCTGGGCGGTGGCCTCCCCGACCTGGGGAATACCCAACGCGAATAAGAATCTCGGCAGCGTCGTGGACCGGGCTTTGGTCAATGCCTCTATAAGATTTGTGGCCGATTTACTGCCCATGCGCTCGAGGCCGGCAAGTTCGTTGTGGGAGAGTGTAAAAAGGTCGGCAGGAGATTTAACCCGCCCCGTATCTACCAGCTGCTCAACGAGCTTGTCGCCCATCCCTTCGATATCCAAAGCTCGGCGGGACACAAAGTGCTTAATCGATTCCTTGACCTGCGCCGAACAGATCAAACCGCCGCTACAGCGACGAATAATGCCGCCGCTATCAAGAGCGACTGGCGATCCGCACACCGGGCAAGCACTCGGAAAGGCAAACCGTTTCGTCTTCTTTTTGCGCTTGCTGAGGACGACGGACACTACCTCCGGAATGACGTCTCCAGCACGACGCACCACAACGGTATCGCCTACCCGAGCATCCAGCCGTTCAATCTCCATTGCGTTATGCAGCGTGGCATTTGATACCGTGACCCCCCCTACAAAAACCGGCGCCAGTCGGGCGACGGGGGTGAGCGCGCCAGTGCGACCCACTTGGATCTCGATCGCCATTATCTCGGTCGTTTCCTCCTGGGCGGGGAACTTGTGCGCCATTGCCCAACGAGGCGCCCGAGAGACAAACCCCAGTAATTCCTGATCACGAAAAGAGCTCACCTTATAAACAACGCCGTCGATCTCATAGGCCAGAGAGGGGCGCTGGATGAGCACGCGATCGTAATATTCCATGCACGCCTCAACACCCACTACTTCGGTTGCCAGTGGATTAACAGGCAAACCCATCTCACGAAATTTTTCAAGCAAAGCTATTTGTGTTTCGGGCGGGTTGCCATCAAGCCAAACCCCCAGGGCATAACAATAGAAGGCGAGCGGTCGCTTCGCACACAACTTCGGATCAAGCTGTCTAAGGCTTCCCGCTGCGGCGTTGCGTGGGTTTGCGTAAAGTTTCTCACCCCGCGCGCTCTGCTCCTCGTTCAATTTTTTAAAACCAGCAATAGGCATAAACACTTCGCCGCGCACCTCAAGCATCGAGGGGATATCGTTGCCCCGCAACTGCAAAGGGATAGACGGGATCGATCGCGCATTCAGCGTCACATCCTCCCCGTTACGACCGTCCCCACGCGTTGCAGCGCGGACAAGCCTGCCTTTTTCATACCGAAGACTTATCGCGAGACCGTCAATTTTAGGTTCAGCGACGTAATGCATCACGCTCTGACCACTGCCTTCACGGCAGCGTCTATCAAAGTCCGTAACTTCTTCAGCCGAAAACGCGTTATTGAGGGACAGCATGGGAACCTCATGCGCTACGGTTTCAAAACGGTCCAGCGGCTGGCCCCCGACGCGCTGAGTCGGCGAATGGGAGGAATTAAACTGTGGGAATTCGCGCTCGAGGGATTCCAGATCACGCATCAGCTCATCAAAGCGCGCATCTGAAATCACGGGATCGTCAAGAACGTAATACTGATAATTGTTCTCTTCAATCTCCGCTCGCAGGGCGGCGATCCGTTTCGATGCGGCAACTTCTCTTTTTGTCACTTACTTTTTCGCTTGGGCAAGGGCAGACTCAAAACAGCCGTCGAGCCTCCTCGGATCCCGCTTCGATACCGTAACGACGCATCGATGCCTCGAGAGAATGTACCTGCCGTCGGATAGCCTCGAGGTGATTTTCACTGATGGCTTCCCCTTCCGGATCAACGAGCACGCCGTCAAGTTCGGCGCAGACATAATTAGCCACGGACATAAGATCCGAGAATGTTGCTGAGGGTCGGCTCACTCGGGGCACATTCATAAAGATCGCAAGGCCTCTGAGAACACCCGTGCCCAGGTCTTCATAACTGAAGCGTCCCTCCTCTGAGCGATTGGCTAGACTGAAGCGGCTGATGCCGGTTCTCGCGTCGAAGAGATGAAACACTTCATCTTTTCCCAAACGCATCCCCGAACGCTCCAGCACACGCGCCACATCGGGCCCGCGAAAGCCCGAACCGGGTCTCGGTTCGATATGAATGACCGCTATTAAGTCATATTCAGTACAAAATCGCGCGAGCCGAGCGGCCTCGGGCAACGCCTCCTCAATCGACATATCGAACTCCATGGGTCGATTGAGCGCTTCAGACATTTGATAGGCAATATTATTAAAGCGTGTCAACTCAGACTCATTGGTTTGTCCGTGTCGGTCTGCCATTTGAAGACTGATAATAAGATCTGAAAAGACCTCATCCACGGGTGCGGTTGTGAGGTCCAGCCAGGCATTGCCGGGATCCGTTCGTCCATGGATAGCGCGGGGACGCTCTAGCGGAATTTCATGCTGCCGGAAAATCGCCAGCGCGGTATCTCTCGAGACAAGGCTCTTTCCGGCAAGTCGAATCCAGTAGTCCAGCTTTAACGGCCGACCGCCAATCTCCGAATTGAGGGACTGCACTTGCCGTACCGGCTGATTAACGCCTGAATTCTCTTCGACATTCGACGGTTCATGATCGGTAGAGGCCGCCGGTTCGGGCAATGTACTCCCCGGCTCAAAATCCGCCGAAGGCATGAGGGAAGGTTCCCGCTGGGCAAGGCGTGCAGCGATGCGCTGGGGCTTTAGCCGATTCTTGATGTCTTCCAGATTGAACTCTTCAATCCGTTTTAAGACCCATACCTGAAATCGACGAATAATGGGGCGCTGATTGTTCCGTTGCTGCCACAAGGAAACGCCTGTTACTGCCGCCAGCACCAGAGCGCCCAACAGGATCATTGCCAGCTGAAGCGTCATCCCTACTGTGCCGCGAGCTTTACCGCCTCGTCGATATCGACCGATACAATGGACGACACACCAGGCTCACCCATCGTGACGCCCAATAATACGTCTGCCGATTCCATCGTGATCTTGTTGTGGGTGATCACCACCAGTTGAGAGACCTCAGACAGGCTACGTAAGGTCTTGCAATATCGCTCGACATTGCGATCGTCAAGCGGGGCATCGACTTCGTCCAGGATACAAAACGGTGCTGGATTGAGCCGAAATAAAGCGAACATGAGAGCAACGGCCGTGAGCGCTTTCTCTCCACCGGAGAGCAGATGGATGGTGCTGTTCCGCTTTCCCGGTGGGCGGGCCATGACCGTCACCCCGGTCGTGAGCAAGTCATCTTCAGTGAGTTGCAAAACCGCACTGCCGCCGCCGAAAAGGCTCGGGAAGAAGTCTGCAAATCCTGCATTTAACTCGTCAAAGGTAGACTTGAACCGCTCCTTTGTCTCCTTATCAATCTTGCGAATGACACCGGCAAGTGTATCGAGCGCCTCCATGAGATCCGCATGCTGCGAGTCAAGATAGGTTTTGCGTTCTGCCTGTTCCTCATACTCTTCGATCGCAACGAGATTGACAGGTCCGATGGCTTCGATCTTCTGCGCCAGTCGCTCTGATTTTTCTAACCAGCTCTCTTCGCTCGCATCATTCGGTAGAGCCGCGAGCAATTCTTCGAGCACGTATCGCTCGGCGCGGATGCTTTCGGTTATTGTCTCCAGGCGCACAGACAACTCCTGCGCCTTCATTTTCTCTTCTTGCAACGCATCCCGAGCTGCGGCCACTTCCTGTTCACGAGATGACAGCGCAACGTGTTGCTCACGAATTTTTGATTCGATAACGGCATGGTCATTGCGGCCAGTAGCAAGAGCGGATTCCGCCTCAGTGCGCTGCGCCAATAGTGTCTGTAACCGCTCGCCTAACGCGACACCTGGATCTTCCCCGCTTTCTAATTGCTGTTTTAACTCGTCGTAGCGGGTCTGCATCCTCTCGCCTTGGGCCGCCAGTCTTTGCACGCTGGCCTGATGCGTCTCAAGAGAGGCGCGGGCGTGCTGAAGCAGAAGCTCAGTCTCATGCCGGCGATCACGAGCCTGTTGCGCCTCGTGTCGGGCTTTGGCAAGCGCCTGAGTAATTTCATCCTTCTGCGCTAAAAGCGCACTGCGTTGGCGCTCAAGCTCGCCGCTCTCGTCTTCGGCGATTGCGAAATAGCGCCGCGCATCGTCTAGCTCAGAGCCGGTCTTTGCGAGCTCCGCCGTGATCTCCTGCACCTCGCTTCCGAGCTGCTGCCGTCGCGCTTCGATCTGATCAAATCGCGCTTGTTTGTCCGCCAAGCGCTGACGGGCTCCCTGAAAGGTTTCGCGAATCTCGGCAGTCGTACGCTGCAGCGATTCCTGTTGAGATTCGAGATCTTTGATGTGTTGGCGCAGTTGCTCTAACCGCTCCCCGTGGGATTTAACCTGTTCTTCCTTGTCCGGAACTTGCCGTTGCAATCGTGCAATTTCTTCCTCACGTTCTAAAAGACCCTCAGCCGCGCCGGATTCGCGGGCAACCTGCGCCCAGTTCTTACCCACAAGCACGCCACTGCGGGTAACGAAAGTCTCATGTGATTGCAACTCGGATCGACGAGATAAAGCCTCACTCAGCGTCTCGCACACAAACACACCACTCATCAATGCGCTTAGATCATAACGCTCGCAATCGACGAAACTGAGTAACTCATCACTCCTGCCCGCTGCATTCGTGCGGCCCGCCTCCACCAGAAAAATATTTTGCCGAGGCAAGTCCGACTCATCGGCAAGTGACGCTTTTAAATCCGCAACCCCCAGTCCCGTGAGGCTAAGACCCAGAACGGCATCCGCAGCTCGCTCCCAACCGCCCTGCACACGAATATCGTTTGCAAGCATCGGCGCGTGCGCAAGACCTCTGCGATTTAACCATCGCTCGTAATCTTCATTTCGCCCAAGCGACTCGCTCTGAAGATCCTCAAGCGACTGCAAACGACTGCGGGCCGCAAGCATTTGCTGGCGAAGTTCATCAAGGGATTGGGTCTGTTCTTCTGCTTGAGCTCGTGATTGACCAATCGACTTTGCCAGTGCGTCGATTCTTTGTTCAGCCTGCAGTAGTTCGGCTTCCCGCTCGCCAGCATCTGCCCTGGCCTTTTCTACTTCGAGCGCTTCTTCTTCTTGGAGCAAACGACCCATCTCATCGTCCAATCGGGCCAAACGCTCCTGAGATCTGATGTCGCTGGACTCGAGCTGATCAATTCGGGTGCGCTGTACCTCACGATCCTTAATGGGGGTTGTAACGCGCTGTGAGAATTCGTTCCAGCGTTGCTGCCACTGCTCATACTCACCCTCGGAGCTGTTTTGTACGCTTAGGGCCTGATCTAACGCATCGGTCAGCACCGACCGGGCCTCAGCATGATGGGCGACGTCCTGCTGGAGAGCCAAGATGCGGCTGCTGTCATCCGTGGACTGGGAGCGAATCTCGCCTAATGTGATTTCGAGACGTTCGAACTCTGCGCGCTGCTGCTCGCCGGTTTCACGGGCATGATCGATAGCCTGCTCTACGGATGCCACGTCTGCCCCCACAGCATAGAAGGCCGCCTGAAGGTCATTGACGTTTTGCTGCGCCGTCAATTCATCTGCGCGCAGGGATTCAATTTGACGTTCGATGGCGCGCTGTTCACCGAGATGACTCTCAACCACCGTCTGTGCCTTTGCTGCGCTCGCCGACTGCTCCGCTACTCGCTGCTTCTGATTATTGAAGCGAATGGCGAGGAGTTGTCCATTCACTTCGCGCTCTTCCTCTTTTAACTTGGTGTAGCGGCGAGCCGCCTGCGATTGGCGCTGAAGGCGACGTAACTGAGCATCCAGCTCCTTACGGATGTCGTCGACACGGCTTAGATTCTCGCGCGTATGGCGGATCCGCGTTTCGGTCTCCCGACGGCGGTCCTTGTAATGCGAGATCCCAGCGGCCTCTTCGACGAAAGCGCGAAGCTCCTCAGGGCGCGCCTCCACAATCCGGCTCACCATGCCCTGCTCGATGATCGAATACGACCGGTGGCCAAGACCGGTACCGCGAAACAGATCGGTAATGTCCCGGCGTCGGCAGGTTGCCTTATTCAGCAGATATTCGGATGTCCCATCTCGAGATAAGGTCCGCTTGACCGAAATCTCGTTATAGCGGGCGTAGGCCTGGGCACTCTTCCCATCGGTATTGTCAAAAACCAGCTCCACCGAGGCTTTTCCTACGGGCTTTCGAGTCTCAGATCCGTTGAAGATGACATCGGCCATACTGTCACCGCGGAGTTTTCGAGCCGAGCTTTCGCCCATGACCCACCGAACCGCGTCGATCACATTGGATTTTCCGCAGCCGTTCGGGCCGATGATTCCAGTCAGGTCAGCGGGGATGGTAACCGTCGTCGGATCAACAAACGACTTGAAGCCAGAAACGAGGATTCTCTTCAGACGCATTTAGAAATAACGGTTAGCGGGCTATGCAAATTTTGGGACGTGACGCTCGAAAACGTTGAGAGATCCCCTGTCTGTATTGAGACCTTTGGCGGGCGAGCAGTCCCGAAAAAAGCGACAGACACCGAGTCTCAATCCCAACTTAATTATATCGGAACTTGGCTTCTTCTCGAAGAGTAATCAGTCGACGGGAACCGTGTCGCGCATGGATGAACGCTGACTGAATTCGTCATACCAAGCGCTTAGATTTTTATGATCATCTCGCCATGGCTCGCTCGCGAAACGAAAATCCAGATACCCCAGAGCACAGCCCACAGAGATCGTCCCGATATCCACTCGCTGGCTCAACCAGTCAGCGCGCGCCTCGAGCCAATCCAGGCTCTGATGAATGGCCTTAAGCTGTCGGTCAATCCAGCCTTCCCATCGATAGGGTTCGGGTCGTCGCACCCTCTCAATAACGCCCGAGACAGCCGCGTCCAACACTCCATCGGCCAGCGACTGAAGCCTCAGGGCTTTAAGACGCAACTCAGGATCCTGCGGAAAAATCTTGGATCCGGTGTGCAGGCTGTCGAGAAACTCACAGATCACTGGGGAATCGAATATTTGCTCTCCAGACTCAGTGACAAGAGCGGGTACGCGCCCTAAGGGGTTATCCTCAGGGAGGTCCGTTTGAGAATCCCAGGGATTCGTTCCAATTCGCTCAACTAAGTCGTGAAGACCTGTCTCAAGCAGCGTGACGCTGACCTTTCTAACGTATGGAGAAGTGGGGGAATAACGGAGTTTCAACCTCATTTTTCTAGCCTTTTTTTGGGAGTTTTGGGCATTGCATCCCAGCGCCTAACCTGATAGATTGCGCCGCCTCAAAAATTTATTTAGGCGTGGATTTTCAAGTCCACGTGCAGTGAAAAGCAATGCCCGCAGCAAAGAAAAAAATCGTCGACGACCTAATTCACGGAATCAAACCCCATCGCCCGAAACGAGGCGAGCCGTACATGGGTGACGTTCAATCGACCCATTTTCGTGAAATCCTGAACGCCTGGAAGCAGGAACTGATTGAGGATATCGAGAAAACGATGTCGGTCATGCAGGACGAAAATATCAGCCTGCCTGATCCAAACGATCGAGCAAGCCTTGAGACTGATCGATCTCTCGAGTTACGGACTCGTGACCGAGAAAGAAAACTTATCAAAAAAATCAATGACTCGCTTTCTGATCTTGAGAAAGGAGATTATGGTTATTGCATAGATTGCGGTGTCGAAATCGGAATCAAACGACTGGAAGCAAGACCCACTGCATCGCTTTGTATTGACTGTAAGTCCTTAAGCGAAATTCGAGAGCGCCAAAGCGCCTGATTCCCCTTCTCATCGCTCCGTGGGTCGGACCAACATGGGCGCTGAGCATAACGTCGGGTACACTCGGACGGGTCGCGGGCTTTTACGACCCATCCCATGTACGAACTTCTCATAAGAAACGCTCGAGTCGCTCAAAAAGACGGCTCTACCCTCGAAGCTGACATCGCCTGCCAGGACGGTCGGATCGAGAAAATAGATACTCATATCGACGCCCATGCGACCGAGGCGATCGATGCTTCCGGTCATCTTCTGCTGCCGGGCGTCATCGACCCACAAGTGCACTTTCGGGAGCCCGGGGGAACCGATAAGGAGGATCTTGGGTCCGGATCACGGGCCGCCGTCAGCGGTGGGGTCACAAGTTTTCTCGAAATGCCGAACTGCCGGCCTCCCACCACAAATCAGGAGCAGTTGGACTGGAAGATCGCCCGTGCAGGGCAGACGAGTTCCGCCAATTTCGGTTTCTTTATCGGGGCAACTGCAGAAAACCTGGCATCGTTAAATTCCGCCTGGCCTGCCTGCGGCATCAAAATCTTTATGGGCTCGAGCACTGGCGATCTTCTGGTGGACGACGAGCGTCAACTCGATCGTATCTTTGGGGATGGAGAACGGCTGATCGCGGTTCATGCGGAGGATGAAAGTCGTATTCGGTCCCGAACCGACGCCATGCTGAATGGGGTCAGCAATCCTGACTATGCGATCCATTCAAAAATTAGAGACCCCCAAACAGCGCTCATCGCGACCGAGCGAGCGTTGGCGTTAAGCAAGAAATATGGCCGACGCCTTCACATTCTTCATCTATCCACCGCAGAGGAAGTGAGAAAACTCCGACAGGACAAGCCTGAGCAGGTGACATGCGAGGTGATACCCAATCACTTGTTTCTCGACACGCGCGATTATCAAACGCTGGGTTCGAGGGTACAAATGAACCCGCCTATTCGCGATCCTGAGAACACGCCAGAACTATGGGCTGGATTACACGACGGTACTGTCGACATTGTCGCCACAGATCACGCGCCGCATTTATTGAAGGACAAAGCCAAACCATACCCGACATCCCCCTCTGGAATGCCCGGTGTTGAGACCTCCCTTCCGCTAATGCTCACGGCAATGCGCGCGGGGAAATGCTCGCTTTCGGAGATCCAGAAATGGATGTGCTGGGGTCCAGCCAAAACCTACGGCATTCCTAACAAAGGAATCATCGAAACCGGTTACGACGCTGACCTGACGCTTGTGGATCTCGATAGCGAACGCACCCTTCGGGATGCGGATGTGTTCACGCGCGCCGGCTGGTCCCCCTACGCAGGGCGGGTCCTGACCGGTTGGCCGATAATCACCGTGGTTGGAGGTCGCGTCGTGTTCGACAACGGAAAAATTCGAGAAGGCGTTTTCGGCAAGGCACTTACGTTCGAAGGGCGCGAGAGCGCCGCGGGTTAAGAAAAACCGTTAGCCGTCCTTTCGTGCAGTCTGGTAGAGCGTCCGACGGTCGCTAAACGCCTGGGTTAGCGTATTCGCATCCATGTATTCAAGCTCGCCACCCGCAGGCACACCGCGCGCCAGGCGACTGATCGTGACCGGCTTATCCTGAAGCAGATCGCAAAGGTAATCGGCCGTCGCTTGGCCTTCTACAGTGAGATTTGTGCCGAGAATAACCTCAGTCGTGCCGCTGTCGTTCACCACCTTTTCGAGCCGAGCAAAACCTAATTGATCAGGGCCGACGCCGTCGAGGGGAGACAGATGGCCCATGAGCACGAAATAATATCCCGTGTAAGCACCTGCCTGCTCGATCGTATCCAGATCAGCAGGCGTTTCAACAACACACAATAACGCCTCATCGCGCTTGCCTGAGCTGCAAATCCGACACAGCGCTTCTTCACTGAAGTTATTGCACCGCTCGCAGTGCATCACCCCAGAGACAGCGGCCGTCAGCGCCTCAGCAAGCAGCTGGCCACCTTCCCGATCACGCTCAAGCAAATGAAACGCCATGCGGCCCGCCGTCCGGGGGCCGACACCCGGAAGTCGCCGAAGCGCTTCCTTCAGTCGTTCAATTGCGGCGTCACTAGCCATTTAAACCAGGAATGTTAAGGCCGGGAATATTTAATCCGGCCGTCAAGCCGCCCATCTTTTCCTCAGTCACTTTCTCAACCCGGCGAACGGCATCGTTGACCGCGGCTGCCACCATATCTTCAAGCACTTCCTTATCATCGCCCATTAACGCATCGTCGATCGCAATCCGCCGTACGTCGTGACGCCCGGTCATGGTGACCTCAACCAAGCCTCCGCCGGCAGACCCCGTTACTTCGGTGTCAGCAAGCGCTTCCTGCGCCGACTTGAGTTTTTCCTGCATCTCCTGGGCCTGGCGCATGATGTTGCCTAAGGGTCCTTTCATTCGCTATTCCTTTGTTGTTTTCCTGGGGTTACGGATTCCGGAATTAACGTCGCATCAAACGTCGTGAGCAGATCCTGAACATTCGGATCTGCCAGCAGGGTGTTATACGCGCGTTCCTTGTCTTCCTTTTCGCGACGCGCCTTCACTTCGGAGGGCGTCTCGATCGGATCCTCCTGCGGGGAAATGAGGGTAATAGCAACCGCGGCGCCGACATAAGCGTGAAGCGCGTGCTCAATCTCAGCCTGGCGGGCCTTGCTGTGCAAAGACCCGAGATGCGTGCCCAATGCCACGCTCAGAGTTTCTTTTTGATCATCAAACCCAACCGGAGCAAGATTCATGGCTAATTCTTTCGTCACTCCAGAAAGACCGGCCTGCTCAACGAAAGCCGCCCAACCCTCTGCTGTCTTAATCGACCCGGCTGCTTTCTCAGAAGCATCAGGCTCAGCCGGCTGGGCGATTTTTTCCGCCCGCTCGGTGACCATCGTGGGCTCAGATGAGGTTTTTGACGTGGACGACCCGCCTGACTTCTCCTTTGATGAGGCCTCCGATGGTTTCGGCCTTAACGCGCCGCGGCGCTTTGCTTCCGATGGGGATTTTCCCTCAGCCGGTGGCGCACTGATGGAGCCTTCCGGCGACCCAGGGGCATCATCATCGGGACGGAAGCTCAGCATCCGAAGCATCGTCATTTCAAATCCTGACGCCGGATCGGGGGCGAGAGGCAGATCCCGCTTACCGTAAAGGCCAATCTGATAGTAAAGCTGAATGTCCTCCGGACTCAAAGACGAAGCCAAGAAGACGATGAGCTCTGAATCCTCTTGCTTAGCCGCCACAGCCTCCGGCGAAACCTGGAAGAGCGAAGCGTTATGCAACGCCATCAGCAGTTCATCCAACGCGGTCACGTAATCCAATGCACGCTCGCTCATCTGAGCGACTGTCGCAATTAAGGCGCTCGCATCATGCGCTACAAGAGCGCGCAGCAGCGCATCCACATGATGCGATTCGATCATGCCGAGCATCTCTCTCACGTTCTCTCCGCGCACATCGCCATTTCCAAAGGCAATGCTCTGATCCATCAGGCTGAGAGCATCCCGCATACTGCCGCCAGCAGCACGGGAAAGAATTTGAAGCCCGACGTCGTCTGCGGACAAGCCCTCGGCTTCGATGATGCGGCTCAATTGGTCAGCGATCTCGTTGGGCGCCAAGGCGCGGAGATTGAACTGCAGGCACCGCGACAGAATAGTCGCGGGCAGCTTTTGCGGGTCGGTGGTGGCGAGCAGAAATTTAACGTGAGACGGGGGTTCTTCGAGCGTCTTCAACAACGCGTTGAAGCTATGGCCCGATAGCATGTGCACCTCATCAATAAGATAGATCTTGTAGCGCCCCATGGTTGCCGCATATTGGACGTTATCAAGTATTTCACGCGTGTCATCGACACGGGTTCGAGACGCGGCGTCGATCTCGATGAGATCGATAAATCGTCCCTCGTCGACACTCTGGCACGTCCCGCACTCACCGCACGGCTCGGGAGCCGGACCCTTCTCGCAGTTAAGTGCTTTAGCCAAAACGCGGGCGAGAGTCGTTTTACCTACACCTCGCGTCCCGCTGAACAAGAACGCATGGTGTACACGATCCTGCTCAAGAGCGTTGCGCAGGGCATTCACCACGTGAGCCTGGCCTACGACGTCAGCGAAACGTTTTGGCCGCCATTTCCGGGCCAACGCCTGATAGCTCATTCAACCCTCAAACTTGTGATTGATCACGGGTTTTAGCCCATGAAAACTGGAGACGGCGCCAGCCCGCCTTACCCCGGCACCCGATTCGGATGCTGCGGCTGCTTCCTTCCGGACCTGACCGGGTTCACAACCTCTCGCCACCGGGGAGACTGACTGCCGCCGCCATAAGGGTTTTCCGCAAAAAGCGGGAAACGCCTGTGATTCTAACATTCGGGCTCGAGCCCCATCCGACAAACCCGTGCGCTGTTACTGGGGGTTTTTCCGAAAAATACAGAATTTGCCCTCGGCCTCTTTACCCTCAAAATAGGCTTCATCTCTTATTTTTTCAATGCTCATAACGCCATCGGCCTCAAGCTCAAGTAGCGTCCTTTCGAATCCGGCCTCGTACCACAGGTGGGCATGAATGGTGCAGGCAAATGGCGCATGGTCCTGAAGGATCGGAAAGATCTGCCGGAGGGCACCGGGCCCGACATGTCCATGGGTAAACGTCCCACAGCAAATAGCCCCTTCATAACTTTTGGGATCAATCTTGAGAGTCTTTTCAAGATCAGCCTCCAGAAGCTCCTGATAGATCGATTTGCTACGCGCAACCGCAAGCATCTCCGGCGAGAAATCGAGCCCATCAATCTTAGAGAACCCTCGGGACGATAAATATTGTCCTACCAGGCCGGTTCCACAGCCGATATCAATCACTCGGCTTGATTTTTGATCCAACACAGAGGCCAACATGTCCGCGATTTTCTCAGGTCCCTGATAATGCAGACCCGCTTCCAGGTGATGGTCATAGGTTTGGGCCCAGTCCCGATACAGGTCCTTGGCGTCCTCAGGACTGCTGAGGCTATACGCCCTCGAAAGCAAAGACTCGGAGGAGGCGCTGGCTTCAAATTCTGTTTGCTTCCCAGATGTCATCAAAGCCTCCTCGCTTTAATCAGATAAATGCAATCCATTGAAGTAACCCTGCGCTCCAGCCGATCACGGTGGAGAATATGGGCACGCCAAGAATAGCCAGGCCGATTAAACCGAGCAGCACGAAGTTGCCGTACCGCTGGTTGTAATAGCGATAGGCATTCGCCAGTCGTCTAGGCAAGGCGTACGGGAGAATGTAATGCCCATCAAGAGCGCCGATAGGAAGAAGGTTAAATAGCATCAACAGCAGATTGATCTGCGCAAGATAGACAAAAAATATCTGTGATCCCCGATCGGCCAACGTAAGCCAACCCATCTCAAGGGAAAGCAGATAAAGATTGATGCTGACCACGGCGAGCACGAGATTCATAAAGGGTCCGGCTGCTGCAACAACGAGTTCGGCATATCGCGACCGAAATGCCCGCGGGTTCGTCGGAACCGGCTTGGCATATCCAAAGCCCACGAAGACCACCATCATGAGACCCATGGGATCGATGTGCGAAAGCGGGTTCAAGGTGAGCCGCCCTGCCCGCTTGGCGGTATCGTCGCCGGATCGCAGTGCCGCCAAGGCATGACCAAATTCGTGACAGGAAAGAGAGAGAATCAGCGCCACAAGAATCGTCGCGAATAGCGGCCACTGACCTTGATAGATTAAATGGATCATTAAAGACGCTCAGAACTGCTTTTTTTGCGGTTAAAAAGTTCCCGCTTGAGCCGAGGCGCCACATCCTGTAGCGTAAATCATGATATGACCCTCACTTTGGATATCCAGAAATCTGCATAGCTCGGAGGATACATGAGAATTGAAACGAAAATGATTCATTCAGGTTACAAACCTGATCCCACAACGAACTCTGTTGCGGTTCCAATTTACCAGACGACGTCATACGCCTTTCGAGATACCGAACACGGGGCAAACCTTTTTAACCTTGCGGAGCTCGGCAACATCTACACACGGATAATGAATCCGACAAACGATGTCCTCGAACAACGCGTAGCCGATATGGAAAATGGCGTCGCCGCCCTCGCACTATCATCAGGTCAGGCCGCTACCACCTATTCGCTCCTTACCATCGCTGAAGCAGGTGACAATTTTGTGAGTATGTCGACGCTTTACGGGGGTACCTATAACCTATTCGCTCACACGTTCCCGCAGTTGGGGATTGAAGCACGATTTGCCGATCCAGAGAATCTCGATGCAATGGCATCACTGATTGACAGCAGAACGAAGGCGGTTTACTGCGAGTCGATCGGAAATCCAGCAGGGAATGTCGTCGACCTTGAGAAAGTCGCTGATATTGCCCATGCGCACGGGGTGCCAGTGATTGTAGATAACACTGTCCCAACACCTTACCTTTGTCGACCTTTTGAGCATGGCTGCGATATCGTCGTTCACTCGCTTACAAAATACATGTCAGGACACGGAACCATCATCGGTGGGATGATCGTGGACTCAAATAAGTTTGACTGGGTGGCTAACAAAGAGCGATTTTCTCGCCTGAACGAACCCGACGTGTCATACCATGGTGTTGTGTACACTGAAACAGGGTTACCGCCGTATATCCTGCGGGCTCGCGTAGTGCCGCTTCGAAATATCGGCGCATCCCAGACGCCGATGAATGCCTTCCTAATAATGCAAGGTATTGAAACCCTTGCCCTTCGCATGGATAGGATTTGTGACAACACACTAGCGGTTGCAAATCACCTAAAGGATCACCCTCAGGTTGCCTGGGTGAGATACGCAGGCTTAGCGGATAGCCCCCATAAAGCACTTCTTGATAAGTACATGGGGGGTCGAGCTTCAGGCGTTATGAGTTTTGGATTGAAGGGCGGTAAGGAAGCAGCACCCAAATTTATTGATGCCTTGAAACTCATCACAAGACTCGTGAATATTGGCGATGCCAAGTCGCTTGCTTGCCACCCGGCGAGTACCACACATCGCCAGTTATCTCCTGAAGAGTTGGCAACCTCAGGCGTCTCCGAGGATTTAGTCCGACTATCGATCGGAATTGAGCATATCGACGACATCCTGACCGATATTGATCAAGCACTAGACGCGACAAAATAAGACAAGCCGCCATCACGCGTTCGCATATGCAGCGGGTGGTGGCGGCTCGTTTCTAAAGCTCAGATACCTCTGCAATGAGAGGCAGATGATCCGACGCTTGCCGGGCCAGCGCGAGCCGTGACGGCGTAAGACTTTCAATGCGTAATGCGCCGCGCACATAGACGCTGTCGAGCGGGCGGACGGGCGCGTAGGCCGGAAAGGTCTTAGGCTTCCGTTGTGTTCCACGAAATCCCGCCGGTTTCATGACTTGACGGCCAAGTGAACCCCACACGTCATTCATATCTCCAGCTACAAGAACGCACGATGTGGCCGAGAGATGAGCCAGTCGATCGCTTGCGAGCAGCTTCCGGAGCTGCATCTTACGCTCGATACCTGAAAGTCCGAGATGCAGATTAAAAAAATGTACCGTGCGTGTATGCGGCTGTCCGTCGGCCGCTGAGGAAACCTGCGTGCGGACCTTGGCATACAAGGCGCTGCGGCGTTTTTTCGGGCCTACGGTGAGATCAATATTCTCGGTATCCAAGATAGGCCATCGACTAAAGATAGCGTTTCCGTACCCCCTCGCCTCTGAGGGTCGCACGTTTGGAATCCAGATCCGGTGTGAAAGGCCCATGGCCTCCGCGAGAGTGTCGGCCTGCAGCGAATTGCTCGCAACGACACTATGTCGGACCACTTCCTGAAGGAGCGCGACATCCGGCTGATAATGATTAATTACGTCAACGACGCGGGACAGATCATATCGTCGGTCCACGCCGCCGACACATTTGTGTATGTTATAAATGAGAACTCGCATTTGACTCGTCGGGCGCCGCCCGAATACTCTCTCAGCAGGTAGGCTGCCCGTTCCTAACATGCTAAACGAAAAGTTATCCCCTGCGTTCTTCAAGCGCCCCAAGCGATTTTGCGGCCTATGGCTCACGCTTGGGCTACTCATGACTCACGGTCTCGTTCAGGCCGACTCCCGCTCGGAAGTGCTCGCACCTTTTTCATCCGAATACGCTGTTGATTACTCGGGCTTCAATGCGGTGCGATCCGTAACCCTCCGTTCAGAGAGCGATGAGTATATCTTGCGATCGGTCTTAACCCTGAAGGGTGTTGCGCGCCTATCCGGTTATGGCCCGGTCTATGAAGAATCGCGATTTAGAGTAGTTGACGGCATCATTCAGCCGCTGCTTTACACCATTGGTGAGAAAAAGAAAAACCCAGATCGCGATATCCGCATTGAGTTTGATTGGGACAGTAGCGTCAGTAGTGGATATGCAAAGGGTGAGGCCCAAGAATTTGAGCTCGAAGCGGGGTTTCAAGATCCGCTTACTTTTGAAATTATGGCCCGCATGCTGCTGGCCTCCGGAGAGCGCAACTTCGCGCTCAAAGTTCACGAGGGTCATCGCGTTCGGGAGTACACCTTCATCCCGAAGGGCGAAGAACGCGTCAACGTTGCGTCCCGGGCCGAGGAAGTTGATAAGTACTTCATCGACCGAAACAGTTCACGCGAGCTGTATTATTGGTTTGACCCCGACTATCTCTTTTTGCCCCTGAAGATCACGCAGGTGCACGGCCAGAAGACCAAAGGGACCGTCAGTCTGCGCTCAAGTAGTCTTCTTAACTGAGCGGTCCCTCTGCTAAGGCACTCTCGCGCCGGAATTAGCCTTTACGCGTCCTCTTTCCCCACAGCACCTGCTTCGCGAAGACCTTCAACCTCCTCAGCGCTGTAACCCAGCACACCTTTGAGGATCTCGCTTGTATGCTCACCTAAGAGCGGGGATCTCACGACTTCGCTAGGCGAATCGGAGAGTTTGATGGGATTACCCACTGTGAGGTACTTGCCCCGTGTTGGGTGATCAACCTCGACAATCGTTCCCGTCTCGCGCAGCGACGGCTCCTCACTCAGTTCCTTCATGGATAGGATCGGGCCTACCGGAATATCGAGCGGGTTACAGACCTCCATCACTTCGAATTTTGTCTTGGTCATAGTCCATTGCTCGATCGCCTCGAAAACTTCATTGAGGCGGGGTAATCGAGCGGGCGGCGTTGCGTAATCCGGATCTTCCTTCCATTCGGGCCGGCCGATTACATCGCAGACTTTTTCCCATACGGCCGCCTGGGTAATGAAGTACGTGTACGCATTCGGATCCGTCTCCCAGCCCTTGCACTTCAGAATCCGGCCCGGCTGCCCGCCGCCAGAGTCGTTGCCTGCGCGAGGCGCAGCTTCACCGAACGGGATATTCTCACCAAACTGCGAATATTCCTTGAGCGGACCGTGGGCCAGTCGCTGCTGGTCCCGAAGCTTCACCCGGCAAAGATTCAACACGCCATCCTGCATGGAAGCCAGAACCCGCTGACCGCGACCGGAATGCTCGCGATGATAAAGCGCTGTCACGATCCCAAGGGCAAGATGCAGGCCCGTGCCCGAGTCTCCAATCTGCGCGCCCGTCACAGTCGGTGGGCCATCGAGAAAACCTGTAGTTGAGGCAGAGCCGCCCGCACATTGCGCCACATTCTCATACACCTTGCATTCGGAGTACGGCCCCGGACCAAAACCTTTAACCGATGCGTAAATCATTCGCGGATTCAGCTCCTGAATACGCTCCCAGGTGAACCCCATGCGATCCAGAGCTCCGGGAGCGAAGTTCTCCACCATCACATCGCAGGTTTTGATCAGGCGAGTAAAGACTTCCTTACCCTTGTCGTCCTTCGTGTTGAGCGTGATGCTGCGCTTGTTGTGATTCAACATCGTGAAATAAAGACTGTCTGCGTCGGGAACATCCCGCAGCTGGCCGCGTGTGGCATCGCCAACGCCGGGGCGCTCCACCTTAATGACATCAGCGCCAAACCAGGCCAGCAACTGCGTGCAGGTCGGGCCGGACTGCACGTGAGTCATATCCAGAATCTTTACACCCTCAAGCGCTTTCATGGGAATTTCTCCAGGTTAAAAATGAAAGAAAATTAAATCAGGCAAACCGATGCCTTAATCCAAATAGGTCACATTACGCTCAACATGCTCCGCGAGACGAAGCGCGTGCTCCCGCACCAAAGTCTCGGCCGTCTCAGTCTGGCGCTCCTCAATCGCTCGAATGATCCGCGCATGATCAATTACTGATCGCTGTGCGCGATCATCGTCATGAATTGCGCGAGAGCGGATCGCCCGCATGTGAATAAAAAGACTGTCCGCAAGATCAGTTAAAAGATCGCTGTGCGCGAGCGAAACAATAGCTTGATGAAAGCTAATGTTCGTTCGTGAGTATTCATCAATCGGCGCTTTTCCGTCGGCGCCGGCGAGCGGGCCGAGCATCTCCCGGAGTCCCGCAATCTCGCGGTCCGAGGCCCGGGTAGTGGCTAATCGCGCGGCCATACTCTCTAGAGACGCCCAGGCATAAATGATCTCCAGAATCTCCTGTTTTGTTTTACGGACAACGAAAGTGCCGCGTCGCGGGACGTGGCGTACGAGTCCAGCCTGCTCGAGACGGGAAATCGCCTCCCGCACGGGGGTTCGGCTGACGCCCAAACTTTCAGCGAGCTTGCGCTCATCCAGACGAGGAGGCTCTTCTCCTGCATAGATGTCCATCGCAGCTACTGCGTCGCGAAGTCTTCTGAACACTTGCTCCTTCAGGCTGGTTGCAGCCCTCAGCGGCGCGACGGAAATATTCATTGCCGAACTTCTCCAACGGATGGCGCATTCAGCCTATCCGCCATCGCACTGCCGATATCGACCGGAGAGGAGACAACGGTTACCCCAGCGCTTTCCAGCGCGGCAATCTTGGACTGGGCTGTGCCCGTACCGTAATGGATGATAGTGCCGGCATGACCCATCCGCCGTCCTTCCGGGACGGCCTGCCCCGCAATGTACGCCACAACGGGCTTGGTAGCGACTCGGCCGCGCAAAAACTCAGCCGCCCGCTCCTCAGAGATACCGCCTACCTCCCCAATCAGTACGATGCCTTTTGTCTCCTCGTCATCGAGAAACCGTTCGAGACAATCTGCCTGAGACAATCCAACAACCGGATCGGCGCCAACTCCGACGCACGCCGATTGGCCCAGGCCGTTACGAGTTGTTTGATTAACCGCCTCATAGGTCAGCGTGCTTGATCGGGAAACAATACCCACACATCCGCGTTTGAAAATACCCTGCGGCATGATGCCAAGCGTTCCCACGCCCGGCACCGCAACACCCGGCGAGTTCGGACCCACAAGAATCGATGAAGACGCCCTAAGACGCTCTTTCACCCGGACAATATCAAGAACCGGAATGCGCTCCGTAACGCAGACGATAAGACCGATACCAGCCTCGACGGCCTCCAAAATAGCGTCTGATGCGTTTGCCGGCGGAACAAAAATGATTGTTGCGTTCGCATCAGTGACATCGACCGCTTCTCGTACTGAGTTGAAGACCGGCACGCCAAGATGACGAGAACCCCCTTTTCCACCGCGCACGCCGCCCACAATGTTTGTGCCACCAGCAAGCGCTCGTTCGCAATGAAACGACGCCTGTTTACCCGTAATTCCCTGACAAATGATTCGAGTCGAAGGCTCTAGAAGAATACTCATGACTTACCCGATGCGTGTCGACGCGTGCGAAAGCCCAGCAAACGACCGAACCATCCGGTCCGGGGTCTGGAGACAGGAGGCTCTTTTTGAAGACTGGCGATCTTTTCAGCGCCCGAAGCGAGGTCATTCACGAACTGGATCGGGAGTCCCGAGCGCTCGAGTCGCGAGATCGCCAACTCTGCGTTTGTGCCGGCCAGCCGCATAATTACGGGTACCGAAATCGGTTTTTCCAGATGTGCCAGCAATAAGCCGTCCGCGATAGTGTCACAGCGCATAATCCCGGCGCCAAAGACATTTACGAAAAGACTCTGAATACGGTCATCGGCTAACAACAGCAAAAAGGCCTGCTTGACACGACTCACCTCAAGCACAGGAGGGATGTCGAGGAAATTTGCCGGACGAGCGCCCAAGTGGGTCAGTGCATCAACCGTTGCCATAGCAAGTCCAGCGCCGCTTGAGAATGTACCGACATCGCCATCGAGACGGACAAAGTTAAAACCATTCTGCGATGCTATTCGCTCAGTAGAGCCGGACTCTGTCCGCACACCCAATGCAGCAAGCCTAGACTGCCGATAGAGTGCGTTGTCGTCCACGGTAATTCGTGCATCGAGCGCGATCACACTCCCGTTGTCTTTAACCCCTAGAGGATTTATCTCAATTAAAGAGAGATCTTTCTCGAAAAACATGGCGTGCAGCTGCGCGATCAGACAAGTTAGGCTCTCCTGGGCCAGTGGAGTCAGACCCAGTTGGGAACCCATCGCACTCGTGACGCCTTCCGAAACCGCATCCGTTGACCCGAGTAGCGTTTTAATCAGTATCTCCGGGTGGACCTGAACCGCCGTTTCTACCTCCTCGCCACCTTTGGTGGTCGCAAGGCAAGCGATCTGCCCCGAGTCGCCATCGACCAACATCGCCAGAAACAACTGAAGAGGCGTCTTTACGACCGACTCAATGTAAACCGAGTGGACCTTCTCGCCCTGGCCGGTTGTCTGCGGCGTGACAAGAGTCGATCCCAACATGGATCTCGCTGCCTTACCGACCTCCAAGGCAGTCGATGCAAATTCCACGCCCGACAGATGTCGATCGTTAAGAAAGTATCCCTGAGCCCGGCCACCCGCATGAACCTGGGCTTTAACGACCCACGGCCCCTCACCTAACTCCCCTGCTGCCTCAACCGCCCGAGACTCAGTTGTCGCGACCAGACCACGCGGCACCGGGATGCCGCTTTCGCGCATAAGCTCCTTGGCCTGATGTTCAAATATAAACATGGGCGAAAGTCAGGCGATCAGCGTTCAAAAAAGGAAATTAGTGAATTGCAACGTCCGAATCCATTTGAAGCACGATCTTCCCGAAGTGGCCTGACCGATCCATAAGCTCGTGCGCTTCTCGAACCTGCTCTAATGGAAATATGCGATCTATCAGAGGACTGAGCGTCCCATCGGAAAAGTGCATCTGCGTTTGTGCAAAGAAACGACTAATGATTCGTCCCTTTTCTTCCACTGGCCTTGGGCGAAGTACGGAGCCGACGATTTTTTGCCGCCGAACCATGAGCTGTGCCAGATTGATCTCCTCCTTCACACCGCCCATCACACCGATCAACACCAGGCTTCCTCCAATCCCGAGGGAAGAAAGGTTGCGCTTCAGGTAAGGCGCGCCGATATGATCCAGGATGACATCCACACCGGCCCCTTCGGTTTCCGCCTTGATAATCTCAGCAAAATCTTGCTTCTGATAATCAATGACGTAATCCACGCCAAGCTCGCGCACCCGCTCTACCTTCCCCGAGGATGCGGTTACAAAAAGTGGACTTTGTGGAACAAGGGCCCGACATAACTGGATAGCTGCCGTATTGACACCTCCGCCACCACCATGAAGCAGAAGGCGCTGGCCGTCGACCACACCCGGAAATTGAAATAAATTAAGGTGTGCGGTGATATAGGTTTCACTGACGCTGGCAGCTTGAGCCCAGCTAAGGACTTCAGGTACGGGCATGAGATGTTGCTCCCAGGCCACGGCGAACTCCGCATAGCCGCCACCACCCACCAGACCCATCACGCGATCACCCACTGTCCACCGCGTTACATCCGGCCCGATCTCTGCGACTTCGCCCGCAATCTCAAGACCAAGCACTTTCGATTCCCCAGGCGGTGGCGGGTAGTTCCCCTGGCGCTGAACCACATCGGGGCGATTTACACTGCTCGCTAGGACTCGTATCAACACTTGGCCCGTGCCGGGGGTTGGTCGATCTATGCTCTGAAGTTCTAAGACCTCAGGTCCGCCAAACTCGCTCTGTGTGACTGCCTTCATCATGGGAGACTGCATCCTTTCTTCCTAAAATTCGCCAAGCTGGTGTGATCATGCGGAGCAAAGTTGGAGGGTAGGCCCGCAGGCGCGTTGCCCAATACCCGTAAAACGAGATAGCTCGAACTGGTATACAAAATACCATAAAATCACAAAAAAGTCTTATTTTTAGGCGCTTTCAAACTAGCAGAGGGCCCTTTCTGCTACCCTCCTCTCATGAAAGCCTACAAAAATAATAATTTTTTGGACAGCCCGGATGCCCGGCTGCTTCGAATCCTATCGGAGTTCGTAGAGCCTAAGGCGCGCTTTGCCAAAAACGGGATTGAAGACACCATCGTCTTCATGGGTTCAGCCCGCGCCCCCTCACCCGAGGAGGCGTCCTCCCCAAGCGGCCTGGGATCTGCCTACGAGGCCTGTCGCGATCTCGCCTCTCGTTTTACCCAGTGGTCCAAAACCCTTCCCGAGGGGCATCGACGCTTCGTCGTCTGCTCAGGAGGGGGTCCGGGCATCATGGAGGCCGCCAACCGTGGCGCGTCGGAGGCCGGCGGAATCAATATCGGATTGGGGATTTCGCTCCCGCACGAGCAGGAAAATAATCGCTTTGTGACTCGGGAGCTCTCGCTGGAGTTCCATTACTTCTTCATGCGCAAGTTCTGGTTTGCGTACCTCGCGAAAGCCATCGTATTTTTCCCCGGTGGTTTTGGAACGCTCGATGAATTATTCGAGGTCCTGACCCTCGTCCAGACAGGGAAAATCAGAAAACACCTTCCGATCGTGCTTTTTGATAAAGCATTCTGGAGCGCAACGGTGAACTTCGATGCTTTGGTCGCCAATCACACCATCGCCGAAAAAGATCTCGATCTCTTTGTAATGACCGATTCTGTGGACGAGGCCTTTGATCACATTACGGAGCAGCTAATCCGCTTTGGCCTCGAAGAGCACGGGGCACGCCTTTAGCCCGCGTGCCCAAGCGCTCTGTCCTAACGAGGGTCAGCCGTGCTGAAGGGAATACGCCGCAACTAAGCCGCGCGATTACGGGCCAGCCAGTCTTCCACCACCGCCACGGTTTCGTCGACCGTCGCATTACGGCTTCCGCGCTGATCGGCAATTAAGGCCACCAGCTTATCTACACGCTCGATGTTTGTGGCTCCTCCGGCAAGCGCTCTCGCCACGGAAGACGGGTTTAGCAGGGATTCAGCAGCTTTTGCGTACTTCTCAAATGGAACAAAATCTGCGGGATCCCCCCCAAGCTCACAGCACAGATCAACGACCGCTTGGTAGACCGCTCGCGTCTTCTCTAGGTCGCTGTACACCGCTTCTTTGATGGGCCGCATCGCATCGGGCTGTACACACCGATAGTTCCCCGCCATGAGCATGGCCCATTTGGCGAACGGCACGTAAAGCGACTCATAGACCCGAAGTTTCACAGGAACCTCAGCGCTCTCATCATCTGCGAGGCTCAATCGAATCGAATCGATGCCCGTCTCAAGATCCGCCAACATCGTGTTTGTTGCTTCAGAAGCAAAACGAGCAGCCTTGAAGTTCGTGGGCAGACGCACCTGAAGAACGTTGGGTGACTCCTCCGGCGGACGAAATGCTTGTGGATCCGGGCTGCAGAGCGTCATCGACTCGGGATCAAATGCATCCCAAAGATCGGGGTCATGAAAGCAGCTGCGGAGAGAATCGGTGTCAAGATCCGGTATTCGACGAAGATACGGCAACAACGGCATGTTCGTGATTGCCACAGAAGGCACGTTATGTTTCGCCACGGCCAGCATAAGTTCCCGCACGCCGGCCGCACTGTATTGCGGCTCCTGCATGGCCAAAACAACGAGATCGTATTCCGATGGATCAGCACGCTCTGGCGAAACGGCATCCAAGACTCCCGGCAAATCGTTAGAGTGGATATCGACGAGGCCCTCGCGGCCCTTTAGAGGCATCCGCACTACCGAACCTTGCGCATTAAAGACAGCCGCGGTCGATTCCCGGCACACCAAGGTCGCCGAATGGCCGGCCATGAGGAGTTTGGTAGATAGCAGCGACCCATAAGACGCTCCAAGCACAAGCGTGCGGTATGGATTGGGGGAGGCCTGACTCGACGCCTCTACTCTCGCTAGATTGTCCTGAGTACTACTCATAACCGTTGATACCCGTAAAAAGTTTCAGGGCGGAGTGTATCGCATCCAAACCTAAATTCGACCCTCCCTCATCGGATACTTTTGGGCACGATTGGGGCCAGAGAAGAATCCTTTAAATTTATTAAAATCAAGAATGGGCCGATGCCCATCCGGCGTGCCGGCGACACCTCTTTTCGCATAAGATTTTTTTTCGGTACGGATAAAAATAATATTTGCAGCGCAAGTTACGCGACGGACTGACCCAATAAACCTGATACCTCCCTTCTGGCATGGATCTACCCATACCTATCATTGATCTGCAATCAAACACGGGTCACCTCGAGGATCCTGCGATCGCGAACGCGCTGGACCGCGCCCTATCGTCCCTCGGGTTTTGTTATCTCACTGGGCATGGGGTCAATTCGAAAACCATCGGGAATGCTTTCCGGGCCAATCGCGAGTTTCACCAGCTCCCTGCTGAGGCAAAAGCAGATCTTAAGATCAACGCCCAGCACCGAGGCTATATTGCCCGTGACACCAGCACGACCCGCACTTCATCAGTCGAGTGCGTCGAGACGCCTAACCGATCAGAATCCCTGATGCTGATGCAGCCGGTCGATCCGTCGGATAAGCGATGGGGCTCCGGTATTTTCGGTCCCAACCAATTTCCTGACCGCGACCTTCCGATGTTCAGGGTCTGGTCTGTCGAATATTTTGATGCGATGTCGCGACTCGCCTTGGAACTTACAGGGCGGCTTGCGATAGCGTTGGGACTTGAATTTGATGCGTTTGATGACCTGTTCACGGATCCTACGATTTTTCTGCGAATGATTCACTATCCAGAGGATGATTCAGATCAACCTGAAAAGTACTTTGGATCGGCCCCGCACACGGATCACGGGTTTCTTACGTTGGTGGCTCAGGATGAGGTAGGTGGGCTAGAGGTCCGGGTAAGCGAAAGCGACTGGATTGCCATCCCGCCTCTTAAGAACAGCTTTGTGCTCAACGTGGCGGATATGCTCTCGCGACTCTCCGGTGGGCGCTGGCGATCGACCCCCCATCGTGTCGTGCTTAATAAAAAGCCGCGTCACTCCATCGCCTTCTTTTTTGATCCCAATTTTGACGCGATGATTTCTTCACGGGTGGGCAGCCCTTGCCTAGACTCTGAAGAAATACCGACACGATACGGCGATTACCTGATGACACGTTTTGGCCAAAATTACGACTATCGATCACAAGGGACCCAAAAGACCTCATGACAGAGCCGTTAAATATCTCTGAGATGCTCATCAGTCAGGCGCGGGTTCAGCCCCATCGCATTGGCATTCGTGACCTCGATCGTGAGCTGTCTTTCGCGGATTGGAACACTCGGGCCTGCAGACTGGCAAATAACCTCATCGCGCTCGGCTTAAAACCCGGCGAGCGCATCGCGGTTATCGCTCATAATCGCATTGAGTGGGCCGAGATCTACGTGGCCGTCGCTAAAGCAGGATTGGTGGCGGTGCCCATCAACTTTCGCCTGAGCGGTCCTGAGGTGCTGTTTATCTGTCAAGACTGCTCTGTATCGGCAATTATCGCCGAGGATCCTTTTATCGATCTGGTGGAGGCGATCCGTGATCCTCTTGCCGAATTGACCCCCACCTTTATCTCGATGGGCGCCCTCCCTTACCCGCACTGGACCGAGTACGAACATCTCGTTAAGTCCGGTCCATCGAATGAGCCCGGGCTTAACGTCAACGCCGAGCAAAGCTGGTGTCTCATGTACACCTCCGGGACAACCGGGAATCCGAAAGGCGCCATACGTAACCATCACAGCGCGGCGCTGATTTCGATCATGACCTGCGTTGAATTGGGTTTTTCTCGAAATGATCACGGCCTACTTGTCATGCCGATGTGTCACGCCAACTCCCTTTATTTTTTCATTAGTCTTTTGAGTATTGGGGCAACCTCAACTATCTTTTCGGTGCGCAGCTTCGATCCGGCGCATTGTCTTGGAACAATTTCGCGGACCGGAATCAGCTTCACCTCGCTGACGCCAACGCACTACATGATGCTGCTCGATATACCGGAAGATATTCGTCAGGCGGCGGATCTCTCAAAAGTTCAAAGACTCATGATTTCTTCCGCGACGGCTCGGGTGGAAACAAAAAAAGCAGTCATGCAGATGTTCCCAAATTCTGGTCTTTTCGAGCTGTATGGGTCGACGGAAGCGGCTTGGGTAACCATGCTGCATCCTGAGGAGCAGTTTGATCATCTGGGAACCGTAGGACGAGAAGTGATTGGATCGGCGGCGATAAAGCTTCTAGATGACGTGGGCAATGAAGTACCGGATGGAACACCCGGAGAGCTCTACTCGTGCTCGCCGTATAACTTCAGCGGGTATTGGAACCTTCCCGAAAAAACCCAAGAAGCCTTTCGCGGCGACTACCTGAGTGTGGGCGATATCGCGGTTCGCGATCAGGCCGGTTTTATCCGACTGATTGATCGGAAGAAAAATATGATCATCACTGGTGGCGAGAACGTATATCCTACGGAAGTCGAAGCCATGCTCGGTGCGCACCCTGATATCAAAGATGTTGCCGTCGTCGGATGTGCCCATCCAAAATGGGGTGAGGAAGTAACAGCGGCAGTGGTTCTTCAGGATCAGGCAGTCATTAACGAGGCTGAACTTTTGGCCTGGACCAAAGGCAAGATCGCCGGCTTCAAGCGCCCGCGCCGCATTGTGTTTCTAAAGTCTGACGAGATGCCGCGTAATACCACCGGAAAAATAATGCATCGCATCCTTCGGGAGCGTCTATCCAAACCCTCACATTCGTGAGCGATTGGAGAAAGAAAGCATCATGGAGCAAAAGGACCTGAACACCGCAACCGACAGTGTTGCGGCGTGGATCGCTCATCTTCTTAAGGAGCGTGCAATCGATCGAGTCTTTGGCCTGCAAGGCGGTCACATACAGCCTATCTGGGATCATATCGCCCGCAAGGGGATCCGAATTGTGGACGTGCGTGATGAAGGCGCTGCGGTCCACATGGCGCATGCCCATGCGGAACTGACAGGCCAGCTTGGAGTGGCGATGGTAACGGCCGGCCCGGGTGTAACCAACTGCGTCACCGGGATTGCCAATGCCTCCCTCGCGCGAATGCCGTTGCTGCTGATCGGCGGATGCACGTCAAGATCTCAGGCAAACATGGGACCCCTACAGGACATTCCACACACAGAAATCCTGAAGCCGGTCTGCCGCTATGCCCGCACGGCCCGCGTGGCCGATCAGGTTGTTCGAGAGATAGACGAGGCGATCGCTCGGGCGTTTGGCGACGCGGGTGAGCCCGGTCCCTCTTATCTCGAGATTCCCACCGACGTGCTACGCACATCGGTTTCGAGCAATCTGATACTTCAAGACTGGATACGACCAAAGCCACGGCGCCAGCTACTACCTCATCCGGATGCTGTCGATCACGCTGTTGAATTGATTCAGCATTCCAAAAGGCCGCTCGTGGTCACGGGTCGAGGCGCACGAAACTCAAAAGCTTCGCTTACGACCCTCTTGGACGCCATGAATGGCCTATACTTGGATACCCAGGAGAGTCGAGGACTCCTGGACCGCAATCACGCAGCTTTTGTGGGTGCCGCGCGCGCAGACGCAATGCAAGGAGCGGATCTCGTAATCACGGTAGGGCGCAAACTAGATTACCAGCTTGGCTTCGGCTCGCCCGCAGTATTTCCGCAGGCGAAATTTATCCGAATCGCTGACTCCTCTGGCGAGCTCATTGATAACCGACGCGGGAACGCCGAGCTTCTCTGCGACATACCGCAGGCGTTGGATGCGATATCTGAACGCCTACTCGAAAGCCCGGGCGTGCGAGATACCGGCTGGCTCTCACGAGTGCGGGAGAAGCACGCATCACGAAAAGTCCGTAAAGATCTCACCGCCGACACGTTACTTGGATCGGATGGAAAGATTCATCCCATGGCAATATTTGACGCGATTCGTAAGACCGCAAAGCCAGATTACATCGCTGTAGCGGACGGCGGCGATCTTCTTAGTTTTGCTCGTGTCGGTCTTGAGGCGGATACCTATCTGGATGCCGGGGCTTTTGGATGTCTTGGTGTAGGGGTGCCCTTCGCGATTGCCGCAGCTCTTGCCTATCCCGATCGACAGGTCATCTCGGTGAACGGCGATGGCGCGTATGGGATAAACGCTATGGAGATCGATACAGCCGTACGCCACGATGCAAAAGCCGTGTTCATCATCTCAAATAACGCGGCATGGAATATTGAGCGCTTCGATCAGGAGTTTAACTACGGCGGTCGGGTAGTCGGCACCACACTTCAGCATTCTAACTACGCACAGATAGCTGAGGCTTTCGGCGCTTACTCGGAGCGGGTGGAGAGGCCCCAAGATATCGCTCCGGCCCTGAACCGCGCGCTCGAGAACGCCCCTGCAGTGATTGACGTTGTCACTTCACAAACCGTAGCCTCGTCGGACGCATCAAAAGGTCTGGGCTTTGTACCGGACTATCAAGCCCTGACCGCTTGGGACGATGCCGAGCAGTTGAGGCGCAGCTAATCTTTCACTAAAGTTAAGCGTTCAACTCTCTTCGTTGCAGCCTGCTTCCCGACTCGCGGGTCAATCCCCTAATGATTTCAAAAAACTTTGTCCTTCTTGCCTTGGGCGTAGGCGCTTTCGCGCTCTCTTCGATCGGTCTTGCACAGACCAACTCCGAGACCAGCGCCGCGCCAAAAATGAGCACAGCGGACGACGCGGCGCATCTTCAATATCGCCTGGAAAATGAAGGGGACGTTCTCGCCGTAGTACAGGCTCGTGAAGATGGGCAGCTCGACGTGCTCCACGGGCAGATTACCGACGTGCTGATTACGGGAGCGTCAGTGAAGGTCGAAAAGGAAATCAGGCAACTTCTCGCGCCACTGATGGCATTGCAAGCCCCTCTAGTTTCCGATATCGAATATCACCTCTCCCTCATAACCGATTTACATGGCGTGTCGAGCCAATTCGCTCTGCATCGACTTGATACCCCCGGAGACTATGCTCTTGAAGTGGCCGTATTTGAGCAAAGGGGATCTGGATTAATTGCAATGGATACGGTACCCAGAGCAGGATTTGACCAGCTACGCGGTACTTTCCATCAAGAGTTCTACTCTTTATTCGAAGGCGGGGACGTACTTCGACTGAACGCAGCCTACACGCAGGGCGAGGCATCAAACGAAGACGGTCTGGCGTTCTTTGGGTCTTATCAAACCTTCATGGGATCCGACGGCGCATTTCTTGAAGCCGCTATCGGGAACTCCTCTGCAAAGATCGACTCACTAATTCTTGGTGCGCAAGACACAGGCTATGAAACGAATTCACTCTCACTGATGTTTGGCAAGGACCTGACTCGATCCCAGACGGGATCAAAAGTTATCTACGCTGAAGGAACCCTCATTGACGACAAGAACGCCGATCAAGGTGATAGTCTGTTATCCATCTTACGTGGCTCCTTTTTTCAACGAATAGACGCAACAGACGGAAGTCGAACGAGCTTTGGGCTCACGGGTTCTTTCGGAATTGACGATAACGCGTTAACAAATACCAATGAGACTTTTACCTCCATCAGAGCCGGTTTCGGGCATATTGTCCCGACGCCGAGAATCTTAAAATCCAGCGAGTTACTCATTGAGCTTTTTGGGCAACTTGGGCAGAAAAACTCCCCAGCGGCAGAACTCTTTTATCTTGGGTCCTCGCAGTTTCTGAGGGGCTTCAACCGCGGCCAATATGCTGGCAACTCGGGCGCCACCCTATCCCTAGAGTTCGGCTGGTTGGCGTCAGTAGCCGATCAGACATTGAGACCCTTCCTCTTCTTGGATTCTGGATATGTCCAAAATGACGATAACGCGCGTACGTCTGATTCGCGTCCAGAGTCAAACCTCATCGCGAGTTCTGGCCTGGGCGTCGACCTCTACATAAAAGACACATTGGCATCACTGCGCGGTTGGATCGGCGCGCCCATCTATGATCAAGAATTCGACAAAGACGATCCATTTATTTACATTCAATTCCAGGTTGGCTGGTAGAAACGCCACTATGAAACGACCTTACTTTATTGCATTGCTAGTGGTTTTTTCCGGGGACGCTCTGTTGTCGGCATTGCCTTCGGCCGAGCTTCACTCCTTTAACGCCTTCGCTAAAAAACCAGGAAGCGGCTGCAGCGGTAGCAGCTGTAGCGCACTGCCGCCGACATCACAAGGCTGTTCGGTGCACGGAAATGGACAGAACGTACTTCACAATCCTCATTGTCTCGGAACCTCGACTTCAACCACGGAAACTCCCGGCGGTACGCCCTCAACAACAGCCACAACAAAAGAAACAACCGTTACCGATAATCATCAGGAAACCACAAACCCAGGGACTGGTGGTAACTCGCAAACGATCGTAGGTACTTCGGGTGGCTCGTTTACGGGCGGCTCCAATAACAATGGCGGGGGAACCAAAGGCAAAGACCCCGGGGGTCAGAAACAAAAGACCATCACGGGAACCGGGACATACGGTGAAACCACTACGGGTTACGCACCGGTTCCTCAGCTACCCAAGCAGGAGATCCCGACACCCATCGAACAAAAAGTTCCGCCCCTGCCGGATCAAAAAACGCCCCCGCTGCCGCTTCACCCGACAGTGACGCTCAAACCCACCTACAGCACCATCGAGGGATTCGCTCCGGTTACGCCTACGCAGCCAAGCGGCGGCGGATCAACCGGAGCCGGCACGCTACCCATCACCGTTACAGGCACCTACGAAACGTTTACCGCTTATGGCCCGGTAACCTCGCAGGCTCCGAGTCAACCACCGGCCACTCCAACCCGCTCGCCAAACCACGGGCAGGTCAAAATTCTCACCTACCAGACCCAGGCACAAGGCGCCGATCACAGGAAATTTGACCTGTTTTCGGCGAGACCGGGCCCCTCAATGACCCCGGGGCATCGCAGCCAATTTATTGAGCCTTCTGGAAAAACATGGACCTGCGCGCTCTCCGGGATGGGTCGACGCAAAATCGTCAACCAACACGGGCTTGAAGAAATTGTAGGGAATGCAGAAACGCTGCATTTTCAGCAGACCACGACCGCGCATCTTCCCAGCAATCATCGGTCCGAGGCGCGATGCCTCGTATTGATTAATAAGCAGGCCACCTCTTTAGAAGAGATAAAAAAGGATCTCGCGGCGTCGCAATAGATTCCTGAAGCAAAATTCGCGCGAGCCCTAGAGTCATGCTGAACGCCGTTAATCTTTCGCACGAGGCGCTTGACCCCTCGGCCCCTGTTCCCTCCTGCAAGGGACGGGGCTGGTTATCGGATGAGCTCTCCCAGAACCAGTGGACCGTATCGCTCATGGCGGCCGGCCAGGCCGAGGTTGCTCGCATGATTAAGGTCATGCAGATTCATCCACTCCCAACGATCCTGCGTCATCCGGATCAGTTTGAGATTCCCCACTTGCGAGCCGCTTTTCAGCAAATGAAAGCCATCTGCGAGAAGGGAATCGGCTTTGCGGTTCTTGATCGCCTGCCCATCGATTCTTTCGACATTGAAGACATCGTCTCCGTCTACTGGACGCTTGGGCATCTGATGGGCCGAAACGTCGCACAGAAGTGGGACGGGACCATGATTTATGACGTGACTGATACAGGCCAGAAATACGGATATGGGGTACGCGGATCAGCGACCAATGTGGAACTTGGTTTTCATACCGACAATGCCTTTGGCATGCAGGTACCGGATTTCGTCGGGCTACTGTGCAAGTACCCCGCGGCAACCGGAGGACTTAGTCGATTCTGCAGTCTTTACACCGTGCATGAGCGTATGGAGGCGAAGTATCCTGAGGCGCTTCAACGACTCTATCAGCCTATGCTGTTTGATCGACAGGCCGAGCATTCGCCCAGCGATCCAAAGGTTTGCTGGGCACCTTTTTTCTCATGGCGAGGTGAGAAGCTTCGGTGCCGCGCCAACACGTCGCTGGTCCGAAAAGGCTATGCCGTAGCGGAGCAGAAAATGGATAAAGAGCTCGTCCATGCGCTGACGGCGATTGATGAAGTCAGCGCTGCCGAGGAACTTTGGGTTGAAGCGCCACTGGAACGCGGTCAGGTCCAGTACCTTAACAATCACGAGCTGGGTCACTACCGCTCTGATTTTCACGATGCCCAGGACCCTGAGAAGAAACGTCATCTCTACCGCCTGTGGCATCGGGAGTTAGGCGCCATCACCTACGACGGCTAAAGCCAGCGGCACGAAAGACCTAAAGACGCGCTCTGAGGGCAGCTAATTTTTGGCGGGGGACGGGTCTGGTACCCAACTCTCTGTCGCGTCAGAGCCGGCAATTGCGAGTCTCAGCAAAACGCTGCGGATCCATCAAAACTGGAATCCGGACAAATAACGCCTCCGCCCAGCGGATGATCTCTGGACTGGCTTTCAAATACTTTAAGGGGAGCATTTGGTGATGAACAGACTCCAGTTCGCGCCCTGCCCTGTCTCAGGCAAAGTTACTCTGACAAAGGCCACCAGCTTGACGGACGCTACCAAGGGCGAGACTTTGACGTAAGCCAAGCTCAACTGACGGGGCGCAATGTTGTTTTTGTACTAGACTTAAACACTCCTAATCTGATCGCGAACCACTGGCAGGAAAACCGATATGCGATTGGGAAAGACACCGGAAAAAACAACTTACGATGCCCGCCCAAACGTCATCCTAATCTTAGCCGATGACATGGGGTTTTCAGATCTAGGTTGCTTTGGGTCGGAAATCCGCACGCCGAACATCAACCACATGGCCGCCCAGGGAGCCACCCTCTCGGCGATGTATAACTGCGCACGCTGTTGCCCAACCCGCGCTTCCCTGCTAACCGGGCTTTACCCGCATCGCGCGGGCGTTGGTCATATGGGTGCAAACCTTGGATCGCCCGCATATCAGGGCTATCTGTCCAACAATTCCGTCACCATCGCCGAGGTGTTGCGGCTATCAGGCTACCGTACGCTTATGTCTGGCAAGTGGCACGTCGGCGGTGACTTCGATGCGCGGGAGATCGACAGCTGGCGGATCGGCGATTTAGACCATCCAACCCCCCGCCAGCGGGGCTTTGATGAATTCTACGGCATGGTCGATGGGGCGAGCTCTTTCTTCTCACCGCATTGCATCCTGCGTGATGATGGTCGGGTCGAGATCACTGACAACCACTTTCATTTTACTGATGCGATCACTGATGCGGCGATTGGCATGATCAACCGGTCCATGCAGGATGCACAGCCCTTCTTCCTGTATCTTGCCTATACCGCTCCGCATTGGCCACTGCATGCGCATGAAGAGGATATCGCTGTCTATGATGGCTTATACGCTAGTGGCTGGGATGTTATCCGTGCTGCCCGTCATGAGGAACTGAACAGCCGTAACCTCTTGCGCGACGCTTGGGATATCTCCCCTCGCGACGTAAATGCGCCACCTTGGGCCTCCGTTTCAAACCGCGATTGGGAAGCCCGTCGGATGCAGACCTATGCCGCCATGGTCGAGCAGATGGACCGTGGTATCGGGAAGGTGATGGCGCGGCTGGATGCGCTAAGTATTGGCAACGACACGCTGGTGATGTTCCTATCCGACAATGGTGGCTGCGCCGAACTGATGGAAGAGGACGGCTGGGCGCAATATTACCCGAGGGTGAACCACGACGGCTCTATTGTGACCCCCGGCAACAGGCACGACCTGCAGGCTGGAGGGAAAGATACATTCATGAGTTATGACTTGCCTTGGGCTAATGTCTCGAACGCACCGTTCCGGCTATTCAAACATTGGGTGCATGAGGGCGGAATTTCTACCCCCTTAATCGTGCGCTGGCCACAGGGCATGCCAAAGAGGGTGGCTGTACATGAACCCGCCCATGTTGTGGACATTATGCCCACAATCCTTGAGGCCACAGGTGCCGCCTATCCAGCCGAATTCGGCGGGCACCCGGTGTATCGTCCGGATGGTGAAAGCCTGTTGTCCTTGCTGCAAGGAGCAGATTGGAAGCGCGAACAACCGATCTATTGGGAACATGAAGGCAACGCAGCCTTACGAATGGGCGAATGGAAACTCGTCCGACGCCATGGGGCCGACTGGGAGCTTTACCAGATGGACGAAGACCGAACCGAGTTGAACAATCTTGCCAGGCGCGCACCAACCCGCGTGCGGCGAATGGCGAGGGATTGGCAAACCTGGGCTGATGACGTCGGTGTGCGAGAGTGGGCTGACCTGAGGGGCGTACTGGCACGCATTTGGGGAATGGACTCTACTGGATGAAAGCTTCGACATCGTAGCGTCATGTGTGGATGCGGCTGGGATACGGTAAGCACGGTGGTGACGCCTGTGGCATCGGGAGTTAGGCGGTATCACCTACGACGGCTAAAGCCAGCGGCACGAAAGACCTAAAGACGCGCTCTGAGGGCAGCTAATTTTTGGCGGGAGACGGGACCGAGATCCAACCTTCTCTACCCCTTTAAGTCGTGGTTTTCATTAAATGGGTGTCTTGCGAGTCCAGTCGAAAGTCCCGGTGTCCCGTTCCTGAACCGCCTGTTTCCAGCCGACTTGTTCCACGCGGGCTTTGAAGTTCATGCCCTCGGGTGAATGTCGGGTGATGCCGTCGAACACGGTGGCAAGGCGCTGTGTCTGGTTGATCTTTTCCTCGACAGCTGAGTTTATTACCATCTTCTGCATCGCCAACTGGTTGATCGGCACGGATGCCATCCGGGCGGCCAGAGCCTCGACCTCATCATCCAGTTGGTCGTCGGGCACGGATTTCAGCACCAACCCCATTTCGGCGGCCTCAACCCCGCTGATCTTGTCGCCGGTGAACATCATCCGCTTGGCCTTTTCCGGCCCCAGTCGGTGCACCCACATTGCGGTTGTCGGGCAACCCCAGACGCGGGTGGGCATGTAGCCGATTTGCGCGGTGTCCCCCATGATCGTGAGATCGGCGCACAGCGCGATGTCCGAGCCGCCCGCGACGGCAAAGCCGTGCACCTTGCAGACCACCGGTTTCATTACCCGGAAGAGCGACATGAAGGCCTGCGTGTTGGCCCACATGAACTGGAAATCCTGCATCGGGTCCCAGGGCATGTCCTGGACAACCTTGTTGGGGCCGTTGCCCTCGGCGTAATGGGCCAGATCGTAGCCTGCGCAAAAGGCCTTTCCTGCGCCGGACAGGACCATCACGTGGATGTCTGGGTCATGGTCGGCCTCTGCCACCGCCGCCAACAATCGCGCTTGGCATGGCTATCGGTTCCTGGCGAGAGGCTGGACCTGCACGTTGCCTGCCTGCCCGACGCACCTTACGCTGTGGAGACGAGCAATCGTTCATGTTTGGTTTACTTTCATCCCTTCATCCTCGCCTCGCTCTATAGCTTGACGGTCAGCCACTTCGACGCTGCTCTCTGAGTAATGCGGCGTGGACGACCCGGCCACCAGCTCGCGTAGCTCTTCGGCGGTCAAGGTTTCGCACTCCAACAGTCGGAGTGCGCCCGCTTCCAGAATGGGGCGATGCTGTTCCAGGACACCGTGTGCCCGCTTGTACGCTTGCGCGACGAGCTCGCGCACTGCGCAGTCGATCTCGCGCGCGGTCTCCTCGCTGTAGTCTCGCTCGCGCCCCTGAGGGAATACCCCTGGCAAGAACATAGCCGGTTCCCGGTCGTAGGTCATCTGGCCCAGTGTCTCGTTCATCCCGTAGCGTGTGACGATACTGCGAGCGATCTCAGAGGCCTTGTTGAGATCGTCCGCGGCACCGGTGGACAGTTTGCCAAAGATCAGCACCTCCGCCGCGCGCCCGCCGAGGAGCACAGCCATCTTATTCTCGAGCTCGTCCAAGGTCATCAGATAGCGGTCCTCGGTCGGACGCTGAATGGTGTAGCCGAGCGAACCTATACCGCGCGGGATGATGGATACTTTGTGGACCGGATCGGTACCGGAAAGCGTGGTCGCGACCAAAGCATGGCCCATCTCGTGATGGGCGACCACTTCACGCTCATGGGGATTGATGAGTCGGTTGCGTTTCTCCAGGCCCGCCACCATTCGCTCAATCGCCTCAGTGAAATCGTGGCTGGTCACCGAGTCCGCCTGCCGACGTGTCGCCAATAACGCAGCTTCGTTGACAAGGTTCGCAAGGTCCGCCCCCGTGAACCCAGGGGTCAAGCTCGCGATTGCATCGACGTCAATGTCAGGACCAACCTCCACGGGCTGTAGGTGAACCTGAAGGATCTGCACCCGGCCAGCCCGATCGGGACGGTCCAGCAGAATTTGCCGGTCGAAGCGCCCGGCTCTGAGAAGCGCAGGGTCCAGAATCTCGGGACGATTGGTGGCGGCTAACAGAACCATACCCTCCGCGCTGGGATCGAAGCCATCGAGCTCCACCAGCAACTGATTCAGGGTCTGCTCCTTCTCGTCGTGCCCGCCCACGCCCGGAAAGGCGCCACGGGCCCTGCCGAGCGCATCGAGCTCGTCGATGAATATGATGCAAGGCGCCTGCTCGCGCGCTTGCAGAAAAAGATCACGTACTCGGGCCGCACCGACCCCGACGAACATCTCCACAAACTCCGACCCACTGATGGAGAAAAATGGCACGCCGGCTTCGCCTGCCACCGCCCGTGCGATCAGCGTTTTGCCCGTTCCGGGTGGACCGACCAGGAGAACGCCCTTAGGGATGTGGGCACCGAGGCGACCATATGTCTTCGGGTCCTTGAGAAATGCAACCGTTTCCTGCAGCTCCACTTTGGCTTCATCCACGCCCGCGACGTCATCGAACGTCACCTTCGTGTCGCTCTCGACGTAGACCTTCGCCTTACTCTTACCGATCGACATGAGTCCACCGCCCAAGCCCTGCTTCTCGGCGACGCGGCGCACGACAAAGAGCCAGATACCGACGAATATTGCCGCTGGCAACACCCAGCCAAGCAGCTGTTTGAAAAGCGTCTGCTCTGTCTCTCCAGACACCTTGATATCGTACTTCGCCAGATCCTTTGCCAGCTCGGAATCGACACGGACGGCCAAGAACTCGCGCTTTCCGTCAGCGAGCGGTAACTTGAACACGCCGTGCACGTGTGTCTCGGTGACAACCAACTCTTCCACCTGCTCGGCTTCGAGATAGCGCTGAACCTCGCTGTAGGACACGACTTCGACCTGCTTTGACTGCGACCACATGTTTTGCAACATCATGATCCCGAGACCAGCCGCGATGATGTACCAAACGTTGATCGTCGTTTTCTTTTCCACGGGTCCGTTGCTCACTAAGTTCGGCTCATCTCCATAGCATTCTTGAGAGTTGTCCCTTCGGACTCACAGTATCAAGATCGCGTATCAGGCTTCTGTGCGCCAGCGTACAGTAGAGGCAACTCGAATGGCCCGTCACCTTTCGCTTCCTTGGAAATCGGCAGGGTCCTGGCTGTATAGATCGGACACGTGGCTCCAGCATGCGGCTCGCCTGACTGACGCGGGTCGTCGTGGTTCCCTCGCCGCCCTCGGCCTTTTCGCCACGCTGGGAGCAATGCTTGTCGGGATCAGGAGCGCGGTGGTTTACTTCCTGCTTGCCAGCGCATCGGCGTCAGCGCGCGCCGCTTGTCCCGCGATTATCTGGTCGGCCAGCCGGCGAAGATTTTCGACGAGAACGATCCGCAATGTGACCGCCACCGCCCACAGTTCGCCGATCGTGAGCCGCTATATCCGCTGATAGGCAACAATGAAACATCGTAGTATGACGGGATCGAAGTGGCTGTCGGTGTACGCGACAAACGCCCACGCAAGGCCAAACACCCGCGGATAACCGGCGAAAGGCCCCTCGGCCAGCTTCGGCAGCTGGTGATAGTAGCCGGGGGGCAGATCATTTCGGATCGCGCGGATCTGCGCCTCGACCAGATGATGGTTGTCGAGGAGCCATTCCGCTACCGGCACGACATCGCGGCCGCGCTCGAGCCCTGCGGCACAGACGCGATATGTCCTGTGCAAGGCGTTGGCATTGCCATACAGTAGTGCATATAAGGACGCGACGAGGGGCGGCTTAGTCGTCACCGGCTGCGCGGCCGCGAGGCTTTCGGCGTGCCGGTCGAGCCGCTCGACCCTGAAGATCTCCTCCCGAACCGGGGGGGTGTCTTGCCATGGGGGTGAATTCGCGCGGTGTCGGGCAAAGTAGTCTACGACCGATATCATGCGCGCTCTATTGGCCGCGCCTGCTTTACGATGCGCATCGACGTTCCGCTCCTTCGCCGAACGCGGAACGAAGATGCGGCGCACGTCGCTCATGTGTTATTGCCTTACTGGTTCTGTGCCTTCCAGTGGAACCCCCGCGTCATCCGGGCTCATGCCCTTGAGGAACTTGAACAGATCGCTGGCCGTGGAAAGCACTAGCGTGGTGTTCTCCGCGATGATCGCCTGATAGGCCTGCATGGTCCGCATGAACTCATAGAACGTCACCGCTTCGGGACTCTGGTTGTAAGCGCCCGCGTAGATCTCGGTAGCCTTCGCGTCCGCCACGCCACGGATTTCCTCGACCTGCCGGTAGGCCTCCGACTGGATCTTGTTCAGGTCTCGAACGCGATTACCGCGGATCCTGGCAGCCTCGCCGTTACCCTCGGACAGGAAGCGCTCAGCGATCTGACGCCGTTCGCTGATCATCCGGTCGTAAATCTTCGGGCGCACGCTTTCGTTGTAGTTGATCCGTTTGAATCGTATATCGAGCAGCTCGATGCCAAATACCCGGACCTTCTCGGCGGCAGCAGCAAAAATCTCCTGCTCCACGAGTTGGCGCCCCTTTTGTATGGGCACGAGCGCACCCATGTTGAGGTCCTTTTCCGCGTCGGTGAGGAGGACGTCGCGCAGCGGTTCGCGGTCCCTCGTGGTGCGAATGATCTCGATGAGCTCATGCTTGGCCACGGCGTTGCGGGTTTCGCTCCCCAGAATGTCGTCGAGGCGGGACTGAGCACTGCGTTCATCGCGTAGCCGCAGAAAATATTGCAGCGGATCGACGATCCGCCAGCGGGCGAAAAGGTCGACCGAGATGTAGAGCTTGTCCTTGGTGGGCATATCCGAGGGACTCCCGTCCCACTCGAGCACCCGTTTGTCGATCGGATTGACATCCTGGATGAAGGGCACCTTGATCTTGAGACCGGCAGACGTCACCGGGTCGCCAACGGGCTTACCGAACTGGGTGATGATCACCTGCTGTACTTCGCTAACAGTGTAGAGCGCGCTCGTCGCGAGATACGCTCCGATGCCGAGGACCGCTAGGAGCACGATCTGGGCATTTCTGCTCATGGCCGCTCTCCTGTCTGCGAGTCGAGATTTAGGAACGGGAGTATCCCGCGAGTCTGTTCATCGATGATGATCTTGGAGCGTATGCCGGGCAGCACGCTCTGCAGGGTTTCGATGTAGATGCGGCGGCGTGTGACCTCCGGCGCCTTGGTATACTCGGCCAACAGGGCGCTGAATCGGGCGACGTCGCCCTCGGCCTCATTGATCCGCTTGAGCCGATAGCCGTCGGCTTCGCGGATCCGTTGATCTTTCTCGCCCTCGGCCAGCGGGATTACCTTGTTGTAGTCGCGGCGGGCTTCGTTGATCAGCTTCTCCTTCTCCTGCTGCGCTTGGTTGACCTCGTTGAACGACTCTTGCACCGGCTCGGGCGGGTTGATGTTCTTCAATTGCACCTGATCGATACTGATCCCCATGGCGTACTTGGTGGAGAGCGCCTGCATCTTGGCGAGTGCCTCGGATTCAATCTCTTGTCTGCCGATCGTAATGACCTCGTCGACGGTGCGATCGCCGACGACCTCGCGCATGACCGATTCGGAGACATAGCGCAGCGTTTCACTCGGCTCCCGAACCTCGAAGAGAAACTTCACGGGATCCGAGATACGGTATTGAACGACCCATTCCACCAGTGCGGCGTTCAGGTCCCCGGTGACCATCTCCGTCTCGCGCTTCGTGTCCTGCCTCCCATCTCGAGCACCCTGGTACGGATCGCGGGCGCCCGGGGTCGTGAAGCCGAATTCCTGCTTCAATTGCCGTTTCACGGGAACGATCGTTGCGGCATCAATGCCCAATGGTAGCTTGAAGTGCAATCCCGCTGGAACGTCCTTGAGGTACTTGCCGAAGCGTTGTACAACAGCGACGGAATCGCTCGGCACCGTGTAATAGGCCGTCCATGCGAGCACGCCGGCCACAGCGAGTACGGCAATAATGACCAACCCGCTCGGACCACCGCTCGGCAGGAACTGCTTGAGCTGGGCCTGCCACTGTCGTATGAAGGCCTCCAGATCAGGCGTCCTGCCTCTGCTGCCCCATGGGCCGCCTTGTCCACCGTTTCCGCCTTGGGATGGCACTACGATTCTCCCTTCTGAATGTCAGCGGTGACGCTCGTCCGTGCGTCGAGCCAACCGGACTGGCGTTCACGTCGCAGGTCGTCGTTTGGCGCAGGATGATTGCCGGTCCCGAGAGAACACGTCATCCCGTCGTTTTCGGCCCGCTCCACCGCTTGCCGGTCGGTTACTTCCTGGCGCGATTGAAGTCTTCCCACCGGGTCCACTCGATTGGCTTTCAGCGGTGTCTCGACTTCTGCGCTCATCCCGCCGCCCTTAGGTCCTGGGCGCGGTCTTTTGGCTGTCTTACGATTTTGTCGATGCTGGTCCACTTCGCTTCCTCGCTTGGTACGGACCGGGGGAAGTGCCCAGTCTCGCTGGCTGAAGCGTATGCTGTCCGTTCGACTGGAGTCTGTGCGCCAGCAAACATAGGGAAACTAGCGCGGCCTTCAATCAATCACTTGGCGTGTACAAACAGGTCCATGAAACCTTGCCCGCAGCGACACGTGGCGTTGCCGCGAGTCGCGGTCAGGGTGTGAGTCACGTTGGGGAAGGCAGGTTCGTCAGTTCAGGAAACTATCGTACTGGCGTTTCATTACTGCATAACAATCGCAGCAGGCAGCACGTAACTTTCTTCGGTCCAGGATCACGACTTGCCCGCGACGGTAGTCGATGATGTTCTGCCTATGGAATCCGCTCGCTGCGGCAGTGACGCTGGTGCGCCGCACGCCGAGCATGTGAGCGATGGATTCCTGTGTGGCGTGCAGTTCACTGGAACCCATTCGATCGTGTGTCATGAGTAACCAGCGAGCAAGGCGCGCGTCGATGTTGTGGAACCGGTTGCACAAACCCAACTGTGCGATTTGAGTCACCAATGCGTGGACGTACAGGTTCAGCAGCTCCTGCAGGTCGCCGCGCTGGTTAGCGGACTTTGTCAGCGCACTCACATCCATGCGCATCGCGGTGCCGGCGTTCCGCACCACTGACAGGTTGCGCGCGTTCACGCCGCCCAGATGGATAACAAGCCCCACCGCCCCCTCATTGCCTTCCATGGCCACCTCCACCATCCGGCGCTCATTGATATCGAAAAGGAGCGATACGACGGCATCATTGGGAAAGTAGATATGGTTGACGGCATCGCCCGGGCCGTAGAGCACCTGGTTCTCGTGCAGTGCGACCTGCTCGAGGCTCGGTCTCAGCCGCCGGTATTCCGTCCGTGCCAGCCTTGACAGGATGCGGTTCCTAACGGGAACGTGGGTTGAAGCGGGCACCGGTGTCAACGACGCCTGTCCGAACGAACGGAACTACCGGGCGGGTGTACGGTGCGGATAAAGTGGGTGCTCCCCATAATCGCTCTGCATTGCCAGTTTGGCGCTTCTTAGAAGCATGTGGGTACGGACACTAGCATGTGCCTGGCCCACCTTCCGCGCGCTGGCGCACATTGCGGCCGATGGCGGGGCGCCCAATTTGCCGGGCAGTTTCACCTGGGCGGTGATAGACGATCACACTCCGTCTTGACCACCTGATAGCACTCACAGACCGCGCGTTCCAGGCCAAGACGATCGACGATTATGATTCGACCGCGCTGGTAACTGATCAGCCCAGCTTTCTGAAGTTGATTGGCCGCGACCGAGACACCTTCCCGGCGCACTCCGAGCATGTTGGCGATCAACTCCTGAGTCATGACCAGCTCATTAGATGGCAGCCGATCGTGGCTTAGCAGAAGCCAGCGGCACAGCTGCTGCTCGACCGAGTGGAGCCGATTGCAGACGGCTGTCTGTGACATCTGCGTGAGCAATGCTTGGGTGTAGAGCAGCAGCAGCCGATGCAGTTCCGAGATGCGTTCGAACTCCTCGCGAAAGACTTCCAGCTCTAACCGGACGGCGCTGCCCGCGCTTTGAACCACGGCGCGATTAGGCGTCGTATCGCCGCCCATGAACACGGCGATGCCCACTACGCCGTCACAGCCGACCACCCCCATCTCGGCCGAGCTGCCGTTCTGCATTGTATAGAGCAGCGACACGATCGCGGTCGTGGGGAAGTAGACGTGCGAGAGCGTCTCGTCCGGCTCGTAGATCACCTGTCCCAAGGCAAGCTCGACCGGCTCCAAAGCGGGTCGAAGGCGACCCAGAACGCTCTCAGGGAGCGCCGCGAGCAGGTAGTTTCGATTCAAATCGCCGAAGCCCTTAATGGGAATCACTTTGCCATCGCCATTTGTGTGCTGTTTGCGCCCTAGGCCCGCCAATCGGTCGTGGACCCGGTTTTATCCAGATCCGTAGTGCGCACCAATCGTAGTACGCCAACCCTACCAGTTCTGTACGCTAGCGAACATATAGCCCGTTCGCTCTGGCCGCCCGGCACACGATAAACTGGTGCGGCGCTCGGAAGGAAGGCGGCGGCGTGTGCCAGTGCGGCCCATAATCCTTGTGCGCTACCGTACAGACCTGAGCCCGGTTTTCCTGTCAAGTAAGGCTCATGAACCGCATGAACGCACGAAATCTGCGCGACACAGTGACGGCAATGTCAACGCGACGTACGCACGCCGGAGGTGTTCGATTAGAGGTGCTAGCGTCGGGACGAACGACACCACCCTCTACATTTTCGTGGCAGACAGAGCGAATGCCAGGGTAACGACGCCGAACGACACCCTGCATCCCGCCGTTCTCAACGAAATCGACATGATAATCCGCAACGCCCACGACCAAAGCACGCCCGTGAGTGTGTGCGGCGAAATGGCCAGCGATCCCGCCGGAGCGCTCATGCTTCTCGGCATGGGAGTCGATGCCCTGAGCATGAGCCCCGCTAATTTCGGCCTCGTCAAGCTGGTGATTTGTGCTTTCACGTCGAAACAAGCCTGGGTCCTAGCTGACCAGGCCCTGGAGCTAGAGGACGAAGGGCAAGTTCGCAGCCTTCTCAATGACGCGCTCGAAGACGCCGGTATCTGAAGCATTGGCCACGTGTCGAAGATCGCGGGGGCTCAGATGCCGGCGCATTCGCAGGGTGACGCAAGTCCCGATGACATCAAGTTATCTACATCCATCAAATCGAGGAGTTGATACGACATGACCGAAGAAGAGAAGGAACTGATGAAACGTTACGGCATCACGGTCGAGACGAAGAACGTGTATTCCTATAAGGGTTACAAGTATGAGCACCTCAAGGACGCTCTGAATTACGCCAAGGTAGACGCAGGCGCAGCGCACAAACCGACTGTGTCTCGGGCCTGACGGGGCGTCTTGCCACGACAAAGGTGTCCGGAAGGTTTTGAGCGCCCCGGTTGGATGATGGCTTGCTAGGAATCGAAGGAATCGTGTCTAACTGGAGCCCAAACTACCCCAAAACACCCCTAAATTAGACACGATGGCTACCCCAGTCATTGATTTATTGGCGGAGAGGGGGGGATTCGAACCCCCGATACGCTATTAACGTATACACACTTTCCAGGCGTGCGCTTTCAACCGCTCAGCCACCTCTCCGCAGGGTGCCGAAGGGTATCTAAGTTACCCTCCCAAAGCAAATTATTCAAAGCACGTTGGCTTAGATCAACTGATCCAGGCCGGAGATCAAACGGCCCAACCCCTCGATCGCGGTTTCCGTCTTAAGGGCTCCGAAAGAGGCTCGAAAGGCGCAGCGGTCAGTAATCCCAAACGCGCTGCCCGGGATCACCGCCACTTTATGCTCTTCAATCAGCGTGCGAATGAGCGCCAAATCGTCACCTGAGAAACCCGGTAGCTCAACGAAAAAGTAGAAAGCACCGGTGCTGGCGAGGGGCTTAACCCGCTCACCGAGGGTTTTTAGCGCCTTAACCCCCTGCTCGCGCACCTTCGCCATGTCGCCCACGAATTGTTGGCAGTAGGGCGCCCCCTCCTTAAGCGCTCCGACCGCCGCATATTGAGAGATCGCGGTTGCGCAAATGACATTGGTGTCCTGTACTTTTCTCAGTGCGCCAAAAAGATCTCGGGGCATCACGGCATAACCAATCCGCCAGCTTGCAAAGCCATACGCCTTGCTTAATGAATAAAGGGAAATCGTATGATCTTCACTTCCCGGTATGGATGCCGGAGAAAAATGCTGATCGCCATCATAAAGAAAATACTCATACGCCTCATCGCTGATGTGATAGACCCCACGGGACTTGCAAAGGGCATTTACGGATCGAAGGTCGTCCTCCCGATACACCACACCGGTGGGGTTGTTTGGCGATACCGTCACAACCGCCCGGGTCTTTTCCGTGAGCGCCTCTTTGATCGCGTCAAGATCAAGATGGCCTTGAGAATCGGTGTCCACAAAAATCGGCTCGCAATTGGCGATGCGTACCGCCATTTCCTGATTGAAATAAAACGGCCGGGGCAAAATGATTTCGTCGCCGGGATCACTAATAGCCAATAACATGTTGAGAAAGCCCATGTTGCTGCCGGCGGTTACAGCAATCTCCCGCCCAGAAATATCCACGCCATTCTCGGCCGTCACTTTCTGAGCGATCGCCTCTCGAAGGGGATCCAGGCCCTCTACGGGTCCGTATTGATGCGCCAAAGGATCGTCCCAGAAGGCTTTGATATAGGTCTCTATGGACGGCGGGGGAGGATAATGAACGATGCCCTGTCCCAGTGAAATCGTCCCCGGGTTGGCCCGAATCCAGTCTCCCACCACCGGGATGATTGGCGCCTGCACCCGGGACATCCGCTCGCTTGATCTTTTCATATTCCTTGAACGGGCCTGACCCGACTAACGTTTTCTCTATCGACAACACCCTCGACGCCATCAACGCCAATGGCCGATGCGAGCGGAGCGGTGTGTAGCCGTGTTTTGGGCTTAGGTTATTTTAGAAACAACGGTTTAGCGTTATTATAGAGGCCTAGGACGTTAAGGACGGCGAGGTGTGGCGCCTAGGACTGCAAGATCGAGTCACGTTAGCGAACGCTCTGCATGGGGTCATCCGAACAGACCCCTGCCGGATACGTGTCGAGGCCTGCGACCGACCCCCTGATCTCATAACCCAGCGATCGCAATGACCTCTGAAACCGGCACCCCGCTATCCTCAGAAACGAAAGCCGAGTCCGTATCCCCAGGCAGCGACGATTACCGCCCTTCCCCTCTTCCGGTTGGTGCTACTTTAGGCGGCAACACGATCGATAGGCTGCTGGTCGCCTCTGACAGTGGATTCACCTATCTCGCCAACGGCGGCAGCGCGGTGGTACAGGAATACTTTCCGCAGCAGATCGCTGTTCGGGATACGGACGGCATCTCGCTGCTCCTCGCGGATGCCGAGTTCAATTCAGACTTTGATGAAGGTACCACTGAATTTCTGGCCATCGCTCGAGCGCTTAGTCAAATCGATCATTCGGGTCGTGTTTTTGAATACCAGGAAAAGGACGGCGCTGCCTGGTATTCGGTTCATATGGCCGCGCGCGCATCTGTCGCCGATCTGCTCGCAACCGGTCAGCGCTTACCGGAAGAAAACGTAAAAGCCATTCTTTATTCCGCCGTGACATACCTTGAGGCGGCCCATGATGCCGGTGCCTTACACCTTGAGATCGCGCCCGAGCGTATTTTGCTCGCCGAGGAAGACCAGCTCCTGCTCTGCGGATTCTCTACTGACAAGCGTCACTACCCACCCGAGGATCCGGAAACAAAGCATGACTACCGAGCTCCGGAGTTGGCAAGTTTCAGGGGTCAGTTGGGTCGCTGGACCGACTACTACGCACTTGGAGGCGTTCTCTACCAGGCGGCCTGCAAAAACGCCCCCACAGCGGCAGTGAAGCGACTGGAAGCTGTTGATCGTGGCGAAAATGACCCTTACGAGCCCGCTACGCAGGCCGGGAAAGGCTATTTTTCCCCACAAACACTGGCCTTGATTGATCGCCTGCTGGCGCTGAATCCTGCCGATCGCCCGCAAAATGCCTCGGCCCTCATAAACGCTGTTCGGTCGTTGGAAGTCCTTGAGCGCAGCCCAAAACCCCAAGCGCCAGAAGTCAAACCCAATGGAACCGCCACCTCCCCAAGCCCAAGCCGCAAAACACCCGTAAAGCCTGCGAGCCGTGCGGCTTCGGCAGATGAATCACCGATCACCGCTAGCAAAAGTGTCAGCACGCGGCCCGGTAGACCCCTGAAAGATCACGTCGATACCGCAAAAGCGACGGCGCAGTCGGTTCTCGCATCTTTGAAGCAGCGCCTGCTGCGACTCAAGCGCGTTAATCAGAAGGCGACTTCAGCAAAAAAGAATGAAAGCAAGCTTGCGCGAACAAAAGCAAGCGCTACTAGAAAAGAGCCTGTCTTTGATCCTTCCACCCAGCATATTGAGGACTCCTCAGACATTCCGCGGCTTCACTCGAAAAGCCCGACAGCCGGCTACCTTGCTAATGACCTTGAAGACGCAGGGCATGCCCTCGCCGGTCGAAAAAGTACGGCACCGCAACAGCTGAAGATCCCCAAAATCTCCCTTGGGTCCATAGCAACGCTCAAGACCCCACTGAACAAGATCGTACGATCATTGCCTGCCATTGTTACTTCAGCCAAGAGCGTTCTGCGCCATCGGCGCTGGCGTCTGGCTCTGGGGGTCGTAATTGGGCTTTTAGTCTTGTTCGGGCTGTACCTTGTCATTACCCCGCCGCACGCCACAGGTACCACATCGTCACCGGCGAAGATCGAAATCCTGGGCGGCAGCATGATCTCCCCTGAAAAGCCGGCGTCCATGCAGATCGCCACGTCGAGTTTTGGTCCACCGGAGAAGACACTTTCGAGCGAACAGGGCTTCTCTCAACAAGACGACCTTGCGCGGGTGAATGCTTATCGCGACGCGGAGCGCGTAGCCCGCCTGAGTAAGCCACACCTGGCCCGGGCGGGTGAACTTATGGCGACCGGCTCGCTCATCTCCCCGCCCGATGCCAACGCCTACAGCGAATTCTCCGCCGTCCTGAGAATGAACCCAGAAAATTTGGTCGCCCAGAAAGGGGTAGAACAAATACGCTCCACCCTTCTCGAGGAGATCCATCTTCAGATCCAAGCGCTTGATTTTGACGCCGCTAGGGACTCGCTCACCAAAGCAACCCGCGTATTCCCGAGTGACCCTCGACTGGCGGCTAGCAATGAGCGGCTGCTGGCGGCGGAGGCGGGTCACCGCGACGCACTGCGAGCAATAGCCGAACGCGAGAAGAACCAAGCTCAAACTGCCCAGCGTGATCGAGAGCGGCGGCAAAAAATTGAGCTCCTGTTGGCCCGAGCCCTCGAAGCCCTCGACAAAGGTCGCCTCGTTAGCCCTCAAGAGGATAACGCATTGACCTTGTATCGCGCGGCGCTTGACCTCGATGCCTCGAATCAGCGCGCCCGAAACGGTCTCAACAATATATCGGCGTTTTATCTCCAGCAAACCCGGGAAGCGTTATCCGTGAATGATCTCGACGCTGCGGCACAACACCTGGAGATCGCGACCTCAGTGACGCCAGAAAGCGACGACGTGGTCAGCCTTAACCAACAATTAAATCGGCGCGTATTTCTCGAAGCGGAGAAACAACGCCTTCAGGAGCAGGCGTCGAGTGATATGTCTTTGGCCCAGCAGATGGCCAGCGAGCAAGATCAGCTAAATCTCGAAAGCGGGGTGAAAGCCTACTACGCGGGCGATTATCGGCTGGCCTTTCAGTATCTTGAACCGCTTGCCGCCCGAAGCGACCCGCAAGCCCAGGTGCGCGTCGCCCGCATGCTAATGGAGGCGCGAGGGGTCGATCGAGATAAGCCCCGCGCGATCAGTATCTTCACGGCGGCGCTTGGACCCGTCCAACTCGCGGCCAGCCAAGGCGAGCCATGGGCGCAATCGGACCTCGCCGACTATTACTTTGATGGCCTCGTTATCGATAAAGATTATCGGACCGCTGCGTTTTGGTACCAAAAAGCCGCCGAACAAGGCTATGCCCCGGCGCAAACGAATCTTGGGTGGCTTTACTTCAACGGCTACGACGGCATCGCACCCAATCGAGCCGTGGCGATTTACTGGTTCGGCGAAGCGGCCAGTCAGGGCAACCAGACAGCCGCCAATAATCTTCGCGCACTCGGGGAGAGCGTTCCGTCTAACACCGGCGGTTGATTCTTTGTTGAACGTTGCTCAGGATTTTGCCCGGCGGACATAGGTACGCTTGGAGGGGATCACCCCTCGGACACCGCCCTGCGGATTATCGATATCCCCTTTGCGACGCGGTATCAAGTGAAGATGCACATGGAAGATCGACTGCCCCGCATCCTTTCCAGCGTTCACGCCCAGATTGAACCCGCTGACCATTGCGTCCAGTTGCTCAATCTGTTCGCGCATCTGGCGCGCCATTCGAAACATATCAATGACTTCATCCTCCGATAGATCAAAATAAGACGCCACGTGTCGCTTGGGGATGATCAGCGTGTGGTGCTCGGACACAGGGTAACCGTCGCGCCGCGCGTAGCAGAGCCCCCCTTCCTCAAGCAGTTCGTCGTTTTTTGAATCGCAGAATAAGCAGTCGTCCATGTCGTGGCTGGTCTCTGTTTGGTGTTAGTCGAATACCGTTCATCTATAAATATTTACCAAATGCCCAGTCGCTCGCGTCGGCAAATGAAGGGCGAGTAAACCGGGGCACAGAGAAGTAGTCGCTCGCCCCCCCACTCGGCGCTTTTTTAAAGGGAATGACCTTGTCGTTAGGCGGCAATGCTAGCGGCACGCGACCAGTCTTTGGGCTTGAGCAACATCTGCTATTGGCGGAGAGGGTGGGATTCGAACCCACGGTACCTTGCGGTACAACGGTTTTCGAGACCGCCCGATTCAACCACTCTCGCACCTCTCCGATTAGATTCCCACGCTTAGGTTGTGGATTCTGCACCCGGCGCGCAGACATTAAAGATGCGCCCGAACACTGAATATTTTATCATGGCCATTATCCGATTCCCGACGCGCCCGATCTTTCAACGCTAACCCTTCTACCGGCCATGAGCACCAAGACACCCTCAGACCGCCGCCAGTTTATGAAGTTGTGCGCGGGAACGGCGGCGGCCGTTGCGGGATATTCAGAATCGCTGGTAGGCGCTACCCAACCTGGCGAATTTTTCCAGCGGGTCAAACTCCTTGATGACCAGCGTAAGCCCTTATTGGCGAGTGCGCTACCTGTCGACAAGAGCCACCTTTTCTTCTACCCGTTTGTTTCCACCCCGTGCTTTTTGATTCGGCTACAAACGCCGATTGATCAGAAGGTTCGTCTCGAAACTGTACAAGGCAAGAAATACGACTGGCCAGGCGGTGCCGGGCCTGACCGTCAGATTGTCGCCTTTTCCGCCATTTGTGCCCATAAAATGAGCCATCCGTCTACGCAAGTCAGCTTCATCAACTATCGCACAGACGAAGTTCAATACACGGGCAAAGATCGAAAGTTTCACCGTCGCTCGGGACTGATTCATTGCTGCTCTGAAGGCAGCGTATACGATCCCTCAAAAGGGGCCGCGGTTCTGGGCGGACCCGCCCCAAACCCGCTAGCCTCTATTCTGCTCGAGCACGATCCAAAAACAGACGAGCTTTACGCGGTCGGTGTGGCCGGCGAGACGATGTTTGATTCCTACTTCCGCTTTTTCAGCGACCGGTTGCGACTTGAGTTCAAGACGGACGACGTGCGAGCACCAGCGAGTGACGCCGTCCCCGTAGTGGCGGCTGACCAGTACTGCCGCCAACAGATTCTCTGCTGAGGTCTCTAGCCCGTCAGCTCCCGCGCGATCTCTGCATTACCCGCCTGGCGGGCATAATCAAGCGGCGTGCGGCCCGTGCGGTCCTGCAAATCGGTTCTTGCTCCCGCCTGTATCAGGCTTCGCGCAATGTCCAGATACCCAAGGGCCGCCGCACGATGAAGCGCCGTGACGCCATCATTGTTTCGCACGTTAATCTCAACTTCTCCCTGGGCAAGAAACACTTCAACAATTGCACCCCGGTTCTGTTCGACCGCGTGCATGAGGGGTGACCAGCCAAAAATATCGTTGAGATTGGGGTTCGCCCCCGCTGATAACAGCGTCTCAACGATAGGCGTGAATCCCTTCGCCGCGGCCAGCGTGATGGCGGACCAACCATTGACCGCCTGACTGTCCACCGCTGCCCCTCTTGCAAGCATGAGGCTCACAATGGCCAGATTACCGCCTACCGCAGCATGCATCAGAGGTGTACCACCATTTTGGTTGCTGAGGTTTACATCGGCCCCAGCCTTCAATAACTCCGAGCACAGCTCAGGTTCGGCAGCCTGAGCGGCCACCATGAGCGCCGTCTTTCCTTTTTCGGTGGACAGGTCCACCTGGCGATATCCCGCGTCAAACACGCGCTGCAGCGCCTCTGGGTCACGAGTCTCTATGGCCCGAATCCATTGCTGGCCGAGAGGCGCCTCTACCAGGACTGAAACGGGCTCGTCCGCCTGAGCCCACTCGTCGGTTCGAAGCGCGAAGAAGGCGCAGGCGATCACCGTGACGGTAACAATAAAAGACAAGACCCTACGCATCGACATTAAAGCGCTTGCATCACCCGTTTGTTTTCTGAGAAGACGTACCAAAGAAAAAGGGCGAGACGACCTTACGGCCTGCCTCGCCCTCGAGAGGATCCGAAATTTTAGGCGTCGCCCTTTGCGCTACCTTTCATCTCGGCATACCAGCGATCATGGTGCTCCTTTGCCCAGTTCTCGTCCACCTTGCCGGTGACCATACCCTGAAGCGTTCCGGGCACAAAGAAAACCGCCAGAAAGATGTGGCCAAAAACCAGCGCGATGAACAGAACCGCGATTATCGTATGGATCACGTGCGATAACTCCATCACGTGGCGATACTGGGTGAACTCAGGGAACGTGGCCACGATCCACGAAGCAATCGCCGGAAAGTCCAGTACATACCCCGTTACGGAAACCAAGATTCCAAGGAAGATGGTCAACCAAAAAAGGATTTTCTCCCCCGGGTTAAACTTACCGGCGCTGGCATGAGATTTACCGAACATGCCGCCACCCTGAGCAAACCATTTAAGGTCGCCTTTTTCGTACAGGTTCTTGCTGACCATATTGAAGAACAACAGGAATATGGCGACGGGGAAAAGCGGTCCCACGAAGTTATGCACGTTCTTGGCACCATATGCCAACGTGCCAAAAGCTGCTTTGCCAAAGAGCGGAATAAGCAGCGGCCGCCCGAATAACAGGATCAGGCCCGACAAAGCCAGGGCTATAAAAATGCCAGCCAAAAACCAGTGAACAAAACGTGCATTCACCGAGTGCCGGTCGATCTCCTTACCTGATGCCCCCGCGTGCAGAGTCACCGGACCCCGCATTGCATACACAGCACCAATAATGAGAAGAACCACGATCAATAGATCGCCGCCTTTCGGGAGGAGTTCTTTATTCCGGACCGCTGTCCACTGATCGCCTTGCTGATTCACGAGCACAGCGCTGTCATGGCCCTTTACCTGCGTGGTGGCTGGTGTATCGAGCCGACCTCGAACCGCCTGCCACAGCTCCGCTCCGGGGTTTGGATTATTGATAGCAGAGATCGGGCCTTCTTGAGCCGCGACGGTTCCGCTATTGAAAGCGACCAACAACGGAAGAGTGGTCATGGTCAGAGCCAAGATCCAGTGTTTAGAGATACGCACGTTCGACTCCTTTAAAAGCCATTTGAATTTGTACGACAAAAGCGCTGGCTGTTACCTCATTCGCCTGTAGACGACGCCAGCGCGCGACGGCGTAGCACTTAAGGTGGCTACGCGGCCTTCAGGTGCGGAAAAGGCGCCCTAAAAGGGGCGCCCTTCCGTCAATCACACAAGCTTTTAACGCGGTGACCGGGGTGCGATCAGGACTTTCATTCCTATCGCACCCCTTGATCAACGTACGTTAAAAGCGGGCGACTTAGCCTTTGACGCCCTGCTTGTCATAGGCTACACCCCAACCCCACTGCAGCGCACCGGCTCCGCGATACATGACTCGCTCACGGAAGATATCCGAGACCTTGTCACCATCACCGGCGAGAAGCGCCTTGGTGGAGCACATTTCCGCGCACAGCGGCAGCTTGCCTTCTGCCATGCGGTTGCGGCCGTATTTACGGAACTCGTCATTCGAGTTATCCGCTTCAGGCCCACCCGCACAGAACGTGCATTTGTCCATCTTGCCGCGCGAGCCGAACGCTCCCGTCTCCGGGAACTGCGGCGCACCAAAAGGACAGGCGTAGAAGCAATAGCCACAGCCGATGCAGATATCCTTGTCGTGCAGGACCACACCGTCTTTCGTGGTGTAGAAGCAGTCGACGGGACATACCGTGGAACACGGTGCATCTGAACAGTGCATGCAGGCCACGGAGATCGAACGTTCGCCCGGCTCACCATCATTGATGGTGACCACACGGCGGCGGTTCACACCCCAGGGGACTTCATGCTCGTTCTTGCAAGCCGTGACACAAGCGTTGCACTCGATGCAACGCTCGGCATCGCAAAGGAACTTCATTCTTGCCATGAGTTATTTCCTCCTTTAGGCAACGCTAATTTTGCACAGGGAACACTTGGTTTCCTGCATCTGGGTTACCGAGTCATACCCATACGTAAACGCGGTATTTGCAGACTCACCAAGCACGTACGGATCGGTGCCTTCCGGATATTTGCCGCGCAGGTCCACACCTTCCAAATGTCCACCGAAGTGGAACGGCATGAACACGACGCCCGGCGCAACTCGACGGGTCACCATGGCCTTGACCTTCACCTTAGCGCCCTCGGCACCTTCGACCCAGACCATCTGGCCATCGCGGATGCCGGCGTTATTGGCGTCGGTCGGATGGATCTCAGCAAACATATCCTGCTGAAGCTCCGCCAACCATGGGTTCGAACGAGACTCGTCACCGCCACCTTCGTACTCGACCAGGCGTCCGCTTGTGAGGATCAGCGGATAGTCTTTTGAGTAGTCAGTCGCCTGAATTGACCCATAACGAGTCGGCAAGCGGTAATGCATCTTGCGATCCTCATAGGTCGGGTACTTCTCGACTAGGTCGCGACGATTGGTGTAGAGCGGCTCACGATGGACCGGCACCGGATCCGGGAAGGTCCAGACAATCGCCCGGGCCTTAGCATTTCCGAACGGCGCACAACCGTGCTTGATGGCCACACGCTGGATACCACCCGAAAGGTCGGTTTTCCAGTTACGGCCTTCGGCTGCCGCCTTCTCCTCCGCGGAGAGGTCATCCCACCAGCCCAACTGCTTCAGAAGCTTCTCGCTGAACTCTGGGTAACCATCCTGGATTTCAG
>Ga0181594_10000056_pt1 | contig 79398 bp, 73 predicted proteins | sample 071ome_18_FD_145603 | JGI IMG/M metagenome (GOLD analysis project Ga0181594, IMG submission 145603) | Coastal salt marsh microbial communities from the Groves Creek Marsh, Skidaway Island, Georgia - 071413BT metaG (spades assembly) | ecosystem: Environmental > Aquatic > Marine > Intertidal zone...
GTCTTTGCTCATGCCACCACCGCAATCAGAAAAATTACAAAGGCGACGACCGCAACGAGGGGGATGATGACCGCGGGCCAGTCTTTGGGTGCTTCGCGGCTTTGCTGCATCATGGTTTTGACACCCGGAAAAAACCAAAGGATCACGACCAGCACGAGCACGCCGAGCAGGATTTTTTCCCAGGTTGCCATTTTTGTACCTTAAATGAGCCGCTTGATGAACCCGCTCGTAAACCACATAAAGCGAGTGAGGAAGATTCTCTAATTATATATTTTTGAAATAAAAATTATTTGGGTTGCGAGTGCAGTCGGTGAATAAAAATAAATACCCCTGAAATAAATGCCATGAAGGAGTAGGATGAAATCACGTGGTCAGGTCGTGAGCCGCAGTGTCTTTTGGGCATGCGAAGTCGGTTGGCCCGCGGTCTCTCCACAAACGTGAAACTCATCAACTGCCAGTACGTGAGGGAGACCATCCTGAATGAATGAAGCGCAGCACATAGATCTCACCCATCGAATCGACAAATTGCGATTAGAGCATCGCGCCCTCGACGAAGAACTTGAGAATTTGTCCCACGATCCGCTCACCGATGACCTGCAGATGCAGCGACTCAAGAAGCGAAAACTCTTCTTAAAAGACAGCATTAACCATCTGGAACACAAACTCGCCCCTGATCTTTCGGCCTGAAAATCCGCCAGAACGAAAAAGCCCCCGCAGTGCGGGGGCTTTTTTTTGACTCGCGTTTCGAGATCAATACCGGTAGTGCTCGGCTTTGTACGGGCCGTCCTGAGACACGCCGATGTAGTCCGCCTGCTCTTGGCTGAGCGTGGTCAGTTTGGCGCCAATTTTCTCAAGGTGCAGTCGGGCGACCGCCTCATCGAGATGTTTGGGAAGGATGTAGACCTCGTTTTTGTACTGGTCGCGGTTTTTAAACAGCTCAATCTGCGCCAGCGTCTGGTTGGTGAAGGAGTTGGACATCACGAAGCTCGGGTGGCCTGTGGCACAGCCGAGGTTCACCAGTCGACCCTGAGCCAGCAGGATGATCCGCTTTCCGTCGGGGAAGATGATGTGATCTACCTGCGGCTTGATGTTGTCCCACTCGTACTGCTCGAGGGAAGCACAGTCGATCTCGTTGTCGAAGTGGCCGATGTTGCAAACGATGGCCTGGTCTTTCATCGCGGCCATGTGGTCGTGCGTGATGACGTGATAGTTACCCGTTGCGGTGACAAAGATGTCCGCCTGGCTGGCGGCTTCGTCCATGGTCACCACCCGATAGCCTTCCATTGCGGCCTGCAGGGCGCAGATCGGATCGACTTCGGTGATCCAGACGGTAGCGCCAAGTCCACGCAGGGACTGGGCCGAGCCCTTGCCCACGTCGCCGTAACCGAGCACCACCGCCAGCTTGCCCGCCACCATGACGTCGGTGGCACGTTTGATACTGTCGACCAGCGACTCGCGGCAGCCGTATAGGTTGTCGAACTTGGACTTGGTGGCCGAGTCGTTTACGTTAATGGCAGGGAACGGCAGCTCGCCGGTTTTCTGCATCTGATAGAGACGCTTCACGCCGGTGGTGGTTTCTTCCGTGACGCCGAGGATGTTGGCTTGGATCTTGGAGTACCAGTTCGGCTGCGTTTTCAAACGCTCGCGGATCGAGTTAAACAGCGCGACTTCTTCTTCGCTCGTGGGGTTATCCAGAACGGACAAGTCCTGCTCGGCTTTGGTGCCGAGATTCACCAGCAGCGTCGCGTCACCGCCGTCATCAAGGATCATGTTGGGCGTGCCGCCGTCGCTCCACTCAAAGATGCGGTGGGTATAGGCCCAATACTCTTCGAGGGTTTCGCCTTTGTAGGCAAACACCGGGGTGCCGCCGGCCGCGATAGCCGCTGCCGCATGGTCCTGCGTTGAGAAGATGTTGCAGGATGCCCAGCGCACGTCCGCACCGAGGGCAGTGAGGGTTTCGATCAGCACGGCGGTCTGAATCGTCATATGCAGACTGCCGGCGATGCGCGCGCCTTTCAGGGGCTGCTCGGACCCGTGCTTTTCACGAAGCGCCATCAAACCGGGCATTTCGGTCTCGGCGATGGCGATTTCTTTACGGCCGAACTCGGCAAGTGAGAGGTCGGCGACGAGGAAGTCCTGATCGGACTGGGATTGCATCACAGCGCTCATGGGGTTCTCCATGTTCACTGAGCGCCGTTGTCCTAACGGAGACGCACTAGTGCCGAGCCTGGCGGGCGGGGTGCCCGTTGCAACGCTCCTCGGCGGCGTCTTAAAAAAACGAAAAAGGAGTCTAAGGGTTCGCCTTAGCTCCTTTTCACGCGTATTTTACCAGAAGAACGGCGGTTTTTAGATACCTGCAGCAGCGCGCAGGGCCTCGGCTTTATCAGTCTCCTCCCAGGGGAAGCCCGCGTCATCTCGGCCGAAGTGCCCGTATGCGGCGCTGGGGCGGTAGATTGGCCGCAGCAGATCAAGATCCTCGATGATGCCCTTGGGCCGCAGGTCAAAATGCTCGCGGATGAGTGCTTCGATCTTTTCTTCGGCAATCACGGCGGTGCCGCTGGTGTTGACCATGAGCGAGACCGGCTCTGCCACACCGATGGCATACGCTACCTGCACTTCGCATCGGTCGGCGAGGCCGGCGGCCACAACGTTCTTGGCCACATAGCGCAAGGCATAGGCGGCCGAGCGATCGACTTTGCTGGGATCCTTGCCAGAGAATGCGCCGCCGCCGTGGTGGGCGGAGCCCCCGTAAGTGTCGACAATGATTTTGCGGCCGGTGAGACCGCAGTCGCCGTGCGGGCCGCCGATGACGAATCGGCCCGTGGGATTCACCAGAAACCGGGTGTCGGCGGTGATCATGTCGGCGGGGAGTACCGGCCGGATAATCTCTTCGATCACGGCTTCGCTCAGCGTCGCATGATCGACATTCTCACTATGCTGGGTTGAAAGCACGACGGTGTCGATTGAGACGGGTTTACCGTCTTCGTAGCGAACCGAGACTTGGCTCTTGGCGTCAGGGCGTAACCACGAAAGCTTGCCGCTTTTGCGGACCTCAGCCTGGCGCTTTACCAGACGATGCGAATAGGTGATGGGGAAAGGCATCAGAACGTCGGTTTCGTTACAGGCAAAACCAAACATGAGCCCCTGATCGCCCGCGCCCTGATCCCGGTCGAGACCTTCGCCCTCGTTAACGCCTTGCGCGATGTCGGGCGACTGTTTGTCGAGAGTCACCATCACGGCGCAGCTGGCCGCGTCGAAGCCCATTTCCGAGGAGGTGTAGCCGATGTCGGTAATGGTGTCGCGAACGGTCTGCGCCAGATCCACCTGAGCGCTGCTGGTGACTTCGCCCGCAATGACCGCAAGCCCGGTGTTGACCAGCGTCTCACAGGCGACGCGCGAGCGCGGATCCTGCGCCAGCATTGCATCAAGCACGGCGTCTGAAATCTGATCCGCCATCTTGTCGGGGTGACCTTCAGAGACTGATTCTGAGGTGAAAAGAAACCCGTTAGCCATCGACTCCTCCCATCGGATTAAAGTAGAAAACAACCCAAAAGATTCTAGCAGAGGCGGGGCGGCTCAATGGCTCCGGAGCCGCAAAGACGAAGGCAAAACCCGCCTCAAAGCAATGGGCAAACGCCCATCGTTAGCCCTCACTGCCTCAACTGATTTTCTCAAGCGTAATCTGCCATTGCGCGTCGCCGACCTCACGCTCAAGCGAAAAACCAGACGTAAAAGCGTCATCCGACCAAACGCTCGCAAGCGTTTCATCCATGATCCAGTCTTTGTACTGCGAAATGGCTTCGCGTACGTTCGATGAGCCGTTGAGATGCAGGCGAATGCGGTCAGAGACCTCAAGGCCCGATTGCTTTCGAGCATCCTGCACAGTGCGCACGATTTCTCGGGCGAGCCCCTCACGCAGCAGGTCGTCGTTGAGGGTCGTATCCAGGGCAACCAGCATGCCCCCGGATTCGGCACAGGCATAGCCTTGGGCGGACTCGGTCTCAATCAGAAGATCGTCAGGCTCGAGCGTTAGGCTTTGCCCGTCGACCTCGAGCGTAATCGCCTGACCCGAAGCCTGCGCGGCGGCCAGCGCTGCGCCATCCGCTTCGAGCAGCGCCGCACGGATTTGCGGGATCTGCTTGCCGTAACGTTTGCCCACGCGCGGCAAGTGGGGCTTGATGCGGTAGCTGACAAGCTCGGCGTCTGCGGCAATAAATGTCAGCGCCTTTACGTTGAGCTCTTCGAGCACCTGTGCCTCATGGGTCTTAACGGCTTCTTGAGCCTCGGCGCTCGGAACGCGGACCAAAAGTTGTGCCAGCGGTTGCCGGACGCGCACCTGGCTGCTTTCTCTTGCCGCTCGGCCCAGCGCTACGACCTGCTGGATGACATCAATGGCCTCACGCAGCGAACTGTTTTTCCATTCGCTCTGAGCCACGGGCCAGTCCGACATGTGGACGCTCAGCGGGGCGTTCTCGTCCTGAGTGCGCGCCAGGTTCTGATACATCGCTTCGGCAAGAAACGGCATGAACGGCGCGATAAGTTTTTGCAGTGCCGTGAGGCATTCGTAAAGCGTGAGGTACGCCGATTGCTTGTCCGCGCCTGCTTCGCTCTTCCAGAAGCGTCGTCGGTTACGTCGGATGTACCAGTTGCTGAGCTGATCCACGAAGCGCTCGATGGCCTCACCTGCGCCGCGCGCGTCGTAGGCATCCATTGCTTGAGTGGTCGTCTCAATGGTGTGGTGCAAGAGTGCAAGCGCCCATCGATCAATTTCTGGACGCTCCGCCAGGGGCACGTCGGTGCTGAGATCGACGTCATCCAGTGAAGCGTAGAGGGTAAAAAAGCCGTAGGTGTTCCACAGGGTGTTGACGAAAGAGCTCGCGACCTCGCGGATGATATCGACCGAGATGCGTTTTTGACTCTCGGGAGCGAGACGCGCGAGGAAATACCATCGAAGCGGATCGGCACCGATGTGATCGAAGACATCGTAGGGATTGACGATGTTGCCGAGCGATTTGGACATTTTTTTGCCGTCTTTATCGACGATATGACTGAGGCACACGCAGTTTCGGTAGGCCACGCTGTCCGAGACCAGCGTTGCAATCGCGTGCAGGCTGTAAAACCAGCCGCGCGTTTGATCGATGGCTTCGCAGATGTAATCTGCAGGAAAGTGCTTCTCGAAGATCTCCTGATTTTCAAACGGGTAGTGCCATTGGGCGTAGGACATCGCGCCTGAATCAAACCAACAGTCGATGACTTCCGGGACGCGTTTGTAGAGGCGGCCGTTTTCCGGATGGGTGAACTCCACCTCATCGATCGCGGGGCGATGCAAATCCGTATCCGCGAGCGACCGCCCGCACAGGGCTTCAAGTTCCGCCAGTGAGCCGATGCAGATGAAGTCACCGTTACCGTCTGTCCAAACCGGCAGCGGCGTACCCCAGAAGCGCTCGCGTGACAGCGCCCAATCGATGTTGTGTTCGAGCCAGTTGCCAAAGCGCCCGTCACGGATCGAAGCCGGCACCCAGTTGATCGTCTTATTGAGTTCGACCATCCGATCGCGAACCGCGGTGGTGCGGATGTACCACGCGTTCTTGGCGTAGTAGATCAGCGGGTCGCCAGTGCGCCATCCGAACGGATAGTTATGCGTGTACGGCTCATGCCGGAAGAGATCGCCCCGCTCCTTGAGGATCTCAATGAGAATGGGATCGGCGTCCTTGAAGAATTTTCCAGCGACCGGTGTGACCTCGTCCACAAAGTGACCGTCCAGCCCTACCCCGTGCACCACCGGTAATCCGTTAGCCTGACCCAGCGCGAGATCGTCGACGCCGTAGGCGGGCGCCACGTGCACGATACCTGTGCCGTCTTCGGTGGTAACAAAGTCAGCGATCAGCACGCGACAGATATCGCCCGTCGCAGGCAGGTAGTCAAAAAGACGCTGATAGTGTTTGCCTGCGAGATCGGCACCCTTTACTTTCTTGATGATATGCAGATCGTCCTGCTGCAGCACAGCCTGCGCACGTGCTTCTGCCAGGATCAGAATCTCGTCGCCATGCTGCACATAGACGTAGTCGATATCGGCACCGACCGCGAGGGCAAGATTGGAGGGAAGGGTCCACGGTGTAGTCGTCCAGACAAGAAAAGAGGCCCCCTCATCCGGCAGTCGAAAACGAACGGTGACCGATGGGTCAACGGTCTCCTTGTAGCCCTGCGCCACCTCGTGTGACGAGAGCGTGGCCCCGATGCGCGGATCATAGGGAACGACCTTGTCGTCCTGGTAAATCAGTCCTTTGTCCCAGATCTGCTTGAGCAGATGCCAGACGGATTCGATGAAATCATTGTTTAGGGTGTAGTACGCCTCATCGAGATCCACCCAAAACCCCATGCGCTCGGTCATCTTTTCCCAGTCACCGATGTAGCGCATCACCGATTCACGGCAGCGTCGGGTGAACTCGGCAACACCGATTTGCTTTTCAATTTCTTTCTTGTCAAAGATGCCGAGCTCCTTTTCAATCTCGTGCTCGACAGGCAAACCGTGGGTATCCCACCCCGCTTTTCGAGGAACGTGGTAGCCCTGCATGGTTTTGTAGCGCGGATAAATGTCTTTAAAGCTCCGCGCCAGGACGTGGTGAATACCCGGCCGGCCGTTTGCCGTGGGCGGCCCTTCGTTGAAGGTAAATAACGGCTGGTCTTTCGTCTGCTCGAGACTGCGTTTGAAAATATCCTGCTCCCGCCAGAAGCTGAGAATGGCTTCCTCGAGCTGAGGACCGACGTAACGGGAATCGACTTTGCTGAAACTCATAATGGCTCGCGCTTTTAGGCCCCGGTTATTGGGATACTGTCCGGGGCGATTCGAGTCCACTCGGGGAGAGGGTCTCGCGCGCGGTACCACCCGGCTGCACTCGGCGAACGGTGCGCCGAGCCTTGACACGTCTTGCGTGTCCAACCCGTTTCGGGGGTCATGCGGCTGAGCCTAGTGCGCGGTCTGCGGTTCGGTCAGCGGCTCTGGGGTGATCTTCGTCGGCTCCCGGCCCGAGGATTTCAGCAGCCCTCGGTCTCTTTGAGCGCGGGTGTTTCCAACTACTCTTCCCCTTCAACGCCTTGATGCCCAATCAGGCCAGGGCCTGATTGGGCAAGCGCGAATTTAACGTCTATGCTTACCCAAGGCAAATGCCCTCGGTTGTTTCTGGCATGCTTTTTGATCACTCAAGCTGACGGTATTTCGTAGTTCCGCCTCTTTTTTAAGACGAGCCCCGGATGAATTTAGCCCCCGCTGTCGTTGATATTGTGCTGCCGATTTTCGGTGTCGTGGCCATCGGCTATCTGGTGGGCATGCGGCGCTGGATGGATAGCGATGCGGTGCGCGGCTTATCGCTTTATGTCTTCAATGTTGCCGTGCCGCTTTTGCTTTTTAAGACGATGAGCGCGGTTGATCTGCCGGAGGTGATTCCATGGCGCGCGCTAATGGGCTACTACGGCTGCGCCCTTGGCCTGTTGATAGGCGTTTTTGTTATCAGTCGATGGCGTTATCGATCCGCCTCCGAAGCAGGTGTATTCGCATTTGCCTGCAGTTACGGCAACTTTATCCCGCTTGGCATTCCGTTGGTGATGATGGCCTTTGGCGAGGCGGCGACTGTTCCTCTTGTGCTTTTGGTGGCTTTTCAGGCGCCTCTTTTCTTCCCCATCATGATCGTTATTCAGGAGTTGGCAAAAGATCAAAACGCGCGTGGCCAAATTGGCTGGACAGCCCTCAAAAGCATTTTGAAAAATCAGTTTCTGATCGGGATTGGTCTTGGGGCTTTTGTGAATGCCGCCCAAATTTCTCTACCCACACCGGTGGTAGGCATTCTGGATCTGATTGGCCGCTCGGCGGGGCCCGGTGCATTATTCGCGCTCGGGGCCGCGCTCAGTTTTTACCCCATCAGAGGAGTGCTGCGTGGCGCGACGCTCGTCGTGCTGATTAAAAATCTGTTGCTGCCGGCACTCGTGTGGTGGGTGGTGCATCTGCTGGACCTGCCGGCGGTGTGGCAAGCGGTTTTGATTGTGATGGCGGCGCTGCCTGTAGGCATCAACAGCTATCTTTTTGCCGAACGCTATCGGGCTTTACAGCCTCTCGCCGGCAGTGCGGTCGTGATCAGCACGGCGCTATCCGTTTTTACCCTTTCCCTCGTGTTGACATGGGTCGCCCCCTAGGAGCGCTTATTGAGGCGAGGGGTTGGAGTTCTGCTCTGAGTGCTGGCCGCTCAGGACCGACAGGTGAGTGGCCACGCTCTGGGCCAATGCGTCGAGGTCATATCCGCCCTCGAGCGCGGAGAGAAGCCTACCGTTGCAGTATTGATCTGCGCATTCCATAAGGCGCTCGGTCATCCAGCCGTAATGGGCGGTGCTGAGATTGATCGCACCCAGCGGGTCGGCTCGGTGCGCATCAAAGCCTGCGGAGATCAAGATCATGTCGGGCTTGAAACTATGGATCGCAGGGAGAATTTTCTCCTTAAAGGCGGCCTGGTAATCCTCATCGTCAGCACCTGCGTTCATTGGGCAGTTTAGCGTGGCCCCTTGCCCTGCTCCGATTCCGGTCTCGCTGCGCGAGCCGGTGCCCGGATAGTGCGGATACTGGTGTGTACTGATAAAGAAAACACTGGGGTCTTCTTCAAAGAGATGTTGGGTACCGTTTCCATGATGAACGTCCCAGTCCACGATAAGGATTTTCTCAAGACCGTGCTGTTGCTGAAGATATCGCGCGGTGATAGCGATGTTGTTGAAGAGGCAAAATCCAAGTGCCTCGCCGTGTTCGGCATGGTGACCCGGTGGGCGAATGAGGGCAAAGCCATTATCGACGGAACCGCTCATGATATTGTCACTGAGAGTCAGCATCGTGCCGACCGCGAGCCGGGCGATATCAAAAGATTCACCGCTGATCGCAACGTCGGGGGTATCAAGATACGGCTGCCCCTGATCGCAGCTTGCTTTGGCGCGGGCGAGAAGTGCGGGGTCGTGCATTGACAGAATGGCCTCGGGTTCGCAGGCGCTGGCACTCACTTTCTCAAGCGACGAGAACCACGGCTGGGTTTGAAGATAGTCAAGCGTATGGGAGATTCGGGCGGCGCGCTCCGGATGGCCGGCACCGGTATCATGATCTAAAAAGCGCGCGTCACTGGAAAAAGCTGTTCTCATGGAGACTCTTACAGAATTGATGGTTGGGACGGTTAAACTTATGAGCATCTGTTGGCTTGTAAGTTTGCGAACGGCACGCCGCTATGGCGGTTGAATGACTGAGCTGCATCCCAGTATAGCCAAGTTGGGCGTTGGCCCTTCAAGATCGAATCCTCGCGCTAATTCTGCATAATGACAATCGCCCATCTCGTTTGGATTCTGCTCATCGGATTGACTGTGTTCCTTGCCAGCCGAGCCTGGCCGCTTAAAGGCCGAAGCGGTGGTCCGATAAGTGCGAATGCATCGGCATCGTTGGCCTCTGGCGACACCTTCACTATCGGCACCTACAACATCCATCGTGCCCGAGGATTGGACGGCAGAAAAGAGCTCGCGCGTATCGCTGAAGTGATTGGTGAGACGGACATTGTGGCACTGCAGGAAATCGAAGGCACGAGCCTTTTTCGGCGCTCTGATCAGGTCAGTAAACTTGCAGCTTTACTCAAGCGCTGTGGGCATTTTGCCCCTACCCGCAAGCTGCTTTTCTTCCCCCAGCGCGGCAATGGTTTGCTAAGCCGATTTTCGATTGGTCGTTGGTCCACGACGCCGGTTTTCCCTTCCACCGGGCGAGCGCATCGTTCGTTCACTGTGTATGAATTGGAGCATCCGAGGGGGTTGATCCGTATCTTAAACACGCATCTTTCAAAGCCCTTGGAGGGTGAGCGGCCTCTTGAGGTGGTGATGCAGGCCTTTGCCAGCTATCCACGAGCGGTCTTGCTTGGTGATTTCAACGCACCCTTCGATGATTCGGCGATGCGTCGCTATATTCCGTCTGATGCGATCGATGCGCTTGAAGGATTGGATCAGAGCGCGAGGCGCGTCGACATGATTCTGATTCGTGGCCTCGTCGCTGAGGCCGCTTTCACGGCGCCTGCGGGTCCGTCCGATCATCCGTTTTATGCGGCGAGGATACGTATCAAAACGGAGGATCGCTAACCTTGCGGTAGTGTGAACCCTGCGTCCCGCAGCAGAGATTCGGAGCGATGCGCGATTCCTGGCTGGGGTCGGTCGGCACGCCACCAGCGCATCCAGCGGGCGATGTCTTTGGCAATACCCTTCTCGCACTCGGCTGGCGTGGTATGACTTTTCATCGCATCGAGGTCAATCAAGACAATCTCATGGGGCGTGATCAGGAGGTTAGACGGCTTCATATCCCCATGCGACAGAAGATGGTCTCTCATGAGGCTGAGGTTACGAACGACGGCTTCGATCACACGATTGACCGTTTCCTGATTCGACTGATCCGTGAGCGTGTCTGCGCAGATGCTGTCGTCGACATGCTCATAAACGAGCCATGAACGCGCGCGCAGTCCAAAGGTGCGCTCCTGAATCCATGCAACCGGTCTGATAGTACGGATACCGATCTCAGCAAGCCGCCGCGCGAACAGAAAGTTTTTCTGCGCTCGGGACGGTTTAAAAAGAAGCCGGATTCGATGCCAGAGATTTTTTACCGGATAGCGTTTGACCACAAAGGAGTGACCGTCAAACGACGTTCGCGCGAGCGCGGTCTTGGCATCGGCTTTGAGCACTTCATGGCCTGCGCCGTCAAAGGCCTGATCCGGCCCCTCAAGGAGCCGATCGAGTAACGGCGACGCGTACGAGGACAGGTATTGGGCTTCTAATGAACCCGTGTTTTTTTCTAGCAGGTCGTTTCGCAGGAGCGAGAACAGGTCCTCGCTTGCGACCGGTGAATTTTGCGTCACGTACCTCGGACTCGTTCACGGGAGGCTTGAGAGATCGGCATCGATTGAGCAGGAGTCCGCTGTGCTTGCGGTGCTCGACGTTTTTCTGTCTGGTACAGGCGTTTTGCTCGGCGATCGACGCCCCGCCAAAAATGATGTTCCTTCTTTAGGATTTCACGCACGGGCAAATCGGAATAGGTTTTCATGAAGCGCAACCGATCGCGACGGGTGAGCTGCAGATCCATGCTGGAGTAATGAAGCCCGGAAACATCCTTGATGCGCCAGCGTCTTGGAGTGCTTCCGCGCAACTGCATCCGATGCAGGTCGATAACCGCCAACCGACTACCCGACGGCGAGATTCTTCCATTCTCATACCCGGCCTGTAACAAAAAGTGCACAAGATAAAAATCCCTGTGATTTGCGCCGCTCTGGTGGAGCCGTCGAGCCGTGGAGGCAAGCTGCTTGATGAGCCAGCGCTTAAAGCGCACCTCGTCGTGGTCTCTGGGCGCTCGGTGCTTCCATGGGCTACAAAACTCTTCGAGGCTTTGCGCGTCAGTGATTTCGTCCGTGATGATGAATGACTGCCGGCGCGCTGGACTGCCGGAAGCCGTGCCGTATCCGGCAATGCTCAAGGTGTCGATGCCGAGTCGCTGTAGGTGGTGGGCGCCATGCCATTCATTCATTGCGCCCAACACCGGGAGTCGAAGATAAGAAAGGTTTTTGAATATCTCCTGCCAGCCGACACCCGTGTGAGTCTTGAGGAAGTAATGACGGTTGTTTTTCTCAAAGCGCACTGTGCGTCGTCCGGGCGCCTCACGATATACCTCGCCACCCAGCGCCATGATTTCCCCAAACTGACCTAGGTGTTCGAGATCTTTACGAAGAAAGACCCACGGGCGGGAATCTGCTTTGGCCAGACTCGGCGCCTTGCGACTTTTTTCTTCGACGATCGCTTCTATGGCATCCGTCGCTTTTTTAGGCATTTGGTAAAGGCTGGATTGCGTACCGTAGGCGAGGCCGTTTTCAGACCAACGCTGCCGATCGTTGCTCAGCAGAGCGGAGGCAAGTTCCACATTAAGCTGGCGCTGATCGAAGGGAGAAGGCAGCACTTTTCCGGCATCGGCCTCAGCGATGTGGCTTGCGTAACCGCAGACATCCGTGGCGAGGACAGGCAGCCCAGCAGCGATAGCCTCCAGCAATATCGTGCCGGTATTTTCCATATAGGCCGGGTGCACCAAAAGATCACCGGCGGCGAGCAGCTCCGGTATGTCGGTGCGCCCTCCCACAAACTGCACCTGGCTGGCGACGCCCAGTTTATGCGCCAGACGAAGATAAGGGCCGGCCTGATCCTGACCAATGACAACGAGCCGCGTGGTTTTGGCGATTGAATCGGGTAGCTGCGCGAGTGCGATCAGCGCACGATCAAGCCCTTTCGTTTTAAACCCCGATCCGACAAATAACAGCAAGGCGTCAGAGCCTGCCACACCCAGCGCGTCGCGCACCTTGACTCTTACCCGGTCTCGGTTTTCAACGGGGCGCCGATCCAGGTCAAGCGTCGGTGGCAAGAGATGAAAACGCTCTTCCTGTGTGCCGTAATACTGTTGGTAAACAGTTTTTTCTCGGCCTGAAAGCGAAAGGATTTCAGTAGCACTATCTCGACTGAAAACGGCCTTCTCGAAGGTATAGAGATGATGATATCGAGGCGTCAGTCGGTACATTGGCCCATACTGGGGAGCGGTTCGGCCCAGGTAACAAAAGTCAGCGCCGTAGTACACATCGAGCCCCGGCATTTTGTTAAAGCCCACGATCGCATCGAACTGATGCGGCGCGGTCGCTTTTTGCATTTGATTAAAAAATCGGCGATCGCGAACGTGGTTGCCACCGATACGACTTGCGGGCAGGACGTTGATGTTCACGCCGTCGGGCTTTTCTCCCTGCCACTCGGAGGTATACACATCAACCGCATGCCCCCGCTGCTGACACTCGGTGAGGATGCGCAGAAAATCCCGCTGAAGACCGCCGTAGGGAAAGTATTTATAAAGACAGAGCGCTAACTTCATGATGGGCGGGTCGACCCATGGGCCGTTCATCAGCCTCTTAGTCTAACCGGTCTTGGAAATAGGCCGATTGCCGTTTTGCTCCCAGCGCAGCGCCGTTTCACAAATGATCTCAAGATCGTCGTATTTTGGCGCCCAGCCCAATGCCTCACGAATCGCCGAATTATCCGCAACGAGCTGCGCGGGATCGCCGGCGCGCCGGTTGGACTCCGCGACTGCGAAGTCTGCCCCGTTGACGCGACGCACGGTGTCTAGAACTTCTCGGACACTGTAACCGTGCCCGTAACCGCAATTAAGAATCCGGGAGTCGCCGCCACCGGCGAGATAATTCAGGGCACTGAGATGAGCCGCCGCGAGATCTTCCACGTGGATATAGTCTCTGATGCAGGTCCCATCCGGCGTGTCGTAATCCGTGCCGTAGATCGACATAGACTCACGCTTGCCGCAGGCAGTTTCACAGGCCACCTTGATCAGATGAGTCGCCTCCGGCGTGGCTTGACCAAGAATTCCATCGCGATGAGCGCCCGCCACGTTGAAATACCGCAGCGCCACATAACGCAGAGGATTGGCCTGACCGCTGCGCTGCGCCATATCCTGCAGGGTCCATTCGGTGATGAGCTTGGTTCGGCCATAGGGATTGATGGGATTTGGGGCGGTGGTCTCTGAGACCGGGATAGTTTTCGGGTTGCCGTAAACGGCAGCGCTCGATGAGAAAATGAACATGCCGATCTCGCTTGCCTGAGCACTTTCAATCAGATTTAAAGAGGCGATAACGTTGTTGCGATAGTACTTTCCCGGATCAGAGACGGATTCAGGAACAACGATATGACCGGCGAAGTGAATCACTGCGTCAAAATGTTCATCGGCCATTATCGATAGCATTCGCTTCGAATCGCCGGCGTCGGCTTCAACGAAGGTCGCCTCACCGGATACTGCCCAACGGTGACCGCTGTAAAGATTATCGACCACCGTGACTTGATGGCCTGCGGCGATCAGCTGGTGGGTGGTGTGGGAGCCGATATATCCCGCTCCGCCTGTGACCAGAATCTTAAGTCCTTTCGATGACACGCAAATCTCCCTAAATCTCGAAAGAAATTATATCGTTCGTCGGCGGTTCGGTTATCAGACCAGTCGCTCCAGGGATTCGATCACCTGCTTCGGTGAGAGTTGATTGAGGCAGTTCGTATGCGTGAGGGGGCATTCGCGCGCGAAGCAGGGACGGCAGTCCATCGCCAGGGAAACCGCGCTCGTTTTCTTTCCCAATGGGGGTGTATGGCTTTCACTTGATGACCCAAAGATGCCGACGACGGGACGTTGCGTGGCGGCCGCGACGTGCATCAGGCCAGAGTCGTTACTGACTACGGCATGGCTTCTCGCCAGAAGATCAACCGCCTCGAGAAGCGTGGTTTGTCCGGCCATATTGATGATCGTTTGTGTGGACCGGCATGCTTTCGCTATGTCGTCACCAATCGCTCGATCTTTAGGCCCACCCATAATCCAGATTGTCCAGCCAAGCGCGGCGTAGTGATCACTCAACGCAGCAAAGCGTTTGATCGGCCATCTTTTTGCAGGGCCATACTCGGCGCCGGGAGCCAAGGCGAGAATAGGCCCGGCAGGTTTTGCGTAGCCTAATCGCTCTAAGACCTCATCGGCATGCCGGGTGTCTGTTTTCAGTTTCGGCTCGAGCAGTTGATCGACGGAGAAAGAATCTGGATCTTGACCCAGACGAACATAGCGCTCGACCATTCGGTCATTCTTGCCTTGGGGTCGTGGCCTGATGTCGTTGAGCAAACCCCATCGAGGCTCGCCGGCGTAGCCTGTTCTCCTGGGGATGCCCGCAAAAAATGGGATCAAGGCCGCTTTTGTGGAGCCGGGTAAAACAATCGCTTGTTCGAAATCGTGCCCTCGCAAAGACCGACCTATGCGAAACCGTGACGAGAGATCCAAGCGGCCGTGTTGAAAGGGCGCTGTGAGGACTTCGTTGACCTCGGGCATGCGCTCTGCAAGAGGTGCTGTAGCAGCAGGTGCGAGCATCGTGATAGCGCATTGAGGATGTGCGAATTTAACGGCGCGCAAAAGACTTTGGGACATCACCATATCCCCGATCCAAGCGGGGCCGATGATCAGCAGTCTAGAGTGTTTGTCCACCAGAGGCCGAAGCGACTGTTGTGATCAGGCGTCCTTCGGCAGAAAGAAGCGGTTCCCGCAGTAGGGACAAAGCGCGGTCTCGCCTGCCGCGATGGGAAGGTAAACGCGCGGGTGCTGGCTCCACAGCGCAGTGCCATCGGGCGGGCAATGCAGCGGTAGATCCGCGCTGCTGATCTGATGCTGCCGTTCGTTATCGGCTGACGCATCGGATAAGGCGGGTGTTTTTGCGATCACGAAAGCAAGAGCTCAGACATAGGTGAGCCAATCGTCGTGGTTGGGATCTCGTCCCTGAACACAATCGAAGTATTTTGTTTGGAGCAGCTCGGTAATCGGGCCGCGCCCCCCATTACCAATTTGTCGGCCATCCAGCTCTCGGATCGGCGTGACTTCGGCAGCCGTGCCGGTGAAGAAGGCCTCATCCGCGACATAAACTTCGTCGCGTGTGATGCGCTTTTCGATAACCTCCATTCCGGCCTCAGCGATGAGTTGGATGACGGTATCCCGCGTGATGCCCTCAAGCGCCGAGGTGAGATCCGGGGTATAGATCACGCCGTCCCTGACGATGAAGACGTTCTCACCGGAGCCTTCCATCACGTATCCGGAGGCGTCAAGCATCAGGGCCTCATCGGCGCCGCCCGAAATAGCCTCCTGCAGAGCAAGCATCGAGTTAATGTAGTTGCCGCAGGCTTTCGCTCGACACATCGTGATGTTGACGTGATGCCTTGTGAAAGACGACGTTCTGACCTTAATCCCATTTTTGAGTCCCTCTTCACCGAGATACGCGCCCCACTCCCAGGTCGCGATCGCAATGTGGGTCTTCAGCATATCCGCGCGAATCCCCATCCCTTCAGACCCATAAAAAGCGAGAGGTCTCAGGTAGGCGGTGGCAAGCTGGTTGTCTCGAACCACGGCGGTCTGCGCCTCGTTCAAGGTTTGCTGATCCCAGGGCATCTTCATCCCGAGAATGTGGGCCGAACGGAAGAAGCGATCGGTATGGTCTGCCAGTCTGAAGATCGCCGTACCGCGTTCGGTCTGATATGCCCGCACGCCCTCGAAGACGCCTAATCCGTAATGCAGAGTGTGCGTGAGCACGTGGATTTGCGCATCGCGCCACGGCACCATCTTGCCGTCGAACCAGATAACGCCATCACGATCTGAGAATGACATGAGCCTTTCCTTCCAGTTGGGTAAGTTCTTTTTCGTCTTCGTTGGAGATCAGGATTATTGCAGAAGCAACACCGTTGCGGAGACTAGCTGGGCTGGCCGGTGAGCATGACCTGAACGGCCCGAACGGCATCCCGGGCGTACGGCACAAGCCGCGGCGCGATCTGCTCGGCAAGGATGTCGGGTCCGAGGATGCCGACGCCCACCGGTTTATTTGCTTCGAGCTGCAAGTGGATGAGCGCCTGAATCACGGCCTGTCCCATCGTGCGCCCGTGGCCGGTCTCACCGCGCTCGATGATCCCAAGCGCGACGACCGCGTCGATCTCGGGCTTTTCGAGCATTCTTTTTACGGCGAGCGGCTTTTCCATAGACCCCGGCACCCAATGCTCTTCGCTGACCTTGAGGTTCAGTTGCTGGGCCTCTGCCCGCGCTGCGTCGCGCATGGTTTCGCAAGCATCTTTATGGAATGACCCGATTACGAGTCCAACACGAAACTGATCTTTCATTGAGATGATTTGGTAACGCTCAGCGCTCCATTCTATCTGATCGGATGGAATGATTTTTTCAAGGATTGCCTATGAACTGGAGGCATCAGACCGATCATCGGAACGTCCAAAGGTATCTGCCCAAACGGCCCCGACGAATTCTCGGTCTGCTTCAAATCGGTTCGCTTCAACCCGTGACTCTCCGCGCCGAAGCTTCAGGGCATTCTCATGTGTGAGGTATGTTTGAAGCACCTCAGAAAGCCGAGCGGCGGTCTGCGCAGTCAGGATACCAAGCGAAGCCAATTGGTTGATGATGTCACGATTAGAGAGACATTCGGTCAGAGACCGGTGCCGGCCCGCATGCGCCAAAACCCAGTATTGGCACAGGAACTCGATATCAATAAGGCCTCCGGGATCCTGCTTGAGGTGAAATCCGTCCTCGGCTTTTCTCTCCCGCTTGCGGTGTTCCCACATCCGTTGGCGCATCGAGAGCACATCGCGCTTGAGTGTTTGGAGGTCTCGCGCCTGGCACAGAAGGTTATTACGAATCGTGGCAAATGTAGCCCGCATGGATCCGTCGCCCACGATGAGCCGAGCACGCACGAGCGCCTGATGCTCCCAGGTCCAGGCATCGTTTTCGAGGTATTCCGCGTACGCATTCAGCGGCGTTACGACCGTGCCGGCGTTCCCGCTCGGGCGAAGCCGGGTGTCAATCATGTAGGCTTCTCCCGCTGGTGTTCGGGTGGTCAGAATGTGGGTGAGTCGCTGAACGAGTCGCCCGAAGTAGTGTCGTCGGGCAGAGGCTGCCGCGCCGCCCTCGCCCTCGGGCTCCTGAAAAACAAAAACGATATCGAGGTCGGAGTGATACCCGAGCTCACCGCTGCCCAACTTGCCATAGGCAATGATTCCCAACGCAGTGCGGGTTGGCTGCTCGATGTTGTTCAGGGTGCGCTGCGCGAGACGCACACTTTGTGTGAGCACCGCTTCGGCCAGCGCGCTGAGTGCGGAAGCGACTTCCCCCGTCTTGAGGAGTCCTGCAAGGTCCGCAGCCGCGACCCGTAGGGTATAGGCCTGTCGAAATTCCCGCAGTCGATCCATGGCCACCTCGAGATCATCGGAAACGTCATCTAGCTTTTTCCCCAATTCCTCAGAGATGGTTTGAGCGTCGGGCACGTCAATTGTTGCGATGGGATCTAGAAGTTCATCCAGGATTACGGGGTGCCGAGCGATCCACTGGCTGACCTCAGCGGAGGCGCACGCCAACTTGACCAGTTGGGAGAGCGCCAATTCTTTTTCCACCAGCATCGCGAGATAGGCTGAACGTCGACCAATGGACTGAATGACGAATGTCACCCGTGTGAGCGCGGTATCGGGGTCTTCTGATTCTGCGCAGCGGCTTAAGACCGCGGGCATGAGCCGATCCAAACGTTCTCGGCCCTCTCTTGAAAAAGCCTGATAAAACCGACTGCGGGGAATACCTGCCAGGAGTCCGATGATTTTTTCTGGTTCTCGAAACCCCGCATCCTTGAAGCGTTGCGGATCGCCATCCTCAGCGATGGCGCTTCGCCATAGCGCCTCGAATGCTCCGGGGGTGTTTTGCTGTGGGTTTTCTTCGTAACGAAACACCGCCCCAAATTGCTGGTGGACGGATCGCGTTACCTCCGACAAGGTGGTCAGCAGAGCGTCCGGATGCTCAAAGCCACTGGCATGAGCAATACGATTCAAACAGATGGCATCGCTGGGTAATGTATGGGTCTGACGGTCATCGAGTATTTGAAGACGATGCTCAACGGTTCTCAGGAATTCATAGTGCTGACGAAGCGTCTCGCAGATGTCGGCAGGGAGGATCTCGGCCCGCGCTAATTCCTCGAGAGCGGCGTAAAGACTGGGAGTCTGAAGATGAGGATTGCGCCCCCCGAAGATCAGTTGGTGACTTTGGACAATGAACTCGATTTCCCGGATACCCCCACGCCCGAGTTTGACGTTGTGCGTCAGGGGTTTCCGGGCGAGTTCCTGTTCAATGAGGGACTTCATGTTTCGAATCGCCTCGATCGCTCCGAAGTCGAGATATTTGCGATAGATGAAGGGCCGAATACCGGCGAGGAGGATTTGGCCTGCATCAAGGTCGCCTGCCACCGGCCGCGCTTTGATTAACGCATAGCGCTCCCAATCTCTGCCGTGGGTCAGGTAATAGTGATCGATAGCATCAAAGGACAAAGCGAGCGGTCCGCTATCGCCGTTGGGTCGAAGACGCATGTCGACCCGAAATACGATGCCTTCAGCCGTTTGGCGCTGGAGGAGGTCTATCAGGCGCTGACCGACTTTTATAAAGAACTCATGGTTACTGATTGATTTGGTTCCGTCGGTCGAGCCGCTCTCCCGAAAAGCAAAGATGAGATCCACGTCCGAGGACATATTGAGCTCTCGGCCACCTAATTTTCCAAGACCCAAAACTGTCAGCCGCACCGGCGTGCCACTCGCCTCGCCGATGGGCTCCCCAAATCGCTCGACCATCTCCTCATGCGCTTTTTCGAGTGCGGCCTCAATGGAAGCATCAGCGAGCTCAGATAAGCGCGCAATGACTTCGCTGAGTGGAGCGCTGCCCGCGAGGTCGCGCCAACCGATACGCGTTAACTCCTCGTTTCGGATGCCCCTTAGGGCTATGGCAAGGTCATCGGCTATCGCCGCCGCGCTCTTGATCGCTTGTGTGATCTCACCTTGAGGTCGGGGCGCGCCGATATCAGGCAACACGGAATCCAAAGTGGTGGCGCTGAGAAGGCTACGAGCGATGAAATCACTACCGGCCAAAGCCTGGTCTAAAGACGCGCCGACGAGGGTTGAATCAAGGCCCAGAATCTTTTCGCCATGAGCCGCAATCAGCCTGTCTCGATGCGCCTGGACGATTGCGGCGACAGAGTCATTCGTTACTGGTGAATCAGTTCGAGGCATTTCTTAAGCAGGACATTAAGGGATGGGATACCGCGGGGGCGCGGCGCAGCCGATCCCGTATTTACCAGGTCATTTCCTCTAGAATTTGTGGCCACAGTGTAATTCCATGGGTCATGATGACCTAGCTCGGTGAACTCCTCGGACTGACGGTGGCAAGATTGACAGGCGATCTTTTTGATTTTGAGCGACGATCACTCCGATTTGCGGTTGTGGGACACCCTGTCGCTCACAGCAAGTCGCCCCGCATCCACGAGGCGTTTGCTCGTCAGTTTGGACTTACGCTGACCTACGAAGCGATCGATCTGGATCCGATTGCGTTTGAGCAGGGCGTCAGACACCTTCAAGCGGGAGGGGTCTTGGGTCTCAACGTGACGATTCCTTTCAAACAGGCCGCTTACCGACTCTCTGATCAACTTTCTGATCGCGCGCGTGCGGCTCAGGCTGTCAATACGCTGGCATTGCTCCCAGACGGGACAATTACTGGAGACAATACCGACGGTGCAGGCTTAGTACAGGACCTTGAAGTCAATCTCGCGAGCCGACTTCGTGACGCGAAGGTGTTAATCCTAGGCGCCGGGGGCGCAGCGCGAGGCATTTTGCAGCCGTTGTTATCCGCGGGACCGGATTACCTTGCCATCGCGAATCGAACCGCCTCGCGAGCCCGTGATCTCGCTGAAGAGGCAGGTAGCTCCCGGGTTCGGGGTATGGCGTTCGGCGAGTTGACCGACTCATTTGACCTCGTCATTAACGCTACCTCAACCAGCTTAACGGGCGTTTTGCCGAACGTTGATGAGGCAATTTTCAAGGCCGGTGGATTGGCTTACGATCTCGCCTATGCGGATCAGCCTACGTCGTTTATGCGCTGGGCGGTGGGCAGTGGGGCCGGCCTTGCGGTGGATGGTCTGGGGATGCTGGTGGAGCAGGCCGCCGAGTCGTTTTTTATTTGGCACCAAAAGCGCCCTCAGACGCTGCCGGTTATCGACGAATTACGCGCTGGGTTTCGCTAGCGGTCGAACCACTGGGGTGTTTCTGCTTCCAAAACAGCCGCAAGTGCAGCGGTATGGTCGGGTCGGTCGTTGAGGCAGGGAATGTAGCGAAACGTTTTGCCGCCTGCGCTACAAAATATGTGCGCGTTCTCTTGCGCGATTTCTTCAAGCGTTTCCAGGCAGTCAACCGCGAATCCGGGACAGATGACGTCAACACTTTGAGTGCCGCCCTTCGCAAGCGCTTCCAGCGTCTTGTCGGTATAGGGCGTGAGCCATGTGGCTTTACCGAATCGTGATTGGAAGGTCAGCATCCACTCATCGGGATTAAGGCCTAAGCGGCGGGCAAGACTTTCGGCTGTCTCCTCGCACTGCGCCCGATAGGGGTCCCCGGCATCCGAGTAGCGTTGGGGCGTCCCGTGGAAGGACATCACCAGGCGTTCGCTTCTCGGGTAGCGGGCCCAGTGCTCGCGAACCGATTCGGCCAGTGCATCGACATAACCCGGCGTGCGGTAGTAATCGCGAACGATGTGAACGCTGGGAAGGTGGCGCCATTGTCGCAGAACGTCGCCGACCGCATCGAAGACCGACGCGCTTGTGCTGCAGGAAAACTGGGGATAAAGCGGCAGGACCGTAATGCGCTCCACGCCCTGATGCGCAAGACTGTCCATTGCGGAGGCGACTGACGGGTGGCCATAGCGCATGGCCATGGCGACCACCACCCGCTCGCCGAAGTGCTTCCCGAAATGAGCCGCGAGGTTTTCCGTCAGCCGACTTGTTTGCACCATTAATGGTGAGCCGTCGTCTCCCCAGATTTTGGCGTAGGCGGCGGCACTTTTTCGGGGGCGTAACCGAAGTACGATGCCGTGCAAGATAAGGCACCAGATCCATCGCGTCAGTTCGACGACGCGATGGTCGTGCAGAAATTCTCCGAGGTAGCGGCGCACGGAGGGTGCCGTTGCCGCTTCCGGCGTGCCTAGATTAACCAGCAGGACACCGGTCTTCCCTTCTGTTGGGGCGCGTAACCCTGTTTGGTAGCGCATGGTCTTAGGCTCGGTTAACGCGCTGACCCGCGTATTCAATCATCCGACTAATCGGCAGGGCAGCCCGGGCCCGGACCGTTTCATCGAGGATCACTTCGTTCTCAAAAGACTCGAGCACATCGACAAGACGCTGCAGATCATTCATTTTCATCCAGGGGCAATGCGCGCAGCTCTCGCAGGTTGCACCCTCTCCTGCCGTGGGAGCCGCCACGAATTTTTTCAGCGGCGCGCCTTGGCGCATCTTATGCAGAATGCCTTCTTCGGTAGCGACAATGAACAGCGGTGCATCCAATTCCTGCGAGGCATGAATCAGCTGGCTCGTCGATCCCACCACGTCGGCAAGTTCTATCACCGACGGGGGAGACTCAGGGTGTACCAGAATTCTGGCTTCTGGGTGTCGCTGCTTGAGATCCAGAAGCGTGTCTGCCTTGAATTCTTCATGAACGATACAGCTCCCTTGCCAGAGGAGAATATCGGCACCGGTCTCGCGGCGGACGTAGTCACCCAGGTATCGGTCCGGCGCCCAGATAATTTTCTCGCCGCGGTCCGAGAGATCGCGTATCAGGTCCAGCGCGATAGATGAGGTGACGACCCAGTCGGCGCGGGCTTTCACCTCGGCACTCGTGTTGGCATACACAACCACCGTGCGATCCGGATGCTGATCGCAAAATGCTGAAAACGTCTCCGCCGGACAGCCGAGATCCAAAGAGCATTCGGCGGCCGAATCCACGACCAGTACTCGTTTTTCAGGACTTAATATCTTGGCAGTCTCGCCCATAAATCTCACACCGGCGACAACGATAGTCTGCGCGGTATGCGCGAGTCCAAAACGCGCCATCTCCAGCGAATCCGCGACGCAGCCCTGCGTCTCTTCGGCAAGCTCCTGCAATTCGCTGTCGACGTAGTAATGCGCGACCAGGACGGCGTTGCGTGATCTCAGAAGATCGATGGCTTTCTGCCTTAGCGCCGCGTGAGCATCATCGCTGAGCGATGCGTGCGCTACAGCGCGTGCGCTGATGGCTTCTTCAGCAATACGCTTGAGCAAGGGGGGCGACAGTTCGGTAAGTGACATCGACATAAAGGTGACGGATTTGCGGCAGTTACACTAGCATTTATTCGCTGTGTCGTAAGTTGCTTGGCGTGGATAACAGCTGCGCTTTATACCGCATCGCTGAAAAGGGCGCTCACATTATATGCACTGGATAACACTTGGGATCATCGCGCTGAGTCTGATTATCAGCGCCCGCTTTTATCCTCGTTTCGCATTTGCAACGCTGGCGGTTTTAATCGCAGGCGCCGTTGCGCTTTTACTTTTCAACCCCGGTGAGCGCGAGCGTAGCGGTGCGCTCGTGGGCGTTGATGCAGTTGAGATCGGCTCGATTTCCGCTATGCCCGGTTACGGCGGTAGTTTTGATGTATCCGGTCGGGCGAAGAACGTATCGCAAGAGGTTACCGTGACGGAGTTAACGCTACGGCTTTCGATCCTGGATTGCACTGCCGAAGACGCTTCAGTCAAGGGTCAGCGTGAGGTCTGTGCTGAGATGGGCTCGGTGGTTCGCCGAGTGGCAACCGCCATCAAGCCCGGGGAATCGCGTGATTTTCAGGTAAACGTCTCTTTCCCTCAGGTCAAGCGTCGCGGTGAAATTCGCTGGAAAACAGCTCTGCAAGGCGTGCACGGCAAAGTCGATCGCTGATCGTGTCGCCATAAAAAAAGCGGCGGTTTGCACCGCCGCTTTTTTCGCTCCGGCCGGCAAGCCGTCGAAGCTTAATGACAAATCAAGAAAGCGCTGACTAGCGTTTTTTCTTGGTTGCTTTCTTCTTAGTAGCCTTCTTCTTAGTGGCTTTCTTCTTAGTAGCCTTCTTCTTCGTGGCCTTCTTCTTAGTAGCCTTCTTCTTAGTGGCTTTCTTCTTAGTGGCTTTCTTCTTAGTAGCCTTCTTCTTAGTAGCCTTCTTCTTAGTGGCTTTCTTCTTCGGAGCAGCTTTCTTCTTAGCTACTTTCTTCTTCGGAGCAGCTTTCTTCTTCGTTGCTTTCTTCTTCGTTGCTTTCTTAGCTACCTTTTTCTTAGGCGCTGCTTTCTTCTTGGTCGCCTTCTTTTTCGCCGCCATAATGGCCTCCTGCTTAGGGTTGATGTACCAACGGATCAGACATCGATCCACTGTTTTGGCTTATCGACACACCGCCTCTATACAGCAATACCACTTTGCGTCTCCCGTAAACATTGACATCTTTCTTATCTAATGAAACGAGGAAGCGTACCGGTAAACGTTGGAGTAACTGTTTTCAGTTACTCCTTGAACGCGAACTATAGTCATGCAATATCAAATGTCAAGCAAACGCAAAGTATGTTTTGTCGACGAAATTTTTTGAAAACAAGAATAAAAATTGATCGACGACCGAAGTTAAGAAACTACGCGAACTCGTCATCAACAGACGAAAGACAGAGCCGATAAATTGTCGGATGCGCGACACGTTCGGCCCAAAAAAAAAGCAATGCAGAAAAGTGAAAAAAATGCTTAAAAATAAGCATTATTTGTTATTTTTTTATTCTGCAGTCAGGAAGGGTTTGATCAGTGACAGCGTTTGCGCCGTAGCACCGAGGTTTCGCTGAATGAGTGCTCGACCGTTTTCACCGACACTTGCCCGCAGGCTTGCATCGTCCAGCAACTGTTTCAAAACCTCTGAAAGTTCATTTTCATCTCTGACCTGAAAACCGGCTTTTTCGGCGAGCGTAAGATGGGTAATCTCCAGAAAATTTCCCATGTTGCTGCCGAATACGACGGGCACGCCAACGGCACAGGGCTCCAGAATATTGTGTCCGCCGATGCCGCGAATAGGCATCAGGCTCCCACCCACAATGGCGATATCGGCGGCAGCGTAGAGCGTGAGCAGTTCACCCATCGTGTTTGCGAGCTGCACCTCAATACTCGCGTCAAGAGCGTGTTGTGCATCGGTTCGGCGACTCATCTTGAAATCCATCTTTTCGATCAGTCGACCCACGCTCTCGAATCGTTCGGGGTGGCGCGGCGCAATGATCAGCAGGAGATCGGGGTGACTCGGTAGCAACTTGCGCAGCTCCTCCAAGAGGATCATCTCCTCCCCGTCGTGGGTACTGCCGGCTACGAGAACAGGGCGGTTGACCCCCCAATCCCGTCTGACGGCGAGCGCAACTTCGGCGACACTCGGTGGTACATCGATTTCAAATTTAGTGCTGCCGGTTAAATGAACTCTGTCTGGGCTGACACCCAGCCCCATCAGGTTTTGTTTGTCACGCTCGGATTGCGCGGCCATGACAGACACCTTCTCAAGGGTAGGTCGGATCAGGGGCAAAACAAGGCGATAACCCCGCGCGGATTTTTCGGAAAGGCGTACATTGGCCATGACGACGGCGATATCGCCGGCAAAGCATTGGGCAATAATGTTCGGCCAGATCTCGGTTTCCATCAGCACAAGCGCCTGAGGCCGAAATCGCCTTAAAAATCGGTTGATGGCAAAAGGATAGTCGTAAGGCGCGTAACGGTGCTGAACGGCAGTGCCAAAGGTATCGCGAACCCGCTGCGCTCCTGTCGGGGTCATGGTGGTGACGACAATCTCCAGGGCGGGTTGAGACTCGAGCAGATGATGGATGAGGGGTGTTGCGGCATTCACCTCGCCGACCGAGACGGCGTGCACCCAAAGCTGACACGCTTTAGCGGGCTTGCCGCCGCCGAACCGCTCGGGCCAACGATGTCGATAGGCTTTGTTTCTGATTGCGCGGATGCCCAGCCGAATGATCAACACGGGCAGCGCAAGCCACAGGAGAATCGTGTAGAGAGTTCTCGTCACCCGATGTCCAAAAGTTCGTCGGCCGTTACTTCCGAGAGCCAGTCGCGAGGTTGCAGAAAGTCCCGCACGAGCGATTCTTCGGCGCTACCCACTTCGGCCTGCCAACCGTAATGCCATCTTACCTGCGGCGGCAGTGACATCAGGATCGATTCTGTTCGGCCACCGCTTTGAAGGCCAAATAGGGTCCCGCGGTCGAAGACAAGGTTGAATTCAACGTAGCGCCCGCGTCGATAAAGCTGAAATTCTTTTTGCTTCACCGTGAACGGCGTCATGGCATGCTTTTCGACAATCGGCTCGTAAGCCGGAAGGTAGTGATTGCCTACGCTTTGCATCAGACCGAAGGCATTGTCAAAGCCGCCGTCGCTGAAGTCATCAAAGAAAAGGCCGCCGATGCCGCGCTGCTCTTTGCGATGTTTCAGATAGAAGTACTCGTCGCATGCGCTTTTAAATCGTGCGTACAGATCGTCGCCAAAAGGTGCGACGGCCGCGGCCGCGGTGCGGTGCCAGTGTCGCGCGTCGTCAACATCACCGTAGTAGGGCGTAAGGTCAAATCCACCGCCAAACCACCAGATGGATCCGCCTGGGGTTTCAGCAGAGAAAAAGCGAACATTCATGTGGGATGTGGGAATGAACGGGTTCTCCGGGTGAACCACCAGCGAAACCCCCATCGCCTCGAACGGATGCCCGGCGAGTTCCGGATGTCGAGCAGAGGCCGCGGCAGGCAACGCGCTACCGTGAACATGCGAGTAGTTAACACCTGCTTGCTCAAAGATATTACCGCCGCGAAGAATACGGGTTCGTCCCTGTCCGTTCGGTTGCTCCCACGCATCCTCCTGGAACGTCTTCTCGGCTCCGTCTAAATCGGCGAGGGCTTTGCACAATGTTTCCTGCAGCGATGTCAGGTAGGCGCTGACATCGGCGGTATGTTTGCGTTCTTTCATGAGGGTCAGCCGCGAACCGCCGCTCCGGTAGCGGCGTCTGTGATGGTGCTGGGTTCGGTTGCGTCACCAACGCGAGCGTCAACAACGTAATCAATCGTGTCGCCGAACTCCTCCTCAACAGCACGAGCGCTACGCAGCGCAGGTCGCCCGCTGCGGTTAGCGCTGGTGGAGATCAGGGCCATGCCGCTTTCCCGGCAGAGTTGGCGCACCAGCCCATGGGCGGTCACTCTGACCGCTACCGTAGCGTGTTCGCCGCGGACCCACGTGGGTACGCTCTTTTTGGCCGGCAGTAACCAGGAGTGAGGGCCTGGCCACGACGCGCGTGGGCCCGCCATAAGCGTTTCGTCCGACATCTCCACCAGGCGTCGTAACCGGTCTGCTTTATCCGCAATCACGATCAGGCCCTGGCGCCAGTGCCGATTTTTCAATCTCAGAATTCGCCTAACGGCGCTTTCATTCCATGGGTCGCAACCCAGTCCGAAACAGAACTCCGTCGGATAGGCGACAACCCCGCCGGCCCGCAGACAGGAGACAGCTTGGTCGAGAGATGAGCTCACCGGGGCTCGTCTCGCGCTATGGCGCGCCAGCCGATATCTGCGCGCCAGTCAGCGCCCGGCCAAAAGATGTGACTCAGGGCGTCATAGGCATTGTGTTGAGCATCGGCGATGCTGTCGCCCAACGCCGTTACACAGAGCACACGACCGCCGTCCGTCAGCACCCGGCTTTCGTCCAAGCGCGTTCCGGCATGGAATACCTTTGCATCTTTCAGCAGAGGATTATCGAGGCCACGGATCTCGTCTCCCCGTTGATAATCGCCCGGATAACCTTCGGCCACCATAACGACGCCGAGAGCCACTCTGGGATCCCAGTTTACTGTTTGGCTATCCAGCGTTTGATTAATCGCGGCTTGGCACAGAGCGACTAAATCAGAGCGAAGGCGCATGAGGATCGGTTGGGTTTCTGGATCGCCGAATCGACAGTTGTATTCCAAAACCTTTGGATTGCCATCGGAATCGATCATGAGGCCGGCATAAAGAAATCCAAGGTAAGGCATGCCTTCTTCTGCGAGTCCGGCAAGCGTCGGGCGAATGATCTCTCCCATAATGCGCTCATGGAGCTCGTCGTCGACCCGAGGCGCGGGAGAGTACGCACCCATACCGCCGGTATTCGGCCCCTCATCCGCCGCGAACCTTGCTTTATGGTCCTGTGAGGTAGCGAGTGACACCACCTGGGTACCCGAGGCTATGCAGATAAAGCTTGCTTCCTCCCCTTCCAGAAACTCCTCGATCACAAGCGTTTTTCCGGCCTGGCCAAATTGATGCTTCACCAGAATCTCATCGACCGTTTCGAGCGCCTCATCGTAGGTTCGAGCAATGACCACCCCTTTGCCCGCGGCGAGTCCGTCTGCCTTAAGAACCACGGGCAGCGGATGGTTTTGAACGTAGATGCGTGCGGGCTCCGCTTCTGTAAACGCACGCCATTGCGCGGTGGGAATGCTGTGTCGGTCAAGAAAGCGTTTCGTGAAACTCTTAGAGCCTTCAAGTTGCGCTGCGGCTTGAGAGGGCCCGAAGCAGTCAAGATTGGCGCCATTGAACCGATCCACAATACCCGCGACCAGCGGAGCCTCAGGCCCGATGACCGTCAGATCCACTTGGTTATCACGCGCCATCGCTATCAGAGCGTCAATATCGGTAGCGGCGATCGGAATGTTTTTAACCTTTTTCTCTCTCGCCGTCCCGGCGTTACCGGGCGCAACGAAAACCTCTGTCACCGCGTCTGCTTGAGCAATCTTCCAGGCCAAAGCATGCTCGCGCCCGCCGTTACCGATGATTAGGACTTTCATGGCTAATGGCGAAAATGTCGCATTCCGGTAAAGACCATCGCCATGCCGTGCTCGTCTGCTGCGGCAATGACTTCATCATCGCGCTGGGAGCCCCCTGGCTGCACAACGGCAACGATGCCTGCGCTGGCTGCGGCATCAATACCGTCGCGAAACGGGAAGAAGGCATCGGATGCCATGACCGAGCCAGCCACGGTTAAGCCTTCGTCCGCTGCTTTGATTCCGGCGATTCGGGCGGAGTAGACGCGGCTCATTTGGCCGGCACCGACACCGATCGTCCGCCCGTTCGCGGCGTAAACGATGGCGTTGGATTTAACAAATTTTGCTACCGTCCAGGCGAACAGCAGATCCCGCATCTGCTCGACGCTGGGTTTTTTCTGCGTGACGATTTTTAGGTCCTGAGCCGTCACACGCCCGAGGTCCTGGTCCTGAATTAAGAGCCCCGCGCCGATACGCTTGAAATGATATTGCTCAAAAGCCTGCACATTGATTTGGGGTAGGCTCAGGACCCGGACATTGGGCTTGTCGGCCAGCGCGTTAAGTGCGGCCTGCGAGAACCCCGGCGCGATGATCACTTCGACAAATTGTTGCCGCAAAATGAGGTCGGCTGTATTGCCGTCAAGTTCGCGGTTGAAAGCGATAATCCCGCCAAACGCCGAGGTGGGGTCGGTTTCATAAGCGGCGGAATAAGCCTCCAGGAGACCGTCGCCAATCGCGACCCCACAAGGGTTGGCATGTTTCACGATCACACATGCGGGCTGTTCAAAGGCGCTGACGCACTCGAGCGCAGCGTCGGCATCAGCGACGTTGTTGAAGGAAAGCGTTTTCCCCTGCATGAATTCAGCAGAGGCAAGAGAGCCTATGGCAGGCTGTGCCTCGTGATACAAAGCGGCGGATTGGTGAGGGTTTTCCCCATAGCGCATACGTTGAATCTTTTTAAACTGAAGATTGAGCACTTCGGGAAAGCCGTCCTCGGAATCCTTTGTCAGGTAGTTGGAAATCATGCCGTCATACTCAGCGGTGTGGCTGAACGCCTTTGCGGCGAGGCGTTCGCGAGTGGCTCCCGATACACCGCCGGTTTGCTCGATTTCCTGAGCGACGCGCTCGTAATCCGTTTGATCGACGACGACCGCAACGGACGCGTGGTTCTTTGCGGCTGCGCGGATCATCGCCGGGCCACCGATATCAATATTCTCGATCGCTTCGTCACGGGTACAGCCGTCTCGGGCAATCGTCGCCGCAAAGGGGTAAAGGTTGACGACCAAAAGATCGATCGGCTGGATATCATGTTCGGCCATCTGATGATCGTCTGTCCCGCGCCGTCCCAGCAAGCCACCATGAATTTTTGGATGTAGGGTTTTTACTCGCCCGTCCATCATTTCCGGGAAGCCCGTGTAGTCCGATACCTCGAGGACCGTTAGCTGAGCGTCGCGCAGCAACTGTGCTGTGCCACCGGTGGAGAGAATCTCGATTTGGCAATGCCGCAGACGCGTCGCGAATGCGACGACCCCCGCCTTATCGGAGACGCTGATCAACGCGCGCTTGATCGGCATGGTGGGTGCAGGCTCGTTCATAGGGATTGAGTCCAAAGACAGATTGATGGGGAGGGTTTAGTTCGTCTAGTGCGGCTATGGGTCTGCCTATTTAATGCCATAGGCGTTTAATTTCTTGCGAAGCGTATTTCTATTGATGCCCAGAATTTCAGCTGCCCGCAATTGATTGCCGGCGGCATGTTCCATGACTTTTTCGAGCAGCGGCTTTTCAACTTCTGAAATCACCAGGGCATGAAGGGCATGGGTCTTTGCTCCGCCCAGATCGGCGAAATAGCTTTCCAATGATCGCCGGACACACTCCGAGAGCGGCGGGGTTTTAGTCGTGTTCATCGGTTGAGTTCTGATCTGCAAGTTGCTCGAAAAGTGCATTCAGCAGTTGATGCTGCGCACTCGGTGTCTGAGCCTCATTGAACGCCCTGCGAAACGAATCCGGGGCATTAAGTTTTTCAGCGTACCACTGGACGTGCTTTCGCGCGATACGGATCCCCTGCTCTGCCCCATAAAATTCATGCAGCGCCTTAAGGTGCCAAAGCGTGGTCTTTTGTTTTTCCATGAGATCCGGTTCGCCGGGATCCTTACCGTTATTCAGAGCCTCGTTTAATCGGGAAAGAAGCCAAGGTTGGCCTTGCGCTGCCCGCCCAATCATGACCGCGTCCGCTCCAGTTTTCTCCAGGACTGTGACGGCTTTAGCGGGTGAGTCGATATCGCCGTTTGCGATCACCGGAATGCTAACCGTGCCTTTTACCCACGCGATCGTTTCGTAGTCGATTGGGCCATGGTATCGACATTCGCGGCTTCGTCCATGCACGGTGAGGGCCTGGATTCCCGCTTGTTCGGCCATCTTCGCTATCACTGCGGCGTTTTTATTCTGTCGGTCCCAGCCGGTTCGCATCTTTAAGGTGACCGGGACGGAGACGGCTTTGACGACCGATTCCAGGATTTTTTGTACCAGCGGCTCGTCTTTCATCAGGGCAGATCCAACGAGCCGCTTGCACACTTTTTTTGTGGGACAACCAAGATTGATGTCGATAATCTGTGCGCCGCGGTCTACATTGGCTCGTGCCGCATCGGCCATGTGCTGCGGATCAGCGCCGAGCAACTGAACGCTGATGGGATCTCGTTCGCCATTGTGCGTCGTGCGCTGACGGGATTTTCGAGAGTGCTGGAGATCCGGGGAGGCACTGACCATTTCAGTGACCGCCAGAGCCGCACCGTAACTTCGCGCGAGTCGACGATAGGGTTGGTCGCTGACTCCTGCCATGGGGGCGGCGATGACGCGGCCATCGATGTCGACAGAGCCAATCGACCAGCGCGCTGACCGCGCCTCAGAGAGTGAGATTGCGGGCACTTTAGGATCTGACGGCTTGGGCGGTGAGGCCAGTGACCATCGCGTCTGCCCTTGCAAGGATGAGTGTGACAACCGCCTCTCGTTCAGGCCCGATTTTCTGGGAAGCATCGATGACGCCAAACTCACTGGGCAGGTACGTACGGCGGCCGAGCAATTGGCCTTGTGCATCATTCAAAGATATTTCTAACGCGGGATAGCTCTGGGCGTCGCGACTGCGGTTGGCAAGATGCACTCGAATGACCAGCGCGCTGGGTTGGGTGCGGTGCAGATCCATCTCACTGCGCGTTACGGTGATGGCCGGTCCGTCGAGCGATTGGGGCAGCTCGCAGCCGGTGTGACGACAGAAAAGGGCGATGTAGGGCCGCACCGCGGGCACACTCGCCAGCTCGTCAAGCAGCGTAAACCGAACCTGAACAATAAGTGCCACTATCGCTAGCGCGAGCCCTAAAGCCGGCCAGACGGAAGGTTTGGCGGGTTCTTTCTGGTGGGAACGCGGTATAGCGCCGGAGTCCTCGGCAACGCCAGCATCGTCAATGGTTTGCAACCGGGGCTCAAGTCTGCCGGTGCGAGATTCGGGAAGATCGGAGAGAGTCTCGGACACCTGCTCTTCAAATCGATCAAATGTGCTGTCGGAGACGATCATCGCTGGCGGGCTGGCCGTCGTCGCTTGTTCGTCTTTTTGTTTTTTTGGAGATGCGGGCCGATAGGGATTCGTGGGATGAGGTATCTGGTCCACCAGGTTCCAGGCGGCATTAAATGTTTTGCCACATTCGCCGCAGGCCAGCAGCCCGGCCTGCGCACTCAACTCCTCGGCGGTCACCGATCGCGTGCTATCGCAGTAACTACAACGCGTCTCGAATGTGGAGATATGAATGGCAGGCATAAGGCAGGGAGATCGTCACGGACGTTGCCCGACTAAGGCAACCCACTCCTCCTGAGAGGACACACAGAGATTGTACTGTGCGAACGCCGCACAAACCCGATCGGCCTGGGCGTTCAGAATGCCGCTCAGTATCAACGTGCCGCCCGGCGCTACGGCGTGATCGAGCGCATCCGACAGCTCGAGAATGGTGCCCGCAAGGATATTCGCGATGACGATCGGGTAACGTCTTTGCGGGTCAAGCGCGTCGGGCGCCAGAACGGTTAATTTATCTGCAACGCCGTTAAGTTCGGCGTTATCAACGCTTGCGGTAAGCGCTCTTGGATCCAGATCGACCCCAATTGCCGAGGCGGCGCCCAGACGCAGCGCGGCAATCGCCAGAATGCCTGATCCGCATCCCCAGTCCAATACGTCTGCCCCGATTGGATTGATAGATTCAAGAGCTCTCAGGCAAAGCTGCGTGGTGGGATGTGTGCCTGTGCCAAACGCGAGTCCGGGCGTGATCCGAATAGCGAGGGGGCGCTGCGCGGTCGGCGGCTCCCACGGCGGACAGATCCAGAGCCGCGGACTGATTTGCAGGGGTGGAAAATTCTTTCGCCCGGAAAGTTCCCAGTCTTCGTCTTCAATGACCGAGGTTTCAATACAGCCCTGCCCCACAACGAGTCGGAGCGCTGCGATCAGGCCCTCGACGTTTTCGTCGACGTTGAAAAGACCGGAAACTTCTTGATGGGGCCATTGCGGATCGTCAGGCGTCGGACCATCGAACTGAGGCGTATCCCCGGCGTCCGTTCGCGTCAGCGCGAGCGCGCCCAGCGTGTCGAGAACTTCTTCCACGCGCTTCGCGAGGCTTTGCTCGACGGTCACCGAGATGCGCGTCCACGCCGATCGATCAACGGTGCTCATGAGCGATAGGGCCAAAGGCCTCAGCTGGATAAATGACGTTCCAGGTAGTGAATATCGAGCGCTTGCTGACGGAAAGCGGCGTCGTCAACGATTCGCTGCTGGAGAGGGATGTTGGTATGGATGCCGTCGATGACCATCTCGCGTAATGCCCCGCTCATTCGCTGTAGGGCTTGCTCGCGGTTTTCTCCGTAGGCGATGACTTTCGCGATGAGCGAGTCATAGTGCGGCGGCACACGGTAGTTGTTGAATATATGGGAGTCCACCCGGATGCCGGGACCGCCCGGCTGATGATACTGCGTGATAGTGCCTGGCGATGGCATAAAGGTATCGGGATTCTCCGCATTGATCCGGCATTCCACGGCGTGGCCGCGCAGCCGCACGTCTGCTTGTTTAATGCTTAAAGGCGCCCCGGCCGCTATTTCGATCTGCTCGCGGACAATGTCCACGCCAGTGATGAACTCCGTCACGGGGTGTTCGACCTGAAGACGCGTGTTCATTTCAATGAAGAAGAATTCACCGTTTTCATACAGAAACTCAAAGGTTCCCGCGCCTCGATATCCGATCTCTCTGCAGGCGTTGGCGCACCGCTCGCCCATATCCTGACGGACCGCATCGGATATGCCCGGAGCAGGCGCCTCTTCGATGACTTTCTGATGACGACGCTGCATTGAGCAATCACGGTCTCCCAAGATTACAACGTCCCCGAATGTATCGGCGAGCACCTGAAATTCCACGTGACGGGGTTTTTCCAGAAAGCGTTCCATGTAGACCGTGTCGTTGCCAAATGCCGCTTGCGCTTCACTGCGGGTGAGCTGCCATGCATTGAGTAGTGCTGCCTCCGTATGTACGACACGCATGCCTTTTCCGCCACCGCCGGCAGTTGCTTTGATGATGATCGGATAGCCGATATTTGATGCGATGCGCATGATCTCGTCAGCGTCATCCGGCAGCGGCCCATCTGAGCCGGGGACGCAGGGCACGCCAGCCGCGCGCATCGCTTTGATTGCCGAAATTTTGTCGCCCATGAGGCGAATGGTGTCTGCTGTAGGGCCAACAAAAATAAACCCGCTTTGCTCAACCCGTTCCGCAAAGTCAGCGTTTTCAGCGAGAAAGCCGTAGCCGGGATGGATGGCGGTTGCGTCCGTGACTTCAGCCGCCGCAATGACCGCCGGAATATTGAGATAGCTGGCCGCGGCAGGCGCCGGGCCAATGCAGACCGACTCTCCCGCGAGGCGCACATATTTGGTGTCGGCGTCCGCCTGCGAGTGCAAAGCCACTGTCCGGATGCCGAGTTCATTGCAGGCACGCAGGATGCGCAGAGCAATTTCGCCGCGGTTGGCGATAACCAGTTTTTCGATCATCAGCGAACGGCTTAAGCGCCGTTTTCCTCGATCACGAAGAGGGTCTCTCCGAATTCCACCGGGTCACCACTGCGTTTGAGGATCTTTCTCACCACGCCGCTGACTTCAGCCTCGACATGGTTAAATATTTTCATCGCCTCGATCATGCAGAGCGTGTCGCCAACGCTAACCGTACTGCCAATTTCGACATAAGGCTTGGAGTCAGGATTGGGCGACGCATAAAACGTGCCCACCATAGGCGACGATACGGCGCTGCCCGCATCCGAGGCGCTTTCGTCAATTGGGGCCGTGGACATGGGCGCGGAATCCGGAATGTACGCCGGTGAGGCGACGGGAGTGACCGGTACCGCTGCGGCCGCTGTCGGGGCGGTGAATGTCGGAGCCGCTGTGCCGGACCGACTGAGGCGAATCGACTCTTCACCTTCCGTGATCTCAATCTCATTGAGCTGCGATTCCTCAAGCATCTCAATCAACTTTTTTATTTTTCGAATATCCATTTTGAGTTTCAGTTTGCGGGGTCGCTAAACCCCAAATGCGCAAGCGCGGCGCCAATCGCTACGGTGTATCCCGCGGTTCCAAGACCGCAAATGACTGCCTGGGCGAGATCGGAGAAAAACGATTGTCGTCTGAAGGGTTCGCGGGCATGTACGTTTGAGATATGCACCTCGATGAAGGGCAGCTTCACCGCAGCAAAAGCATCGCGCAAGGCGACACTGGTGTGCGTGAATGCCGCTGGATTGATTACGATAAATCGAGTCCCGTCGTGGAGGGCTTGCTGAACCCGATCGACCAAATCGCCCTCATGATTCGACTGCAGGTCGGAAAGGGAGGCGCCGGCCTCGCTTGCCTGCTGCCTGGCTCTGGCATTGATCTCCTCTAAGGTGTCGTGGCCATAGATGCCGGGTTCGCGCGTTCCCAGCGTATTAAGATTTGGACCGTGGAGTAACAGGATGTCAGACATAAACTTTCTCTCTGGTCGCGTATTGTCGTATTTGCGCTAATTTATGTCCAGATCAGCGAATTTAGACTTATTTTCGATGAAGTTTGAACCACTTTCTGGGGGTTAATTGGCTTCTGAGCCTGCTGGATCGACGTTACTGTTAAATCAGTGGCTTGAGCCAGGCCTCTATTTCGGGGGCGGTCATCTCGCCGGTTTTCCGGTTGCGCAAATTTGAGGAACGGTCAAAGAGCAGCGTAAAGGGCAAGTGACCGGGATTGCCAAAAGCCTGCATCAGTGACATGCCCTCCGCTTTGCCGATCAGGGACAGGTAGTCGAGGCCAATCTCATCCTCAAAGGGCTGTACGGCATCGAGTTCATCAATCGCGATGCCGACTACCGCGACGTCCTTTCGGTACAGCGCTTGGGTCGCAATAAGAAGCGGGATTTCTTTGCGACAGGGCGCACACCAGGTAGCCCAAAAATTCAAAAGCGTGATTCGACCCGCAAGTTCTGTTGAAGAAAATATGTCCCCGCGGGTGGTCGGTAGTGAAAATTCGGGCAGGCGAGTCAGTGCGTTTTTTGAATCGCTCGCACCAAGGCCAGTTCGGGCGATGAGGTAACCCACGCCAGCGGCCACGCCCCCGGCGCCCAGTGCCATCAGCATGCGGCGACGGTTCATTGGGTTACCGGATTGTCGCGAGAAGCGAGATGAACTCAGAAGGGCCCATGTAGCCATAGAGGCGTTGCTCGCGCTGCTCCACCCCCTGAGAGTTCATGAAGAGCATAGCGGGCGGACCAAATACCCCGAGTTCTTTTTTGATCGGCTTCGTACCGGGGTCATCCGGATCGGTAACGTCAATTTTCAGGAGCCGATAACCCGCGAGGGCCGCCTGTACGGCCGAATCACTGAACGTTGTTTTCTCCATCCGCACGCAGTCGGTGCACCAGTCCGCATAGAACTTGATAAACACAGGGCGTTTCTGCGCCGCGGAATCGGCGATTTCAGAATTCAGGGCGCTCAGTGTCTTGACCTTGTCGAAGACGATCGTGTCGGAGGACTGGGCGACCCCGGTGCGCGCGTTCCAGTCCGATATCGAGATGGGAGCCAGGATGTCCCGGTTGCCGCTGAAGCCTCCGATCATGGCGAGGACCCCCCAGATCAGCAGGACCGTGCCAACGCCCTTCGACAGCAGCATCCAGCCTGTAGGGTTTTCGCCCGTGTTCCGAGCCGCGCCCATATACACGCCGGTGATGATCAGCAATGGTGCCCAGAGCAGCAGGACGGGCACCGCGGGCACCGCGCCGAGGAGATAGATCGCGACACCGAGAAGCATCACCCCGAAGGATTGCTTTACGCGTTCCATCCAGAGCCCGCTTTTTGGAATCAGCCAGGTCGCACCGGCCGCCGCGACGATTAAGATCACGCCCATTCCGAGCGCCATGGCGGACATGATGGTGCCGCCCAGCCAGGGATCACCTCTTAAAATGGCAATGCTCAGCACTGAGATAAGTAACGGCGAGACACAGGCGCCGACGATCAGTGCCGACAGTGCGCCAAGCACCAGAACCATACTTGCGGAACCGCCAAGCCCCCGACTGTGGGTACTCAATCGCGACTGGAAGGCAGACGGCATCTGGATCTCAAACAGTCCAAACATCGACAAGGCCATGATGCCGAGGATGATTGCAATCGACCCAATCGCCCAGATGTTTTGAAAGTAAGCCTGCAGCTGTTCGCCGGTTGCCCCCGCGACGGCGCCGATGACAGCGTACGTTATGACTGTTCCTAGGATGTAGACGGTGGCGAGCCAAATTGAGCGCCCACGCCCCACCCCTGCCTGACCCACTACCGAGCCGAGAAGGATAGGAATGAGAGGCAGCACGCACGGTGTAAAACTCAACAGAAGCCCTGTACCGAATGCCGCCGCTATATAGCCCGCGTACTCAACCGACGTGGTAGAGGTGGTATCCGACGTCGAATTCAAAGAGCCGGCAGTTGCTGCGGTCGTGATTTCGTCCGCGCTCGCTTCTGATATCAATTGAGGCAAGGCAACTGAGAATGATTTCTTGGCGGGGGGGTAGCAGATGCCCTGATCAGCGCAGCCCTGGTAACTTACGACAAGTTCGGCGCGCTGTGCATTCGGATCGGCGGCAAAAGGCAGCGCGATGTCAAAATCAGACTCGTATATCTTTACGTCCCCAAAGTACGGATCTTGTTTGGTTTTTCCGTTGGGCAGATCGGGTGTTTGCAAGCTGCCGCCGCTTGCGATGACGATGTTTATCTTGTCTCGATAGAGGTAATAACCTGGCGCGACGCGAAACAGCGCCGAGAGCCGATCCGGACCGATAAATCCAACGTCGACGGAGAAGGCGTCATCCGCATCCAGAAATTCCGGTTCGCTCGAGCCCAAGGACAAGAGCTGCTGAAGATCAGCAACACTGTTGAGATCGGTACTGGCGACTGCACGAGCGGGAGGAAGCGCAAGGGAAACCTCGTGAGATATGGGCGCATAACACACGCCGATGGGCTCGTTACAGCCTTGCCCCACTGTTTTGAGTTCGAATGTATTGGTATCGTCGGGACTACGTTTCAGGTTCAGCAGAATCCGAGCTGATTTCTCAAATATCTCGACGTCCCCGAAAAATTCATCTTTCTTTATTATTCCTCGGGGTAGGTCAATCCCAGCGAGAGGAACGCCCGAGGATTTGGCCTCGAAGGCAAATTTATCGAGATACATGTAGTAGCCCGGCGCGATCGTCCAGTCAATGGCAATTTGGTTTTCGGAAATAACCTCTGCGGAAAAAGCGAACGCTTTTTCAGGTTCAAGCAGCTCGTCAGCGTCTTGGGCGGTGGCTATTGAACCGACCAGCATGAGACCGAAAAAAGCCCGCTTGAACCGTCCGCACCATCTTTGACGGCCCGACTGAACGGCGAAACTCAAAGGCGCGGCGCGAGCCGTTTCAGAAGAATTGCGAGGTTCCACGTTCAATGCAGGGGCGATAAAAGATCGAGTTTGGACTTTATTTTCGCACGACCGGGTTAAGGGAGCTTTACGACTCCTGTTCAGATTCTGAGTGACGAGCCGGTTAAAATAGGATTGCTCCGGAAAAACCCTTAATTAGCCCGCTCTTTCTTATCTTATGCCTGGCTTTGCATTGATCTTTATTGTTGTCCCCATTCTTGAGATTTACCTGCTCATCAAAGCGGGCGGTGCTTTTGGGATAGATTGGACTATCTTTGCGGTTGTGGTCACGGCTGTTGCCGGCGCGGCGCTGGTCCGTCGACAGGGCTTGGCAACTTTGGCCAATGCGCGGACCTCCCTCGGTCAGGGCGAGATGCCCGCTTTTGAACTCTGCGAAGGGCTCGTTCTGCTGGTCTCTGGGGCACTTCTACTGACCCCGGGCTTTTTCACTGATTTTGTGGGCTTTCTTTGTCTCGTGCCCGCTTTGCGCCGATGGGTCATTGCCTCCTGGCTCATGCGGTTTATCGTGACGCCCGAGGCGCCTCGCGGGGCACGGTCCTCTGGGGTTGTCGAGGGCGAATTTCGCCGCTTGGACGATTAAATCAGCTCTTCAGACTTGACTTTAAGTTTTTAGCCCCTATTATTAGCACTCAAATCCGGCGAGTGCTAACGATCGTTGGCCTCCCATTTTTCCTCCACTACTCAGAACTTTAGGAGACAAACCAAATGAATATTCGACCACTGCACGACCGCATTGTAGTGCGCCGACTCGATGAGGAGCGAACCAGTGCTGGCGGAATCGTGATTCCTGACACAGCAACGGAAAAGCCGATGACCGGTGAAGTGCTTGCCGTCGGCAACGGGAAGCGTCAAGACAACGGCGATCGGATCACCCCGGACGTCAAAGTTGGGGACAAAGTGCTGTTCGGCAAATATTCCGGCACCGAAGTAAAAGTCGAAGGTGAGGAAGTGCTGGTGATGCGTGAAGACGACATCATGGGAATTATCGAAGGCTGATTTCAGCTGTTTACAAGCCTTGTTGAATCGCAAACATTTTTTAAAGGAAAAAAATAATGTCAGCTAAAGAAGTGAAATTTGGCGAAGCCGCCCGCGCCGCGAAATTGCGTGGCGTCAATACGCTTGCCGATGCCGTGAAGGTGACCCTCGGTCCGAAAGGACGCAATGTGGTGCTCGATAAGTCATTCGGGGCGCCGACCATCACCAAAGACGGCGTGTCTGTTGCGAAAGAGATCGAACTGAAAGACAAGTTCGAAAACATGGGCGCCCAGATGGTTAAAGAGGTCGCCTCAAAGACTTCTGATGTTGCCGGCGACGGCACCACCACCGCGACCGTTCTGGCTCAAGCCATGCTTCGCGAAGGCCTGAAATCAGTCGCCGCGGGGATGAACCCGATGGATCTGAAACGGGGTATCGACAAGGGAGTCGCCGCAGCGGTGGAGAAGCTGGCCGGTATCTCCAAGCCTTGCTCTGATCACAAAGAGATCGCGCAGGTTGGCACGGTCTCTGCAAACGCGGATGAGTCCGTGGGCGGAATCATCGCCGAGGCGATGGAGAAAGTCGGCAAAGAAGGCGTGATCACGGTAGAGGAAGGCAAGAGCCTCGAAAATGAGCTGGATGTCGTTGAAGGCATGCAGTTCGACCGCGGTTATTTGTCCCCCTACTTCATCAACAATCAGGAATCGATGCAGGCTGACCTGGAAAGCCCCCTCATCCTGATTCATGACAAGAAAATTTCCAATATCCGCGACATGCTCCCGGTTTTGGAGGCTACGGCCAAAGCGGGTCGTCCGCTTCTCGTGATTGCTGAAGATATCGAGGGTGAGGCGCTTGCCACGCTCGTCGTGAACAATATCCGTGGCATCGTGAAAGTCTGTGCAGTCAAAGCACCGGGCTTTGGTGATCGTCGCAAAGCGATGCTGCAGGACATTGCGATTCTCACCGGGGGTCAGGTCATCTCCGAGGAAGTCGGCATGAGCCTCGAGGCGGCTACTCTTGATGACCTGGGATCTGCCAAGCGCATTCAGGTCAGCAAAGAAAACACCACCGTTATCGATGGTGCCGGTTCTGCGAGCGACATCGAAGCGCGGGTCAATCAAATCCGCGTGCAGATCGATGAAGCCACCTCCGACTACGACAAAGAGAAGATGCAGGAGCGCGTCGCTAAGTTGGCCGGCGGTGTTGCGGTGATCAAAGTGGGAGCCGCGACCGAAGTCGAGATGAAAGAGAAAAAGGCTCGTGTTGAGGATGCGCTGCATGCTACCCGCGCCGCTGTTGAAGAAGGCGTGGTGCCCGGCGGCGGTGTCGCCCTGGTTCGTTGCATCGCGTCTGTTGCTGAACTGAAAGGCGCGAACCATGACCAAGACATGGGTATTAAGATCGTCGAGCGGGCTATACAAGAGCCGCTGCGTCAGATCGTGGCTAACGCAGGTGAAGAGGGCTCTGTGGTCCTCAACAATGTGCTAAGCCAAGACGGTAACTATGGATACAACGCCGGTTCCGGCGAGTATGGCGACATGATCGCTATGGGTATCCTTGATCCGACCAAGGTTACCCGTGTGGCCCTGCAGCATGCGGCATCCATTGCCGGCATGATGATCACCACCGAAGCAATGGTGGCGGAACTCCCGGAAGATAAGCCGGCCGCTCCGATGGGTGGCGATATGGGCGGCATGGGCGGTATGGGCGGCATGATGTAAACGGTCGTCTGGCCTTTAAAAGCCTGATAAAAGCCCCGCCTTCGGCGGGGCTTTTTTTTGACATCTGAAGCAAGCCCTGAGTCGCCCGTTACAATCGCTTCTTGAAAGTCTTGTTGCAAAACAGCTGCTTTGAAAATTGCCAATGCCTTGGAGATGAAAATGGGCCTGCCTAAATTCTCTGCTCTTATCTGTATTGGGTTGAAATCGATCGTCACAACGGGCGCCACCCTGCTTGCCTTTGCGGTGCATGTGGCGTGGGCTGTTGATCCCATCACGGGGGCCGTTCCGTTCTCACCGTCGCCTGCATCTGAGACCTTGAAGCCAGGACTTGCCGTGACTTATTCGTACGAGCGGTATGTACACGTCGATGAACTTGAGACGCTACGTAACCCGGTCGTGGGCGAGCCACTGGCAAACGTCTCCCATCGAACACGTGATGGAAACGTACTGACCGCCAACCAAGCCATGCTGGTCGGCGCCCATATTCGTGGCCTCATTCGTTTCGACGCGCCCGGTAGTTACGTGTTTCGGATTGAGTCGAACGATGGCGTAAAAGCGAAGATTGGTGGCCAACAGATTTGGGTTGATCCGGAGGTTCACGGGAATCGCTGGTCACCGCCGCTCCCGGTCGTAATCGAAACGCCGGGCTGGTACGAGTTATGGATCAATTACTATCAAAAGAAAGGCACCTCAGCACTTCGGCTTGCCTGGACCGTTCCCGGCACAAACGAGGAAGCTATCGTTCCGCCCGATTCGCTAGCGCACGTGGAAGCACAGGTCGGGCAGTAGTCTGGGGAACGAGGACTCGATAAATTTACTGCGGCAAGTCGTCGAGGCCCTCGAGGGCAACGATGTGTGAGTCGGTAAGCTCCTGACGAATCTTTTTGTAGGGCTGGTAGTCCTCGGACTCATAGAAGGCAAGAAGCTGCTCCCAGCTAGGAAATTCAATAACCACCAGACGCTTGGGCTGCCAATCGCCTTCGAGTACCCTTGAATTGCCGCCCCGCGCACGATACGTGCCGCCGAATCGCGCGGCAATCTTCGGCACCGCCTCTAAGTACCCGCTCTCCCGATAGGCTTGCATATCCGAGGGACTGACGTCAGCGATGAGAAACGCGCTCATGATGCAATACGTCTATTCAATCAAACGATTGTAATCAGCGCGTCGAGCAGCGCATCGGGCTTTTCCATCATCAGCGAATGGCCGGTTTTTGTCATCCGACACACCTTGGCGTTGGATATCGTATCCACGAGTGTCTTAGCAGAGCGCATGGGGGTCATGATGTCTCGATCGCCAAGTATGAACAGCGTGGGACAGCGAACAGACCGACCGTGCTCTTGACCTGTCGAGTAATCTTCGCAGGCTTTGAGATCAAGATGAATCACATCTTTTTTGGCTTTTTCAAGAAGTCGTAGGGTCGAGCCGGCCATCCACATCCCTGGATTTTCATTGCCACCGAGTTGAGCAGACTTGCTGTAACCCCAGTAGGTGATCATGTCGATAACGTCATGATCGTTGTTGGCCGCGGAGGTCATCATCGCCGGGTGCACGCCCATGGGCACTGTCGTGCCGATGAGGACAAGAGCGCGCGCCCTATCAGGATAGCGCGCTGCGGCGCTCAGTGTCACCAGCGACCCCATCGAGTGCCCGACTAGGGCCGCATTGGCTATCCCGGCGGCTTCCATAACTTCGGCGACCGCGTCCGCCATTTCATCGATGGTCGAGACCGGATTGCCGCCCGATTTACCATGACCGGGTAGGTCTAAGGAAAGGACGTTGTAGCCGTGTCGAGCGAAATATCGTGACGGTAGTACCCAGACAGTGTGATCCATGCCGGTTCCATGAACAAACACCACCGCCGGTTGGTTTGGCTTGTGCTCACGTGCACCCGTATAAACAAACAGCTCGCCGTGGGGCGTGTTGACTCTCATGATGCTTATCCCTTCTGTGAGGCTTTGAGGGCTCGATCGAGGTCTTCCATCAGATCGTTTTCATCCTCAAGTCCAATCGACAGTCGAATCAGACCCTCCGAGATGCCGGCTGCCTCGAGCGCGGCCGCATCCATGCGGTGATGCGTGGTGCTCGCGGGGTGGATGACAAGCGATTTGGCGTCGCCTACGTTAGCAAGATGCGAGAGTAACTCGACCCGACTGATGAACCGCTGGCCGGCCTCGCGCCCGCCTTTGATGCCAAAACTAAATACAGCGCCACAACCTTTGGGAAGGAGTTGTTTCGCCAGGTCGTAGTCGGGGTGGTCCGGCCGCTCCGGGTACGTGACCCACTCGACGGCTTCATGATTTGCCAGAAACTCAACGATCGCTCGGGTGTTTGCGATGTGCCGTTGCATTCTCAGGGGTAAGGTCTCCATGCCCTGGAGTACCTGAAAGGCGGTCGTCGGACTCATGCAGGCGCCGAAGTCGCGAGCGCCCTCTTTACGCGCTCGGCTGATGAACGCGGCCGGACCGAACTCTTCCACAAAATTCATGTTATGAAAGCCGGCATACGGTTCCGTCAGCGTAGGAAACTTTCCTGATCCCGCCCAGTCGAAGGCGCCGCTATCAACCACGAGTCCCCCGATGATGACACCGTGACCACTCAGAAACTTGGTCGCTGAGTGAAAGACAAGATCCGCACCCAGAGCAAACGGCTGACAAAGGTAGGGTGTTGTAAAGGTCGAATCAATCAGAAGCGGCAGGCCGTGCGCGTGAGCCACATCACTCACCGCGGGGATATTGAGGACGTCCAGGCCCGGATTGCCGAGGGTTTCACCAAACAGCAGACGGGTATTCGGTTGGATCGCTGCAGCGAACGCGTCAGGGTCCCGAGGATCCACAAACGTCGTTGTGATTCCGAAACGCGGTAGCGTGTAATCCAGCAGATTGTGTGTTCCGCCGTAAATGGCTCGAGACGAGACAATGTGGTCGCCTGCTCCCAGAATGGTGGCGATTGCCAAATGACAGGCGGCCTGCCCGCTCGCCGTTGCGATCGCGCCTACCCCGCCCTCGAGTGCAGCGATTCGTTCTTCGAGGACTGCCGTGGTGGGGTTTGTGATTCTTGAGTAGACATGTCCGGCGCGCTCGACATTAAAAAGAGATGCCGCATGATCCGGGCTCTTGAACACATACGATGCGGTTTGATAGATGGGCGTTGCGCGCGCACCCGTGGCGGGATCCGGTTGTTGGCCGGCGTGCAGGCTCAGGGTATCAAAACCGAAGGTCTTAACTTTGCTCATATCCTCGTTCTGCTCAGTCTTTGGTCAGGTAGTCGATGTTCACGGGATCGGATGCGGGTCTGTTTTGTAAAGCAGTGTTCGTTTCCCGTTATCTCGCATCTGGGCCCAATGTTCGCATGAATCATCCGCGTGGGTGAGGACCTGGCCTGGCGACGATTCTGTAGACAGGATCGATCGATCTAATAGGGCTTCGGATGGGCCGATAGCGAAAATTATTCTGAACCAGTAGAGGGTGATGGAAGGGGTCACCCAGTCGGATATCCAGTCCGTAGCGTCTCTCAAATTCCGCAGAATCCTCCAGATGAGGGTCCAGATCTTCACCTTTCCCGCGACTGGCCGATTCATGATGAATCAGGACGGCCTCGCCGTCGCAAACAATGTTGTATCCCATGTTGCTTACGCGTAGACAAAAATCGACGTCTCCAAACGCGACTTTGAGATCTTCATCAAAACCCTTGGCGGCTTGGAATATGTCTGCTTTAGTCATGAGACATGCAGCCGTTACCGCACTAAAGCCGCGTGAGACCAGAGCGGGCCGAGCACCCGTAGCTGCGACTCCCGGCCGGTAGGCATCGACAAACTTCTCATGTTTCATGAAGTGCTCTGCAACGCCGATTCCCAAAACCACGCCGGCATGCTGAATGTGATGAGCTTCCATGTTTATGGGATCGTGCCGAGTTGCGGACTGGTCCGCTTGCGTGGGGTAAAGCAACACGGCACCCACCACGCCTACATCAGACCGCGAGAGCTTGTCGCGCATGCTTTCAAACCAGCCGGACTGCAAGGCTTCAACATCGTTGTTCAGAAATAAATAGCTTTCGTATGCCCCATGTAATTGCCGTACTGCCAGATTGTTTATGCGGGAAAAATTGAACTCACCCTGAGCCTGGATGATTTGTGCGCTTTGCCGGAGTTGGTCCAAATAGTCGAGCGTCTGAGGTTCGTCGGAATTATGATCAACCACCACCAGATCGAAGAGATGCTCGGGCACCGTTTGCTGAATGGATCGAATAGTTGTTTCGAGCAGTTCACCCTGATTTTTCGTGGGGATGATGATTGCGGTTTTCCCTTCAAGGACATCACAGTATCGAACCCGACAGACCCCGGTTTCTGAATTCGTTTCCACGTTAGGCGTCGATACGCCCATCTTGCGCAGCAAACGTGTCGCTGTTTCTGAATCCAGCCGTTTGGCTGCTTTCGTTTGCGCGACCAGAGTTCGTGTGTGGAGAACGTCCGGAATATGAAGCACTTTTTCACAACTGGCCAACGCATCGAGGACCATCGCTTCGAAAATCTGGTGGGCGTCCTTATCGACCCAATCGTTGGGGGAGCACGTCATTGTGGAGCCCCGCACTAACGTCGGCAAGCCTGTGAACGTGTTGGCAAGAAAGTGGTCGAGACTGAAAGCCGGGCGCAGGTTAACCCTAACGACGCGCCCGTTAGGGCCGCTAAGTTCGGCGTCGTCCGCATAAACGATATCCGGTGACTCGGCCAGAATCGCTTTCGCAAATTGTCTTAATGATGATCGATCGAGGAGCGACGACGCATCGATTGCACACCAAAAATGATTACTGTTTTGGGTCAGATTTGGTCTCTGGTCAGCGCGAAGGAACTTGATTCGGGGGTCTCTGCAGTACCAGCGATCCAGAATTGTCGGAGCGGGTGCACTTGTAACAGGCCAAATAAAGACCTCCCAGTGCGGGTACTCCTGCGAGATTACGTGATCGATGAACCGGCGGAAGCGTTCGCCTCTAGGCTGGTCCGTGCGAAGTATCATCTTGATCTGAGGCGAAGCTGCATGACTTGCAATTTCTCTGCTTGATGGATCCGCGGCATTGCTGGAGAGAAAAAACCGCAGCCACGTGGTCAGGGAAATAGAGGGTTGAATCGCTTTATAGGTGCGATGACAAAGCCACCTAAAAAAAGCAGGCGCCTGCCTTCGGATCAGGAATTGGAAAAGAATTGCTAACTCGCGTCCTGGCGCATGGGATTTCAGTATTCCATGAGTCAGACAGTAGCGAAAAAGATGGGCTTTGCCGAGGTATGTGAGAGTCAGGTCTTCTATGGAAAACCAGCCTAAGTTAGGGATTCGCGTTCGGGGATATTCAAGATCAAAGGGGTCAAGCCGGAACCCGGCCGGTCCGAGATCGTAGTAAAAAAGATGATGCACGAACCCTGGGAAATGGGCGCGTAAGTTGACCGTGCGTGGTTCTGCCGAGGGTCGGGCGTCTGGCTGGAGCTGCACTTGCGCCATGCTGTCAGGTGTAGATCCAAAGTCACCGGTGATCCTTCTTGGCCTTGGGAGCGTTTCGACAGCATCCAACGGATAAATTTTTGGAACAAAAAGACTGTCCGCAAAGCCCGTCTTGGCTCTATAGGTCATCAAGTACCAGCCAGGTCGGAGTGTTCCGCGAGTGGGCCGAGCGCGCAGCTTTGGATCAAATGCGACCGCCTCAAATCCCTCAGCGGCAGGCTTTGAATCACCTCTCGCCGCCAAGCTCATCCGATATTTGCGATATCGAAAATAACAGATCCAGATCATCGCGAGCGGCTTCACGATGTTCCGGAATCGATCGCGTATCGAGGAAAGCAAGGAGGTCATATCCCCCTAGTCTAATGAGGTACGCATCGCCATATAAGAGCCGGTGTTCGGGCGGGTTGGGAGCAGCTCTGGATCGTTGGCGGGTCGCTAAGAGGGACGGATACCCATCACGCACCGTAGTCTCTAACGGTGGGTTTCCAACAACTGGCACTCAGAGAGTCAGGTAGCTCACCGCAACAACTCAACTATGCGCTAGGACAATTCCGAGGTTATCGCAGCAAAAGAACTACGCACTGCGAATGGACTGCTTGCGCGCCCTGGAAATTGACGGCAGCGCAGACAGGCCTAGCCGCATTTGGAATCGCCGCAGTTGAGGCAAGTCATACAGCCGTCAAGAAGAACCGCCGCTTTTGTCTGGCACTTCATGCACAGGCGTGACTCCGGCGGGAATGCTGACGCTTCTTCGTTTAGAGTAGTTTCGACTTGCGCAGCGGCTTGTGTGCGACTCTCGAACTCGCGACGTTTTTCATCGATCAATTTCTGCTGATGCGCATCGAGGCCATCGTCGCGGATCATGCCAATCATCCGCATGTGGCTGTCAATCGCGTCGCCGATTTCTGCGACCAGAGAGGGCGTGTATTTCCCGCCGCGCTTGAAGTATCCGCCCTGGGGGTCGAACACGCTTCGAAGTTCCTCCACGAGGAATGTGGCATCCCCGCCCTTTCTGAACACCGCCGAGATGATCCGTGTAAGGGCCACGATCCACTGGAAGTGATCCATATTCTTTGAGTTGATGAAGATCTCGAAGGGTCGACGTTTCTCGTAGGGCGTCTGCGGGTTGAGCACGATGTCATTAATCGTGACGTACAGCGCGTGATCAGAGAGCGGTGTTTTGATCTTGTACGTACTGCCGACGAGCATCTCTGGCCGCTCGACCTTTTCGTGCATTTGCACCACGTTGGCGGGTAGGCCATCGTTCTCGGTCAAAAGCACCGCAGGCTCAGTGCTGGGGGCGTCCTGTTGCGGCTCTTTCGATGCCGGCGAAACGACTTCGAAATCCGATATGGTTTTGGCAATCTTGATGGCCATGTTTTCTTATATTCCTAAACGGTAAATACGGTTCGGTGGTAGCAGGCTTTTCGTAAGGCTTAGAACTTGCCGTAATAGCCTTCCTTTAACGCGTCGAAAAGATTGGCCGCGGTGTGAATTTCGCCGTCATACTCAATTTCCTCGTTTCCTTTCACTTCCACCACCTCGCCGTCTGCCAACGTGAAGCGGTAGGTGGTGTTGGCCAGATCCTCTTCTTTGACGAGCACGCCCTGGAACACTTCCGGATTGAAACGGAACGTCGTGCAGCCTTTAAGGCCTTTTTCATAGGCGTACATGTAAATCTCTTTAAAGTCCTCGAACGGAAAGTCTGTTGGGACATTTGCTGTTTTTGAGATCGACGAGTCAATCCACTTCTGGGCCGCAGCCTGAACGTCGACGTGCTGGCGAGGCGTGATGTCGTCCGCACTAATGAAATAATCAGGGAGCGCGTTGTCACCCTCCGCACCTGGCGCGGCACTCGGATTAATCAGCGCGCGATAAGCCAACAGCTCATAAGAGAGTACGTCCACCTTCTCTTTTGTTTTTCTGCCCTCGCGGATGATGTTGCGGCTATAAAGATGCGCGAACGACGGTTCGATACCGTTACTTGCGTTATTTGCGAGCGACAGACTGATCGTGCCCGTTGGGGCAATCGACGTGTGGTGGCTATAACGTGCGCCGTGCTCCGCGATCTCATCGGTGAGTTTGGAGTCGAACTGCTGCATGTAACGGCTGTATTTTGCGATCAGGACAGAGCCTCGCACGCGGTCCCCTATCTTGTAGCCATCATCGGCCATTTCGGGGCGGCGGGCGAGCATCTCCGGCGTGACTTCGAAGGTTTCAAGCATGATGGGGGCCGGCCCTTTCTCTTTGGCGAGCGCCAGGCCGGTCTCCCAACCGACTTCAGCCATTTCCCGCGCGACCCGCTCGGTAAACTCCAAAGAGGAGGCCTCTCCGTACTTCATCTGGAGCATGGTCATTGTGGAGCCGAGACCCAGAAAGCCCATACCGTGCCGGCGTTTATGGCGAATCTCGTTGCCCTGTTGTTCAAGCGGCAATCCGTGGACTTCAACGACGTTATCCAGCATTCGCGAGAAGATAGCCACGACTTCGCGAAAGCGCTCCCAATCGAAACGCGCTTGGTCAGTGAAAGGCGCGTCGACAAAGCGCGTCAAATTGATGGAGCCTAAGAGACAGCTGCCGTAGGGCGGCAGGGGCTGCTCGCCACAGGGGTTTGTTGCGCGGATGTCCTCGCAGAACCAGTTGTTGTTCATTTCGTTGATTCGGTCGATCAAAATGAAACCCGGCTCCGCGTAGTCGTATGTGGAAGCCATGATCAGGTTCCAAAGTCGTCTTGCGGGTATGGACCGATAGATCTTGCACGCGACCTCGCCGAGTTCATTGGTACTGTAACCATCGGTAACGGGCCAGGACCGCCAAACAATGCGCGTGTCCTCCTCAGCAAGCTCCGCTTCGTTTGCCGGGAACACCAACTCCCATTCGCCGTCTTCTTTCACTGCCTGCATAAATTCGTCGGTGATCAGGCACGATAAATTGAACTGCCGAAGGCGTCCGTCCTCGCGCTTGGCACGGATAAAGTCTGTGATGTCTGGGTGGGCAATGTCGAAGGTGCCCATTTGGGCTCCGCGACGACCGCCAGCGGAGGAGACGGTAAAGCACATGGCATCGTAGATATCCATGAACGACAACGGGCCGGATGTGTAGGCACCGGCCCCGCTGACGAAGGCGCCTTTTGGCCGCAATGTGGAGAATTCGTACCCGATACCGCAGCCTGCTTTTAATGTGAGCCCGGCCTCGTGTGTTCGACCCAGGATGCCGTTCATTGAGTCTGGGATCGTGCCCGACACGGTGCAGTTGATGGTACTGGTAGCGGGCTTATGCTCCTGGGCGCCGGCGTTGGATACGATTCGCCCGGCCGGGATCGCGCCGTTTCGAAGCGCCCATAGAAAAGACTCAAACCACTTATCCTGTTGCTCAGGTTCTTCGGTTTCTGCGAGCGCCTTGGCGATCCGATGGTAGGTCGCATCGATATCGGTATCGAGCGCACCTCCAGACTTTGTTTTGAGACGGTATTTTTTATCCCAAATATCAACCGATGCACTCTGAAATGAGATCTCTTCCGCCGTGACGGCGTCGCTTGCGTTGGTGGCTGTTTTCATTGATGTCGTGTGGTCTGGTGCGTTTTATTTCTTTGTAATTTTTGCCATAGCAATCCCCGGGATAAGCGTCACGAGCGATCGCGTCATCCCTGAATTCCTACATCAGTCCTTATTTGGCCCCATGTTTGAAGCGCCACTTATTTTGGGCGGGCCTAGCCGTAAACACTACATGTTGTGGCGTGATCGGGAGAATACGCCCTACATATAGGGAGGTCAAATTTTTTTGACGAGCGCGCTGTCGCGGGGGAAAAACGCGGCCCCGCTAAAGGGTCAACTGGCGGTAGATCCCGGCGACCTTGGTCGGTAACTGTCGGACGTCGTCAATAAGCGTGTAATTGACGGCACCATACATGTGTGGAAGGTACTCTCTTGCCTGTTGATCAATGGTTATGCAGAACGGATGAATCCCGGATCGCTTGGCCTCGATCAGCGCCTGACGGGTATCCTCAATACCGTACTCACCGCGATAGCCATCATAGTCGTCAGGCTTGCCGTCCGACAGCGTGATCAGCAGTCGTGTCTTCGCTGCAACTTGATTGAGTTGATGGGTGAGGTGACGAATAGTGACGCCCATGCGAGTGTAGTCCCGAGGCTCGATTCCCGCGATCCTTGCCTTAACTTCCTCTGTGTAGGCCTCGTTCATTTCTTTGACCCGGTAAAGCTCGCAGCGTTTTCGGGTCATCCCGGAAAAACCATAAATCGCATAGCGGTCGCCAAGAATCTCCAGGGCTTCGCATAAAAGAATGAGACACTCACGTTCAGCGTCGTTAATCCAGCCTTTTGTCGAACCACTGACATCGACCATGAAGATGACAGCGATATCCCGTTCGCGCCGATCGAGCCGCGAGAGGATGTCGTTGCTCATTTCCTCGCCGCTGAACGCCTGCACACGGGCTTGAATGAGAGCATCGAGATCGATATCGTCACCTGCGCTCTGCCGTCGCAAACGCTGTGTTCGGTTGCGAAGAGCCTCAAAACTCCGCCGTAGCGAAACGACCGAACCCCTATGTTTTTCGAGGGTTTCCTCACAAAATCCCCTCTTACCCGTGGGCATATCATGCTCTTTTAAGTGGCACCAGTTTTTACGATAGTGCCCCCGGCGAAAGTCCCACTCGTCATAAACGATCGCATCACGGGCGGGATCCACATTTCCTTCTGCGGCTGCGTCGTTTGGCTCGCCTTGAAACCCCGAGTCGTAGTGTTCATCGTTCCCTGAGCCGGCTCGGCCTGAGAGTGATGCCGGTTCAAGATCAAGCGCGATCGACTGAAGAAGCGCTTGAATGTCATCCGGCGGTTCTAGCGATTCGCCCTGAGTGTTAACCAAGAAGATTTGCTCCTCGTCCTCCTCATTCGATGCTTGCGTTATGGTGAGGTCTTGCGACAGGCCCTCGTTGTCGAGATCGAGGTCGAGCCACTGCGCTAAGGCCTCACGCAACTCTTTCTCTTGGTTCTCAATGCGCGCCTGGGTTGCTCTCTCTGCACCCACAAAATCGATCGCGCCAGCCCAGGGCGTTAGGCGCGGCAAAGGCGAGTTACTTCGGTAAAGCTCGTCGACGAGCCTGAGCGTGTCCTCTACGGATGCATCCGCGCGTTTGAGCTGTTCGAAACGACTCGTCAAGTGCGCCTCGTCATCGTAAGAGGAACTCCCAAGCTGATCCATTTGCCGTGCCAATCCCGGGAACGAACGACGGATGCAGGCGTCCAGTCGCATCTGCTCCAGCCGCTCAAACCACCTCCGCGCTTTCGCGGGATGGTCATAGGCGTCTAGGCGGGTGGAAAGTGTGGCACTGTCGGGCGATGCTCTTCGGAATGTGCCAAATTGCGTTTGGGCCCACAACTGGGTTGCGAGTAACCGATAAAGGACTGCATTTTTTTCAGCTGATTCAAATTGATCGATCACCTCAGGCAAAAAAACCGTCTTGGTATCGGTGGATGCCTCGGCGGCGGTCTCCACCCGCAGGGGGCGGGTCGATAACCCATTAAGGTAGAAGGTGAGGATGGCGCTTCGTCGGGCATCCAGAGTCGCCGCGTGTTGCGCCGAGATTCTGGATGCGACGAACTGATCTATCGCGGCGAGCGATTGGCTGCCCGGATACAGACCCTGACGGTCATAGACGTCCATCGACCGAACCACCCAGGTTTCCACATCGGCAAACGCCATCGCTCGAAATGCCCGCGGAACATGAGTAATGAACTGAAATCCAAGCTCGGAATTGGTCCGCGCAACGACGTCCAGCCAGTGCAACGCGAACCGCTGTTCTTTGACACTGCATGCCGCGAGGTCCGCGGCGGGCCGCCTTGCTGTTCGACTGGCCGAAAGCACGGGATCCAGGAGTTGATTAAGGATCTCGAGGATCTCTGACTCGCTCAGATGGGATTTAGCTTCGATCATGATCGGCAGATTTTTTTCTACGCACCCAGTATAGTCCGGCGATGTGTCAGTCTCGGCAGGTTGGGTGAACGGTTTTCGGAGTGATGCCGCCTACGCTTTTTTGATTCCAGCGCCTTTAATTCCAGCGAAATGATGAGCAGCATTCAAGAAATCATCGATTGGTTCTCGAGCCACCCGGCCCTGACGGGCGTGATATTGGTGTCATCTCTCGCGCTCGCGGTGGCCTATGCGGTTCTGATTTTTTTTGCGATCGGCCGCATGAGTCCTGACTATTTCGTTCGAAGGGATGCTGCTCCGGACGGGTGGCGGGCACGCCATCCCGTCCTGCGCCTGCTTGGCCATATTGTTAAGAATGTCCTGGGCGCAGTCTTGGTGCTGATGGGCATCGCGATGCTCATCCTTCCCGGCCAAGGTATCCTGACCTTGCTGATCGGGATCAGCTTGATGGACTTTCCCGGTAAGCGCGCGCTCGAAGTCAAAATTGTTCGCACGCCAGCGGTTCATCGAGCCATAGATAAAATTCGGGCTCGAGCAGGCCAGCCGCCGTTGGTATTGCCGGCAGAATAGGGGAAGTATTTACCGGACCCCGATCCTTAATCGCCAGCGAAGCCCACCAGCGTTCGCACCGGAACGCCGAGGGACGATAGTTTTTCCCGCCCGCCCAGATCCGGAAGGTCAATGACAAAGCTTGCGCCTACGACCTCCGCACCCGCCTTACGAATCAATTTGACCGCCGCGCATGCGGTTCCGCCGGTCGCTATCAGATCGTCTATCACGAGGACATTTTGATCAGGTGAGAGGCTGTCGGTGTGAATCTCGACTTCATCGGTACCGTATTCAAGTTCGTATTCGACCGAGATGGTGTCCCAGGGTAATTTGCCTTTCTTTCGAATCGCGACAAAACCTACCGATAGCTGATGTGCGACGGCGCCGCCAAGAATAAAGCCGCGCGCTTCGATGCCTGCAACGCAGTCGATTTTTTTGCCTGCGAAAGGCGCTACGAGTTGGTCCACCGCGTGGCGGAAGCCTGATGGGTTTTGAAGCAGGGTCGTGATGTCGCGGAATATCACGCCTTTTTTTGGGTAGTCTGGTATCGACCGGATGAGCTCTTCTAGATTCATATGCCTGCCTCCTTCAATACCCGCCCCGCGACGGCGTCCAACGCATCGAGCATGACGGGGTCTCTCGCATCGTTGTGCGTTATCAGCGCAGCATCAAGTGCATGATCGTCCCCTGAGGGGCACAGCATAGGTCGTTTGGACATACGGGCGGCAACCGAACGCACCAGTGCCCTGGCGTTATCCGCGTTGCCCAACAGCACCCTGATGACGGCGTCAACGTCCACGTGATCATGATCGGGATGCCAGCAGTCAAAGTCCGTGACCATGGCTACCGTGCAGTAGGGGATTTCGGCTTCTCGTGCGAGCTTTGCCTCTGGCATGTTGGTCATGCCGATCACGTCACATCCCCACTGGCGATAAAGCTGCGACTCGGCCAGGGTCGAGAACTGTGGACCCTCCATGACAAGATAGGTGCCGCCTCGTTGCATCGGTAGCCCCAGCGCCACACAAGCCTGCTCGCACCAGTCCCCAAGTCGCGCGTTTACGGGATGGGCCATGGATACGTGGGCCACCATCCCCGTTCCAAAAAAACTTTTTTCTCGCGCGAAGGTTCTGTCGACAAACTGATCAACGATGACGAACATTCCGGGCGTCAGATGCTCACGCAGCGATCCGACCGCTGAAAGGGAAATGATATCGGTGACCCCGGCACGTTTGAGTGCGTCGATGTTGGCGCGATAGTTGATACTGCTCGGGCTGAAGCGGTGCCCACGCCCGTGACGGGGGAGAAATACCAATTGGACGCCATTCAATACGCCGAACAGAAGTTCATCCGAGGGCTTGCCAAAAGGGGATTGAATACCTTCCCAGCGTACGTCTTCGAGCCCGTCGATGTCGTAAAGTCCGCTACCGCCGATGATGCCCAGAACGGGCTTGGGGTGATGTTCACTCATGATCTGTGATTCGCAGGTCGATAGTTAAAAAGCGCGCGCCACCGGAATCGAAATAAAAGTCGAGAGGTAAACCTAGTGATTTCTTTAAAACAAAGAGGCGCCCAGTTCCCGGACGGCCGTTAGCATCTCGGGTTCATCGGTGAGAGCCTCTGCAATTGCGCTGTCGCAGGCGGTTTGTGCGCTGATGCCGCTGGCCATCAGTTTCGCCGCGTGCACCAGCAGGCGGGTGCTTGCTCCTTCTTCAAGGCCATTGCCTTTTAAATTTCGAGTCATGCCGGCAAAACGGACCAGCCGCATCGCCACATCAGAATCAATCCCGGATTCGCGCGCAACGATCTCGCACTCGAGGGCTTCATCGGGATACGTGAAGTCGATGGCTACAAATCGCTGTCGCGTGCTCTGCTTGAGATCCTTTAAGACGCTCTGATAGCCCGGATTGTAAGACACCGCAAGACAAAACTCCGGCGGCGCGGTTAGCGTTTCGCCGGTTTTCTCGATCGGGAGCTGGCGACGATCATCCGCAAGTGGGTGGATGATTACGGTCGTGTCCTTTCGCGCCTCAACCACCTCGTCCAAATAGCAAAGCGCGCCGCTGCGGACAGCCGAGCTGAGCGGCCCATCGATCCACTGCGTTTCGCCGCCGATAATCAGGTATCGACCGACCAAATCAGAGGCCGTAAGGTCGTCATGACATGAAACCGTAACCAGAGGTCGCTGAAGGCGCCACGCCATGTGCTCCATGAAACGGGTTTTGCCACAGCCCGTGGGCCCCTTGAGTAGAACGGGCAAACGGTTACGCCAAGCTGCCTCAAAGACTTTAAGCTCGTCGCCAGAAGGCGCGTAAAACGGCTCGCTTTCAATCAGCGTGGGGGAGGGCTCAGGATTCAGCATGAAATGATTGAAGAATGAACAGTGGTAGAGCTATCTAGGGCTTGAAGGACTCACTGAGTTTTTTCTTAACTGGGACATTTTTCAGACGCACGTAGCGGGGCAGTCCATTCTTATCATAAGGAGGATAGTCTTCGCCTTGAATGAGGGGAGCGAGATAGCGTCGACATCTTTCGGTAATCCCAAATCCATCTGCTGTTATGAAGTTTCGTGGCATCATTTTTTCTTTATTCGCTACCCGCTTAAGATCTGCCTCTGCAATTTTCCATCGATAAGGACGGTCGGAGGTTCTTATGATGGCAGGCATGACGGCATTTTTTCCGGCCAGCGCCATCTTCACTGCGGCAACGCCCGCCGCATAGGCTTGCTCCACATCAGAACGCGACGCAATGTGGCGCGCTGCCCGCTGAAGATAATCGGCAACCGCCCAGTGATACTTAACGCCCATGTCCTCTTTGACAATGGACGCGACGACCGGAGCGACACCGCCCAGCTGAGCGTGACCGAAGGCATCCCGAAGGCCCTGATCTGCCAGGAAACGGCCGTCCCGGCTGCGCACGCCCTCGGAGACCACGACCGAGCAGTATCCAAACCGCTTTACTTTTTCCGAGACCGTTTTGATGAATTTTTTCCGGTCAAAGGCGATCTCAGGAAAGAGGATGACTATCGGAATAGGCGTTTTCGCGTCGCTGGCCATCCCGCCAGCCGCCGCAATCCACCCGGCATGTCGACCCATCACCTCTAAAATGAAGACCTTCGTAGACGTCATGGCCATCGAGGCGACGTCAAAACTGGCCTCGCGGGTCGATACGGCGATGTACTTGGCCACCGATCCAAAGCCGGGACAGTTGTCGGTGATCGGCAGATCATTGTCTACCGTCTTTGGCACATGGATGGCCTGGATCGGGTAGCCGGTGGTTTTGGATAGCTGGGAGACCTTCAGGCAGGTATCCGCAGAATCTCCACCGCCGTTGTAGAAGAAGTACCCGATGTTATGAGCCTTGAACACATCGATCAGTCGCTGATACTCGGCCCGACTTTCCTTGAGGCTTTTCAACTTATAGCGACATGATCCGAACGCACCCGACGGTGTGGTTTTTAGAGCCGCGATAGCGGAGGCCGACTCTTTACTGGTGTCGATAAGGTCCTCTGATAGCGCTCCAATAATCCCGTTGCGACCCGCGAAGACTTTCCCGATCTTGTCTCGATGCGCCCTAGCGGTCTCAAGGACACCACAGGCGCTTGCGTTGATGACGGCAGTGACACCGCCGGATTGGGCGTAAAAAGCATTCTTAATTCGGGCCATGGCTCTCGTTTCGCTGGGGATCGGTTTGCGTATGGGTTGGGGTGCACTTCAGGACAGGGCGCGACGGTCAGATCATCAGTGCTTCCGCCGAAATGGCCCCGCTGGGCCTTTGATCTCTTGTCTTCAAAAACACTCCTGAATTTTATAGCGAATGCCATTGAGGGGGTCGCGGGCGGGGACCGGAAAGGCGTAGGGTTCACCCTCCGAGGGAAATACATTGACAGAAACAAAAACCCCACTATAGTGTGGACCCCGTTTTTACCGATCTTGACCGCTGTTCGAGCGCCTCCCAGGCGCGTAAACCCTCTTTTTCTTGAGTTATCAGGCTGATCGGTCAGCCATTGTTGGAGTTTGCAGTAATGAGAATCGTTCTGTTGGGCGCCCCGGGTTCGGGTAAAGGCACCCAGGCTAAGCTGATGGCAGAGGCTTACCGGGTTCCCCAAGTATCCACTGGAGACATCCTTCGCAATGCGGTGGCGGCCAAGACGGAGGTCGGCAAAAAGATAAGCACCATTTTGGATGCCGGGAATCTGGTCCCGGACGACATCGTCATTGACGCGGTAACTGATCAAGTGCGGTCGCCTGACAGCAGGCGTGGGTTCGTTCTGGATGGCTTCCCCAGAAATATTCCTCAGGCCCAAGAGCTTGACACGCGTCTTGGTTGGATGGGTCGACCGGTTCAGCTTGTCCTCCACCTCGCGCTTGCGGAGGAGCTTGTCGTAAAGCGGATACTCGGTCGGCTGACGTGTAGCAAATGTGGCGTGATATTCAACAAATATTTCGCCGCGCCCAAGAAGCGAGGAATCTGTGATCAATGCGGTGGGAAGAAATTAACCCAACGCGCCGACGACAACGAGAAAACCATTCGTTCTCGTTTGTTGACCTATGACAGAGATACCCTGCCGTTAATCGCCTATTACAGAGCTCAGCACAAGCTCAGAACGATTCCTGCTGACGGTGATGTATCGACCATATTTCAGTCGATCTGTGAGGTCGTCGATACGGAAATTCGGCCCATGGAGAAGAAAATCGTCTCGATCGAAGAGCCGGTGATGATCCGTCGAATAAAAAAGCCAGAGCCGGAAAAAGAAGCGACCGGTAAAAAAAGCTCGAAAAAGGCCGCTGGGAAGGAGGAGAAATCAGCGTCCGGCAAGAAGCCGACCAAAAAGACACCGGCCAAAAAGACAGCGAAGAAGTCCACGGCTAAAAAAGCAGCAAAGAAAGCGGCGAAAAAAGTCACCAAGAGGGTCACCAAGAAGGTCACCAAGAAGGTCACTAAAAAGGTAACTAAGAAAGTGGTGAAAAAAGCAGCTAAGAAGGTCGCAAAAAAGGTAACCAAGAAACCGACCAAAAAGGCACCGGCCAAAAAGACAGCGAAGAAGTCCACGGCAAAAAAAGCAGCAAAGAAAGGTGCTGCGCGCAAGCGCTAGGGCGGGCCATGAGCTTATATCCCCACACGCGGATGCGTCGGCTGCGTCGAGATGGTTTCAGCCGGGATCTGGTTCGAGAGCACCAACTGACCGCCAAAGATCTGATCCAGCCGGTATTTGTTTGTGAAGGGAGCGGCGTTCGCCAGCCGGTGCCATCGATGCCGGGCGTTGAGCGCGTCAGTATCGATCTTCTGCTAGAGCGTGCCAAAGTCTTGGAGCAGCTGGGTATTCCCGCCATCGCGCTTTTCCCAGTGGTCGATGCGGATCTAAAGACAGACGAGGCATCGGAGGCCTTTAATTCGGATGGTCTGGTGCCCCGAACGGTAAAAGCGCTGCGCGAAGCCGTGCCGGATATGGGGGTCGTCACGGACGTGGCGCTTGATCCCTACACCATACATGGCCAGGATGGCTTATTGGATGAGTCTGGTTATGTCACGAATGACCGAACCGTTGATACCCTGGTGAAGCAAGCGCTGTGTCATGCCCGAGCAGGTGCCCAAGTTGTCGCGCCCTCAGACATGATGGACGGACGCATCGGTGCGATACGTGAGGCCTTGGAGGAAGAAGGCTTTGTGAACACCCGAATCCTTGCGTACTCAGCAAAATACGCCTCCGCGTTTTATGGCCCGTTTCGGGATGCGGTGGGTTCCGCAGCTAACTTAGGCGGCGGAAACAAACATACGTATCAGATTGATCCCGGTAACTCTGACGAAGCGATTCGTGAAATCGAGCTGGACATAGCCGAGGGGGCGGACATGGTTATGATCAAACCGGGGATGCCATACCTTGATATCGTGCATCGGGTAAAAGAGGAGTTTCGAGTTCCGACCTTCGTCTATCAGGTCAGCGGGGAATACGCCATGCTCTGCGCTGCGGCACAGAACGGCTGGTTGGACAGATCGGCAGTCGTCATGGAGTCTTTGCTCGCTTTTAAGCGTGCAGGAGCCGATGCGATCCTGACCTATTTCGCCGAGGAGGTTGCGAGCGCTCTTCGCGGCCACTAAACGCCGCGTCCACGCCGGCCACGCAAAATCCCCCCATGTCCTTGCAGCCTCGCCCCACACGAATCGTCCTGCATCAGAAGTCACGTGCGTTGGAAGTGGCTTTTGACGATGGATCGGAATTCTCTCTGCCCTGCGAATTTTTGCGGGTGTATTCACCCTCGGCTGAAGTTCGTGGTCACGGTCCGGGGCAGGAAGTGCTTCAAACCGGCAAGGAACTGGTCAACATTAATCAGGTCGAAGCCGTCGGTGCTTACGCGGTACGTCTGCATTTCGATGATGGCCACGACTCGGGTATTTATTCCTGGGAGACGCTCTACGAACTTGGCAGCAAGCAATCCGACTATTGGCGCCTTTACCTCGAAGCGCTCGAAAAGGCAGGACATCAGCGCAAGGTTGTCTCCTAAAACACCTCCCGTGCGACGATACGCCTAATGTCGGAACCTGCGACTCACTTCGGTTTCACCGATATCGACCCGGCCGAGAAAGCGGACCGCGTCGGACAGGTTTTTTCATCGGTCGCCAGCCGATACGACGTCATGAATGACCTGATGTCGTTTGGTTCTCATCGTTTGTGGAAAGACCTCGCGGTGGCGCGCAGCGGCGTCCGGACAGGCGACCACGTGCTTGATGTCGCTGCTGGTAGCGGCGATATGAGCGCCCGATTCGCAAAACGCGTCGGCCCCACCGGGCGCGTAGTAATGACGGATATCAACCCAGATATGCTGGGCTGTGGTCGTGCACGCCTCATGGATCAGGGTATCGGCAGTAACGTCCGAATGCTGCTGTCTGATGCCGAGGCCCTGCCGTTCTCGCCTGACCAATTCAACTGCGTGAGTATCGCGTTTGGCTTGCGGAACGTGACCCGCATCCCAAAAGCATTGGCTTCGATGACCCGTATGCTTCGTCCGGGGGGTCGGGTAATGATTCTTGAGTTCTCAGCACCGACGTCGGCGCTGTGGGCAAAAGCCTATGATCTCTTTTCCTTTTCTGTCATCCCAAAGTTGGGACGCGCGGTTACCGGTGATGAGGACAGCTATCGCTATCTTGTCGAATCCATCCGGCGACATCCTGATCAGGAAACCTTAGCAGGCATGATGCGAGACGCTGGACTTGAAGACGTGACGTATCAGAATATCCATGGCGGCATCGTCGCGATCCACACGGGTTTTCGGTACTGAGCGCGTCGTGGGCTACCCGGTTACTGAAAAAGTCGAGTCCCTGCTAAATCGCATTATTCGCGATTCTGGCGCTCTGGATCATGCCCGGGCGCTTGAGGGGCGAGTGATTGCTGTCGAGATCAAAGGCATTGATCTTCGGCGGCACGCTACCTTTCGAGAGGGCCAAATTCATTTGCTTGCAGAGTCCGACCGTGAGGCGGATGTCGTCATTTCCGGCACTCCTTTCGCTCTGGTGAAGTTGATTCGTATGGGCACCGATCCGGCGGCGCTTCGCGACGGATCGGTGCGTATCGAGGGTGACGGCTCCGCAATGCTGGATCTCAAGGCCTTACTCGCGGCTTTGGATGTCGACGCTGAGGAGGAGTTGTCGCAATGGGTGGGTGATACGCTGGCGCGCAAGCTGGCGAATGGCGCCCGCGCCTTCGGTGTTTGGGCGAAGGATGTTGCAGATTCCAGTCTGATGGGTGTTGCCGAAGGCCTGGTTGAGGAGAGCCGACTTCTACCCAGCCCCGTCGAGGTCGAGTATTTCGTGAAGGGTGTCGAAAATCTTCGGGACGACGTGGCTCGTCTCGCCCAGCGCATTGCCCGTCTGGAGGCGAAAAGGGGTGGATAAAGGTTGACGCTGTGAAATCAAATCGTTCTTGGCGACTTATGCGGATCCTGAGGGTGATAGCGCGTCATGGGCTGGACGAATTTATTTTCCAGCTCGGCGTCCTGAGGCCCTACCGTTTTCTGCGGTTCGCCCTTCCTATTTTTTGGTTCCGTCGACCGTCAGGCGGTCGGGGTCAGCGCCTGCGCCACGCGCTTGAAGAACTGGGCCCCATCTTTGTGAAGTTTGGTCAGGCACTTTCCACGCGTCCAGACCTTATTCCGCCCGATATCGCGGCGGAGCTGACGCGACTACAGGATCGGGTGCCGCCGTTCTCCGGAGAAGAAGCTCGAGAGGTTATCGAGCGATCGCTTGACGCACCCCTCGCGAAGCATTTTGCAACCTTCGATGTGCAGCCGCTTGCTTCCGCTTCGGTGGCTCAGGTCCATCCTGCGACGCTCCTCGATGGCACCGCTGTCGTGGTGAAAGTATTACGACCCGGTATCGAAGCGGTGATCGATCAAGATGTCGCACTTTTGTATCGATTGGCCGGCTGGGTGGATCGTTACTGGCCGGATGCTAAACGACTGCGGCCGCTGGAGGTCGTTGAGGAGTACGATAAGACCATTCACGACGAGCTGGATATGACTCGTGAGGGCGCCAACGCCAGTCAACTTCGGAGCAACTTCCCCGAGTCGGAGATGATCTATGTGCCCGAGGTGTACTGGGAGCACAGCACGCGAGAAGTGCTCGTGATGGAGCGCATCTATGGCATCCCGATACGAGATATCGATGCCATTCGAAAGGCCGGCGTGGATCTTCGGACGCTCGCTCATAACGGCGTCGAGATCTTTTTCACCCAAGCGTTTCGCGATGGTTTTTTTCATGCGGATATGCACCCTGGAAATATTTTCGTCGGCGAAAACGGACAGTACCGAGCGGTTGATTTCGGCATCATGGGGTCGCTCGCCGACTCCGACAAACGTTATTTGGCCGAGAATTTACTGGCTTTCTTCAACCGCGATTACCGGGCGGTAGCGGTTGCTCACTTGCGGGCGGGTTGGGTACCGCCCTCAACCCGGGTTGATGAGTTTGAGGCGGCGGTGCGCACGGTCTGTGAGCCGATCTTCGCGCGCCCGATCAGTGAGATTTCTTTCGGGCAGCTTGTGTTGCGCCTGTTTCAGGTCGCGCGACGATTCGATATGCCGGTGCAGCCTCAATTGGTCTTGTTGCAAAAGACGCTGTTGAATATCGAAGGCCTTGGGAGGCAGCTCTATCCTGAGCTGGATCTTTGGGAGACCGCTAAGCCCTATCTGGAGCGCTGGATGCGAGATCAGGTTGGGCCTTCAGCTTTACTGAAAACCCTGCGTCGTGAGCTGCCGAGCGTAATGCCGTTGATTCCGGAATTGCCGGGGCTTGTGCATGAGTGGTTGCGCCGCCAGCGTGATGGCGACGCTGCACAATCCGATCGCGGCGATGATCGCATTGCGCGATTGGAAGCGCAGCTTGAGCGCGCCAGGGAGCAAAAGAATCGGGTAGCGTTTGGCTCCGTACTTCTGATAGGTTCGATTGCGACAACGCTTGCGGTGGATACCCTGGCCTTGGGGGTGCTCGGCGAGGCCGCCGCCGCGCTACTTTCCGTCGCAGGCGCCGTCTTCTTGCTCTGGGGAATCTTTTCGAAATCCTGAGCCTTCGATAAGGGCCCGAGGTGTAAAAGCGGTATTTCTGAGTCTTTTACTTGGTTTTCACGCCCAAATACCTATAATCCCGCTCAGGATATCGGCTCAAAACACGGTTTTTCCGGCCTTTTTGAGGGGGGCTGGTGATCGCGCCGATCTTAAATTTCCGAGCCGAAAGGCCATGAGGTGAAAAGGAGCTTTTGTTATGAGGTTAACGACTAAGGGGCGATATGCCGTCACCGCCATGCTCGATCTTGCCTTGCAGGAGGGCAAGCGACCGGTGACCCTGCAGGATATTGCCGCTAACCAAGAAATTTCGCTCTCTTATCTTGAGCAGTTGTTCGCCCGCCTTCGGGCGGCAGGTCTCGTGAAGGGGATGCGTGGCCCGGGCGGTGGCTATCGTCTCGCAAAAAACATGGATGACATCTCAATCGCGGTCGTTATTGGAGCGGTTGATGAGACCGCCGACATGACCCGTTGTGGAGGGGAGGCCAATTGCCTCGATGGTGAAAAATGCCTCACGCATGAGCTTTGGATGGAGTTGAGCGAAAAGATTTATGAATTCTTGAACGCGATTACTTTGGGAGAACTGGTGCGACGTCCCGAGGTCATTGCCGTCGCGGAACGCCAAGAAGCAGTTCGAAAGGGGTTGCTATCGGGGAAGCTGAAGACGGTTGTGGTTGAGGCGGACGCCCTTGGGCAAAGTCTCAAGTAGACCGAATAGAACGAAAAGTAGAAAGAAAAGAATAGGCAGAACCCAGACGTAATAGGCCGGAGTAACCACCGTTTGAACACGAGCACCAAAGAACTCGGCGACCTTGTGGGTCGGGAGTACAAAGAAGGATTTGTCACGGAGATCGATGCCGAGACCCTGCCCCCCGGCTTAGACGAAGACGTCATTCGATTTTTGTCGGCAAAAAAATCCGAGCCGGAATTCATCTTGCAGTGGCGGCTCGAAGCATTCCGGCGTTGGCAGGAGATGGACGCGCCGCATTGGGCGCATGTCCATCACGCGCCGATCGACTTTCAGGCGATCAGTTATTACTCCGCGCCGAAGCGCGATGAGGATCGCCCCAAAAGTCTGGATGAAGTTGATCCAAAGCTCTTGGAAACCTACAGCAAATTAGGCATTCCGCTTGAGGAGCAAAAAGCGCTCGCGGGAGTGGCTGTCGATGCGGTGTTTGACAGCGTTTCGGTTGCGACCACGTTCAAAGACAAGCTCGCCAAGGTCGGGGTCATCTTCTGCCCACTGTCCGAAGCGATGGCGAATCATCCTGAATTGGTAGAAAAGTATCTGGGCTCCGTGGTTCCTGCGAGTGACAACTTTTATGCGGCCCTGAATTCAGCGGTCTTCACCGAGGGGTCTTTTGTTTATATCCCGAAGGGCGTGCGTTGCCCGATGGAGTTGTCGACGTACTTCCGCATCAACGCACTGAACACCGGTCAATTTGAGCGCACGTTGATCGTGGCGGATGAGGGCAGTTATGTCAGCTATCTCGAAGGATGCACTGCACCCATGCGGGATGAAAATCAGCTGCACGCGGCTGTGGTTGAGCTCGTCGCGTTAAAGGATGCGGAGATCAAATACTCTACCGTCCAGAACTGGTATCCGGGCGACGAAGAAGGTCGGGGTGGGATCTACAACTTTGTGACCAAGCGAGGAGCTTGCCGAGGGGAGAACGCCAAAATCTCTTGGACCCAAGTAGAAACCGGTTCAGCAATCACCTGGAAATACCCGAGTGTCTTGCTGGAAGGTAAAGGATCGGTTGGTGAGTTTTACTCGGTGGCCCTGACCAACAATCGTCAACAGGCCGATACCGGAACAAAAATGATCCATATTGGTGAGGATACGTCCAGCACCATTATCTCTAAGGGCATCTCGGCCGGCCGGGGTCAAAATGCGTATCGCGGCCTGGTAAAAGTGGTGAAAGGCGCGAAGAATGCGCGGAACTACTCGCAGTGTGACTCGCTATTGATGGGGGATCAGTGTGGCGCCCATACCTTCCCTTACCTCGAGGTAAAAAATCCGACGGCCAAAATCGAGCACGAGGCGTCGACCTCAAAAATTGGCGAGGATCAGCTCTTTTATTGCCGTCAACGCGGATTATCTGAGGAAGATGCGGTCTCCATGATCGTTAACGGTTTTTGCAAAGAAGTGTTCCGCGAGCTGCCGATGGAGTTCGCGGTTGAGGCGCAGAAGCTTCTTGGCATCAGTCTTGAGGGTGCAGTCGGTTAGCACCAACTCAGACGTCGGACATGATTTTGATTTTGCAAGGTTGAACAGCGTATGTTGAAGATTAGGGACCTTCGGGTAGCGGTCGAGGGAAAAGAGATTCTGAAGGGGTTAAATCTTGAGGTGGGTGCCGGTGAGGTGCACGCCATCATGGGACCAAACGGGTCTGGAAAGAGCACCTTGGCAAATGTGATTGCCGGGCGTGATGGCTATGAGGTAACCGGCGGCCAGATCGAGTTTATGGGCAAGGATCTTCTGGATCTGGATCCGGAGGATCGCGCCCGAGAAGGCGTGTTCTTGGCTTTTCAGTATCCGGTCGAGATTCCCGGCGTAGCAAACATCGCGCTGTTGAAAGAAGGGTTGAACGCAGCGCGCCGCTATCGAGGTGAAAAAGAGCTCGACGCGCTCGACTTCCTCAAGCTGGTGCGCGAGAGGATAAAACTCGTGGACATGAGAGAAGAGTTTTTGTATCGCTCGGTGAACGAAGGGTTTTCAGGCGGCGAAAAAAAGCGAAACGAGATCTTCCAAATGGCAATGTTGGAGCCGCGTCTGGCGCTTCTGGATGAAACCGATTCCGGTTTGGATATCGATGCCCTGAAGATTGTTTCTGGCGGCGTGAACGCCCTGCGATCCGAGGAGCGAGCCGTGATTCTTGTTACCCATTACCAGCGCTTGCTGGATTACATCGTTCCCGATCGCGTGCACGTTCTGGCCGGTGGAAAGATCGTTCGATCCGGCGACAAGGCATTGGCCCTAGAGCTTGAGGCACAAGGATATGGATGGATCGATCAGGCAACTGGGGCTGCTGCTTAATGAGTGTTTCGGAGGCAAGTGCAGCGGCATACGTGGCCGCTCATCGGGAGAAGCATAAGCAATTGCCCGGGGGCGGCATCGCAGCGCTGGATGCACAGCGGGCCGCTGCATTAGAGCAACTTGCCCGGCAGGGATTGCCGTCGCAGCGGGACGAGGACTGGAAATACACCTCCATTCGATCCATCACCAAGTCGGCATTCGCACCGGCTGAGCCCGGCGGCGATTGCCCGGCTGCCTTCATTGAAAAGCACGCGATCGCCGGTCTGGATGCCTGGCGCTTAGTGTTCGTCGATGGATTTTTTGCGAAGACCCTGAGCGATACATCGGGACTTCCTGGTGGATTGCATTTGGGCGGCCTCGCCGAAGGAATACGCTCTGACGGAGCGCGTCTCTCTACTCACCTAGGCAGCGCATTAGGCCCCATACCCCACGGGTTCGCCGCAATGAATTCAGCGTTTGTGGCCGATGGTGCGCTAATTGAGGTAGAGGAAGGTCTGAAGCTTGAGCGACCCATTGAGCTGATTTTTGTCTCGGGTGTGGGCGGAGAAGGGCTTTTGAGTCTGCCGCGTAACCTGGTTCGCTTGGGCGCCGGGAGTCAGGCAACGGTGATCGAGCGATATCTCTCCTATAGCGAGGGTCGTGGATTAAACAATGCCCTGACTGAAATCACGTTGGATGATCGGGCGTGTCTTGATCATTGTGTTCTGCAGACGATCGGGGAGCGCAGTTTTCATGTGGGTGGTGTGTTTGCCTCGGTTGCAAAAGAGGCGATTTTGCGGTCAACCACAGTGACAACTAGTGGTGCCCTCGTGCGAAACGATGCTCGTGTGAATTTAGATGGCGAACTGGCAACCGGCCATCTTGACGGGTGTTACCTGGCGTTTGGCCGCAGCCATATAGACAACCACACCCACATTGCCCACAACCATCCGTCGGGGATCAGTCGGGAAACCTACAAGGGGGTTCTGGGCGATAGAGGGCGCGCCGTTTTTCACGGCAGAATTGTGGTCAAGCAGGATGCGCAGAAGACCGATTCGGAGCAGAGTAACCAAAACTTACTGCTCTCGGACGAAGCCGAAATCGATACCAAGCCACAGCTCGAAATTTACGCCGATGATGTGAAGTGTGCGCACGGCGCGACCGTTGGCCAGCTGGACGAAACCGCTTTGTTCTACCTGATTTCTCGAGGCGTAGATCGCGCGACAGCACGACGAATGCTCACACAGGCCTTTGCGGCGGATGTGCTCAATGGTGTGCAGTGCGTCCCTCTCAGAGAGCACCTTCAAAGCTTTACGGCGGCGCACCTTGACGCCGTGCTTTCCGATCAACTGTCCGATAGATAAGTGATGAGCAGCGATCCAAAAATAGATCCCAGCGCGCCGGATTCTTCGGAAGCGCTTGCGGCGGATGCGGCCGAGGCTGCCAGCGTGGAACGTGATCACCCGCCGTCGGTCAGTTTGAGTTCATCAGCCGCAGACGACACGCTACTGAATCGCGTGATCGACGGCGTCAGGGAGGTTTACGATCCCGAGATACCACTCAATATTTATGATCTCGGACTCATTTATCGCATCGATATCAATGAGCAGAATCATGTCGCCATAGACATGACCTTAACGTCGCCGATGTGTCCGGTCGCGGGCTCGCTTCCCGGTGAGGTTGAGATGGCCGCCCGTGGCGTTGATGGCGTCTCTGAGGTGGTCGTTGAACTGGTATGGGAACCCACCTGGGGGCCTGAGGTCATGAGCGAAGCCGCCCGGCTTGAGCTTGGTATCTTCTAGATGTCGGATTGGGTTCTCGTGGCTCGCCTCGCAGATCTCGAGGCGAATAGGCCGGTGTCCGTTGATCTCGATGACGAACGCGTCATGCTGGCCCGAACCGATGATGACGTGGTGGCTCTTGAAGATCTTTGTACGCACGATGGTGCAGAGATCTCGAGCGGCTGTATTGTTGATGGGGCGATTGAGTGTCCCCGTCACGGCGCGCGCTTTTGCCTGAAGACCGGAGACGTTCTGTCACCCCCGGCCTATGAGGGAATCCACGTGTTCCCGGTAGAGGTCCGAAACGGTGAGGTCTGGGTGCGCGACGATCGTTGGGACTGACGCGCTTTGAAACACTCTTTTATCTCCGCAAGCGCCGCCGCCTTCGCTCGACAATCCAAAATAGAGGTCCAAGAATAAGGATCTCAATGGCCACCGCACCGAGATTGGGCAGCGAAAAAATATCGCGGAGCACGCTTGCCAAACCGGCCTCCTTTCCGCCGTGGCTGAAATTACTGAAGATCGGCACAGGCGAGATGAAATATTCAGCCTGAATAGGCCATAGCAGCGGGATGCCGTAGGGCGCGCCGTGATCGGCGGCCAGCATGTCCGCAATGAGATGACTGAGGTATACCAAAAATAAAATGATCGCCTCGCGTTTGCCCACGGGTTTCAAAAGAAGCCACAGGGTTGCGGCGAAAAGAATGGCGGCCGCAATTGAGTGCGATGGCCCGTGATGAAATCGGTTGGGATCGCCGACGATGATCCCCGGCAGAAAGTCGAAATCAGGTGCGACGCCTGCGATTATGATCAGCAGCCACCACCAGGGTTGGGATAGTCCTGACTGAGCCTTACCCCCGGCAACAGTGAATGCGAGTAGCGTGTGACCGACAGGGCTGGGCATAACCGTTAGGCGCTTGGCGATGGATGCGGGTTTCGATTGAAGACAGTCGAGGATTTAAAGGAATGACGACACAGGCTTCTAAGCCCACAACAACGCTATCAACAACGCCACCAGCACTGCGTTCCGAGTATCCGCTGATTGTGTGTGTCATGAGTCGTTGGAACGATTATGACATGCTGGGTCACGTGAACAACGTGGAGTACTACCGCTACTTTGAGACCGCGATCCTTACGCTTCTGCGGGAGACGGGACTCAACTGGCAGACGGATCCAGTCATCCCGCTGGCGGCAGAAAACGGCTGCCGTTTTTTGAAACCGGTGGGCGCGACCGATAGTGTCGATGTGGGAGTTCGCATTGCGCGCCTCGGCAAGAGCAGCGTGCGCTACGAGGTGGCGATTTTTGTCGCCGATGAGAGCGAGGCCTACGCGACCGGCTTTTTTATTCATGTGTTTATCGATCGCCAGCGCGGCCGATCCGTCGAGATGCCATTGAAGGTGCGCGATCATTTCATGGCGGAACAGTCCGCGGGTCGGGAGGGTGCTGTTCGCCATGTGGCCGAGGCGCGCCTTTTGCCCGCGCCCTCACGCGTTTAAACTGAGCGCCGATAGACCTGTTGCGGGCTCAGTCCTACCGATATTCCGTGAAGAAGAAACTTTTCATCAAGACCTACGGTTGTCAGATGAACGACTATGACTCCAGTCGGATCGCCGATCTGATGGCGGCCTCTCATGGGATGGTTCTAACGGACGATCAGGAGCAGGCCGACATGCTGTTGCTCAATACCTGCTCTGTTCGCGAGAAGGCACAGGAAAAGGTGTTTTCCCAACTCGGTCGGTGGCGCGAGTGGAAAGAAGACCGACCCGATCTGGTGATTGGCGTAGGGGGTTGTGTTGCGAGTCAGGAGGGTGATTTGATCCTGCGCCGCGCGCCGTATGTCGACCTCGTGTTTGGGCCTCAGACGTACCACCGCCTGCCGGCGATGCTGAGCTCGCTGGAGGCGGAGCGCGCTCCGAAAATAGATATCAGTTTTCCGGAGATCGAAAAGTTCGATCAGCTGGTGCCGCCGCGCAGCGAAGGACCCAAGGCCTTCGTATCAATCATGGAGGGCTGCAGCAAGTACTGCACCTTCTGCGTCGTCCCCTACACCCGTGGTGAAGAGTTTAGCCGCCCGTTCGATGAAGTGATTACGGAGGTCGTCGAGTTGGCTGAGCAAGGCGTTCGGGAAGTGACCCTGCTCGGGCAAAATGTAAACGCCTATCGGGGAGCGCGCCATGACGGCAGCAAAATGGATTTCGCGGAGCTGCTTGCTTACGTCGCGGCCGTAGAAGGCATAGATCGAATTCGCTATACCACCTCCCACCCGATCGATTTCAGCGATTCGCTGGTTGAGGTCTATCGAGAGATTCCCGAGCTCGTGAGCCACCTGCACCTGCCGGTGCAGAGCGGTTCCGATCGCATCTTGGGTCTGATGAAGCGCCGCTATCGGGTGGCCGACTACGAGGACATCATCGCCCGCTTGCGCAGCGCTCGCCCGGATATCAGTTTATCGTCCGATTTCATTGTGGGATTCCCCGGTGAACAGGACGCAGACTTTGAGGAGACGCTTGAGCTGATTCGTCGAGTGGGTTTTGATCATTCATTCAGCTTTATATACAGCGCGCGCCCCGGCACGCCGGCAGCGAGTCTTGACGACGATGTTTCCATGCAAGAAAAACGCGCGCGCCTCGCGGCGTTGCAGGCGCTGATTGAAGAACGGGCTGCTCAGATCAGCGCGGATATGGTGGGTACGCGACAGCGTATCCTCATCGATAGCGTGTCCCGGAAGAATGCCAGTCAGCTGAGCGGACGCACGGAAAACAATCGCGTGGTTAATTTCACTGGCGTTTGCCAGCAGATAGGCGAATTTGTCGACGTACGAATTACCGAGGCGTTGCCCAACTCTCTGCGCGCCGAGGTGGTCACAGACGACCCCTTAAGTTCTGTTATGATTCGATCAGCTTCGTCAGAGGCACCAGTACCGGATTGAACGACCCCACCCAACCCGTCACCTTCCTCCTCGACCCCGAGGATAATCAGCGCCTGGCCGATCTGTGTGGTGAGCACAACGCTCATCTTAAGCAAGTCGAAGAGGGCTTCGGCGTGCGCATCTCCCACCGGGGCCACCTTTTTTGTGTGGACGGTCGGGATCGCGATGTGCGTCATGCGCAGGATGTTCTCACGGCCCTTTATGAGGACACAGAGAGCGGGTCGCGTTTAAGTCCCGACCGGGTGCACATGGCGATTAGCCAAATTCCGCATGATGCCGCTAAGGGTCGTGTGTCGGCACACGACGTTGTGATTCGCGTCCGTAAATCTTTAATACGAGGAAAAAGCGCGAACCAGAAGGAATATCTGAAAAATATTTTGCGCCACGATATCAATTTTGGTGTGGGACCTGCCGGTACGGGAAAAACGTATCTCGCGGTGGCTTGCGCGGTGCAAGCATTGGCCGACGAGAAAGTCGAACGGATTGTCCTCGTACGTCCTGCCGTTGAAGCGGGCGAGCGCCTCGGTTTCTTGCCGGGCGACATCGGCCAGAAGGTGGATCCCTATCTGCGGCCACTTTATGACGCGCTTTATGAGATGCTGGGTTCGGAGCGCGTCGGGCGGTTGATCGAGCGGCACGTCATTGAGTTGGCCCCCCTTGCCTATATGCGCGGTAGAACACTGGGTAACGCCTTTGTGATTCTTGATGAGGCGCAGAATACGACCGAAGCCCAGATGAAAATGTTTCTCACGCGTCTGGGATTCGGTTCACGAGCCGTCATCACCGGCGATCCCTCGCAGGTTGATCTTCCAGGCGACGTGCGTTCCGGACTGGTGCATGCGGTGTCGATACTCGGATCAGTCGACGGAATCAGTATTACCCGCTTTACTGGCCAGGACGTCGTACGCCATCCGCTCGTGCAACGGGTCATTGAAGCCTACGAAGGCGAGTCGCGGTAGCGTGTGTGAGCGATTTGATCGAGGTGCAGCGGGCCAGCGGCCACGCACATGAACCGTCCGATGGGCAGGTGTATCAGTGGGTTACGGCCGCGCTTCACGCAGTCGATCGCCAGTTGTCGACTCTAACTGTGCGGCTTGTCGACGAGGCGGAGATGGCTTCGCTAAACCAGCAGTTTCGCGGTCGCTCCGGCCCGACAAACGTTCTGTCGTTTGCCTTTGAATCACCCCCGGGTGTGCCTGAGCTGGCCGATGCCTTAGGTGACGTCGTGATCTGTATGCCGCTGGTAGAAAAAGAAGCCGCTGAGCAACAAAAAACAATTACAGATCATCTCGGGCATCTCACGGTTCATGGCGTGCTGCATTTGAGCGGCTTCGATCATGAGACCCCTGCACAGGCGGAGGCGATGGAAGCTCTGGAGATCCAAGTGCTTGCTTCGGTGGGCATTCAAGATCCTTATCGGACCCGTGAGTCTCTTTCGTGAACGATAAATCACCCGGTTCTGAAAACTGGGGGCGCAAGCTGGTCAAGTTGATCAGTGGTGCCCCAAAGTCCCGAGAGAGCCTTTTCGAAATTTTAAAAGAAGCCCGGGACGTCCAGTTGATGGACGACGAGACTCTGGAGATGATGCGCCGGGTTGTCGAAGTATCCGACCGCCAGGTCGAACAGGTCATGGTGTCCCGTGGGCAGATGATAACGGTCGACGTCAGCCAAAAGCCGTCTGAGCTGTTGCCTGTCATTACCGAGTCCGCGCATTCGAGGTTCCCTGTCACGGACGGGGATAAGGATTCGGTGGTGGGTATTTTGCTCGCCAAGGATCTGCTGCATCAGCAACCCCTTGAGGATGACGATGCGCTGCCGTGGGCGACCCTGTTACGGCCTGCGGTATTCATTCCTGAGAGCAAGCGACTAAACGTACTCTTGCAGGAGTTTAGGGACAGCCGTAACCATATGGCGATCGTGGTCAATGAGTACGGCAGCGTCGTGGGTCTGATTACGATTGAAGATGTACTTGAACAGATTGTTGGGAATATTGAAGACGAGCACGATATCGATGGCGCCACGGGCATGGTCTTAAGACGGGGCGCAGATTTCTGTGTCATTAAAGCGATGCTCCCCGTAGAAAGCTTCAACCGCTTATTCGACGTCGAGCTGGATCCTCTGGAATTCGACACGATGGGTGGGTTGGTTACCTCGGCGCTCGGTTATGTCCCCAAGCGAGGAGATACGATTGAGTTTGATGAATTTCGAGCTGAGGTCCTGAGCGCTGACAGCAGGCGCCCTCGGCTTTTACGCATCAATCGTCAGAGCTCACAGGAATAGCCGCTTCGGTCTAGGCCATGCGCGTGTTCAGCGGCCCTACAAAGATGCTCGTGGCCGTTGGCGCAGGTGCCGTCTATCCGCTGGCATTCGCCCCTTTCGGTTTCTTTTTACTCGCGCCCACAGCCCTCGCGGCGTTGTTCCTGGTCTGGGGGCGTTGTTCTTTTAAAGAGGCGCTGACCGCGGGTTGGCTTTTTGGTCTGAGCAGTTTCGCGATCGGTATCTCTTGGGTCTATGTGAGCTTGAGTACCTTCGGCAACATGCCGCCGTTACTCGCCGGCATTTGCGTAGCTGTCTTTGGCGCCATCATGGCCCTGTATCCGGCGTTGGTTGGCGGGCTTCAGGCCTGGCTCGCCCGTAAGGCGCCATCCATGCGCTTATTTATCCTGATGCCTGTACTTTGGACGCTTGGGGAGTGGCTTCGTGGTGTACTCCTCAGTGGGTTTCCGTGGCTTTACCTCGGGTACAGCCAGGTGAACACGGCGCTTGATGGGCTATTTCCACTTCTGGGAGTGCTGGGGGTCACGTTATGGTGGGCGCTCGTGGTCGGGGCGCTTCTGGTGCTCGTGCTCGATCGTTCCGTCCCGCGTCGTGTGCCGGTCGTTGCGCTCATTTGTTTAATCGGATTGGCGGCACTGGCGAGAACGCCTCAGTTCGTAACTCCCGAGGGCTCGCCTGTCAGCGTCGCGATTGTTCAGAACAATATCTCGCTCAAAGACAAATGGAATGCGTCGCTTGCGCAGCCGATTGCCGAGCGTTTTAGACGTCAAAGTCTTGCCTTGGCGGACGCTGATTTGGTCGTTTGGCCAGAGGTTGCTCTGCCCTTTTACCGGGATCAACTCACCGATCAGTATCTCGCGCCCCTGAAAGCGCATCCTGCCGACTTTGTGATTGGTCTACTGGAGCGTGAGCAGCCGCGGGTAGGGTCACCGTATTACAACGTTGCGCTAGGCGTAGGCGCTGATGAAATAAGTTATCGGAAGCATCAGCTCGTGCCTTTTGGCGAGTACCTGCCTCTTGCTTTTTTATTACGCTGGCTGCTGGAGTATCTGCATATACCGATGTCTGATTTTTCAGCTGGTTCGCTTGAGCAGCCGACTATGCCGCTGGCTGGCACTCGGGTGGGCGCCAGTATCTGTTACGAAGACGCGTTCTCAAATGTCATTCGATTTGCAGCCCGCCAGTCAAACCTGCTCGTCAACTTAAGTGAGGATGCGTGGTTTGGCGACTCCTTGGCGCCGCATCAGCGCCTTCAGATGGCTAGAGCGCGCGTACTTGAAACCGGTCGGCCGATGATTCGCGCGAGCAACAGTGGATTGTCATCGATCATTCGCCATGACGGAACAGTCACCGCGCAGGCCGGCCAGTTTGAGCAGGCAATCTTGCGCGGCGCGGTGCAGCCCACGAGCGGCACGACCCTCTTTGTCCGAGTAGGAAATTCCCTCGTGCTCGGGATTTGCCTCCTGGCCCTGGGCACGGCACTGGCTTGGCCTACTTTTCAGCGCCGAAGGCGGTCGGCCCGATGCTAGACTTTCTTTATGGATGATCTGCGTTCCGAACCGCTGGTTGTTGCGATCTCTTCGCGTGCCCTGTTCGATCTTGAGAAGGGCCATGAGGTGTACGTCAACGAGGGCGTCGACGCCTATTGTGCGTATCAGGTCGAGCGAGAAGACGAGTTGCTCGAACCGGGCGTTGCGTTTCCTTTGGTTCAGAAGTTTCTGGCTCTTAATCCGGAGGACGCCGACATGCGGCGTGTCGAGGTGGTGCTGATCTCGCGGAACAGCGCGGATACGGGACTGCGAGTTTTCAATTCCATTGCTCACTATGGTCTGGACATTACGCGAGCCGCCTTCAGCGGAGGAGATAGCCCCTTTCGTTATGTGACGCCGTTTAGCGCAGATCTCTACCTCTCTGCGGATCCGGCAAACGTCAGACAGGCGCTGCAATCACAGGTCGCAGCAGCGACGATCTTGCCGTCCAGTCGCCACACGCATCGCCAGGGACAACTGCGCATTGCCTTTGACGGAGATGCCGTTATCTTTGCAGACGACTCCGAGCGGATTTATCAGACCGAGGGGCTTGCCGCGTTTGCGGCCTCGGAGAAAAAAATGGCAACGACACCCATGACTGCCGGTCCGTTTCGAAAGTTCCTCTATGCACTGCATGAGCTGCAGTCCCGCTGGCCACGCCACGAGGCGCCTATCCGTACCGCTTTATTTACCGCCCGCAGTGCACCCGCCCATGAGCGTGTGATTCGTACCCTACGCGCATGGAACGTGCGGATTGATGAAGCGGTCTTTCTGGGCGGTTTGGATAAAGGCGAGTTTCTCAGAACGTTCGGCGCCGATATCTTCTTTGACGACCAGACCGGGCACTGCGAGTCGGCAAGTCGTTATGTGGCAACGGGACATGTGCCGCATGGAGTGACCAACGACGCGGCCTGAAGAATTCTTCACTGCCGTAGATATAATTTGCCTTGGCGCTCGACATCCCGTCGCGTCCTCTTTGACCTATGCGGTGATGCTTACCCAATGAACAAATTCCGAAAAACCCTAACCGGTGCCCTCTTGCTTTTGATGTCATCGATTCCGTGGAGTGCGAAGGCGTCTTTGCCGGTCGCGGTCGATGGCGAGACCTTGCCGAGTCTGGCACCCATGCTCGAGCGTGTGCTGCCGGCCGTCGTGAATATCTACACGGAAAGCCGTGTTACGGAGCAGCGGCAGAGCCCGTTTCGAAACGATCCGTTCTTTGAAAAGTTTTTTGGCGGACCGCAAGGTCAGCCGCGCGAGCGTCGGGTCAGCAGCTTAGGATCGGGCGTCATCATCGACGCGGATAAGGGCCATGTGATCACCAACAGCCATGTCATTTCCGGAGCCGATCAGATCAGCGTTCGCCTGAACGATGGCCGAGATTTGGAGGCAACCCTGGTGGGTCAGGATGCCGATGCGGATATCGCCGTTATCCAGATACCCGCCGACGCGCTTCAGCATGTGGAGATCGGCGACTCCGACAAACTTCGTGTCGGTGATTTTGTTGTGGCCATCGGCAATCCCTTTGGATTGGGACAGACCGCGACATCCGGCATCGTCAGCGCGCTGGGCCGCTCCGGTCTCAACATCGAGGATTACGAAGACTTTATTCAAACCGATGCCTCAATCAACCAAGGCAACTCCGGGGGCGCGCTGGTGAATCTGCGCGGTGAACTGGTGGGTATCAACACCGCTATCTTGGCGCCCGGCGGCGGCAATATTGGCATTGGCTTCGCCATACCGATCAACATGGCGCAGTTATTGACGCGGCAGATCATTGAATACGGAGAAGTCCGCAGAGGTCGCCTCGGTGTCATTGCGCAAAATCTCTCGCCGGAACTCGCCGAGGCGCTCGGGATCTCCTCCACCAAAGGCGCCGTGATTTCCCAAGTGATGCCGGACACCGCTGCAGAAGCGGCGGGCCTGAAGGAAGGTGATGTGATTATCGCGGTGGACGATCGTGAGATTTCTGATGCGAGCGGCCTTCGCAATACGATCGGTCTTTACCGGGCGGACGATGAGGTCAGCATCCGATTCATTCGAGACGAAGAAGAGTCAACGCTGCGTATTCGTCTCAAGCCCATCGATGCCCCACAGGGGCAGGGCCAGAAGCTCAGCGCGCGTTTGGAAGGTGTTCGGCTCGAGGACATTGATGATCAGGAGGGCACGCAAGGTGAGCGTGGGGTTCGCGTGGCGCAGGTGGAGCAAGGCAGCCCAGCGTTTCAGGCAGGACTGCGCGAGGGTGATCTGATCATTTCGGTGAATAAGCAGCCGGTATACGGCCTAAAAGATGTGGAGCAGTCGATCAGTGAGCAGGACAGCATGCTGCTTTTGAATATCCTGCGCGGTAACTCGGGACTCTTTATTGTCATCCGATGATCATAAAACCGGCATGACTGACTGTTTAATCGCACCTTCGATCCTTTCGGCCAATTTCGCGCGACTGGGTGAAGAGGTTGACCAGGTCCTCGCCGCAGGCGCGGACTGGGTGCATTTCGATGTGATGGATAACCATTTCGTGCCGAACCTGACCATCGGGCCGATGGTGTGTGAAGCCTTGCGCAGTCATGGCGTAAAAGCGCCGATCGACGTGCATCTCATGATCGAACCCGTGGATCGAATCATTCCCGACTTCGCCGCGGCCGGTGCTACGTACATTACTTTCCATCCGGAAGCGAGTCCGCACATTGACCGTACGCTGCAGCTGATCCGATCCGAGGGGTGCAAGCCGGGACTGGTCTTTAATCCCGCGACCCCGCTGACCTATCTCGAACACGTACTGGACAAACTCGACATGATCCTTCTGATGTCAGTGAATCCGGGCTTTGGGGGCCAAACCTTTATTCCGTCGTCTCTCGAAAAGTTGCGCAAAGTACGCCAACTCATAGACGCGTCCGGGTGCGATATCCGCCTGGAGATAGACGGCGGGGTTAAGGTCGAGAACATCGCCGCGATTCGAAAAGCGGGCGCAGATACCTTTGTTGCAGGGTCCGCTATTTTTGGCGATGGTAAAGAAGACGACCCGAATCGCTACGATTCGGTGATTGCGAGGATGCGAAGCGAGTTGGCCTCGGCTCTCGACGGATAAAACCTTAAGGACGCGCTTCCTGTTGCTCTCTGTACCCCTTCCTGCGCGAGGAATCATCTTCGACCTCGATGGCACCCTGGTCGATTCGGCGCCGGATCTTGTGCGCGCCTGCAATCAAGTGCTTGGGTCGCTCGACCTCGAAGCCGTTTCCTTAGAGGCAGGTCGCCGATGGATCGGAAATGGCGCAAAGCGCCTTGTCGAGCGCGCTCTGCTGGGTGGTTTTGATGGGCGGGCGGACCCTGATCTTCTGGAAAAAGCCTACGCGCTCTTTCAGAGGTTCTACCAAGACGGTGTATGCGTTGAGAGTCGCTTGTATCCCGGGGTGCTCGACACATTGAATAGCCTTTTATCCCAGCAAAAACCCATTGCCTGCGTCACCAATAAGCCGTCGGCCTTTACCTTGCCGCTGCTGAAGGCGCTCAGTCTGGAGTATTTTTTTGATCCGGTAATAAGCGGCGATGACTTAGCGCAGAAGAAGCCGGATCCGATGCCGCTAGAGCATGTCAGTTCCGCTTGGGGTCTGCGACCCGGGGACTGCCTGATGGTAGGTGATTCCATGAGCGATCTTGGCGCAGCGAAGGCCTGCGGAATGCCGGTGGTATTGGTGCGGTATGGCTATAGCCAAGGCCTTGATATCGAGGCCTTGGGAGCAGACGCCGTGCTAGACTCGATGGAAGATTTCGCCGAGGTTTTTAACTGACACGCGACGTCGTTTTGTCCATGCGCCCGGTTTCGTTTTGATTAAACGGTCCGCTCGCTTATCCCACACCCCTCCTGAAGCCGTAAACTCCCGAATCATGATCTCTCGCGCTGAATACGACCGATTGGCCCGCTCGGGTTACAACCGGATTCCTCTGCACACTGAGGTACTGGCTGATCTTGATACGCCGGTGAGTGCCTATTTGAAAATGGCGCAGGGACCGTACAGCTATCTTCTGGAATCCGTCCAGGGGGGTGAGAAGTGGGGCCGATATTCGATCATTGGCCTACCGTGCGCTACCGTGATTCGCGTCAGCGGTGAGCTACTGCTGATCGAGCAGGAAGGAGAAGAGATTCATCGGCAGCAAACGGACGACCCGCTTGCCGCGATCCAAGCCATTCATCGTCAGTTCAACGTGCCCCAAATTGAAAGCCTGCCCCGGTTCAACGGTGGCCTCGTCGGCTACTTTGGATATGACACGGTGCGTTTTATCGAGCCACACCTGGGTGCGGATGAGCTGCCGGATCCCATCGGGGCGCCTGACATTGTTCTCATGGTTTCCGACGAGATTCTGGTTTTCGACAACCTGAGCGGTCGCCTGCACATCATTGTGCATACCGATCCGGAATCGGGCGATGCGTACAACGCGGGCTGCGAACGGCTCGATCAGCTGGTCGAGCAAATATCAGGATTGTCCGTCAGTCACGGCACGCCCACAGGTCGTGTGGTTCGGGAGAATGATTTTCGCTCCTCTTTTGCGCGCACTGATTTTGAGGAGGCCGTGGCGCGGTGCAAAGAATACATCCAGAGCGGCGACATCTTTCAGGTGGTTCTCTCCCAGCGCTTGTCTATTCCCTTTGAGGCCGAGCCCGTGACGCTTTACCGGGCCTTGCGCACGGTGAACCCGTCTCCGTATATGTATTTTCTGGATCTCGATGATTTTCAGATCGTGGGCTCTTCTCCGGAGATTCTGGCCCGTCTGGAGGATGGCGAGGTGACCGTGCGTCCCATCGCAGGCACGCGACGCCGTGGCCGGGGGGAAGAAGAGGATAAGGCGCTAGAGCAGGAGTTGATCTCCGACCCCAAAGAGTTGGCCGAGCATTTGATGCTGGTGGATTTGGGTCGCAATGACGTCGGGCGGATTTCGGTAACCGGTTCGGTGAAGCTGACCTCTAAAATGCAGGTGGAGCGCTATTCCCACGTGATGCACATCGTCTCCAACGTCACGGGTGAGCTGCAGGATGATCTGGATGCGATCGACGTGCTTCGCGCAACCTTCCCTGCGGGCACTGTCTCGGGTGCTCCCAAAGTCCGCGCGATGGAGATCATTAACGAGCTGGAGCCGGTCAAGCGAGGTATCTACTCCGGCGCTGTCGGATATATTGGATGGAACGGGAATATGGATACCGCCATTGCCATTCGAACCGCCGTGATCGCGGATGGCGAGCTCCACATTCAGGCGGGCGCCGGCATCGTCGCGGACTCAATCCCCGCCAATGAATGGCAGGAAACGATGAATAAGGGAAGGGCCATCTTCCGAGCCGTATCTATGGCGATGTC
>Ga0181594_10000057_pt1 | contig 79257 bp, 75 predicted proteins | sample 071ome_18_FD_145603 | JGI IMG/M metagenome (GOLD analysis project Ga0181594, IMG submission 145603) | Coastal salt marsh microbial communities from the Groves Creek Marsh, Skidaway Island, Georgia - 071413BT metaG (spades assembly) | ecosystem: Environmental > Aquatic > Marine > Intertidal zone...
CTCATGACGACGGCGCTGCCGCGTTTCGCGACCTATCAGTCGGCCGTCGATCGGGTCATCCCCCTCTTTCGCCTCCGACGTCGTTGACGTGACATCGGAGACGGGTGCATCCGTCGGGCGGGGTCACCTCGTTACCTCACTAAATGGCCCCGACGGCGCCGCTCTCTCGGTCCCCCCTTCCCCCCACGTGAGCTCGGCCCGTCGGAGGCCACTACATCGCTTCAGACGGCGCCTCGGCGGCGTATGTCAGGTGAAGTCGCCTGCCGCCGACCGCAGTTCGAGGATCGCTGCGTCCACCGAAACCCGGCTGGCATCGGACAGACCCGCCACGCCGAATTCGACCTGGGCCAGGACGGCGGCCGCCCGCTCGACCCGTCGGCGACCATCTCGGGTGATCACGGCCAACGTTGTTCGACGGTCGGTGGGATGCGGTCGACGCTCGACGAGCCCGTCGGCCTCGAGCCGGTTGACGGTGTTGGTCACCGAAGCCGGGTGGACCTGGAGACGATCACCAACCTTGCCGAGCGGCAGCTCCCCCGCTCGCGCGAAGGACAGCAACGCGAGCACCTCGAACCGGCTGAAGTTGAGGCCGAGCGGGGCGAGCGCCGTGTCGATACGCCCCGACAGGATCTGATGGGCCCGTGTGATCGAGGTCGCTGCCGTCATGGCCTCGACCCCGTCCCAGCCAGCCGCCCGCCAGTTGGCGGCCGCCTCTTCGATCGGGTCGAACTCCAGAGCCATCTGCAGTACCCTAGGGACAAATACTTGGACGTCAAAGTATTCGGAGATTCGTATGAGTGATCAGGACGCCTGGGCCGAGGCCTACGACGCAACCCCCCTTCGCGACGCGCCGTTCGAGACCATGTCGGGCGTGCCCGTCGATCCGGTCTATGGCGACGGCCCACTCCCCGGCCAGTACCCCTACACCCGCGGACTGCACGCCGCCGGCTATCGATCCCGGCTCTGGACCATGCGGATGTTCGCCGGCTTCGGAACCGCCGAAGACACCAACGCCCGTTTTAAGGAAATCCTGCGCAACGGCGGCATGGGACTCTCGACTGCCTTCGACATGCCGACCCTGATGGGCTACGACTCTGACTCGCCATGGGCGCTGGGTGAAGTTGGACGGGCGGGCGTCGCCGTCGACACCCTGCGCGACATGGAGGATCTCTACGCCGACATTGACCTCGGCGCAGTCTCCACCTCGATGACGATCAACGGCCCCGCCGCCACCCTGCTGGCGATGTACATCGCCGTCGGCGAGAAGACCGGGGTTGCCAAAGCCGACCTGGCCGGCACGATCCAGAACGACATCTTGAAGGAGTATCAGGCGCAGAAGGAGTACATCTATCCCCCACGTCCGAGCATGCGGATCGTCACCGACATGATCCGCTACACCTCGGCCGAGATGCCGAAATGGCACCCCGTCTCGATCTCCGGGTACCACATCCGAGAGGCGGGCTCGACCGCAGCACAGGAACTCGCCTTCACCCTCGCCAACGGGTTCGCCTACGTCGAGGCTGCGCTGGCCGAGGGGCAGGACGTCGACCAGTTCGGGCGTCGCCTCTCGTTCTTCTTCAACGCTCACTCCGACTTCTTCGAGGAGATCGGCAAGTTCCGAGCGGCGCGCCGCATCTGGGCCCGCTGGATGAAGGAGCGCTACGGCGCGACCGACGAACGAGCGATGATGTGCCGGTTCCACACCCAGACGGCCGGCGTGTCGCTCACCGCCCAGCAGCCCGAGAACAACATTGCGCGCGTCGCCATCCAGGCCCTGTCGGCCGCCCTCGGGGGCACCCAGTCACTCCACACCGACTCCTTTGACGAGGCGCTCGCCCTCCCCACCGAGAAGGCCGCTCGGATCGCACTCCGTACCCAGCAGATCGTGGCCCACGAGACCGGCGTCACCACTGTTGCCGACCCGCTCGGCGGTGCTCCCTACGTGGAGTGGATGACCGACGAGATGGAACGCCAGGCCGAAGCCGTCTTCGCTCACCTCGACGAACTCGGCAACGGCTCGATCCTCGAAGGGGTGTACGCCGGGATCGAAAACGGCTACTTCGTCGGCGAAATCGCTGACGCGGCCTACCGCTTCGAGCGAGAGATCAACAACGATCAGCGGATCATTGTCGGCGTGAATGCGTTCACCGACGGCAACGAGGAAGATGAGACCAACCTCCTTCGCATCGACCACACCGTCGAGGAACTTCAGCGCAAGCGACTCGAAGCGGTGAAGCAGGAGCGCGACGGCGCCGCGGTTGAGACCGCGCTCGCCGCCGTCCGCACGGCAGCGGAGGATCCGACCATCAACCTCATGCCGCCAATCATCGACGCGGTCAAGACCTACGCGACCGAAGAGGAAATCTCCGGCGCCATGCGAGATGTCTTCGGCACCTATGTGGAGCAGGCAATCGTCTGATGAGTACCACCGAACCCACCCACACCCTGCGCGTCGTGCTCGCCAAACTCGGACTCGATGGCCATGACCGGGGGATCAAGGTCGTCGCTCGCATCCTGCGCGATGCCGGTATGGAGGTCATCTACCTCGGCCTGCGGCAGACGACAGCGTCGATCGTCGCGGCAGCCGAGGAGGAAGACGCCGACGCCATCGGCCTCTCAATGCACAACGCCGGCCACCTCGCCCTCGCCCCGTCGATGCTGGCCGCCCTCGATGAGGCTGATCTCGACATCCCGCTGATCATCGGCGGGATCATCCCCGAGGCCGACGTGCCGATCCTCGAAGCGGCCGGCGTCGCCGCGATCCTTGGCCCGGGCGCTCCAGCCGAAGAGGTCGTCGCCTCGGTGCGCGCCGCCGTCGCAGCCCGGGCGTGAGCGTCAGGAAGCTGTCGGTTCCGGAACTCGTCGAGCGAGCGCTCGACGGTGACCGGCGCGCCATCGGCCGGGTACTCACCCTCATCGAGCGGGGTGGCGAGCCAGCCGACGAGATCACCGACCTCACCCACCCGGCTACCAAGGGTGCCCACGTTGTCGGCATCACCGGCGCACCAGGCGCCGGCAAGTCGACCCTCACCGGGCAACTGATCCGCCACCTGCCGACGCTCGGCCTGAAGCCCGCCGTGCTGGCTGTCGATCCGTCGTCACCACTCACCGGCGGTGCCATCCTCGGCGACCGGGTGCGCATGGACGACGTCGCGGGCGACGGTGGATTCATTCGCTCGGTCGCCACGCGCGGGCACGCCGGCGGTCTGGCCCTGTCGGTGCCTGGTTCGGTCCGAGCCTTCGATGCCTGCGGGTTCGACCCGGTCCTGATCGAGACGGTTGGCGTCGGCCAGGTTGAGGTCGACGTCGCCGGAGCCGCCGACACGACCGTCGTTGTCGTCAACCCCGGCTGGGGCGACGCGGTGCAGGCAAACAAGGCGGGCCTCCTTGAAGTCGCTGACGTTTTCGTGATCAACAAGGCCGACCGCGACGGGGCGAACGACACTCGCCGCGACCTCGAACTGATGCTCGACCTCAGCCATGTGAGCGGCCACGAGGACGACACCGGCTACCGGCCACCGATCCTCATGACCACCGCCACCGACGGCGAGGGGGTCGCCGCAATGTGGGATGCCGTCACCGCCCATCGAGAGCACCTCGAGAACACCGGCGGGCTCGGTCGACGTCGCACCGTCCGGTTCCGTTACGAGGTCGAAAGTCGGCTGCTCACCCGGCTCGGTACGACCGTCCACTCGGCAGTCGATGGCTTGGAGCCGGGCGGCGCGTCGCCAGCGACAACGGCCCGGGAACTGGCCCAGCAGCTTCTTCGTCCCACCGACTGATCCGTCCACGAGCAGGGCAGCCGCCAGCACGAAGTAGTACGGTCCTCGTTGGTCGGCACGCGCCTGCGTGTCGAAAATGCAAGTTACGGGGGACCAACATGATCATCGCTATCGCCACCTTCAGGTGCAAGGAAGACAAGAAGCAAGCGTGGCTTGATTGGCTCGCAGGTGACGACGGCCTCGTGAAGACTCGGGCGTACGACGGCTGCCAGCTCATCGAAACCCTGAGTTCCCCGGAGACAAGCACGGTCATGCTTTACGAGAAGTGGGATTCGGTGGAGCAGCACCAGGCCTACGTCGGGTGGCGTCTCGCCAACGGACTCGGAGAAATGCTGGAAGAGATGCTGGAGTCCCCGCTCGAGGTTGAGTACTTCGACCTCACCGGCATCTGATCTCACCGCTGCGGCCGCATCTGACAAGGCCCACTACCTGATCGTAGGGTCAGGCACCATGGGACAACTCGACGGCAAGGTTGCGCTGATCACCGGCGGCGCACGGGGACAGGGGGCGGCGGAAGCCACCCGATTTATCGATGAGGGAGCAACGGTCCGAATCACCGATGTTCTCCACGACGACGGTGGTCAACTTGCCGATGAACTCGGGGGGTCGGCCAGTTACCGCCCGCTCGATGTGCGCAACGCCGATGAGTGGCAGACCGTTGTCGACGAGATCGTCGCCGAACACGGACGACTCGACGTCCTCATCAACAACGCCGGGATCTTCGGGATCGGCGACCTTGCCTCGACGACCGAGGACGAATGGGAGCGCATGCTCGCCGTCAATCAGACCGGCGTGTTCCTCGGCATGAAGACGGTCGCACCCCAGATGAAGGCGCAGGGGTCGGGCAGCATTGTCAACATCTCGTCGATTGCGGGATTGCGAGGTACCGGTGCCGCCTTTGCGTACGGCGCAACGAAGTGGGCGGTGCGAGGCATGACCAAGTCGGCGGCGCAGGAGCTGGGCCCCTTCGGGGTTCGGGTGAATTCGATCCACCCCGGCATCATCGAAACGCCGATGCTCGAGCTGCTGGGCGGGGACGGTGCGGCTCTCACCGAACGCACACCGCTCGGTCGATCAGCTGACGCGGAGGAGGTCGCCAAGCTGGCACTGTTCTTGGCGTCGGATGAGTCGAGTTACAGCACCGGGAGCGAGTTCGTCATCGACGGCGGCTGGACCGCAATGTCGTGAGCGCATCGAGTGGGTGTCAGGCCCGAGCCTAAAGTTCGCTCTATGGCTGCGTTGATGGATCGCTTCCCTGCGATCGATGACCTCGAACGCCGGGCGAGCCGACGGATTCCCCACTTCGGGTGGGAGTACCTGGCGAGCGGTACCGGCGATGAGTCGGCGATGCGCCGCAATCGTGAGGCGCTGCTCGGTGTCGAGTTGCTGCCGCAACTCATGAAAGGCGTGATCGAGCCCAACACGGCCACCGAACTGTTCGGCTCGACCTACGCCGCCCCGATCGGCGTCGCCCCCGTCGGGATGACGGGCCTGATCTGGCCAGGTTCGGATGTCGCCATTGCCCGCGCCGCCCACGCCGCCCGGTTCCCTCATGTGTTGAGCACGGTCGCCACCAGCACACCGGAGGACATCGCACCGATCGCCGGCGACATGGGATGGTTCCAGCTCTATCCGCCCCGAGAAGCCGAGCTCCGCAACCTTCTGCTCGATCGGGTCGCCGCCGCTGGGTACCGGACCCTCGTCGTGACCGCCGATGTTCCGGCGGGGAGCCGGCGCGAGCGTCAGCGCAAAGCGCACATCCGGGTACCGCCAAAGGTCACACCCCGCCTGCTGGTGCAAGCAGCGCTACATCCGGCCTGGTCGACGGCCGTGCTCCGCCACGGCATTCCCCGCTTTCGGACCATCGAGGAGTACATCTCGGGTGGGTCGTTGGCGGCGGTCGCTGGTTTCGTGGGAGCCAGCCTCGGAGGGTCACTGAGTTTCGACTATCTCGGCGAGGTGTGTGACCGGTGGGACGGCCCGGTCGTGGTGAAGGGGATTCTCGACCCGTCTGACGCTCGACGGTCTATCGAGCACGGCGCCGACGCGATCTGGGTTTCGAATCACGGGGGCCGCCAACTCGAAGCATCACCGGCGGCGGTTTCCTGCCTGCCGGGGGTCGTCGCCGAGGTCGCCGGCAAGGTGCCGGTGCTGTTCGACTCCGGGGTTCGATCGGGAGCGGATGTCGCTCGGGCCATCAGCCTCGGCGCCGACTTCGTGTTCGCCGGCCGACCCTTCTATTTCGGGGTCGCAGCCCTCGGCGCCAACGGCCCCGCCCACACCTTCGACATCCTTCGCGACGGTCTCGTCAATGTCATGCACCAGACCGGGTGTGAATCGCTCGCCGACCTGCGCAACCGCCGGCCGTGACTCCGGTAGCGCCCCGACAGTTCGGATCCCACGTCTGGCGGGGGGACGAACTGCGCGAAGAGGATTGGACCTGGCATCTCAACGATGCGGACGTCACCGAACTCGTTGCTGCAGCCCGGACCGGTTCGTCTGCACTCCCCCGGCTCCGGCCGAAACTCGATGCGCTCGCCAGCGAACTGATCGACGGGCGTGGCTTCGAGCTGATCCGTGGCCTTCCTGTCGCCGAACTCGGAGCAGACCAGGCCGCCGCCGCCTTTCTCACGCTTGGCCGGCACCTCGGCTCGCTTCGCTCCCAGAATGCCGACGGTGATCTCCTTGGCCACGTGCGCAATGTCGGCCTCGATGCCGCTGATCCCGACGTACGCGTCTACCAAACCAACCAACGCCAGACCTTCCACACCGATTCTTCCGACGTCGTTGGTCTGCTGTGTCTCAGCGAGGCGACCGAGGGTGGTACCTCAATGCTGGTCAGCGCCGCGTCGATCTACAACGAGATGCTCGACCGAGATGAGCAACTGGCCCACACCCTCTTCGAGCCGGTTGCGACCGACCGTCGAGGTGAGGTGCCTCCTGGTGAGGATCCGTTTTTCGTGATTCCGGTCCTCAGTTGGTTCGACGACGCGCTCACGGTCATCTACCAACGTCAATACATCGACTCGGCGGCGCGCTTCCACGACGCCCCCCGGCTGAGTGCACGGCATCGCGCCGCCTTGGATCTCTTCGACGAGATCGCGAACGACCCCGCCATGCATCTGTCGATGCGCCTGCGACCCGGCGACATGCAGTTCGTCCACAACCACTCGCTGCTGCACGATCGCACGGCGTTCGTCGACGACCCGCACGCGCCGCGTCACCTGCTACGGCTATGGATCTCCATGCCGGGCGATCGCGCACTCCCGCCGATCTTTGCCAGCCGCTACGGCTCCGTCACCGTCGGCAACCGTGGCGGAATCGTCGTCGCCTGATCAGGTCTTGCGGACCGGCGGGTCGACCGGCTGCACGTACTGCCAACCGAAACGGCCCTTGATGCAGAGCATGCCGTGGGTGACGGAATGATCGGCTGGTGACGTCACCTTGACGATCGTGTCGTCCTGCGTGTGCAGCTCAAGGTTGCAGCCGACGCCGCAGTAGGAGCAGACCGTACGGGTCACATCCTGATCTTCGGGGCGCCAGTCATCGGCCTGACGGAGGTCGTACTCGGTCTTGAACTGGATGGCGCCGGTCGGGCAGACACCGATGCAGTTGCCGCAGTAGACACACGCCGAGTCGGGCAGGGTGACGTCGAACTCGGTGGAGATCCGGGCATCGAAGCCTCGGCCACTGACGGCGATGGCGTAGGTGTGCTGGGCGTCGTCGCCGCACGCCTCAACGCACTTGTAGCAGAGCACGCAGCGGTCGTAGTCACGGATGTAGAGGTTGTCTTGGATCTTCGGCGCCTCACCCATGCGGAGTGCCGGCAGCTCGTACTGGTCGTAGCGCGAGGTGTCGGAGCCGTAGTGCTTCATCCACTTCTGCAGCTCGGGGGCCTGATCGAGGTCGACCCCAGAACCGAGGAACTCGAGCACCATCTTGCGGCTGTGCTTCACGCGCTCGGAGTCGGTCTCGACGACCATGCCTTCCTCGGCGGGGCGAGCACACGACGGCACGAGCGCACGCTGACCCTCGACCTCGACCACGCAGACGCGGCAGACGTTGACGGGCGTGAGGTTCTCGGCCCAGCACAGGGTGGGCGTGTCGATCCCAGCCGACTCGCAGGCCTTGTGAATCGTGGTGCCAGCGGGGACCTCGACGGCCTTGCCGTCGATCGTCAACGAGACCTTGGTTTCGGTCGGCGGTTCAACGGTCGCAGTCACGACGGCACCCCCGGGACGAGGCCCAGCTTGATGGCAGAGTTGATGGCGTTCGTGGCGGTATGCCCAAACCCGCAGATCGACGCGTCGACCATCACCTGGGCGATGTCGTCGACGAGTTGGCGGCGCGTTGGCGTGAGCGACCCCTTCTCCTGCAGCACGACCATCGTCTCGTTCTGACGAACACAGCCGACCCGGCAGGGAACACACTGGCCGCACGACTCGTCGCGGAAGAACTCCGAGATGCGGACGAGCACATCGACCAGGTCGATCTCGTCGGTGAACGCCATGACGACACCCGAGCCGAGGGTGGTCCCTCGTTCGCGGGCGTCTTCCAGAGTGATCGGCATGTCGAGGTAGGACTGGTCGACGAAGGAGCCAGCCGCGCCGCCCATCAGCACGGCGTTGAGCGTGCCCGAGCCGGTGAGCCCGCCCGCCAGTTCGAGCACCTCGCCAAGGGTGGTGCCGAACTCGACCTCGTAGACACCGGGCTTCGCGACCCGGCCGCTGAGGCACAGCAGCTTGGTGCCGGGTGACCGCTCGGTGCCGCGGCTGCGGTAGCCATCGGCACCGATCTGCACGATGTCGAGCACATTGAGCAATGTCTCGGGATTGTTGATCGCCGTCGGCTCCTGGAAGAGACCGTGGGTGGTCGGGAACGGCGGCTTGCTGCGAGGCTCACCGCGGAAACCCTCAAGCGACGCGAACAGCGCCGTCTCCTCGCCACAGATGTAGGCACCCGCACCACGGCGAATCTCGATGTTGAACCGGTGCCCGGAGCCGGCTGCGTCGTCGCCAAGGAGACCAGCTTCGAGGGCCTGATCGATGGCGTTCTGCAGACGCGCCGTCGCCAACGGATATTCGCCTCGGATGTAGATCCAGCCGTTCTCTGCGCCGGTAGCGAACCCGGCGACGGTGAGCGCCTCGATGACGGCGAACGGGTCGTTCTCCATCACGACGCGGTCCTTGAACGTCCCCGGCTCGGACTCGTCGCAGTTGGCGACGACATGTTTCGGTCGGCCCTGCTCGGCGGCGACAGCTCGCCACTTGATACCGGTGGGGAACGCCGCACCACCGCGCCCCGACAGGCCCGAGTCGGCGACCGCAGTACACACGGCCTCGGCCCCCATCGCAATCGCGGCAGTGAGCGCCGCATAGCCGCCGTGAGCGCAGTACGAGTCGAGTGAGGTCGGGTCAACCACGCCGATGCGCTTCAGAAGCCGCAGCGACTCATCGCCCCTCTGATGGAACAACTCGTAGGGCGTGTCATCGGCGGCGACCGCGTCGGGGCCGCCCACGCCCTGGACGAATACGGCAACCTCGCCGGTGACGTCGTTGGCCCGCTCACACTGACCGAGACACGGCGACTCGTGCACATTGACGCCCTGGGCCTTGAGGTCGGCGATGCGGTCGGCCGCACCGGCGATCTGACAGGCAGCATCAACACAGACGTGCGTGACATCACCTGCCTGCGTCGGCTCCTCGACCCGGAACAGGTCGTAGAACGTCGCCACGCCGTAGGCCTCGGCCGGCGGGATCTGGAGGGTCTCGCAGACATAGTTGAGGCCGCCCGGGCTGATCCAACCCTTGGCGTTCTGCAGGGCGTGCAATGCGGGCAGCAGGAGGTGACGGTGACCGTGACGCTTCGACGTGCCGGCACGGATCAAGCGCTCGCTCTCGCGAACGACCACGGACCGACCGCCGATCGCTGCGTCGACCGCAGCCGTCTCGACGTCGTCGGCGGCCTCTTCGGAGATGTACAGATCAGCCATTACGCAGGCAGCTTTTCAACTCGAATTGCGGCGGCCTTGAACTCGGCGGTGCCGGAGTCGCGGTCCCATTCGTCGTTGGTAATCAGATTGATGTCGACCAGGTCCGGGAAGTGGAAGGTGGTGAACGTGAGGCCGGCGGGAATGTCGGGCTGGACGCGTACACCCATCTCGACCGAGCCACGCGGGGACGACACGAGCACGCGCTCACCGTCGGCGATGCCGAGGTCGGCGGCGTCACCCGGATTCATGTCGAGTTCGTCGCCATACCGGATCGGGCTTTCGAAGCCGCCGGACTGGACACCGGTGTTGTACGAGTCGAGCGAACGACCGGTGGTGAGGCGCAACGGGAACTCGTCGGTGAGCTGCTCCTTCGGGCCCTCGTGCTCGGTGATCGAGAACGGTGACGGGGCACGACCGCCGAGGTCGTCCTCCCACAGCCAGCCGTGCAGGAACGGCGAGCCGGGATGGTCCTCTGACGGGCATGGCCACTGCAGACCGCCTTCCGCCTCGAGGCGTTCGTAGCTCATGCCTGCGTGGAGCGGCGAGAGCGAACGAAGCTCGTCCCACAATTCCTGCGGGGTCGGATCACCCCACGAGTCGACGCCCATGCGCTTGGCGAGATCGCCGATGATCTCGTGATCGTGGCGGCACTCGCCGGGCGGGGTGACGGCGGCACGCACACGCTGCACGCGGCGTTCCGATGACGTGACGGTGCCGTCGCATTCGGCCCAACCGACCGACGACGGGAGGACGACGTCGGCGAGTTCGGCGGTGGCGGTCATGAAGATGTCCTGGACCACGAGCAGGTCGAGCCCTTCGAGCAGGGCGCGGCTGTGCCCGGCGGACGCTTCGGAGTCGGCCGGGTTCTCGCCGATGCAGTAGGCGGCCTTGATCTCACCGTGCTCCATCGCTTCGAGCATCAGCGTGAGGTGCTTGCCATTGTTCGGGTTGAGCTCCATGCCGTACACGGTCTCGAACTTCGCCCGGTGCTCGGGATTGGTGATGTCTTGGAAGCCCGGCAGCTTGTTGGGAAGTGCGCCCATGTCGCCGCCGCCCTGCACATTGTTCTGGCCCCGAAGCGGCACGAGGCCCGAACCCCAGCGGCCGATGTGCCCAGTGAGCAAGGCAAGGTTGCACAGCGACTTCACGTTGTCGACGCCGTTGTGGTGTTCGGTGATGCCGAGCGTCCAGAGAATCTGCGCCTTCTCCGCAGTGGCGTAGGCGTGGGCCGCTTCCCGAATCGCCTCGGCGGGCACGCCGGTTACCAGTTCGGCGTACTCGAGGGTGTACGGGTCGACGTGAGCCTTGTACTGCTCGAAGCCCTGCGAGGAGTGTGCGATGAACGCCTCGTTGTGGAGCCCGGCCGCGATGATCTCTCGTCCCATCGCGTTGGCCATGGCGACGTCGGTGCCGACATTGAGGCCGAGCCAGGCGTCGGCGAACTTGGCCGAGGACGTGCGTCGCGGGTCGACGGCGTACATGGTGGCGCCGTTGTCGAGGCCCTTCAGGACGTGATGGAAGTAGATGGGGTGGGCCTCACGGGCGTTTGATCCCCACAGGAGAATGACGTCGGTCTCCTCCACTTCGGTGTACGACGAGGTGCCGCCACCCGCTCCGAACACTGTCGCCAGACCGACGACACTAGGAGCGTGTCAAGTTCGATTGCACGAATCGATGTTGTTCGTGCCGAGGGCCATGCGGGCGAACTTCTGGGCCGCATAGTTCATTTCGTTGGTCGACTTGGAGCAACTGAAGACGGCGAACCCGCTCGGGCCGAGTTCGTCCTTTACTCGGGTGAAGCCCTCGGCCGCCCGCGTCAGCGCTTCGTCCCAGGTGGCTTCCCGGAGTGCGCCGTTCTCGCGCACCATCGGGGTGGTCAGCCGGGGAAGCGGGTCGCTGAACCGCTTGGCTTTCCGCAACGCTCGATTTGGTGATCCCACGAAGCGGAACGGTACCGCATCGCGGAACAACTGGGAATGGCTGCCACCAGTTTTTGGTCATCGGCTAACGATCCCGATCCGCTGCCGTACCTGCGGAGGAACCGGTACGGTTGCCACCCATGCGCTGGTCGAACTTCCACACCCCCACGCTGCGCGACGCCCCCGCCGACGCAGAGGCCGCAAGCCACAAGCTGTTGATCCGCGGTGGCTTCATGCGTCAGCTCCACGCCGGCCACTACTCGATGCTGCCCTTGGGCTGGCGGGTCTTCCGCAAGGTCGAACAGATCATCCGCGAGGAAATGGACGCCATCGGCGGGCAGGAGTTCCAACTCCCGACCATGCACCCCGCCTCACTGTGGGAAAAGTCGGGCCGCCTCGAGGTCATGGGCGACGAGATGTTCCGCCTCGACGACCGCAAGGGCACACCCACGGTTCTGGGGGTCACCGAAGAAGAGGTGTTCGCCGTCCTCGCAGCCGAGATCACCTCTTACAAGGCACTCCCGCAGATCTGGTACCAGATCCACACCAAGTTCCGAGATGAACCCCGACCCAAGAGTGGGCTGCTTCGCGTCCGCGAATTCACGATGAAGGACGCCTATTCGCTCGATCTCGATCAGGCCGGCCTCGATGAAGCGTTCGATAAGCACCACGCCGCGTACATGAAGATCTTCGCTCGGATGGGGCTTCCTGCTGTTCCCGTTGACGCCAGTTCCGGCGCCATGGGCGGCACCGGATCCACCGAGTTCATGGTCCCCTCCCCCGCTGGTGAAGACGATGTCGTCATCTGCCCGAGCTGTGTCTACGCCGCCAACGTCGAGCGGGCCACGTCGGCCCTTCCCGCAGTTGAGGACCGAGACATCCCCGAACTCAGCCGTCTCGCCACCCCCGGGGTGCGAACGATCAAGGCGCTGGAGGAGGTCGAGGGCGGCGCCCCGGCCGAGCATCAGATCAAGACGATGGTGATGGTGCTCGACGGCCAGGTCACCCTCGCCCTCGTGCGCGGCGATCACCAACTCAACCTCCAGAAGCTGCAGGACTCGACCGGTGCAATCGAGCTCCGACCCGCCACCCCCGAGGAAGCAAAGGACAGCCTTGGCGCCATGCCGGGATCGCTCGGTGCCGTCGGGGTTGAGGATCTCGAGATCATCGCCGATCACGCGCTCGCCGGACGATCCGGCTTGACCACGGGCGCCAACGAGGACGATTGGCACTACACCGGCGTCTCGATCGACCGCGACGTGAACGTCGCTCGATGGGCTGACCTGCGCGAAGTCGCTGAGGGTGAGGCGTGTCCCGAGTGCGGTTCGGCAATCGAGATTGTCCGCTGTATCGAGGCCGGCCACATCTTCAAGCTCGGCACCGGTTACAGCGAGGCGATGGGCGCAACCGTGCTCGACCCAGACGGCACCCAACATCCGATCGTGATGGGCAGCTATGGCATTGGTGTCGAGCGGGCGATGGCAACGATCGTCGAGACCTACCACGACGACAACGGCATGGTCTGGCCAACCTCGGTGGCCCCGTTCGAAGCCGTGATCACGGTCGTGTCGCTCAAGGACGAGGCCTCACTCGCCGGAGCCGAAGCGCTCTACGCCGACCTGCAGGCCCGAGGCGTCGACGTGCTTCTCGATGACCGTGACGCTCGCGCCGGCGTCAAGTTCGCCGACGCCGAGCTGATCGGTATCCCGCATCGGATCACCTTCGGCCCGAAGGCGTTCGCTGAGGGCGAGGTGGAGTACACACCTCGTACCACCGGCGACACCACCCGGATCGCTGTCGACGCCATCGCCGAGCAGGTCACGGCGGAGATCATCGCCGCCCGTTGAGCGCTGGGTCGTCGAGCAGCGCAGGACACGGCGTCCTCGCCGCGTGACCTGTTCCACATCGTGGAACGGGTCCGCACATTGGTACGGTCAAGGGCATGTCCGTGCAGTCGATCGAGCGTGCCTTCGCCCTCCTCCGAGCCCTCGCGACCGCGCCCTACGGTGTCACCGAACTCGCCGAGCAGGTCGATCTGCCAAAGTCGACGGTCGCCCGCCTACTGAGCGCCCTCGAGACCGAGGGCGCAGTCACCCAGGACGAGATGGGCGGCGAGTACCGACTCGGTGATGGCCTCCTCGATATTGCGGGCGCCGCTCAGCCGGGCCGCAACCTTGTGGCCACCGTGCGCCCATTCCTTCTCGAGTTGAGTGAAGAGATGGGTGAAGCGGCCGGGCTCGGCATCATGCAGGAGCGCAACATCTACTACCTCGACCATGCGGAACTCGAGGCTGACGTCATGGTTCGTGACTGGACCGGTGAGACGTTGCCGATGCATTCCGTGCCGTCAGGCATGGCGATCCTGGCCCACCTCCCGGCCGATGAACTCGATGCCTACCTGGCCGAACCGGCCGAGGCGGTCACGCCGAACACGCTCGTCGACCGCGACGCGATCTGTGAGCGGCTCGATGCTGTGCGCAACCTCGGCTACGCGTGGGGCTACGAGGAGGGGGTCGACGGCATCAACTCGCTTGCGGCGCCGATCCTCGCCGCCAATGGTGAGGTCATCGCCGCCATCCATGTGCACGGCCCGGCATTTCGGTTCCCGGATCCGGACCGCACCCATGATCTCGGCATGCGTTTGATCGAGGCGGCCGCTGGTATCGCTGCGCAGCTCGAAGCCTGAGGTCCAGTAGCCCCGATCAGTGCTCTGCGGTGGCGCAGAAGCACGACGCCGTGATTTCCACGTCGGCAACATCGGCAGCGTCGGCAAGGGCCGCGGCGACCGGCTCGTGCTCGTTCATCCCGAGGCGTTCGCAGCAGGCGGCGTACCCGTGCAGGCTCCAGACATTGTTCGGGTGCTGCGACGAACGGACGAGCGTGCTGTCGAGACCGAGGTCGGCTCGATAGACCGCCGCCGCTTCCTCCACGTGCCCCTGCTCGAGAAGCAGCGCACCGAGCGCGTGACGAGGAGGCTGCATCCACGCCCATGGCTCGGTGTAGTTGAGCGTGTCTGACAGGTGCACTGCGTGTCGGAGATGGGCGAAGGCTCGTTCGTACTCGCCGCGCCGATAGTCGAGTTCGCCGGCGAGCATCGACGTCGCAATGGCAAGGATTCCGCGCGCGGGGTTGTTGAAGAGCACCCGTTCCTCAGGGACGGCCTCGATGGCGTCCGCTAACGCCGCCTGGCTGCGAGCCGCCGCGTCCACATCACCAAGAACCGCTGCGGCGATGCCCTTGGCGTAGATCCAGAAGGCTGTGCTGACGCTGTACAGGTCGGGCCGTTCGGGCATCGGCGCGTCGAGGATGTCGTGCCACCGACCAAAGCGAACCAGCACATGTGGCGTCATGCCGGAGAAGGCCTCGAGCGCGTTGGTCAAGAACGGATCGTCGATGAGCAGATCATCGGTTCGCACGGAGACCCGCATCGCTTCGGCGGCCTGGAGAGCATGTTCGAACTGGCCGGAGAACAGTGCGCCGTAGACCTGGAAGTGCAGATTGTGAAGGCGGTAGATCGTCGGCAACCCCAGCGCCGGGTTGCGTTCGATGAAGGCGTCGTCGGCGCGAACCGCCTCCACATTCAGGTCGATGGTGCGTTGGTAGTCACCGCACAAGACATAGATGTGGGTCGGCATGTGGAGGAGATGACCGGCATCGGGAACAAGTGTTTCGAGCCGCCGACTCGCATCGAGGGCCCGCTCCGGCTCCGGCGACATCTCCATGATGTGGATGTAGAAGTGCAAAAGCCCGGGGTGGTCGGGGCGCCCTTCGCGCTCTCGCAGCGCGAACGCCTGCTCAACGAGTTCGATCGCCTCGGCTGTGTCGGCACCATCGGCCGGGCGGGCCGCTTCGAGATCCCACAGTGCCCAGGGTGTCCGAACCATCAGCGCTTCGACGGTCAGCGCCGTGACATCGTCATGCTCGGGGAAGCGGGCCTGTACCTCCCGCATCGCATCGGCGTACCCGTCGTCCCACGTGTCGAGGATCTCGAGATCGACGCTGTCAGGGTTCTGGAAGCGAGCGGTGAGCGCCCGGCACAACCCGACCTCGACCTCGGTTGCAGCGCCCGCCTCGGCCAACGCCAGCGCCCGTTGTGACCGTTCGTGCGTGAACGCGACGACGTCACCGCGACGAGACAGCGGCACCTTCCACCACGGAACGTTGTAGTAGGGACCGGCGGCGTACGCCTGACCCCAATGCCCCATGGCGCAGTCGGGATCGAGACGAACCACCTCATCGAAGCACCGCCGCGCTTCCTCGCGATTGAACGCGTAGCTCCAGTTGAGTCCGCGATCGAACCAGACCTGAGCATCGGCGTGAGCCGTCGTGATTGGGAAGGAGTACGAACCGAGATCGAAATAGGTGTCGTGCATGATCAAGCGCAGCCGGCGCTGGCGCCGAGGTGGAGGGCGGGCGGGAGCGGCCACATCAGGTCGATACTCCCGCAAGGTCGTAGCTGGCGATCGTGCAACTCACCGCAAAGATGGGGATCGGTTCCATGAAGTGCACCGTTCCCTGGGCCCCACCGGCAGCGGCGCTGATCGCAAGGAACGTGCGGATCTCGAAGCCCCCCTGGCCCGCGTCGGCGTAGACGGAGAGGTCGTCGTACTCGAGCAGTGCGTCGCGGTCGTTGCGGCACCACCGATCCATGAAGTCCTGATCCCAGGCCCAGTTGATCTTCCCGGAGTCGGGGGTGGCGGGCCAGTGCGAGATACCACCGGTGCCGACGATCGCAATCTTCTCTGGGACCGACTCGGCCGCCCGCCGCAACGCCTCACCGAATGCCCAGGCCCGGTGCAGCGGAGTGAGCGGCGGGCCCTGACAGTTGATGTTGACCGGGATGACCGGAAGGTCGAACCGGGGGGTGAGGAAGTGGAGCGGCACGGCGATCCCGTGATCAAAAAGCCATTCCTCGGCGTAGGCGACGTCGACGGTCTGCATCACTTCGCTGATGAGCCGTTGCGAGAGGTCACGGTTTCCCGGTGCCCGGAACTTCTCGATACCGAGCCAACCCGGGTCTTCGATCGGTCCGTCATAAAAATCGGCCATCCCGATGGCAAAGCTCGGCATGTTATTCATGAAGAAGTTGGCGAAGTGCTCAGCGGCGATGACGATGACGGCCTCGGCGCCGCTCGCCTCGAGCCCGACGCGCATGTCGTCGAACGCCGCGTAAAGCGCGTCGCGGACCTCGGGGTCGGCAAGGTCTTTGCGACCGGTGATGCCGGGCGCATGACTACACACGCCTGCGTAGACAAGCGGCATCAGTCCGCTCCTCCCTCATGCCCCAGCGCCGCCGAGTGCGCTTCGGTGCCTTCGTAGCCAGTCATTGCGTACACACCTTCTCGCACCGGACCGTAGACGTCGACCCCGTCCCGCATGCGCTGCAAGTAGTCCTGCCACTCGATCTGATGAAACGCGGCGAAGTGCATGAGGATCTGCCCGTTCACGCCGAGCACGAACAGTTTGCCGATGTCGGGTTCGGTCAATGCCACAAGCTCTTCGTCGCTCAACGGGTAGGCCTCGAGCACGGCCTGACGGTCGGCGAGGTAGCGCTCCTGCAGTTCCGGGCTGCGGTTGAGTTCGTAGAGGAACTTCTGGACGTAGTAGGTGCTCACGTCATCCACCCAACTTCGGGACGACGTGGGTGTCCAGTGCAATGGCGATGTTCTTGGTCTCCATGTAGAAGTCGAATGACCAGTCACCGCCGTCCCGACCAATCCCGCTGGCCTTCGTGCCGCCGAATGGGGTGGGCAGGTGGCGGACGTTTTGACTGTTGACCCAGATCATCCCTGCGTCGAGCGCCTGGGCGACCCGGTGAGCCCGGCCGACATCACCGGTCCACAAATAGCCGGCGAGGCCGTAGTCGACGTCGTTGGCGATCCTGACCGCATCGGCCTCATCGGTGAACGGGATCGCCGTCAAAACCGGGCCGAAGATCTCCTCTTGGGCAATGCGCATATCGTTGCGGGCATTCGTGAACAGTTGGGGGGTCACCCAGCAGCCGTCGTCGGGGGCGTCGGCCCACGGGGTGCCATCGATCACGGTGGCACCATCCACAACAGCGATCTCGCGATAGCTCGTCACCTTGGCGAGATGGCGGGGATGGATGAGCGGGCCGATCACCGAACTCGGATCGAGGGGATGCCCGACCGGAATGTTCTTCATCTTCTGGGCGACGGTGGCCGTGAAGTCGTCGTAGATGGAGTCCTGCACGAGCAGCCGACTCGATGAGGTGCAGCGCTCGCCGTTGAGGCTGTAGATCATGAACACTGCGGCGTCTGCGGCTCGATCGAGATCGGCATCATCGAAAACGATGACCGGGTTCTTGCCACCGAGTTCGAAATGCACCCGCTTGAGAGTCGGTGCCCCCTGGGCTTGGATCGCCGAACCAGTCGACGACTCGCCAACGAAGGCGATCGCTTTGATCGACGGGTGTTCGGTGAGGGCCTTTCCGGCAGTCTCACCGAGGCCGTGCACGACATTGAGCACACCGGGCGGCAGCCCCGCCTCCAGGGCGATCTCGGCGAGGAGGTGGGCGGTGAACGGCGACCATTCGGCCGGTTTGTGGACCACCGTGCAGCCGGCGGCGAGGGCCGGTGCGATCTTCCACGTACTCAACATGAACGGGGTGTTCCACGGTGTGATCACACCGACCGGCCCGATCGGATGCCGCATCGTGTAGTTGACATGATCGGCGCTCGGCAGTGACAGGCCGTCGCTCGCACCGGGTGCTTGATCGGCGAAGAATCGGAAGTTGTCGGCGCCGCGAAGCGCAGCGGCACCCATGAACCGCATGGTCTGGCCGGTGTCGACACACTCGGTTACCGCAATCTCGTGTTGGCGCTCGACGATCAGGTCGGCGATCGCGTGCAGCACCGCTTGGCGGTGCTTGCCCGACGTGGTCGACCAGGTGCGGAACGCCTCCTCGGCAGCCTGCGCCGCAGCATCGATGTCAGCCGCGTCGCCCGCAGCTACCTCTCCCAACCGCGCACCGTCGATCGGGGACGAGTTGACGAAGGTCGAGCCCGACGCGCTCGGCCTCGCCTGCCCACCGATCAGATGATCACGTGGTGTTTCGGCGAAGCGGGCAAGGGAGGTGTGGGCGGCAGCGAGGTTCTCTTGAAAGGTGTGACTGGATCCGGCCATCCAGAATGTTTAACATGTGTAGCATCTCTTGGAAAGGGACGGCCGGATGCGTGGTGAGGACGAACAGGCGATGCGGCCATTCTCCGCCTCGTTGCCGATGGCCCTCCTGCTCGCCCGTGAATCAACGATGCGCCGATTCCGACCACTGCTGGCCGACCACGGTCTGACCGAACAGCAATGGCGAGTCCTGCGCGCTCTTGCCGCAAGCGACCATCCCATCGAGGTCACCGTCCTCGCCGACCGCACCGCCCTCCTCGCCCCATCGATCACCCGAATCGTCGCCCGTCTCGTCGACGACGGACTGATCCACCGCAATGCCGTTCCGAGCGATGCTCGACGGTCTGTCTTGGAGCTCACCGCAAAAGGCCGACGACTCGTCGCCCGCATCGCCCCAAAATCCGAAGCGACCTACGCCGACATCGAAGCCGCCTTCGGCACCGAACGCCTTGCCACCCTGCTCACCGAACTGCACGAACTCGCAGCAATCATTGAACCCGACACCCAGGAGGCATCGTGACGATGGCACTCACCCCCGCTCAGATCTCCGCTGAAGCCGCGCTCCTCGACGAAGCCGAACGGACTGGCATGCAAGCCCGCCAGTCGACCTCGGTGCACCCCGAGATGACAATGGAGGATGCCTACGCCGTCCAGAACGCCTGGCTCAACCTCAAGATCGGCCGCGGTGAAGCGGTCGTCGGCCACAAGATCGGGCTCACCTCGCGAGCGATGCAGGCCGCGATGAAGATCGACACGCCCGACTCCGGCTTTCTCACTGCCGACATGGTGTTCGAGCCGAACAGCACGCTGGACGCAGCCCGGTTCAGTGACCCGAAGTTGGAGATCGAACTGGCCTTCGTCCTAGCAACGGACCTCACCGGCACCGACCTCACCATCGATGACGTGCTCGACGCCACCGAGTACGTCACCCCGTCAGTCGAACTGATCGCCGCCCGCACGTTCCGGGTCGATCCCGAGACCGGCCGGACCCGAACCGTGATCGACACCATCTCCGACAACGCCGCCGATGCCGGCATCGTGTGCGGCGGTCATCACGTGGGCCCTCGCGACGTGGATCTCCGTTGGATTGGGGCACTCGGCGCTCGCAACGGCGTCATCGAGGAGACCGGCCTGGCTGCCGGTGTGCTCGGCCATCCTGCCCGCGGCATCGTCTGGCTGGCGCGTCGCTACGCCGAACAAGGCCTGACCCTTGAGGCCGGCCAAACGATCCTGGCGGGCTCGTTCACTCGTCCGATCGACATCCGGGCCGGGGACGAGTTCCACTTCGACTTCGGGCCGCTGGGGGCGTTCGGCCTTGCCTTCACCTGACGACACTCCAACGCCTTCAGCTGACGCCCTAGCCTGAGCAGCGATGCCCGTTCCCTCCGCTGTCGTCCTTGACGACCTGCGAGCCGCACTCGACGACCGTGCCGTTCTGACCGGTGATGCGGCCGAGGCGTTCCTCCTCGACGAGCGTCAGGGACGAATCGCAGAGCAAGCCGTCGTCGTTCGCCCCGCCGATGTCAAGGGTGTCGCCGCCACCGTTCGTATCTGCGCTGACCACCGGGTGGCGATCGTGCCCCAGGGCGGCAACACGGGGCTGTCGTTGGGCACCCAGGTGCCGACCGACCGACCGGTGGTCGTGCTCTCGCTCTCTCGACTGAACCAGATCGAGTCGGTTGACCCCGAGCGGTGGACGATCACCGCCCAGGCAGGGGTCACCATCGAAACGGTCCAGCAGGCGGCCCGCTCGGTGCATCGAGTGTTCGCTCCCGACTGGGGGGCTCGCGGCACGGCAACAGTCGGCGGTGCAATCTCAACTGATGCCGGTGGCAACAATGTGCTGCGCTACGGCAACACCCGAGCCAACGTGATGGGGATCGAGGCCGTTCTCGCCGACGGCTCGATCTGGGACGGCCGTCGGGCCCTGGTGAAGGACTCCTCGGGCTATGACCTCAAGCACCTCTTCATCGGCGGTGAGGGCACGCTCGGCATCGTCACCTCTGCGGTGCTGAAACTGCAGCCCGCGACCCCGTTCGAAACCTCCTTCATGGCCGCAATCACCGGACTCGATGCCCTTGCACCACTCGTTGAACTGGCCCACATCCACGCCCCTGGAACCATCACTGCGTTCGAGCTCGTACCAAACATCGCCATGGACCGAGTCGTTGAGGTCTTTGGCGTCACCAAGCCGATCGACGCCGGCACCGAGTACGCCATCCTGGTGAAACTCGCAGCGGCTGCGCCCGTCGATGATCAGATCGCGGCCTTTCTCGAAGCGGCCGCCAAACAAACTCTCATCGTCGATGCCATCGCGGCGGGCACACCCGAGCAGGAAGCCAACCTGTGGGCGATGCGGGATCACTGCTCCCCCACCCAGTGCTGGGTCGAGTACCAGAAGCACGGACTCAAACTCGACACCGCCGTACCGGTCGACCAGATCGCAACGTTCATCGAGTCAATGACGACTGCTGCTGCTCGGATTGCGCCGATGGCGATCACCTACGGCTTCGGGCACGTCGGCGACGGCAACATCCACCTGTGGGTCCTGCCGGTTTCCGATGACGCCATCGAGCCATTCCTTGCCGTCCGAGATGAGATGACAGCTGAAGCCGACCGACTCGTTTTCGCCCTGGGCGGCACCCTGTCGGCCGAGCACGGGGTTGGCCGACTGCTGCGCGAACGAGTCGGCCCCCAGAAGCCGGCGATCGAGTGGGCATTGATGCGGTCGATCAAGCAGGCCCTCGACCCCGATGACCTGTTCAACCCCGGCGCACTCCTCCCGCCGGAGTGACACCCGAGTGGGCCGACTCGTGCCCTGAGGTTCTCAGCCCAGCCGTCGGCTGCCGCCGCTAGGCCCCCGGCGTGATGAGGCGCTTCTCCCCCGTCGCCTGAGCCGAATACGACCGAGCGACCTCGGGGTCGAGCACGTCGTCAAGCGAGATCGTGTCGGCGTAGCCGCTGGCAAAGGTCGTGGTGATCTCGGCGGCGACGCGAGCCTGCAACTCACCCATCCGTTCGAATCCGACCCGACCGAGGAACGGCGTGAGCAACCAGCCCCCAACCCCCCACGACATGCCATAGGTCCGCTTCAAGCTGGTGGGCGACCGATCCAAGCCGCCGTAGATGTACACCTGCTTGTGGGTGTCCGAGCCGTACCGGCTGAACGCCTGGCCGGCCGACGACGCCCGTTCCATACCGGCGAGGATCGTGTCGACCTGATCGCCACCACCGATGGCATCGAAGGCGATCGTCGCACCCGTGGCGGTGATCGCCTCCGTGAGGTCATCGGCGAACGTCTCAGCCGATGACACGACGACATGGTCGGCCCCGGCGGCCCGGAGCAGGTCGGCTTGTTCGTCGCGACGCACGACATTGACCAACGCAATGCCATCGGCCTGACACAGCCGGTTCAACATCTGACCAAGGTTCGACGCTGCCGCGGTATGGACAAGCGCTGTGTGCCCTTCGAGTCGCATCGTCTCTGTCATGCCCAACGCAGTCAGCGGGTTCACAAACGACGACGCTGCGTCGGCGGCCGCGACACCATCCGGAACGGGCAAGCACATCGCATGCGAAAGCTTGGTGTGGGTTGCGTACATCGACCCGCTGACTCCCGACACCCGCGCACCGAGCAGCGCCTGAGCCCCATCCGACGAACCAGCAGCGACAACCGTGCCCGCCCCCTCATTCCCGCACGGCATCGGCTGACCGAGCCGGGCCGCATTCGCGGCGACGGAAGCGGGACTCAACTGCCCGACGAGCGCACCGTCGACCGACGCAAACGTTGCCGGGTCGGCCCCTGCGATCAACATGCCGAGATCCGAGGGGTTGATCGGTGTGGCCTCCACCGCAACGATCACCTCGTCAGGCCCCGGCTCTGGCATTGGCGCTTCCTCGATGGTGATCCGCACCTCGCCGTCGGCGGTGACGGTGGATCGCACCATCCGGTAGGTCTCGCTCATCCTGGGCTCCTCAACTCGACGAGTTGCCATCATGCCTGAGACCACCCACAAACCACGACAGCCGCTGCCCTCACGGTCGGCGGCTGTCGTCGGTTCGGTGCACCCGTCAGGTGCCCGATCGAGTGAGGGCTCAGCCCTTGCGGGACTTCACCTCGGCGACGATCGCTGGGACCACTTCGTGGAGGTCACCGATCACGGCCCAGTCGGCCTTGGTCACCATGTTGGCTTCTTTGTCGGTGTTAATCGCCAGGATGTGTTTCGACGCCATCGCCCCGACCCAGTGCTGGATCGCCCCCGAAATTCCCGAAGCGATATAGATCTCCGGAGCGATGCGAGTACCGGTCTGGCCGACCTGATCAGCATGAGGACGCCAACCGAGGTTGGTCACCGCACGGGAACACCCGACCCGACCACCGAGCAAGCCTGCCAACTCTTCGAGTTGAGCGAACCCGTCGGCCGACCCCACCCCGCGTCCGCCGCCACAGACAACTGGAGCGGTCGGGAGAGTGACACCGGCTTCCTGCACGACTCGGTCTTTCACCATCGTGACGGCGATCGACTCGTCGAGCTCAGCTTCGAACGCTTCAGTTGCTGCGTCCTCTTCACCGCCCGCCTCTGCGGCGACCGCATGCAGACCGCAGGTGAGCAACGGGGTGTCAGCAACGAGGGTCGAATCTTCGAGCAGTGAGCCACCCCACTGGACCCGGGTCATCTCCCAGGTGTCACCCGGGGTGACGTCGGTGCAGTTGGCAACGAACGGTGCCTCCATCCGTGCCGCGGCGTTGGCCATGAACTCGTTGCCTCGATCTGAGCCGCAGGCGAGCACCGCTTCGGGTTCGAGTTCTTCGACCATCTGGGCGATGACGGACCCGTACGCGTCGGGTCCATAGTCGGTGAGAAGGTCGTGGGTGACGGTGTGGACGGTCTCGGCGCCGAACTGGCCGGCCAGTTCGATGAGGTCGTCGTCGTCGGACCCGATCAGCGCCGCCTCGAGGTCGTCGTCCATCTTTTCGACGAGCGCGCGCCCGAAGGTCAGCGCCTCCTTGGCCGCTTCGACGAGCTGACCGTTCTCGTGTTCGAGGATGACAAGCAGCATCAGAGCACTCCCAGTTCGTCGAGGACATCGACCACAGCGGCCGCCGCTTCTGGGCCGGTACCGAGGATGACCGTCTCCGAGACGGTTTCTTCGGGCCGATGGAGCTTCACTCGGGCCTGGCCGCCATCGTCACCGCCAGCGGCGATCGTGGCGAGTTCAGCCTTCTTGGAAGCAAGGCGGCCCTTCATGGTCGGGTAACGGGGAAGGTTCAGGCCTTCCTTCACACCGAGCACGGCCGGACGAGGCAGTTCGTAGACCTCGAACCCGCCGTCGATCTCTCGGCGAGCGGTGATCGTGTCGGTCCCGATCTCGATGCCCTTAATGCCCTGCACGATCGGGCGACCAAGTGCCATGGCGGTTCGAATACCGACCTGAAATCCGCCCGAGTCAGCCGACTCGTTGCCGAACAGGATCAGGTCGAACGGCTCGTCGGCCTCGAGCTCACCGATCGCGGCCGTGATTGCCTGCGCCGTGCGCTGAGGGTCCAACTGGTTGGTATCGGCCTCGACCAGCACGCCATGGGTGGCGCCGACCGAGACGGCATACCGAAGCTGTTCCTCGGCCTCCCCGGTGCCGAGGGTCAGAACGGTGACCTCGCCTCCGTGCTCCTCGATCAGCTGCACGGCGCCTTCGACGGCGCACTCCTCGTGCGGGCTCGTGGTGAACCCGAGGTGCGCAGCATCGACGTCCATGCCGTCGTCGGTGACATTGATCTTGGCGCCCGGGGCGGGCACCCGCTTCACACAGCAGAGGATGCGCATCAGGGCTTCATCCGGGTGTCGTCGGGATCGAACGCCGAACCGCTGCCCACGACCGTGCAGGTGTAGAGCTCGTTCATGTACATCGACTGGAGCTTGGTCCCCGGCTCCGCCAACTCGTTGGGCAGGTAGCCCATGAGCAGGTTCTTGCCGAGCGACGGGCTGTACCCGGCGGTGGTCACGCGGGAGACCCGACCGTGAGAGTCGACGATGCGCTCGCCGTCCATAGTGAGGATCGGCTCGTTGCCGCCCTGCATGAACCGCTCGTTGCCGTTGCTGTCGACATTGTCGTCAACGATGAGGGTGACGCACTGCACCTCAGCGCCGGCTTCCCGGGCGGCCAGGTAGGCCTCCTTGCCGATGAAGTCGGCTGCCTTGACCTTCGGTCGTGCGAGGCCGGCCTCGACCGGGTTGTACTCGGACTCGAGCTCGGCGCCCATCAGGCGGTAGCCCTTCTCGATGCGACCCGACAGTGAGTAGACGCCGCCGCCGGTGATCCGCAGGCCATGCGGCTCGCCTGCTTCCATGACCGCATCGAAGACGGTCGGGGCTTCGTCCCACGGCATGTAGATCTCCCAGCCGGTGTCGCCGACGTAGGAAATACGGAAGAGGTGGCACTCGACACCTGCGATGGTGACCGGCAGGTAGGAGCCGTACGGCGAACCCTCATGGGACAGATCGTGGTCGGTGAGTTGACCGAGCACGGCCGGGGCGTTCGGCCCCCACAGACCGAGCGTGCTGATCTGCTTGGTGAGGTTGGTAAAGGTGACCGAACCGTCGTTGGGCATGTGCTTGCGAACCCAGAACTCGTCTCGGCCGCCGTCGAACACGCCGGTCACGATCCGGACCCGGTCCTCGGCCATGCGCATCATGGTGAGGTCGGAGTGGAAGCCGCCGTCCTGGTTGAGCCAGGGCGTGTAGACCGAGCGCCCGACGGGCACGTCAATCTTGTTGACCGCGAGGTAGTCGGCGAACGCAACTGCGCCGGGACCTTCGAGTTCGTAGATCTGGAAGGCGCTGAGATCGATCAGGCCACAGTTCTCGCGAAGGTTCAGGTGCTCGGCGACGGTGATCGGGCTCCACCAGCGGTTGTCCCACTCGACCGGGCGCTCGGTGAGGCCGTACCGCTCGACGAGGTCGGCGTTGGAGGTGTACCACTGCGGGCGTTCCCACACCCGGGCCTGGAAGAACTCGGCGCCGAGCGCCTCCTGACGGCTCTTGAACGGCGCCTCCACGAGGTGGCGACGCGACTCCCACTGCTCGGCGGGGTGCACGATGCCGTACGTCTTGTTGAAGTGCTCAGAGGCACGCGCCCAGATGTGCTCGTCGCTCTTTTCTTCGTCGTAGAAGCGGGCGACATCGGCACCGTGCGAATCGATGACACGGGGGTAGCCGTGGGTCATCCACTCGGCGACGACCTGAGCCATACCGGGGCCCTCCTTGACCCAGACGGCGGAGGCGGCCCAGAAGTTCTCGACGTCGGGGAGCTCGCCGAGACAGGGCATGGCGTCCGGGGTGAGCGACAGCAGACCGTTGATGGCGTACTTGATCTCGGCATCGCCGAGCATGTCCATCAATTCGATCGCTTCTTCCATCTGCTGATCGAAATCGTCAGCGGTGAAGGGCATCTCGGTCGGGCTGAGTGCGGCTTCCTCGTTCGACGGGATCTCGTCGGGGTGATGAAGGATCGGGCGGTGCGCATACGAGCCGACCTCCATGGAGCCCGCCGACTGGCGCTCGTAGCAGAAGGTGTCCATGTCGCGAACGATCGGGTAGCCGATCTCGTTGTTGGTTTCGGCGAGCACGTCGATCGGGCCCACGTCAGCCATCTGGTGAACGGCCGGAACCAGCGGGATGTAGGTGTCGGCCATGTAGGCGATCTGGTTCGACCACACACCGCAGGCGACGACCACGTACTCGGCTTCGATGGTGCCCTTGTCGGTCACGACACCGGTGACCTTGCGGCGGCCATTGGGGCGAGGGGTGTCGTCGGTGAGGATGTCGAGGACCTCGGTGTTGGCGAAGACCTGGAGACCGGCGGTCTCGATCGCTTCCTTCCGCATGACGGTGCCGGTCTCGAGGGAGTCCACCACGGAGACGGTCGGGCAGTAGAAGCCGCCGAGGATGACCTCGTCGTTGATGAAGGGCACAAGTTCCTTGACCTGGGCCGGGTCAAGCAGGTGGGCCTCAATGCCCCATGCCTTCGCGGAGGTCATGCGGCGCTGAAGTTCATCCATGCGCTCCTGGGTGCGGGCGACCTCGATACCGCCGGAGTCGACCGACATGTTCATGTCGCGGTACTGGTTGGCGGACTGCTCGCCGAGCAGCGCCATTTCCTTGTTGTGATCGACCGGGAAGATGAAGTTCGAGGCGTGGCCGGTGGAACCGCCGGGGTTGGGCAGGGGGCCCTTGTCGAGCAGCACCAGGTCGGTCCAGCCGAGTCGGGCCAGGTGGCCGACGAGGCAGTTGCCGACAATGCCGGCACCGATGACGACGCATTTGGCTGAGGTTGGGAAGTCGCTCACGGGTGTCCCCTCTTGTTGTGCGAACGGGTAATGCGGATGTGCTTGACGGGTTGATATATCACCCGTGTATCATCTGAATGCTACGTCACGACTCCGTGTCGGGCAACCCCTCATTTCATGACGGATCTCTCACTCTCCGAACAGGCCTACGGGCAGCTGCGCCGCATGATCGTGCGGCTCGACTTCGCACCCGGCGACGTCCTGCGCGAGGACGCCCTTCAGGACACGCTCGGCATGAGCCGTACCCCGATCCGCGAAGCCCTCCAGCGACTCGCCCGCGAACACTTCGTCACCGTCATCCCTCGCCGAGGCATGTTCGTCAGCGGCATCGATGTGTCGGAGTTGGGACTGCTGTTCGAAACCCGCAGTGTGCTTGAGCCCTACGCCGCACGGCTTGCTGCCGCTCGCGGCACCAGCGAACACTGGGATGCCATGGAAGCTGCGCTCGACGGAGTCGGTGCCGCCTCAGGCAATCAGGATCTGATGGAGATCGATCGCCAGGGACACGAGATCATGTGGGAAGCCGCCGGCAACCGGTTTCTCGTCGACACCCTCGACATGCTCTACGCCCAATCCGATCGACTCTGGCATCTGTATCTCGCGGAAGTGGCCGACATGACCCATGCCGTTGACGAACACGGCGAGATCATGGAGGCCCTGCGCTCCGCTGACGGCGACCGGGCTGGCGAGTTGATGGAAGAACACATCCGGTCCTTCGACGCGCAGATTCGCCACGCCGTCACGGACCGGCTCAACTCCCCGCTCGCCGGCTGAACCCGGGACCCGGTTAGCCCTCGGCTGATTCCGTATTGCGGAACCCTTCCACAATGCGGAACAGCCTGTTACCCTGCGGTCGACGGGCCCAGCGGTGGGCCCACGAGCATGTTCTAGGGGATCAACATGTCCTTCCCGTCCGACCTTGAGATCGCCAGCCAGGCGACACTCCAGCCGCTGAGCGACATTGCGGCCGACGCCGGCATTCCCGCCGAGTGCCTCGAGCCCTACGGTTCGGGCGCCGCCAAGATCACGCTCGACGCCATCGACAAGATGGCCGATCGGCCCCGAGCGAAGTACGTCGTCGTTTCTGCCATCACCCCGACCCCCCTCGGCGAGGGCAAGACCACGACCACCGTCGGGCTCGGCCAGGCCTTCCAGCACATCGGGAGCTCCGCCACCATCGCCATCCGGCAGCCGTCGATGGGTCCGACCTTCGGCATCAAGGGAGGCGCAGCGGGCGGCGGCTACAGCCAGGTCGTGCCGATGGAGTTGTTCAACCTCCATCTCACCGGCGACATGCACGCCGTCACCGCAGCCCACAACCTCTGCTCAGCCATGGTCGACGCGCACATCTATCACGGCAACGAGGCCGGCTTCGACATCCACAACATCACCTGGCGGCGGGTCGTCGACATCAACGACCGGGCCCTCCGCAACGTGACGATCGGCCTCGGCGGCAAGATGGACGGCATCCCCCGCGAGACCGGCTTCGACATCACGGCCGCCTCCGAGGTCATGGCTGCACTCGCGCTCTCGACCGACCTGTTCGATCTCCGGGCCCGCATGGGACGCATCGTCCTCGGCTACACCAAGAGCGGAGAACCGATCACCGCCGAGCAGATCGGTGCCGCCGGGTCGATGACGGTCATCTTGCGCGAGGCGATCAAGCCCAACCTGATGCAGACCCTCGAAAACACCCCGGCGCTCGTGCACACCGGGCCGTTCGGCAACATCGCCACCGGCAACAGCTCGATCGTTGCCGACCGCATCGGCATCCACACCAGCGACTTCCTGCTCACCGAGGCTGGCTTCGGCGCCGACATGGGCGCCGAACGCTTCTTCAACATCAAGTGCCGCTACTCAGGCCTCGCCCCTGATGCCGCAGTCCTCGTGGCGACGGTGCGCGGGCTCAAGGCCCACTCGGGTAACCACAAAATCGTCCCCGGAAAGCCACTCCCCGAAGACCTGCTGAAGGCCAACCCCGACGAGGTCCACCAGGGCGGCGACAACCTCCGCAAGCAGCTCGAGAACATGCAGGTTCACGGTTGCACCCCGGTCGTCGCGATCAATGTGTTCCCCGGCGACCACGACGAGGACATCGCGGCGATCCACGAGATCGCCTCGGAGTACGGGGCCCGCGCCGCCGTCTCGACCCACTTCTCCGATGGCGGGAAGGGGGCCGCCGAGCTCGCCACCGCCGTGAAGGAGGCCGCCGAGGAGCCGTCGAACTTCGCCGTGCTCTACCCCGATGAGTGCTCCCTCAAGGAGAAGATCGAGACGGTCGCCACAAAGGTGTACGGGGCCGATGGCGTGGAGTACTCCGCCACCGCTGAGAAGCAGCTTGCGACCTACACCGACGCCGGGTTCGGCAACCTTCCGGTCTGCATCGCCAAGCAGCACCTCTCCCTCAGCCACGACGCGAAGCTCAAAGGCGCGCCCACCGGTTGGACACTCCCGGTGCGTGAAGTCCGTGCCTCGGTCGGCGCAGGGTTCGTGTATCCGATCTGCGGCGACATGCGCACCATGCCCGGCCTCGGCACCGCCCCGGCCGCCATGGCGATCGACATCGACGAAAACGGCGACATCATCAACCTGTCCTGACCGGGCAGCCCCTACGAAGCGAAGGACCCCCCATGGCTCTGTTCAAGAAGAACGAGGTTCCCGAGATCGTCGAAAGCGACGAAGCCCGGGCGCACCGCGAGCACCTGACTCGCACCTACACCATCGAAGTCATCCCGATGAAGAACTTGGAGACGGCCCGTCCTCACCTTCCCGCGGGCTCGACCCTGTCGGTCACCTGCTCCCCCGCCAAGGGCATTGAGGAGACCCAGCGGCTCACCGAGGAGTTCCAGTCCGAGGGATTCGATCCGGTTCCGCACATCTCGGCCCGTATGGTGCGCGACCGCGCGCACACCGCCGAACTCGCGGCGTGGCTGAAGCGCAATGACCTGAAGCGCATGTTCCTCGTCGGCGGCGACCAGGACCCGCCTGGCGGCTACTTCGATGCGGTTGCCTTCCTGCGGGACTTCCTCGAAGAGGATCACGGCCTCGACGCCCTCGGCGTGACGTCCTACCCGGACCATCACGCCTTCATTAGCGACGAGCAGTTGCACGACGCGCTGCACACCAAGCAGGCGTTGCTGGCGGAGGCGGGACTCGCTGGCTGGTGCTCGACCCAGATGTGTTTCGACGCGACCGACATTGAGGCGTGGCTGCGCCGCGAGCGGGCTGCGGGCCTCACCCTTCCCGTGCACCTCGGTGTCTCCGGCGTGGTCGACAAGACCAAGCTCATGACCATGGGCGTGCGGATCGGCCTCGGCACCTCGCTCGGCTACTTGAAGAAGAACCGGGCAGCCATCACCAAGATGATGACGTCGAGTTCCTATGACCCCAACGACCTCCTGATGCCGCTGTCGAACGCAGCGGTGGAGCTCGGGATTGAGGGTGTGCACATGTACACCTTCAATCAGGTTGAGGCCACCGAAGCATGGCGAGCCGAGTCGCTGGCCGAGCTTGCTGGCACCAGCAACTGATTCAGCGCAGTGGCATCGGGCCGGGCCCGAGGAGCGCTGAACGAAGCGCCCCCAGGTGAAGGAACGAGCCGGTCACGACGACGGTTGGGTGACGCCGCCGGTCGACCGCCTCGATCGCACCAGCAGGATCAGCGGCGACGACGACATCGGTGACCCCGGCTCGCTGGAGCGCTTCGGCAACCTCGTCGGCTCGGTGGCTCCGTGGACCGATGGCGGGGTCGTCGAATCCGAACTCGAGTACCACGGCGCTGTCGAGCACTCGGGCGAGCACCGACGCACTGTGTGACAGGTCTTTCCCCGCACCGATCGCCACCACACCGATGATCGGGGGCGTTTCACCGTCCAATGTGCTGACGAGTGCCTCCAGCTTCATTGGATTGTGGGCACCGTCGAAAATCCATCGCCGATCGCCGACATCATGGGCCTCGCCTCGCCCGGGCAGGGCTGGAAGCGCGAGGTCGGGAACATCGTCGAGAAACTGTGTCAGGACAGCCTGCGCAGTAGCGGCAGCATCGCCCTGCCAGTCGCCGGCCGGCGGAATCTCGACCAACTGGGTCCCATGGTTTCGGGCCGATGCCTGCAAGACCTGCCGGGCGTCCGGGTCGGGCTGGGGGCCGAGCACCGCCCAGGCGCGACCGGCCAGCACGGCCGACTTCTCCGCCGCGATCGATGCCACATCGGAGCCCAGGACATCCTGATGATCAAGACCGATCGCCGTAACGACTGTGAGCACATCGGCACGCTGAAAGGTGTTGGTTGCGTCATGGCGGCCGCCGATCCCCGCCTCCACGACCAGCACGTCGGTCCCTGCTCGCCGGGCCAGCACGTACGCCATCGCCGCAGTGACGGCAAAGAAGGTTGGTTCACGCCCTAGCGCGATCGCGCCCCGAACCTCCTCGGCAGCAGCCGCAACCTCGGCCCACGGAGGGAGGCCGTCAGCGACCGTGAACCGTTCACGAACGTCATAGACGTGGGGGGAGACATGAAGTCCAACCGTCACCCCGGCACGCCGAAGCTCGTGGGCCACCAGATGGGCGACGGAGCCCTTCCCGGCCGTGCCGACGACGTGGACGGCCCGGACTCGGTCCTGCGGGTCACCGAGCGCGGCGAACAGCTCGCTCGCCGAGTGGCGGGCTGCCTCCCCCCGCGGGCCGTCAGCTCGAACGAATCCGAAGAGCCAGTCTTCGATCGCCGTTGGATCGGTCGACCTCACGCTCGATCGGCCTCCCTACCCCGGATCACTGGCACTGTTTTTCCAACGCTCGGCGCGCTAACCTGCGGTTCCGGTATGCGGAACCGTTCCACCATACAGAACGTCCCGCCCGCCCTGGAACGAACCAGGGGAACGAAGAGTTCAGGAGAACCACAATGAAGGTGCTGCTCGCCGATGGCCTCCCCGACGCTGCGGTCCAGCTGCTCGAAGCGGCGGGCGACGAGGTCACCCGGATGCCCGATCTCGACGCCGACACCCTGCCGGAACACATCGCTGGCTTCGAGGTGTTGATCGTCCGCTCGACCAAGGTCACCGCAGCAGCGCTCGACGCCGCCGATTCGCTTGGCCTGATCGTTCGGGCCGGCGCTGGCACCAACACGATCGACTGTGACCGGGCGGCCGAACTCGGCATCTTCGTCTGCAACGTCCCGGGCAAGAACGCGCTCGCTGTCGCCGAACTCACCATCGGTCTGCTCATCGCAATCGATCGACACATCGCAGCCGGTACTGCCGATCTCCGCGCCGGCTCATGGAACAAGAAGGCGTACTCCAAGGCCGCCGGCTTGTTCGGGTGCCGGATGGGCATCATCGGCGTCGGCGACATCGGTATCGCGACGGCAGCTCGCGCCAGCGCCTTCGGCATCGACGTGGTGGCGGTGGCCAAGCCTGGGCGCAGCGACGCCTCGCTGGCGCGAGCCGAGGCTGCAGGCATCACCTTTGTCGACTCCCTCGACGAACTCCTCCAGACGAGCGATGTCGTGTCCCTCCATGTGCCCGGTTCGCCCGACACGAAGGGCATGGTCGATGCGGCCTTCCTTGCACAGATGAAAGACGGCGCAATCCTGCTCAACACGAGCCGCGGTGATGTTGTGGACGAAAGCGCCCTCATCGACGCCATGGAAAGCCGGGGACTCCGCGCCGGTCTCGACGTCTTTGCGGGCGAACCCGGTTCTGGCCGCGCCGACTTTGACAGCGACCTCGCCAAGCACCCCAACGTGGTTGGCACCCACCATGTCGGCGCCTCCACCGGCCAGGCCCAGGCCGCCGTCACCGATGGCACGATCGACACGGTCCAGGCGTACCGCGCCGGCGCCCCGATCAATTGTGTGAACCTCAACCCGGTGCCCCAGCGAGCGGCAACGATCACCGTGCGCCATCACGATCGGGTCGGTGTTCTCGCCAGCGTGCTGCAGGTCCTTCGCAAGGAAGAACTCAACGTCTCCAACATGCAGAACCGTGTGTTTGCCGGCTCGAAGGCGGCGGTTGCCTCTATCGACGTTGGCCATCTCCCCAGCGACGACATCGTCGCCGAGGTCCAAGGCCTTGCCGACGTCATCTACATCTCGGTGACGCCCGCATGAGCACCGAGCGACTCTTCGAACCCTTCGCGGGCTGGCTGATCCGGCCTGAGTGGGCGGCTCGCGTGATCGCCGGCGCCTACGACGCGAAGAGCCCCGAGGAGCGTCGGGCAATCGTGGAGACCAATCCCTACTCCTATCTCGGGGTAACTCGATCAGACGAGGACCTCGCTCCTGGCGACGATGCCGACCAGGCAGAACTCCTGCGGCGCGGAGCTCACACCCTCACGACCATCCTTGAGGCTGGCGCATTCGAGGCCACCGGTCACCCGGCGCTCTACGCCTACCGGCTCACCTTTGCCGGCCACTCCCAGCTCGGTGTGGTGGGGGCACTTGCCGTCTCAGGGTTCAACGACGGCCGCGTCCTCACCCACGAGAACGTTCGCCCCAACCGAGCCCGGCTTCTGAGTGGCCACCTCCAAACGGTCGGGGCAACCTCATCGCCAATCGCGTTGACCCACCATCCCGACGCCGGTATCGCCGCCATCCTCGCCGCCGTCAGCGAACGAGAGCCGGCGGTCCACCACAATGTCGAGGAGGTCCTCCACGAGGTGTGGGTGCTCGACGAGCACGAGTCGGTGGCTGTTGCCGAACTCCTCGCTGACAACCCCGTCTATGTCACCGACGGCCACCACCGATCCGCAGCCGCGATCGCCGGCGCTCAAGATCGTGACGAGCCCGCATTTCGGCGAACGCTCGCCGTGCTGTTCCCCTCAGATGCCCTGCGGGTCGAGGCGTTCCACCGCCGCATCCCCGACCAGGCCGCCCCCGATACCGAGACACTCGAGGCCCTGCTCGCCGAGGCAGGCGACCTCACCGAAGTGGGCACCCTCGAGGAAGCTCGACCGCAGGAGCCGCGCGAGGTCGGTGTCTACCATCGAGGGAGTTGGTGGAAACTCGTCCTGCCCGAACCGACGACCACCAGCCCGGTCGGGCTCCTCGATGTCGAACGGCTTCGCGCCGATGTGATTCGCGACCTTCTCGGCATCGACGAACTCCAACCCGATTCCGGAGCCGACTATGTGCCTGCGCCGAGCGGTATCGATGAGGTGGTGCGCCGCTGCGACGAGGACGGCCGTATCGGCTTTCTGGTGTACCCCACATCGATCGAGGGCCTCATGGCCGTCGCCGAAGCCGGCGAACTGATGCCGCCCAAGTCGAGCTATGTCGCGCCGAAGCCCCGCTCGGGAATCTTCCTGCGCGTGCTCGGCACCGGTGCCACCAGCCACCTCGAGCCCAGCTGACCGGCGACGCCCGTTGGGCGTCGATCAGGCGAATGCGCCCTGCATGCGGGCGGCGTTGAACGTGTTCTCCATCAGGCACGCAATCGTCATGGGCCCCGTCCCGCGCGGCATGGGCGTGATCGCCCCCGCAATTTCCTGCACCGCATCAAAATCGACATCGCCCTGGATGCCGTCGGCGGTTCGGGAGATTCCAACGTCGAGCACGGCCGCCCCCGGCTTGACGAAATCCGCAGTGACGAGCCCGGCAACACCCACCGCAGCAACGATGATGTCGGCGTCGCGACAGATCGCGGCAAGATCACCCGAGCGACTATGAGCAAGGGTCGGCGTCGCGTCACAGCCCTTGCGGCCAAGAAGCAGCACCTGCGGAAGGCCGACCAGGGTCGAGCGGCCGATCACGGCGGCCTTTTTTCCTGCCGTCTCTACGCCGTAGCGCTCCATGAGCCGCATCACGCCGAGCGGGGTGCATCCAACGTGACCGTCGAGGCCACGAACAAGGCGGCCCATCGAACGTTCGGTCAGGCCATCAACGTCCTTCTCCGGCGGGATCAGGTTGAGCACCGCTTCGGCGTCAAGCCCGTCCGGGAGTGGAAGCTGAACGAGGATCCCGTGGACGGTCGGGTCGTCAACGAGGTCCTGTACGGCTGTCTCGAGATCACGCTGGCTGATGTCGCCGGGCAGCTCGACATGACGCGACACCATGCCTGCCTCACCGGCCTTCTTCTGCTTGCTGGCGACATACAGGCGACTCGGTTTGTCGTCGCCGACGAGCACCGTGGCGAGGCACACATGGGGATTGCCGAGGCCGTCGATCCGGGACTTGAGTCCGGCGATCAGCTCATCTCGAAGTCGGATGCCGTCCATGAGGATCGCACCGCCCGGAGTGCGTTCCCAGTTCTCGCTCAGCCCAGACACCTGTTCAGCCATAGGCCAAATCTACTCCCACCCGTGGTTCGATAAACGCGTCGTCAGACCGGAACGAACGGGCGCCACCCTCGGCATTCACGTAGCGTGCGGGGCATGGGGGGACCACTCGAAGGAATCTCGGTGCTCGACCTCAGCCAGGTCGTTGCCGGTCCATTGGCGGCGCAAATCCTGGCTGAGCAGGGGGCCGACGTCATCAAGGTCGAGCCGATCGGAGGTGAACTGACCCGGGTGTACGGAGTCGAGCACATCCGTGGGCTCTACGCGAACTGCAATCGAGGCAAACGCTGCCTTGCCGTGGACACGGGCACCGACGACGGTCTGGCCGTCGTACTCGATCTGATGGCGCGCAGCGACATCGTGATCCAAAACTTCCGACCCGGGGTCGTGGAGCGACTCGGCATCGACTACGAGGCGGCACGGGCCCGGAACCCCGATGTCATCTATGCGTCGGTCTCGGGCTTCGGCCCAACCGGCCCCTACAGCCAACGACCCGTGCTTGATCCGGTAATCCAAGGCCTCGTCGGCATGGTCCATGGCCAGATCAGCAACGACCTCCCCTTCCCCGACCTCGTCCGCACCCTCGTCGCGGACAAAGCAACCGCTCACACCGTCGCCCAATCGGTCACTGCGGCGCTGTTCGCCCGAGAGCGAGGCGCCGGCGGGCAGCACATCGAACTGGCGATGCTCGACGCAACGCTCGCCTGGTTCTGGCCCGATGGCATGGCCGACCTCACCCACAAACTGGGCGACATCGTGACCAACCGGCCCGGCGACCTCTACCGCCTGATCGACACGCTCGACGGGCAGGTCGTGTACTTCATCGCAACCCGCGCCCAATTCGAGGGAATGTGGAAGGCGATCGGCCGTGACGATCTGCTTGCCGATGAGGACTTCTGTATTCCCGGCCGCTGGGTTCAGCACCCCGAGAAAGCCATGGTGGGCGCCGAAGCGATCCAGGTCGGTCTCGGCGCAATGACCACTCAGCAGGCCGTCGAGGCGATGGCCGAGCACCATGTCCCCGGGGGGCCGGTCCTCACACGCGATGAGGTCTTCGACGACCCACAAGTCCGGCACCTCGACAACATCGTGCAATGGGAGCACCCGAGCGCAGGCACCCTGCTCCAGGCGGGCCCACCCGGCACCTTCTCCGCGACCCCACCCGAATTCCGGGCCCAGATCGGGATTGTCGGTGAACACACCGACGAGATCCTGCGTGAACTCGGCCGGGACGACACGACGATTGCGACGCTCCGGGAGGGCGGAGTCGTAGCCTGATCCTCTTGTCTCACGATCTCTATCGCTGGCAACACGATGCGTTGATGGCCTGGCACCGCTGCGGACGGCGCGGGGTCATTGAGGCTGTGACCGGTTCAGGGAAGACCGATGTAGCCCTGACGGCGATCGAGGACGCAGTCGAGCGAGGCCTCTTCGCGCTCGTGATCGTCCCGTCTCGCGTCCTGATGGAGCAGTGGTACGAGCGGCTGGGGCGGTGGATGCCCGACGCTGACATCGGACGACTCGGAGACGGCTATCGGGACCGCCCCATCGACTGTGATGTCCTGATCACCACCCGTCACTCCGCCGCCAGCCGGGTGCCCCTTCCGACGTCGGATCGTGGGGGCATTCTTGTTGCTGACGAGTGTCACGGGTTCGGCGGCGCCGTCCTGCGCAAGAGCCTGCTGCCGGAGTACCAGGAGCGACTCGGCCTCACTGCCACGCTCGAACGCTCCGACGATGCGGTCGAGAGCATCCTGCTGCCCTACTTCGGCGGCATCTGTTACCGCTACGACTTTCTCTCGGCGATCAATGACGGTGTGTGTGCCCAGCCGCGTGTCGGGTTCATGGCCGTGCCGCTCACCCACGAGGAGCGAACCGAGTACGACGCCACCGAAGGCCGCATCGTCGCCGCTCGACGCCTGCTGAAACAGATCAAGGGGATTCCTCACGAACCCTTTGGCGATTTTCTCGCCGCCGTTCATCACCTCGCCGCCAACGACGCTGGCCCCGACGGTCGGGCCGCCAACGACTACCTCAACGCCTTTTCGACCCGGCGGGAAATCGTGGCAACCAGTTCCGCCAAGTACGAGGCGCTAGGCAAATTCGCCGACGCGATCAGGTCCGCGGACGGGGCCCTGCTGTTCACCGAGACGGTGCGTGCTGCGAACCACGCCATCGTTCGCCTCGACCCGGTCGTGAACATCGAAATCATCACCGGCGACACCGGGCGACGAGAACGAGGGGAGATCCTCGACGACCTCCGGACCGGCAAGCTCGACGCCGTCGCCGCCCCCCGGGTGCTCGATGAGGGGGTTGACGTCCCCAACGCAAACCTGGGTCTGGTCGTCTCGGCCAGCCGAACCCGCCGCCAAATGATCCAGCGCATGGGCCGAATCCTGCGGCGCAAGCCACTCGGCAGCGGTGCTCGCTTCGTCATCATCTTCGCCGCCGACACGCTTGAAGACCCACGGTTCTCCGAAGATCGCGACGGCTTTCTCGAGGAGATCGAACTGATCGCCGAAGCATCCCGCATCTTCAAACCCAACGAGTTCGATCAGCTGGCGAGCTTCCTCGACTACGCCGGCCCTGCGGAGCTGACCGTCCCCGAGACCGCTGGCGGCTTCGTTCCACCCCAGCTCTCCGCGGACGACATCACCGAGTGGACGGCGGAGGCCCAGCCTTACCTGGAGATGGTCAGTCCAGAGCTACCCGAGATCACCAAACCGAAGCAGGTCCGGGAAAAGCCTCGCTTGTCGACCGGTGAGCATCCCGTTGCGCTGATGGCCGTTGGCAAGCAGTGGGCGCTTCGATGCACCGGGTGCGGCGTGAACTCGGAGCCCCGCGACTACAAGTGGCAGGCGATGGACGACAAGGTCGAGTGCACATGCGTCCGTTGATGATGCTCTCCTAAGGTGGCGGTCGTGGGGGGCTCACAGGAGATCGCTGATGCCGCAGCTGCGGCGATGTTCGCCGAGGATCGCAACGCGCACGCGATGGGGATGATCGTGACGACGGTGGCGCCGGGAGCGGCGACCGTCGAGATGACCGTCGCTCCCTCCATGGCCAACGGTCTCGACGTCTGCCACGGTGGCGTGATCTTCGCGCTCGCCGATACCGCCATGGCGTTCGCCTCCAATGCGAGAGGTGGCACCCACCTCGCCGCACACGCAGCGATCGACTGGATCGCTCCCGCCAAGGTCGGCGAAGAACTCACGGCGGTAGCCGAGGAGACCCACCAGAACGGACGTACCGGCTTCTACGCCGTGACCGTTTCAGGGCCGGACGGGGTCGTTGCCGTCTTCCACGGCCGAACCAAGAAGGTCGCTGACTCGGGCCCGGTTTCGACATGACCGATCGCCGCATCCGCTCCGATGACCTCGAGGATGTCGCGGCGGCGCGGATCGTCGAGGAGGGGCTTGATCCGATCACCTTTCGGGCGATGTTCGGGATCTTCCGCTTAGGGGGCCGGATGTTCAACGACCTGGAGACGCAGGTCCACCGGCCTGCGGGGTGGTCGCTTGCCGGTTTCCGGGTGATGTTTCTGGTGTGGATCGGCGGACCAATGGAGTCGTACGAGATCGCCCGGCTGGCAGGCCTGAGCCGCGCTGCGATCTCGAGCGCCGTCAACACCCTCGAGCGCGACGGACTCGTCGAGCGGCGTCGAGAGTCCGACGATCGGCGCGTCGTCACCGTCTATCTCACCGACGATGGTGCGACCCGACTCGAGCAGGCCTACCGAATCCAGAACCAGCGAGAACGGCAACTGTTCAGCGGTCTCAGCGACGAGGAACTGACAACCCTCACCGAGTTGATGCGGCGGGTGTCAGCAACCCGACTCCACGACTGATCGGGGCGGCTCTCGGCCCACCGAGTCACACGACCCGTTGGGCTTTGCCTTGGCTCCGGGGAACGGTGAAGGGATCGACGACCTCGACGACGGCGGTCACGCCCACCATGGTCTTGATGCGGTGCCGGGCTTGCTCCGCCAACGCGGAACGATCCGCTTGGGTGTCGAGCGCCTCAACCCGGACCGTCAGGGTCGCCATATTGCCGTCCTCGCCCCGGTGCAACTGGTAATGCGGCGTCAAGCCCTCCACCTGCATCAGCTCGGCTTCGATCTGGCTCGGGTACACGTTGACCCCGCGGATGATGAGCATGTCGTCGCTCCGGCCGGTGATCCGGGCGAGGCGTCGCATGGTACGAGCCGTCCCCGGCAGCAGGGTCGTGATATCTCTCGTGCGGTAGCGGATGACGGGCAGAGCCTCTTTGGTCAGGGACGTGATGACGAGCTCACCCTCCGCCCCATCGGGAAGAACCTCTCCCGTGTCCGGGTCGATGATCTCGGGGTAGAAGTGGTCTTCCCAGATCGTGAGACCGTCCTTGGTCTCGACACATTCCTGGGCGACACCGGGGCCGATCACTTCGGAGAGTCCATAGATGTCGACGGCGTCGATCCCGAGACGCTCCTCGATCTCTGCCCGCATCCCCTCGCTCCAGGGTTCGGCCCCGAAGATGCCAACCTCAAGCGATGAGCCCGCCGGATCGAGACCGAGGCGCTCCATCTCATCGATCAGGTTGAGACAGTACGACGGAGTGACGGTGATGAGGCGGGGCATGAAATCGGTGATGAGCTGGATCTGCCGCTCGGTCTGGCCACCACCGAACGGCACGACCGTGCAGCCCAGCTTTTCGCCGCCATAGTGCGCGCCGAGCCCGCCAGTGAAGAGCCCGTAGCCGTACGCGTTGTGGAGGAGATCACCGGGCCGCCCTCCGGCGGCATAGAGCGAGCGGGCCACGACCGTCGACCACGTGTCAATATCGGCCGCGGTGTACCCGACGACCGTCGGCTTGCCGGTCGTGCCCGACGAGGCGTGGACCCGCAGGAGATCCTCCCGAGGCACGGCGAACATGCGGAACGGGTAGGCCGCTCGGAGATCGTCCTTGACGAGGAAGGGAAGACGAGCGAGGTCGTCGAGCGACGTGATGTCGTCGGGGTGCACGCCAGCCCCATCGAACGCCTGCCGGTAGTGACCGATGTTGTCGTAGGCCCGGCGGACCGTCGCCACGAGCCGATCAGTCTGAAGCGAGCGGAGTTCGTCGACCGATGCGGTCTCGATGGGTTCGTACCCGGTCATGTCAGCCCCCCGCCCTCAGACGTCGAAGTCAAGGGCGACAGTAGTGGTCGATGGCGTCGACTGGCACGTGAGCGCGTAGCCGGCGTCGGCTTCGCCGGGAACGAGCCCGTAGGTGGCGGCCATCTCGACCGACCCGCTCGTGACCCGGGCCCGACACGTCGAACACACGCCGGCCTCACAGGCGAATGGCACGTCGGGACGGACCCGCTGGATAGCGCTCAACACGGTGTCACCGGGCAGCACGGCAAACGTGCTCGTGCGGCCTTCGAGCGTGACCTCGCCGGTCGCGACTGGTTCGACCGAGTCGTCGACCGGCCCGCGGGGTCGAGCTGGGGCTCGTCCGGTCTGGGCGGAGGTGAACCGCTCGGTATGGATCTGCTCGGGTTGCAACCCGAGCCGCTCGTGCACCGTGGTCGCCAGTTCGACGATCGGTTCGGGCCCACAGATGAACACGTGGTCTGGAGTTCCGGGGAAGAGGCCGCGCTCGACTCCTTCCAAATACGACTCGATGGTCGGACGGCCGTCCAGCATGCTGAGCGCTTGCGGCTCACGGGTGAGCTGACGCCACACCCGGAACCGGTCGAGGTACTGGTTTCGCAGTGCCTCGACATCGTCGAGCAGCATGATGGTCGAGGTTGTCTGGTCCACCTGCAGAAGCGTGACCGTTGACTTGGGTTCGGCCTCCAGGATTGTTGCTGCGATGGAGTAGATCGGGGTAATACCGCTGCCAGCGGCGATCAGCGCGTAGCAACGGGCCTGCGTCGGATTGAGTTGGTGGGTGAAGCCTCCCGCAGGCGCCATGGTGTCGAGGGTGTCGCCGACGCGCAGGGCGCTGGTCGCCCAGGTCGAAAAGGCGCCACCGTCGACCCGTTTGATCCCCACCCGAAGATCCCCGGAAGCAGGGCTGCAGATCGAGTAACTGCGTCGAATCTCCACACCATCGATCTCCCGGCGGAAGGTGAGGTACTGACCGTGAGCGAACGGGAGGCCACCATCGTTGGCGTCGAGGGTGACGAGGACCGACGAGGGCGTGTCTCGCTCAATGTGGGTGACGGTCAGTGGGCGAAATCCGGCGGCCATGTCACAGCGCTTTGAACGACTCGAACGGCTGCCGACACGCAGCACACGAATGCAACGACTTGCACGCGGTCGCACCAAACGCCGACGTGAGCGAGGTCCGCCGCGAGCCACAGTGCGGACAGGCGACCGGAAGGTCGAGCGCAACCGGACCGTCGGCGGCCGGCGCCGGTGGCGCGATACCCGCCGCCGCAAGCTTGGCCCGACCTTCGGCAGTGATGTCGTCGGTGCTCCACGGCGGACTCATCACAAACTCGACCGCAGCCTCAAACCCTGCGGCGCCGACCGCCGCCTCGACATCGGCGCGAATCTGCTCGGTGGCTGGGCACCCGGTGTAGGTCGGCGTCAGCCGAATCCGGGCGATCGTGCCGTCGATCACGACCGAACGAACCATCCCCAATTCCCCGATGGTCACATGGGGAAGTTCCGGGTCATCGACGGATCGGACCAGCGTGTCGAGATCGCTCACCAGGTCGCTCCCGGATGCGCACGCGCCAACGCCTGCATGGTGTCGAGCATGGGGGCGAGGTGGTCAGAGTGATCGCCGACAAGGCCACCGCTTCGGGGCTCGGCCGCGGGAAGGGTCAGGGTGGCCTCGGCGACGGTCGCAGCGACCGCCGCATGCCACGCCTCATCGAAGCGTGCCCCGACGAGACCCTCGGCGCGAAGTGGGGCCTCATCATCGGACCCGAGGAGTTCGACCCCATACGGCCACATCGAGTCAAGCCCGGCCTGGGCTCGGCGATGGCTCTCCTCCGTCCCGTCACCGAGGCGGATCAGCCACCCGGTCGAATGACGCAGGTGGAAACGGGTCTCGTTGACGGCGCGAGCGGCGAGGGCGGCGAGCGTGGGGTCCGCACTTGTAACCATCGACTCCCAGTAGAGGAGCGCAGCGTGATCGTGCAGCACCTGACGGGCGATGGTTGCGGCAAAGTCGCCGTTCGGTTGCTCGACGAGCAGCGGGTTGCGGAACTCGGTCGCGCCTCGCCAGTAGGCGAAGTGGTCCTCATCGTGGCCCTCGCCCTCGAGCTCACCGGCATAGCTGTAGAGATGCCGAGCCTGGCCGAGCAGGTCGAGGCTGATGTTGGCGAGCGCCATGTCCTCTTCGAGCTCGGGGGCGTGGGTGAGCCACTCGGCCAGCCGGTGACTCAGGACCAGCGCGCGGTCGCCCTGCCGCAAAACGTGGGTCACAAGGTCGGCAGCCATCACATCTGATCGACTTCGGGGGGCAGTTGATAGCTGGTGGGGAAGCGATACGCCTTGTCGGTCGCCGGTTCGAACAGTTCGGCCTCAGCAGCGGGGTCGGACGCAACAATGTCGCGTGAGGGCACGACCCAGAGACTCACGCCTTCCTGACGGCGGGTGAAGAGATCGCGCGCTGCCTGCAGCGCCGTCTCGCCATCAGCGGCGTGCACCGAGCCGACATGGGTGTGGCTCAGACCCCGGCGGGCCCGAACGAAGACCTCCCACATTGGCCACGAGGCCGTCATGCTGCAGCTCGGGCAGCCTGCTTGGCCGCGTACGCCGCAGCGGCCTCCCGCACCCAAGCGCCATCAGTGTGCGCATCGCGACGGACGCGGATGCGGAGATCGGGGATCTCGCCCTCCCCCTTCACCATGCGGGCGAACTCTTCCCAGTCGGGGTCGCCAAAGTCGTAATGCCCCCGCTCCTCGTTCCACATGAGATCGGCGTCGGGAACGGTCAGTCCGAGAAGCTCGGCTTGCGGGACCGTGGCATCGACGAACTGCTGGCGGAGTTCGTCGTTGGTGTAGCGCTTGATGCCCCACGCCATGGAGCGGGCCGTGTTGGGTGAGTCGGCGTCAGGCGGGCCGAACATCATGATGCTCGGCCACCACCAGCGGTTCAGCGCCCGCTGGGCCATCGCTTTTTGCTCGGGCGATCCCTGCGAGAGCGTGAGCATGATCTGATACCCCTGCCGCTGGTGGAAACTCTCCTCCTTGCAGATGCGGACCATCGCTCGGCCGTAGGGGCCATAGGAGCAGCGACACAGCGGGACCTGGTTGGCGATCGCAGCCCCGTCGACGAGCCAGCCGATGGCCCCGACGTCAGCCCATTCCGGAGTCGGGTAGTTGAAGATGCTGGAGTACTTCTGGGTCTTGGTGTGGAGACGATCGAGGAGTTCGGCCCGGTCGACCCCGAGACTTTCGGCGGCGCCGTAGAGATACATGCCGTGGCCGGCCTCGTCCTGCACCTTGGCCGTGAGGATCGCCTTGCGGCGCAGCGACGGCGCTCGGGGGATCCATTCGCCCTCGGGCTGCATGCCGATGATCTCGCTGTGCGCGTGTTGCGCAATCTGACGCACGAGCGTGCTGCGATAGTCGTCGGGCATCCAGTCATCGGGTTCGATGCGTTCGTCGGACGCGATCAGGGTGTCGAACTGTTCCTGACTCATACGTGCCCTTTCTCGGCCACCATCGTGAGGACGTCATAGCTGGCAAGCAGGTTGTCGTCGTGATCGACGACCTTGGTGTCCCACCGGACCTCGCCATAGCCGGACCCAGCCCGCAGCGACTTCTGCTTGCAGGTGAACAACACCCGGATTTCGGTCCCTGGGTAGGTCGGCGTCGCGAACCGGAGGTTGTCGACGCCATAGTTGGCGAGCACTGGACCCGGGTCGGGCCATACGAAGAGCCCGGCGGCCATCGAGAGGACGAGATAGCCGTGCGCCACCCGCCCGTCGAAGATCGGGCTGGCCTTTGCGGCCTCGTCATCCATGTGGGCGTAGAAGAGGTCGCCGGTGAAGTGGGCGAAGTGCTCAATGTCCTCGAGGGTGATCACCCGGGGCTCGGTGTCGAGGGCATCGCCGATCTCGAGTTCGTCGAAGTGCAAGGTGAACGGGTGGCCCTTGTCGAGGCGGCGGGTCGCACCGTTGACCCACTCCCCCGTCACCTTGGTGAGGAGATCCGGAGAGCCCTGAATGGCGGTTCGCTGCATGTGGTGGAGGACCGATCGCACGCCACCGAGTTCTTCACCGCCACCCGCTCGGCCCGGGCCTCCGTGCACGAGTTGCGGCAGTGGGGATCCGTGCCCGGTCGATGCTGCGGCGGACGAGGCATCGATCGCGTGGACTCGGCCATGGAACGCGGCAACACCGAGCGTGAGTCGGGCGGCTTCGTCGGGATCAGGGCCGAAGACCGACGTGACGAGGCTTCCACGCCCCTTGGCCACCAGCGCAACAGCATCGTCAAGATCGCGGTACCCCATGAGGGTGGCGACCGGCCCGAACGGTTCGACCACGTGGGCGAGCGAGGCGCCCGGATCATCAGCTCGGAGCAGGGTTGGCGCGAGGAAGGCACCGCGCTCCGGATCAACACCGACGAAGGGCGTCGAATCAACGATCACCTGCCCGCCGATACGGGCGATTGCTGCACGAACATCGTCACGCTGGTCGAGCCCGACCAACGCGCCCATGTCGGTCTCGTCCGCTTCAGGGTGACCAACCACCACGGCCGCGAGTCGTTCGACCAACGCGTCGGCGACCGCATCGGTCAGCGTGTTTGGGGCCATGATTCGGCGGATGGCCGTGCACTTCTGGCCGGCCTTGGCGGTCATCTCTCCGAGCACCGCGTCACAGAACAGGTCGAACTCCGCTGTGCCAGGCGTCGCCGAGGGGGCGAGCACGGCGGCGTTGAGCGAGTCGGCCTCGGCCGAGAACCGCACACCCCGATCGGTGACCGGCGCCAACGTTTTGAGCTGCCGGGCGGTTTCGGCTGAACCGGTGAACGAGATCGCGTCCTGCTCGTCGAGGAGCGAGAAGATCGGCGAGATATCGCCGGCTACCAGTTGGAGCGAACCCTCCGGAAGGAGGCCGCTGGCGATGATCGAGCGCACGACCGCTTCGGCGAGGTACGCGGTCGGTGTGGCGGGCTTGACGATGGTCGGCACACCGGCAAGGAAGGCCGGCGCCAACTTCTCAAGCATGCCCCACACCGGGAAGTTGAAGGCGTTGATCTGGATCGCCACGCCTGGACGGGCGACGTTGACGTGACGGGCGACGAAGCTGCCGTCCCGACTCAGCGACTGGACATCGCCATCGGGCCACACCGTGCTGTTGGGGAGTTCTCGACGACCGATGCCGGAGTAGGCCAGCAGGGCGCCTGCGCCGCCGTCGACGTCGATGGCGGTGTCCGCTCGGGTCGCGCCAGTTCGGGTGCTCAGTGCGTAGAACTCGCTGGTGTCGGCAAGAAGGTGCTTGCCGACTGCCCGGAGAAGGGCGGCGCGTTCGTGGAAGGTGAGCGCTCGAAGGGCGGGACCGCCAACCGTCCGAGCGTGGGCGTGAGCGGCGGCGAGGTCGACGCCTTCGCTGCCGACCGAAGCGATCAGTTCGCCGGTGACGGCATCAGCGACGGTTCGGCCACCGCCACCTGGCTGCCAACGGCCAGCGACATAGCTCTCGATCGTGCGCATTCGTACCTCCCTGCACGACCCCTCAACCATATGGTCAAGGCTTTGATCATGTCAACTGTGATCAAGTTGGCAGCGCGCTGGCGCAGCACAACCCGCGGCAAACTGAACCGCCGGATCAGTCGACGTGGAGTTCGCTGCTCCCGAGGTACGCCGCAATCACGTTCGGGTCCTTCTGGACGAACTCGGGCGTACCTTCGGAGATCTTCTCGCCGAAATCGAGCACCATGATGCGGTCGGCGATATCCATGACGAGCCCCATGTCGTGCTCGACCATGATCATGGCGATTCCCAGCTCACGGCGGATGTCGAGGATGAAGCGGGCCATGTCCTCGGTTTCCTCAAGGTTCATGCCCGCCACCGGCTCATCCAGCAGCAACAGCTCTGGCTCCATGGCGAGCGCACGCCCGAGCTCCACCCGCTTCTGGAAGCCGTACGGCAACAGGGCGACGGGGTGCTTGCGCCACTCCTGAATTTCCAGGAAGTCGATGATGTCCTCCACCCGACGGCGGTTCTCCATCTCTTCCTGCTTGGCTTTGCCAACCCAGCGCATCCCGTCGAACCAGTTCTGCTTCATCCGCACGTGGCGGCCAGTCAGCAGATTGTCGACGACCGTCATCTGGGGAAAGAGCTCGATGTTCTGGAAGGTGCGGGCAATGCCCATGGTGGCGACATGATCCGGGCGGGTGCCCATGATCGACTCGCCCTTCCAACGGATGTCGCCCTCCTGTGGGCGGTACACCTGGCTGATCGTGTTGAAGATCGAGGTCTTGCCGGCCCCGTTGGGACCGATGATCGAGAACAGTTCACCTGGCTCGACGTGGAACGACACGTCGCTGATGGCGGTGACACCGCCGAAGCGGAGGGTGATGCCCTCGACGTCGAGGATGTGCTCACTCATGACTACTCTCCCCTGCCTCAGGACAACCAGCGCTTGCGGCGCTTGTAGTGCTTGACGTCGCGGAACGACTTGCGTTCGCCTTCTTCGCCGTGAAGGCCTAGGTAGAACTCCTGGACATCCTCATCACCGAGAAGCTTCTTGGCTTCACCATCCATCACGACCTTGCCGGTCTCGAGGATGTAGCCGTAGTTGGCGATCGAGAGCGCCATCATGGCGTTCTGTTCGATCAGCAGCACCGACACCCCTTGCTTGTTGATGTCGACGATGATGTCGCGAATCTGTTCGATCAGCAGCGGTGCCAACCCGAGCGACGGTTCGTCAAGGATCAAGAGTTCGGGATCAGCCATCAAGGCTCGGCCAATGGCGAGCATCTGCTGTTCGCCACCGGACAGATAGCCAGCCGTCTGCTTCCGGCGCTCGGCGAGGCGAGGGAAGAGATCCATTACCCGGTCATACGACTCTTGGGTCTTGGCCTTGTCCTGCACGGTGAACCCGCCGGTGGCGAGATTCTCGTCCACCGTGAGCTCGGCAAACACCCGTCGCCCCTCCATCACCTGCGTGATGCCGGCCTCGACGATCTCCGACGGCTTTGCGTGGGTGATGTCCTGCCCTTTCCACGTGACCGATCCCTTGGTGGCCTCGCCTTCGTGCACGTCAAGCAGGCCCGAAACGGATCGGACCGTGGTGGTCTTGCCGGCACCGTTGGCCCCGAGAAGGGCGACAATGTCACCTTCGGGGACTTCGATGGACAAGCCACGCAGAACGAGGATTACTTCGTTGTAAACGACCTCGAGGTTGGCGATTTCGAGCAAGAGAGCATCCTTGGTCGGAGCGGGGGACGATCAGATGACGATCGACCGGCGGGGCGACACCCCAGAAGGTGCCACCCCGCCTGTTCGATCAATGGGTCACGACCTCGGTGGCCGTGACGCCCGGGAATTCAGACGCTACGACGCCTTAAAGCAGGGCTCGTAGGTCCACGCAGCAGCGGTCGGCGACACGTAGTCGCCTTCGATCAGCGTGAAGCCGCGGTTGGCGTCGTCATCGCTGACGGTGCCGTCCGGCGTGAACGCCGCAAGGTCAACGTCGTAGAGGAAGGTTCCTCGGACGATGGCCTCGTTGGGCTCGACACCCCAGTTCTGGTCGGGAGCAAGACCCTGCAGGTCGACGGTGATCTCGTTGGCCGAGGCCACCATGCCGGCGCGGCTGATGTCACCGTTGTCGATGGCGTTCTCGATCACCTGCTGAGCGATGAGACCCTCGATCCAGCTGATGATGTAGACGTCATCGGCGATGTTGTCGGGGGCGTACTCACGCATGGTCGAGATCAGGTCCTGCATGCCGGGCGAGTCACCGATACCCCAGAGCACGGTGTAGGTGCTGTGGGTGTACGACGCATCAAAGACCGGGGCGAGATCGGTGGCAAGCAGCGCTGGGTTCCAGGCCGGGCTGTTGCCAGCCCACTGGCCGGTGTAACCCGCAGCCGCGGCGCCACCGACGAGTTCGGCGGTCTGGCCGGGGCCAGTGGTCAGCCAAACGAAGTCAGCGCCGGACTCGGCGATACCGGTGACGACCGGCGTCTGGTCGGCACCGGGGATGACCGCAGCCTCACCGTCGTAGACAATCTCGAGGCCGAGCGCTTCGGCAGCAATCTTGGCGCCGATGGCACCGTCTTGGCCGTAGTCACCGGGGAACGAGGCAATGGCCATCTTGTTGCCGTAGGTCTCGCTCATGTAAGTGACACCGTTCATCGCCTCGATGCAGTAGTTGGCCTGCACCTCGAGCACGTTCTGGCCGATCGTCGGATCGGTCCAGCCCGAGTACCAGCTCAGCGGAATCGCAACGAGGTCGTCTTCGACGAGGGCTTCGGCGATCGCTGCGGTGTGTGGCGAACCGGTCGAGTTGGTCAGCATGACGACCGACTCCGCACCGTCACCGGCGAACGCGTCGTAGTTCTCAAGGTGGGTCGGCACGTCGTAGGCGTTGTCGAGCACAACCGGCTCAACCGTCCAGCCCTTGTAGCCGCCGGCGTCGTTGTAGGCGTCCCAGAAGACGACCTGGCCTTCCACGATCACCGAGGTGAGCGCGGCGAAGGTTCCGGAAAGGTCGGCGTTGAGGCCGACCCGGATCACCTTGTTCTCGACATCGACGCCGGGACCGGTGACCATCTCACCACCGCCGTCGCCGGAATCACCGCTGCCAGCGTCGTCATCGTCGTCGCCACACGCAGCAGCGACGAGAGAGAACGCAAGGAGCAGCGCAAGTAGATAGCGCATTCGCTTCATGGATTTTCCTCCAGTTGGTTGGGCTCGCGGCCCCTGCGGACCGAGATCTGTTGCATTATCGAACGAGTGCGGCGCTAGTAGCTAAAGGGCCAGCGCTTCCAGTAATTGCGGACCTTGATCCAGATTCCGTACATGCCGAGTGGTTCAAAGATCAAGAACACGATGATGAGAACACCGAATAAGACGATGTTCCAGTCGAACACGGAGAGGGTCCAGCCTGGGGTGACCGTCGACGTGTTCACGAAGCCGAGATCGCCGCCTTCGGTCAGGATTGCATCGCCAATCGCGCCGGTCGCTCCGCTCTCCTGGTCTTCAAGCCACTTCGTCCCTTCCTCGACGAACTTCGGCATCATCCAGACGAGGAAGGTCCCGACAATCACACCCGACGTCGTGCCCGCACCGCCGATCAGCAGAATGGCGATGAACTCGACCGAGAGGAACAAGCTGAAGTCGGTGGCAAGTGTCTGGCCATTTAGGGCGACGAACAGCGCCCCAGCGATACCAGCAAAGAAGCTGCTGATTGCGAAGGCCTGGACCTTGTAACGAAACTCGGCGATACCCATGACCTCGGCAGCAATATCGCGATCGCGGATCGCCTGCCAGGCCCGGCCGGTGCGTGACCGGATGAGGTTCTTCGCCAGGAGCGTGAACGCGATGCCGAGCATGAGGAACAGCAAATACCGCTTGCCTTCCTCGGAGATGTCGAACCACAACCAACGACCGTCATCGGTCATGTTGATCAGCGGGTCCTCTTCCTTCCAGAGACGGATGTCGAGTTCGGGGGCTTTGCGCCCAAGCGCCGGCGGGCCGGCGATCTTTGCGCCCCAGCTGGTGTTACCGAGGTGAATCCCGAGGAAGACAAGACCGAGCGTCACGATGGCGAGGTAGAGGCCTCGAAGCTTCACGGCGATCGGCGAGACGATGATCCCGATGAGGGATGCCATCACACCGGCGCTCGGCAGCCAGATCCAGATAGGAAGGCTGTGGCCCCACGTGGTGGCGCCCGACGCACTGCCCAGATAGGTCGCCGTGCAGGCGCCGACACCCATGAAGAAGGCATGGCCGAGTGAGACCTGGCCGGCAACACCGCTCAACAGGTTGATGCCGTGGGCAGCGACGATCAGCACCAGAACCTTCGTGCTGGCACGGATCCACTCGCCGTCGCCCAGGAAGCGGAACATGGGGATGCCATCACCGATCACGGGCACCCAGCCAAGACCGGGGATGTCGTCGTTGAGAACGGGAATCGAGAATGGCAGGAGAATCAGCTGGATGATGAAGAAGGCCATAAAGGCCTTCTGTGTCCACGTCGGGAGGAGCTGGCTCTCGGACTCGTAGGAGGTGAAGAGATTGGGGCGTTTGTACATGAGACCTCCTCAGACCCGTCGGATCTCGGGCGTACCGAACAAGCCGTACGGTCTCACCAGCAAGCCGATCATCATGACGATGTAGGGGACGATCACCGGATAGCCAGCACCGATGAGATCCGTTTCGCCGGCGGCGTACTGGCCAGCGAAGATCTCTGCTGCGCCGACGATGAGGCCACCGAGAAGCGCACCGGTCGCCGAGTCAAGCCCGCCGAGGATCACTGCGGGCAACGCCCTGAAAGCGATGTTGGCGGTTTCTGGATCCACCGCAACCGACTGTTTGACCGGAGGTTGTGTCGAGAAGACACCGCCGATCATCGCCAGCACGGCGCCAGCGGCCCAGGCGATGGCGAAGACTCGTCCGACATTGATGCCCTGCGCCATGGCGGCTTCCTGGTCGAAGGCAACCGCCCGCATGGCGATGCCGAGCCGGCTTCGGTAGAAGACAGCGACGGCGACGAAGGCGATCGCGGCGGTCACCATGGCCGCGATGATCGACCAGTTGATCGTTTCTTTCCCGACCTGGAAACCACCGATTCCCCAGGGGACTTCGAGGCTGCGGAACTCCACCTTCACCGTGTCGTTGTTGAAGACCCGCAACGCGATCTCAAGGCCGAGCGTGATGACCGCTACTGAGAAGAGGGGTTGACCGACCATCGGGCGAATCGTGAGGCGCTCAATGACCAGGCCCAGCAGCGCCGCGAAGAACATGGCGATGACGACATTGAGTCCCCAGTGGAACCAGTCGGGCCCGGGAAGGCTGTTGACCGGATTGTCGATCGTGGTGAACGGAATGTGGTCATCGGCTGCCGCGAACGACAGGAACAAGGCACCGGCGACGGCGAGCGCGCCCTGGGCGAAGTTCACCGTCTGGGTTGCCTTGAAGATCAGGACGAACCCCAAGGCAACGATGGCGTAGGTCGACCCGAGCCCGAGCGACCGCATGGTCGTCGCAAAGAAGATTTCGGGGTCGTTGAGGAGCTGCAAGAACAGGAACGGGACCAGCACGATGGCGAGTCCGGCCAAGAACATCAGTGCGGGCTCCTGACGGAGCTTCATCAGGGCGCCGTTCACGAGTACATGCTCTCAATCAGGTCGCCGAACATTTCGTCCATCGCGCTCCGCTTCAGTTTCTGGGTGGCGGTGAGCTCACCGTCTTCGTGATCGAGTTCTTTGGGAATCATCCGGAACGTTCGGACGTTCTCGACCCGAGCGAACTTCTCGTTCGTCTCGTTGATGACCTCTTGGATCAACTCCAAGACCTCGGGCTTCTCGGTCAAGTCTCGATAGGTCGTGTACGGGATGTTGCGACGCAACGCCCAGTTCCCGACCGTCTCCATCTCGATCCCGATCAGGGCGGAGAGGAACTTGCGACCGTCACCGATCACCATCGCTTCCTTCACGTACATCGACGTCTTGAGCGAGTTCTCGATTTCCGACGGCGAGATGTTCTTGCCGCCGGAGGTGATGATGATGTGCTTGATGCGATCGACGATCTTGACGTGGGTGCCGTCGACCATCTCACCGACATCGCCGGTCATCAGCCAGCCATCATCCGTGAAGGTCTCTGCGGTCTTGTCGGGCTTGTTCCAGTAGCCGACGAACACACCCGGGTGCTTGGTCTGGATCTCGTTGGTCTCCGGATCGAGCCGAAGTCCGATGCCGGGGTAGGGCTCACCGACGGTACCGAGCTTGATTCGTCCGGCGAAGTTGCAGGTCGCAACAGCGGAGTTCTCGGTCATGCCGTAGAGCTCAAAGACCGGCACCCCGATGCCCATAAAAAACTCAAGTACCTCCGGGGCGATTGCCGCTGCGCCCGATGCGGCGTAGCGGCAACGGCGCAGACCGATGCGCTCCTTCATCGCCCGGAAGACGAGTGGCTCACCGATCCAGGAGAGCACCCGACTCTTGGCGGTGTGGTTGCCGCCATTGGCAACCTTCTCCTTGCCGATGGTCCGGGCCAGCTTGAGACCGAAGCCGAACATCGCCTTCTTGAAACGGGTGGCGTCGTTGCCGCGGATGTACACGCCGGCATGGAGCCGCTCCCAGATGCGAGGGACAGCGAAGAACACGGTCGGCTGGATCTCGCGCAGGTTCATCGTCACGGTGTCGATCGACTCGGCGAAGTTGAGCGACGGACCGGCTGCGCACATCGTCCAGGTGGAGAAGAGGCGTTCAGCGACGTGACACAGAGGCAGGTAGGTGACGATGAGGTCGTCCGGGCCGGGGGCCTTGCCGTCCGGCACTCGGGCCGTCTCGTTGATGATCCTGTCCATCGCGTAGGCGGCGTTGGCGTTGCTGAGCATCGCCCCCTTGGGCGGACCGGTCGTGCCCGAGGTGTACACGAGGGTCATGATGTCGTCGGGCTCGGCCGCAGCCATGAGATCTTCAACGGCACGGGGGTTTGCGTCGCGGTGCTGGCGACCGAGCTCGAGGAAGTCATCCCAGAAAATCAGGCGCTCGTCGGTGTAATCGCCAAAGCCGCGCGGCTCGACATAGATGATCCGCTCGATGACCCGGCCGAGTTCGGGATCGATCCCGAGCACCTTGTCGGTCTGCTCCTGATCTTCGGCCAGAAAGACCTTCGGCGTGCAGTCTCCTACCAAGTACTCGACCTCAGCGGTCGGGTTGGTGGGATACAGGCCGACAGTAATGCCGCGCACGGCGACGGCGGCGAGGTCAAGGATGACCCACTCGGGGCGATCTTCGGAGTGAATGGCAACACGATCGCCAACATCAACGCCGGTGGCCAGGAGGCCGTGGGCAGCCAGTTCAATCAGGTCCCAGACCTGTGCCCAGTTGTATTCCTGCCAGATGCCGAAGTCTTTTTCGCGCATCGACACGTCGCCGGGAGCCTTGAGCGCCCAATCGCGTGCAAGTGAGGCAACCGTGGTCGTCCCCGTCGTCGTCGACGAGTCGCCCTCGAGCGTTGCTGCCATTCGTCCTTCCCCCCGGTCGTCGTCAGGCGCCGCGTAACGTAGGTGCTTCCCCGAAGATGGTCAAGGTTTTCACGACATCCCACGCCCAGTGCCGACTCGTCCCCCCCCACGGCGAGGGGTGAGAATGCGCCATCACCGTAGCCAGCGCAAACCTGCGATTTGCAGGCGGAAGCGGCTGGCCGACGGGATCGTGAGCGACTGCTCAGGTCAATTGGCTGCGCAGAAGCTTGCCGGTGGCGTTCCGAGGGAGCGACGCAACGAATGCCACCTCACGCGGAACAAAGTGGCGCCCGAGTCGTTCGGCGACGTGCGCCTGCACGGCATCGGCTGTCAACGCGCCATCCAGCACGAGAAAGGCCTTCAGACGCTGGCCGAAGACAGGGTCGTCGACGCCCACGACCGCTGCTTCGGCGACCGAGACGTGTTCGAGAAGGAGAGCCTCCACCACCTCGGGGAAGACGTTTTCACCGCCACTGATGATCATGTTGTCGGCACGGCCGGTGACGAACAGTCGGCCGTCGTCGTCGAGATGGCCGACATCGCCCGAGGACACCAGCCCGCCGATCCGCTCTTTGTTTTCCCCTCCGGTGTAGTGGTCGAAGGACGTCGCAGAACCAACGAAGATGCGACCGGTTTCGCCGACGGGGACCGGGTTACCTGCGAGGTCGAGAATTCGAACCGTGCTCCCACCGACTGGCTTCCCCGCAGTACCTGGTGCTGCTCGGAGGTCGACCGGTGTCGCAATGGTGGCCTGCCCGATCTCGGTTGACCCATAGAGGTTGTAGAGATGGTCGCCGAAACGATCCATCCACTGCAGCGCAGTGGGCGCCGGTAAGGCTGAGCCTGACGACGCCACAATCCGCAGCCGTCGCAAGGGCGCAGGATCAATGTCGGCGGCCAGCAGACGTTGGAGCATCACCGGCACGACGGCGAGCACCGTCGCCTCGTGGTCGGCGACCGCATCAACCGTGGTGTGGGGGTCGAACCGCTCGGTGAGCACGGTCGTCGCGCCGAGCGACACGGCGATCGCGAGGTGCGCAAGCCCCCACGCATGAAACAGCGGGGCGGGAACGAGGATGCGGTCATCGGCCCGGTAGGGCACCCGTTCGAGAAGCGCAACGCCACCGGCCGATGCCCTGGGACCGAGCCTGCGGCGGGCCCCCCTGGGAGCGCCCGTCGTGCCCGACGTCATCACGACCGGCGCCATCGAAGACGGCCGAAGAAGATCAAACCGTCGACTCCCCTGTTTGGCGACGTCATCCCACTCGGGCCCGATCGTGATAACGGGGCCGGGAACAGCGTCGGCGGCGAGGTCGGCGACGAGCACCGCGTCGCCGATCAGCGCCCCGACCGACTCGCGTTCGATCACCTCCGCAAGCTGTGGCGCCGCAGTGCCCGTGTTGAGGTAGACGGGAACCAGGCCCGCCTTCGTAGCGGCGACAGACGCCTCAACGAAGCCCCGATGGTTTCGACACAGGATCCCTACCTGCGTGCCACGACTAATCCCGCGGGCACGAAGCCCGCGGGCTTGGGTCGACGTGCGGTGATCAAGTTCACCCCACGTGCACGAACCCTCGTGGTCGATGATCGCCGGCCGGTTGCGGAGACGGAGTGCCCCGGCTGCGACACCAGCCGCCAGCGAAGGCCCCCACCGGACGAGGCCGGTCGTCAGCGCAGCTGTTCGGGTTGGGTCGAGGAGCCCGGCGCGATGGATCAGCTCGAAGGTGGCACCGATATCCATGGGGCCGTGAGTGGATCAGCGGTCGGCGGTGGCGAGCAAGTCGACATAGGCGGCAGCGATGCAGTCGCGAAGCACGCCCGGCTCGGCCACTGCGGCAGGGTCAATCATCAGGCCGATCTCAAAGACGTCGTCGTTCGACATGGCCGTGATGTTCATCGCCGTGCCCGATACCGGACCAAGGGTGATGTTGCGCTCGACTTCAGCCCCGGCGATAAAGGTCGGGAAGGGCGCACCGCGCAGGTTCGACGTGGCGATATCGAGCCGGCCGGCGGTGGCCCGAGCAACCTGAGTCACGACCGATGTCGGCAAAAGATTCGCCACACCGGCAAAGCCAGCCAATGCGCCGTCGCCGGCGACCGCTTCCCGGCGTTCAGCCATGCGCTTCTTGACATCGTTGAGGTAGGGCTTCGCCTTCCGGTAGGAACCTGCGAGCGGCAGCATCGTCGGGGTGAACGAGTTGCCGCCGATAGCGTCGTCGCGCCGTGTGCTGACGACGAAGCTCGCATTGAGTCCATCCGGCGTGACGCCGTGCGCCCGGTGGTAGTCGATCGCCCCCAGAGCGATCCCGGTAACAAAGAGATCGTTGATCGACGCATCGAGTGCCTTGCCCGCCGACTTCATGACTGAGACCGACAGCGAGATCGTCTCGAGATGGCGTTGCCGACTGCGGTCGGTCCACAGCGGTGACCCGGGGCGCGACGTTTCGTCGCCATCGAGTTGCTCGAGCACTGCCCGCAGTTGGCTGAGTTGTTCCTCGGCGAAGTCGCGAGCGAGGAGCGGGTCGCCCGTCCACGTCGAGACCTCCCCGAGGGCACGACGGGCCCGGCCAACCTGGCGGCGTGCGACATGGCCGAGACTGCGGCGCAGGTTTTCGGCTGGAGACACCCCATCGGCGCTCCGTTCGGCGGCCTCCTCAGCGGCGATCGCGTCGGCGATCACCGCATCGAGATCCACCTCGACGGCGAACTCCGCATCGCGGGTGAGATCCAGGTACTTCTCCGAGAGGCGCAGGGCACCGACACCATCGGTGATCGAGTGGTGCATTTTCGAGAACAAGGCGCCGCGGCCTCCCTCGAGCCCGTCGACGATGATGAACATCCACAAGGGTCGGGTGCGGTCGTAGGGGTCCTCGTACCAGCGGGTGGCGAGATCGTAGAGCTGGCGTTCGGTACCGGGCCCCGGCAGCGCAACGTGACGGACGTGGTAGTCGAAGTCGAACTCGGGGTCGGTCGCCCACAGGGGAGGCGCGACCCGACCGAACCCGGGAACAACGCGCTCACGAAGTCGAGGGATCTCTGCGACGGCGTGTCGGATCCGCTCGCTGAAACGGTCGACGTCAATGGGCTGATCGAGGATCGAGATCATGGCGCCGTTGGGGCTGAGCCACGGGTCCTTCTCGATGTTCCACATGAGGGCTTCGGCATCCGTCATCTTTTGCTCGAAGCGGAGATCGCGGGGTCGTTCGCTCATGGCCAGCTCCTCAGGTGTCCGAGCCCGGTCGGCGCTCTGCCTCAGCAGCAGGGTCGCCGCGGTAGCCAGGCGGGTAGGTAGCGGCGAGTTCTTCAGCTGTCGGGGTTCGAGACTCGCGTGCTTCGGGCGGCAAGAGCTCAACGATGGCCGACATGATCCGGGCTGTGTCCCTATCGACGCTTCGGTACGTGAGGTCGACCGGCTCGCCCACAACCACCGTGACCTCTGGCGGATTGCGGAGGTCGAGGCTGGGGAGGCGGGCGCTCCGCGGCCATACCTTCTCGGTGCCCCACAGCCCGACCGGAATGACCGGAGCCCTGGTCTCGTGGGCAAGCTTGGCCGCACCCCAGCGGCCGGTGAGTTCCGGGTCGAAGAAGGCGGGGCCGCGCGGGATCGTCCCTTGCGGGGCCATTGCAACGAGCTCGCCGATCTCGAGCGCTTCAATTGCCTTGTCGAGCGGCTCGTCGCTGCCGGTTCCGCGATCAACCCGAATTCCACCGAGCATGCGACCGAGGCGACCCACGATGGGGACGTCGAACACTTCTTTCTTGCCGAGGAACCGGGCGGAACGGCCCGACTTACCCACGAGAAGCCCGATCGCGGTCGGATCGAAGTAGCTGCGATGGTTGAAGACCAGGATGCAGGCCCCGTCGGCGGGGATGCGCTCGACCCCTTCGAAGGAGAAGCGGGCGTTCGGCACCAGTTCCGGGCGGTTGAAGGGGCGGAGCCAATCTTGCAGCTCACGGCCGGCCACCTTGAGCACACCCGGGGACGTGTCGAAATGTCGGATCGTCCAACCGTTGAGCCCCGCGATGACGGTGAGGTGAGGGTCGGGGTTCACGGCCACCGGCGTTCCGACGGCCGTGAGGAGCGGTACGTCGTAGGCCGAGTCCGAATAGGCGGAGCTTCCGCCCAGGTCGAAACCTTCGGCGTTGGCCAACGCAATGACCGCATCACGCTTGGCCCGACCCCAGAGGAAACCTCCATCGGTCTCGCCGGTGAAGCGACCCTTCTGCTGCCGCCACCGGGTGGCCACCACATGGTCGAAGCCGAGCCGCTCGGCGAACGGTGTAACGAAGGCAGCAGGTGAGGTTGTTGCGAGCACAAGGACTCGTCCGGCGGCCCGGTGCTCATCAAGGAGCGCTCGTGCTGCAGGCGGGACGAGTTCGACGAGTTCGTCGGCGGCCGCCTCCGCTGCTGCCTGCACCTCGCTGACCGACCACCCAGCGGCAGTGCGCACGAAGAACCGGGCGAGCTGCATGATCAGCGGGTTCTCACCGAACAGTTCGTAGCTCTTCTCGTAGGCGCCCTGCCCCGGAATGTGGTGCTCCTCGGTGAGGCCAGCGTCGATCAGGTGGCGCTGGAAGACCGGAGCCGACGAGGCCAGGACGAGGGTGCGGTCGAGGTCAAAGATTGCGGCTCGGGACACAACCCGCAGCATAGTGTCAGTCACTGACATTCGGCAACTGCTGACATCAGGGTGCTGAGCCGCTACGGTGATCTGATGACCGACATCGCGACCGACACGGTCGAACCGGGCCGGCGAGCGCGCAAAAAGCGCCAGACCCGCGACGAACTGATGCACCATGCCGCACGCCTGTTCGCCGAGCGCGGGTTCGATGCCGTCACCACCGAGCACATCGCCGAGGCCGCCGACGTCGCCCAGCGGACGTTCTTTCGCCACTTCCCCTCGAAGGAGGCGGTCTTGTACGGCCATGTCGACGAACTGCGCGACACGATGACCAGCGCCTTCGCTTCCCGCCCGCCCGAGGAGCACGTGGTCGACGCCGTTCGCTTCGCTGTCGCCACGATCGCCCAGCACTACGAAGCGAACCCCGACGAAGCATTCCTTCAGGCTCGACTGGCCGCCGAGTTCCCGACCGTCGCCGCCTACGCCCGCGCCGTCGTGCAGACCGAGTGGGAGCATGAGCTCACGGCCGCGATCGCCACTCGACAGGGGGTCGACCCACTCGTCGATCCCTTCCCCGAGGTCCTTGCTGGAGCTGCGTTCGCCGCCTTTCGCTCAGCGATCCGCCGATGGGCGTCGACCGGTGGCGAGGACGACTTTGGTGAACTGCTCGACGGTTCGCTCGACGTCCTCGCGGCACTCGCCGACTAACAATGTTCAGCACGAACCGGAACGAAGAGCCCCAATAGGCACAGGGCCCAGCAGGCTGGCAGGCTGCTCCTGTGGTCCACCTCCCCCTCCCCGCTTTCACCCGCACCTCGGTCGAACAGTGGGTCGACGAGCACCTCGGGCATCTGATCGATGGCCCGGCTGTCGGTTCGAGCGCAATCCGAGGTGGCCAACGCGCCGCCGACGCCGCCCTCGCTGCGTTCGACGTGACGGGGTACGCTGCTCAACGCAATGAGGTCTCGCCCCGCGAACGCCGGGGGGCGTCTCGCCTCTCGCCGTATATCCGCCATGGCCTGCTACGACTCGATCATGTCTGGGCAGCCGTCGGCGGGGGGCCTCGCCGCGATGTCGAGAAGTTTCGAGACGAGCTGTTGTGGCAGGAATACAGCCGCCACTGGTACGCCCGACTCGGGACTGCGACACGGGAGCCAGTTCGCACCGCACCGACATCAACCCGACCGGGCGACGGCTGGGACCGGACCCTTCCGTGCCTCAACGCCGCGGTCACGGAACTCGAAGAGGATGGATGGCTGGTCAACCAGACGCGCATGTGGCTGGCAAGCGACTGGAGCGTGCGCCACAGCCAAGATTGGCGCCGAGGCGAGGACCGATTCTTTCGCCACCTGCTCGACGGCTCACGGGCAGCCAACCGACTCGGTTGGCAGTGGACGGTCGGGGTGGGATCGAACAAGCCCTACGGCTTCAGCCGGTGGCAAGTCGAGAAACGGGCACCGGGCATGTGTCGACCGTGTCCCCACCGTGCGGCGTGCCCGATCGACGCCTGGCCCGACGAACCGGCCCGGCAGGCCGTGGCGTGGCCCGCCGAAGTGGACCTGACGGGACCGACCGACGTTCTCACCGAGTCGAACCCCGACACCGTCTGGCTGACGGCCGAGTCGCTTGGCGTCACGGACCCGGCCCTCGAATGCAACCCGGCCCTGCCGGTGATCTTTGTCTTCGACGAGCCCTTGCTGGCGCGCTTGCGACTCGACGGCAAGCGGCTGGTGTTTCTCACTGAGGCCCTCGCCGAGCTCGCCGAGGAACGAGACCTTGAGCTTCGACTGGGCGACCCCCGCCATGAACTCGCGGACCGTGCCCTTGCCGTGACCCACGCCCCTGTGCCGGGTTTCGCCACCCGTGGCGCTGCGCTGAACCTCGCCGAGGTCCACCCATGGCCATGGCTGCGGCGCCCCCGTTCGGGATCAGTCAAATCGTTCAGCGCCTGGCGTCGATCGGTTCCATCGAGATGAGCGGCGGCCCTGGCGACACGAAGATCTGCGCGTCCTGCGGACGAGAGATGGTCTGGCGGAAGCGCTGGGCGAAGACCTGGAACGAGGTTCGCTACTGCTCGGATCGCTGCCGGTCGCGAAAGGTGAAGACGGTCGACCACGAACTCGAGGGGGCGATCCTCGAACTCCTTGACCAACGCGCCGCCGGGGCAACGATCTGTCCCAGCGAAGCCGCCAAGATGGTCGGTGATGCGGAGTGGCGTTCTCTGATGGAGCCGACCCGCTCGGCCGCACGACGACTGGTCGCGTCAGGCGAGATCGTCATGACGCAGGGCGGGTCGATCGTCGATCCATCGACGGCCAAGGGCGCGATTCGGATCCGGCGGGCATGAGCAGCATCGAGCCGGAACTGGGCGAAACCGAACTCGACGGCGACGCGAACGATCGGGTCCATCATCACGCTCGGGTCGGCGATGAGCACCCTCCCGGCCCGGACGGGTCCTTCACCACCCTGTGCGGACTTCGGATCACGCCGAGACCCGAGGCGGCGCAGTTGCCGTGCTGCCCGATGTGTGGCCTCGTGATGGGGCGCCCGTGCCGCTGATCAGCGCACCCGCCACCACTGCCAACCAACGACGACGGCTGCGAGGCTGAACACCGCCGCACCGGCCCACCCCCACCACTCGCCACCTGCACCGATCGCCACCCCCGCCGCAGCGAAAAGCACACACAGCGCGGCGTCACGTCCGAGTCGACCCGGCGTGGGGAGCGATCCGCTTCGCCGGAAGAGTCGTTCGAGCGCATTTCTCGGACTCGTGTCTGGCGTCTCACCCATCGAGGTCACGGTACCGCTGACGGATCCGGACAGACGCAGATGGTGGCTCGCTTCTCGCGTCAGCCGCAGCGATCGAACGGGTTCGGCACGGGAGCCAACCCGGAAGCAACGGCCGCATCGCGAAACGCGACGAACTCCGGGTACGCGTCGAAGAAGGCCATCCTCGGTTCGACTCCTTCGGGCACCTCGAGATCAAAGACGTACGCCGAGAATGTCTCGGCGAAGTCCTCCTCGGGGCTACTCCCGGCGTAAACCCCGAGGAACCCAGGGTCGACATTGCACCGTTCGAGACCCCCTTCCTGATCGGCGCTGCCATCGGCGGGCAACGAGAGGAGTTCTTCATCCGTCCAGAACTCGTTGACCCATGAGTCGAGATAGGAGCCGGGCACGAAGCAGCCTGCACCGTTCCACAGGGTGGAACACGCAGTTCGCCCGGTATCGATGTCGAGTTGATCACCGGTCTGGGTGAAAACATGCGCGAACTCGTGCAGCAGGGTCAGCCCCAGTTCGTCGGGGTACTCGTCCGCTGCAACCATGTCGATCGCCATCACGAACGAGGTGTAGGAGGCGTCGACCGGCGTGACGAACGCAACCGTCTCGCCACCTCCGTCGTAGCCGCCGATGTAGGCGAGGTCGTCCAACCCTTCTGGGCCGACGACGGTCTCAAGCACTGCGAACGCGCCGATGACGGCTTCATTGGGGTTGCCAAAGCACAGCCCAGCCAACGCCCCGTTCTCCACCGTGTAGATCGCCTCGACTGGGCCGTCTTCGTCACCCACCAAATACGGGTCGCAATCTGGCGCCGTGCGGTCGTCGGCAGGGGCGTCGTCATCGACGTCTGGCAGGTCGTCGACCGGCGGCGTGTCCTCTCGCAACGAAAGATCCTCGACGAGGTCCTCGTAGGACCGCTCGCTGCAACCCAACGCAGCCACGAGGAACACGGGAACGAGCACGGCAAGCACGGCAGCACGATGCATGACGCCAACCGTAGTTGCCGGGCCGCTCCTCAGCGGGAGACGAGCGCGCCAGCCGGAGGCTGACAGGAAGGGCACCACCACACGTTGCGGCCATCGGCGTCTGCGGATCGAATCTCGTCACCACAGCGCCGGCACGGGTACCCATCTCGCTTGTAGGTGTAGAGCCGGTCCCCGCGGGCGAGTTCACGCGGCGTCTTCGCGCCCATCTCGGCGGGAACAACGGTCACGATTCGACCCATCCGCTCCCCGGTCTTGAGCGCCACAACAGTGCGGGACCAAATGTCGGCTACCGCCTCCTCGGGCACCTGCTGGGCGACCGTCAACGGGTGCACCCCCGCGAGGAACAGCAACTCGGACCGGTAGACATTGCCGATCCCGGCGACGACCTTCTGATCGAGCAGGGCAGCCCCGATCGAGATCGATCGTCGCCGGAGCCGCTCCTCGAGCTGTGCCGCTCCGTCGGCGGGATCGAGGATCGGGTCAGGCCCGAGCCGGGCTCGAAGCTCGTCTTCCTCCTCGGGCGTCATCAGGTCACAGGCCGTCGGCCCCGCCAGATGAAGATGGTCGGTCGCCGTCTCCATCACGAGACGAGCATTCGGCGATGGCTCCGGTGCCGGACGGCTCCGCACCCGAAACTTTCCAAACAACCCGAGGTGCACATGGAGAACGTCGCCGGAACCGAAGCGGTAGAAGAGATGCTTGCCGAGTGCATCGATGCCCGTCAGGGTCTGGCCGTCGAGCTGGGAGGCGCCCGCTGCGAACCGTCCCTGGGGTGAACGGGCCGACACAATCTGGCCAGAAAAGCGTTTCCCCTGCAGACGGGCCGCGCGATGGAGTACGTGACCTTCCGGCACGATCAGCCAAACGCCGAGCTCGGGAGATCGGTCACATCGCTCTGGACGGCGTCGACGATGACCGCAGCGACCGCTTCGGCCGAGAGTCCCTCGGGCATCTTCGGCGCCGAACCCTCGATCGCCCGGCTGGCAAGCCCCGTCTCGGTGTGCGGAGGTCGGGCGTCCACGACTCGGATCTTGGCCCGACGCGCCTCACGGGCAAACCCCTCATCGAAGGAACGAACGGCTGCTTTCGATGCACCGTACGCAGCCATACCGGGAAGGTTCTGCTCGGCGATCACGCCCGAGATGTTGACGATGACACCGCCAGGACGAAGGTGGGGGGTGGCCGCCTGAGCGAGCATGATCGGCACGAACACATTGGTGAGGAACACCTCCTCCATCGCATCAATACTGAGTTCGGCCACCGGACCGAACGCCACAACCCCGACGGCATTCACAACGACGTCGAGACCACCGGCGTGCTCGACCGCAGCATCGACCGCTGCCCCAGCTGCGCCCGGCATCCGAAGATCCAGCGCTACGCGCCGCGCCTCGACGGGCACCGCGGCAAGCCGGTCGGCGTCGCGTGCCACGAGGGTCAGCACACTGCCCTCGTCAGCGAGTCGCCGGGCGATAGCGGCCCCAAGGCCGCCCGAGCCACCGGCAATCAGGACCGACTTCGGAGGGAGAGCGTCATGCACACCAAGGACAACGGGCCGACTGCGGTGTTCGGATTCACCCAAGCATGTTGACGAGCACCCAGCCAATGGTCGAAAGCCCGAGGGACCGCCGCCATGGGTTCACGCCGCGCACGACCTCATCGATCGCCCACCAGGCGATGCCCGCGGTCCCGAGCCAGCGAAGCGCCTCGGCGAGTCCACCGTTGACGAGCCGCGAACCGAGGATCCCGACGAGCGCAAGGACGAGGGGACGGTTCGGGAACTGAGCGATCGTGATCTTGCCGGTCTCCCGATGCTCGAACCACCAGCGAACGCCTCCGGTCCTCATGGGTCTGAGTCTGCCGGCTGCCGGGAGAATGCGCGCCCGTCACCGCCGAGATCCAACATCGATCAGCCACGCTCGACATGCGAAGCTGACGCCATGACCGTGCGATCTTCGATCACGTCCATCGGCTCCGGGTTCTCGATCCGCTCGGTCGGTTCGGTTGGTTCGGTCCTGTCAATCGGGAGCGCTGGCAGCATCGCCTCGATCGGCAGCGCCGGTTCGGTTGCGTCGATTGGGTCGGCCGGCTGCGTGGCATCCATCGGCAGCGCCGGGTCCATCCTGTCGATCGGGTCAGCGGGGTCAATCCTGTCGGTCAACAGCAGTGGCCGAATCCTGGCCATCAACAACGAACCGATCCGTAGTCGGCACCTCGCCATCCTTGGGACGGCGATGCTCGTTCTCGCCTCCACCAGCCGGGCGGCTCGACCTGCCAGCCTGGAGTGATGGCCTCCCGCAGTCGCGCCGCCCGCTACGCCAAACGGCGGAAGAACCGGATGGCGAAGCGCGAGCACGACCTCTCTGACGAACAGTGGCATGCACTGCAAGCCCACTGGGGTGGATGTGCCTACTGCGAGCATGACGAGGGTCCGTTCCAGAAAGACACCGTCCTCGCGATCTCTCGCGGCGGCCGGTACACCCTCGACAACGTCGTCCCCGCCTGCCGGTCCTGCAACGCCAGCAAGTGCAACGACGAAGTCACCAGCTGGATGCGACGCAAGAAGCTCGACGAGGAACGCTTTCTCGTGCGCCAGTTCGAGATCAGCCGGGCGCTTCGGACCGGGATCGAGACATCGTGAATGCCGAGACGCCACACCCATCGGATTCGCCCGACGTGATCGTGGTGGGACGGGGCCTGTTCGGCTCAGCCGCAGCTCGGCACCTAGCCGAGCGAGGCGCATCGGTCGTGGCGATCGGACCCCGGGGGCTGACAACCGGTCCAGACCGAGTGTTCTCTAGCCATAACGACGAGGCGCGACTGACCCGTCTCCAGGACCGCGATCGGCGATGGGCGGAGGTGACCGCACGCGCCGTCGAGGCCTATCCCGATCTGGAACAGCGCAGTGGCATTCCGTTCCACGAGCCGGTCGGTTGCCTCATCGCCTCCCGCCCTGGCGGTGACGGTCGTAGCCCTGATCCGATCGCTCTCCTTCGGGACCAGGGTGTCCCCCATGACGGGTGGGCTCCAGGCGAACGCGGGTGGAGCGAGCGGTGGCCAGCAATCGACTTCCCCGCCACCCATGCTGTCGCGTACGAGTCAGGCCCAGCTGGTTACATCCGACCCAAGCGTCTCATCGACGCCCAGGAGGCCCTTGCCGCCGCCCGGGGGGCGACCGTCGTCGAGGACATCGTTACCGACATCGCCCCCGAAGGACCGGGCCACATGGTCACGACAGCGAGTGGGCAGCGGTTCCATGCTCCACACGTGGTGGTTGCGACCGGCGCATTCACCAACCACCATCGCCTTCTTCCCGAACCGGCGCCGCTGCGACTCAAGACCGAGGTGATCATTCTCGGCGAAGTGAACGAGCACGACGCCGAGCGCCTCGGCCGCTACCCGGTGGTGAAGTACCTCAACGACGGCGACGACCTCGACGCGATCTACATGACGCCACCCGTGCGATATCCCGATGGACGGCAGTGCATCAAGATGGGGGCAAACATCCGTCTCGATACCTGGCCCGACGACCTGCCCACGATCCAACGCTGGTTCGAATCAGCGACCGACGACGACTACCTCCCGCTCCTTGGGCCCGCGCTCCAGGCCCTGTGGCCCGAGATCGACTTCGTCTCCATGCGCACCCGTCCCTGCATCATCACCTACACCGACGACTGGTTCCCGCTGATTCAGGAGGTCGCTCCCGGGCTGATCGTCGCCACGGCAGGGAACGGTGGTGGAGCGAAGGGCGCCGACGCATGGGGAGCGATGGCCGCTGATCTGGTGCACAGCAACCCCACCAGCGCACCGTCATCGTCTTCCTAGACTCGGTGCCGATGTCTGCCACCGGCTCGACCCCGAGAATCACGATCGATCCTGCATCGGTTGATGCTGAGCTCGTTGCGGTGGCCGCCGATGCGCTTCGGGCGGGGCAACTCGTCGCGATTCCGACCGAGACGGTCTACGGACTCGGGTGCAATGCGCTGGATCCACAGGCCGTGGCCGGTGTTTTCGACGCCAAGGCCCGCCCCGCCTCGGACCCGCTGATCGTTCACGTCGACGGGGTAGCGATGGCGGAGACAGTGACCACCGGAGCGTTTCCAGCCGCGGCCGCCATCCTCGCCCGAGCGTTCTGGCCGGGACCGCTCACGATGATCCTGCCCAAAGCGGACACCGTCCCCGACGCGGTCACCAGCGGTGGTACGACCGTCGGGGTTCGGTGCCCGTCACATCCCATCGCAGCCGCAATCATCGCCGCAGCCGGTGTGCCGGTTGCGGCCCCCAGCGCCAATCGCTTCGGGCAGATCAGCCCAACATCAGCGGCCCATGTGGTCGACGAACTCGACGGCCGCATTGACCTCATCGTCGACGCCGGACGGGCCGAACACGGGCTCGAGTCCACAGTGGTGGCCGTTCACGGCGAGCACGTGACGGTGCTTCGGCATGGCGCCATCACCGCGGAAGCCTTGGCCGAGCACGTGACCGTGGTCGATCTCGATGCCGATGACACCGAGACGCGAGCCACCGCGCCCGGCCATGACGTGCGCCACTACTCCCCCCGGACACCGACGATCGCGACCACGGTCGTCCCAAGCGACGGTCCTCACCGATCGGTCATTTACGCCGGGTACGACCGAGACGTGAGGCTTCCCTCCGGCTGGGTCTCCGAACCACTCGGAAGCCGGGATTCGCTGAAGGCGGTTGCCCACGATCTCTACGACAATTTGCGCCGGCTCGATGCACGTGCTCCAGAACTCATCGTGGTCGAGCTCAGTGGCGCACCTGGGATCGGGCGGGCCATCGATGATCGGCTCGGCCGAGCAGCGGCTGGCATCATCGCCACCGACGCCGACTCCCTCCGACTCGCCGTCGAGCAAGCAATAGGCGACTGACACCGAGCTACGCCTCTCACGTCGAACCCGACCGAGTCGGTGACCACCGGTACGCTCCCCCGCTATGACCGATCACCTCCGCCTTGCGACCTGGAACCTGTGGTGGCGTCACGGCGATCTCGAGGCGCGCACACCGGCGATCCTCGCCACGCTCCGCTCGGTCAACCCGGACGTGATCGGCCTCCAGGAAGTGTGTTCTCGTGAGCCGGACCAGGTCGCATGGCTCCAAGACGAGTTCGAGCGTTATGTCGTCGCTTCGCCCCAAGGCACCGACGACCGTCACACGATCGTGAACGCCATCGCGTCCCGGTGGCCGGTCCTCGAGTCCGAGTGGCGTTTCTTGGACGTGGGCGACATGCCAAAGCACCGAACGGTGCTGTGGGCTCGGCTCGATACGCCCTACGGCCCGTGGGACGTCTTCACCACCCACCTGTCTCACGGCTTCGACCACAGCGCGCTGCGTTCACGACAGCTCGACGAGATCAGCGAGTGGGTGAGCGAGCGCCGCGCTGCCACCCCCGACACCCTGCTTCCGCCGGTGCTCGTGGGTGACCTGAACGCCGTGCCCGACAGCGACGAGATCCGCCGACTCACCGGTCGCGCCGCGCCCGCAGTTGCCGGGCTCGTCTTCACCGATGTGTGGGAGCACGCCGGTGCCGGAGGCGGCGAGACCTACTCCGAGGCCAACCCCCACGTGAACGACTCGGCCTGGCCGGAGCGGCGACTCGACTACCTCATGGTGTCGTGGCCGCGACGGCGACCCGCCGGCAATCCGGTCCGAGCAGAACGCTTCGGACTCGAACCGGTCAACGGCGTGACCGCCTCGGACCATTGGGGCGTGGTCGCAGATCTTGCGATCTCGCCCAACACGCGGGACCGCTAACGTCGCCGCATGCGTCGCGCCGAGAAAGCCGATCGGATCGGGGACATCCTCGACAGCCTCTACCCGAAGCCACCGATCCCCCTCGATCACACCGATCCGTACACCCTCCTCGTTGCGGTTGCGCTCTCTGCCCAGACCACCGACAAAAAGGTCAACGAGGTCACACCGGCGTTGTTCGCAGCGGCCAGCACGCCAGAGGAGATGGCGGCGCTGCCACCCGACGAGATCCTGGGGTTTATCAAGGAGGTCGGTCTCGCCCCGACCAAGGCGAAAAACCTTTCAACGATGGCCCATCAGATTCTCGACGGACCTGGCGAGGTCATTCCCGACTGGGATTTTCTCGAGTCGCTCGCCGGCGTCGGCCACAAGACCGCAAGTGTGGTGATGGCCCAGTCGTTTGGCGTGCCGTCGTTCCCGGTCGACACCCACATCCATCGGCTTGCTGACCGTTGGGGGCTCTCCAACGGCACCACCGTCGAGAAGACCGAACGTGATCTCAAGGCAGTGTTTTCCGAGGACACCTGGAACCGTCGGCACCTGCAGATCATCTTCTTCGGTCGCGACTACTGCCCGGCCCGCAATCACGACCTCGCCGAGTGCGAGATCTGTTCGTGGGCGGCAACCAAGAAGCGCATCACCGCCGAGGCGAAGCCCAAGCCAGCCAAGAAAGCGGCGAAGAAGCGGACGGCTCAGGGGTAGCGGTTCAGGGGCAGGCGTCGATCCAGTCGATCTCGAAGGCGAACGGACCATCGAGTCCATCGGCGAGAATGATGCCGATCTGGGTCGCTGCGTCGGGAGCGAACGGTTCGGCTGTCACCGGGTTACCGAACACCCGGGCCTCCATGTCCACGAGGCTGACGGTGACCTCGGCCCAGTCGCCGCCGACGGCATCGATCGGGGTGTAGTGGGTGACCCGGCCCCGCCCATCGAGCGCATCGGTGGCCAGCAACTCGTACGGACGACCGTCGGTCCGGATCCGGACGACGAGCTCGGTCGCATCGACGAGTTGTCCATCCACCAAGCCGCGGATGGACGAGAACCCGCCACCGGCAGTCACGATCGTCCCAGCCCAGGTCAGGACGCCATCGGCGACCGCTCCCTCCGCATCGGACCGGCCCCCCATCACACCGTCGTTGACGATCACCCAAGTGGGGGTGTCGAAATCCGTCACCCGAACGCAGGCAGGGTCGGCACCACCCGACGAGGGTGCAACGGTGGTCGAGGGCGGCGCCGTCGTCGGAGGTGTGCTGGTTGACGATGGCGGCACGCTCGTCGGCGCGGCGGACACCGTCGGCGACGCAGCCGGCGGTTCGATGGTCGACACCGGTGTCTCGACAAGGACCGATTCGGAGGCCGAGTCGCTACACGCGCCGACAATGATCACCAGTACTGCGAGAGCGACCCGACGACATGTCACTCGTTGAGTGTGATCGCCAACGCCGGCCTATGCCGAGTCGGTGAGGGACGACTCAGGAGCGGCGGGCCGCCAACATCGCCTGGAGCGTGACTGCGTTCTCCGCATCGCGGGCCGTCAGGCGCTCGATCATGTCGCCCTCGACACCGAGTTCGGCCAGCACCTCAGCGACGTGTTCTCCTACCCGGGGGGCGGGTCGACGCGGGAAATGCTCGCCGGTCGCTCGTTCGCCATGGAACGGCACGGGCGGGCGAGCGAGCCGCATCGGGCCCGCATCGGGATGTTCAGCCTGCACCACGCTTCCGAGATGGCGGACCTGTTCGTCATCGAACACCTCGTCAAGCGCATTGAGCCGGGCGACCGGAATGCCGAACGCATCAAGGGTCTCGCACACCTCGGCGGTCGTGACGTCAGCCAACAGGGCGTTGACCGACTCGACGAACGCCGTGCCGTTCCGGACTCGATCGTGAAGGGTGGCAAAGCGAGGGTCGAGATGCAGTTCAGCCGCTCGCCAGACCGACAGCAGTTCGACCGCTTGGTCGGAAGTCAAGATGATGGCGACCGGTCCGTCCTTCGCTCGAAACAGCGGAAACCAGTCGGCGAGTTCGGCTGGCCCGTCGCTGACGCCGTCACCAACAAAGGAGTGCGACCACATCACATCGGGCCACTGGTAGCTGAGTGCAGACTCCAGCATGGTGACCGGAAGGTGTTGCCCCCGGCCCGTCCGCTCCCGCTCAAGCAGCGCCGCAGTCACTCCCTGCGCGGTGGTGAGCGCAGTGACTTTGTCGAAGATCACCGTGCGGACATTGGTCGCCTCGTCGATCCCCTGCGCTGCTGCCGTCCCTGACGTCGCTTGGATCAGTGGGTCGAAGACGCGGCGGTTCTGATACGGGCCATCGCCGTACCCGGTGATCGATGCATAGACGAGTTCGGGGCGGAGCGCTGACAGCGTCTCGTAGCCCAGCCCGAGTCGGTCGAGCACCCCGGGGCGATAGTTCTCGATCAACACATCGGCGGTTTCGACCAAGCGAAGAAAGACCGCCCGCTCGTCATCGTCTTTGAGGTCGAGCACGACCGAGCGCTTGTTGCGGTTGAGCGATGCGAACATCGAACTCACCCCGCCCCGAGATGGGCCGAGGTACCGCGCCGGGTCACCGACCAGCGGCGGCTCAATCTTGATGACATCGGCCCCTTGATCCGCGAGCGTCATCGCCGCCATTGGGCCGGACACGGTCGTGGTCAATTCCAGGATCCGGATTCCGCTGAGCGGCCCGGTCGACGATTCCCCCATCGCCTGACCGTAGCCGCGCTCCGCTCACCGCTTCACCCCCTGCGACGCGCAACGGCCGCCAGGTGAACCTGGCGGCCGTCAATGCGTTGGGGGATTCACCACCCGGCGCGTTATTCGATGCGAATACCGGAGATGGCTCGGCTGATGACGAGCTGCTGGATCTGCTCGGTTCCCTCGAAGATGTCGTGGATCTTTGCGTCGCGGTGCCAGCGCTCTACTGGGTACTCACGCGTGTAGCCATAGCCGCCGAGGACCTGGATCGCCCGCTCCGTGGTCCAGGTCGCTACCCGGCCAGCCTTCATCTTGGCCATCGAACCTTCGGCGTTCTTGAACGCACGCTGCTTTCCGAGCCACGCTGCCTTCCAGATGAGGGCACGGGTGGCCTCCACTTCAGTGGCCATGTCAGCGAGCATGAACGCAATGCCCTGATTCTTGATGATCGGGCGGCCGAACGCGTGCCGCTCCTTTGCGTACTCGGTTGCGTACTCGGTTGCGGCGCGGGCGATACCGAGCGCCTGAGCGCCGACCGCCGGGCGGGTCGCCTCGAAGGTCTGCATCGCAGCCTGCGCATTCCCCGATTCACCTCGACGCACGCGGGCGAGACGCTCGTCGAGCTTCTCCTTCCCGCCGAGGAGGCAGTGGCCCGGGACTCGCACATCGTCGAGCACGACTTCGGCTGTGTGGCTGGCCTTGATGCCGTGCTTCTTGTATTTCTGGCCCTGGCTCAGCCCGGGCGTGCCCGGCGGAACGATGAAGCTGGCGTGGCCCTTCGAGCCGAGTTCGGGGTCGACGACGGCGACGACCACATGGATGTCAGCCATGCCGCCGTTCGTGATCCAGGCCTTGGTTCCGTTGAGGACCCACTCATCCTTGGCCTCGTCGTACTTGGCCGACAGGCGGTAGCCGTTCACGTCGGACCCAGCGTCGGGCTCCGACGCGGCGAACGCGCCGGTGGCGATCTTGTCCGGGGTGCCGTAGCACTGCGGAACCCACTCCATCACCTGCTCAGGGGTGCCGGAGGCTGCGATACCCGCAGCGGCGAGACCCGAACCCATGATGGCCATCCCGATGCCGGCGTCACCCCAGAAGATCTCTTCGATGGCCATGACCATGGAGATGCCAGTGGGGTCGTTCATCATCATCTCGGCCATGAACTCCCAGCTGTAGAGGCCGATCTCGGCGGCCTGCTGGACGATCGGCCAAGGGAACTCTTCTTTCTCGTCCCACTCTTCGGCGTTCGGACGCATGACGTCGACGGCGAACTCATGCAGCCACTTCTGCAGGGTCAGCTGGTCTTCGTTCAGGGCAAGGGAGAACTCGGACATCGGGGCTCCTCGGCAATGGTTACCGGTCGGTAACTATCGCACCTTACCCGGCGGTCCGACGCTGGCCAAGTCCCTCTCTACCTCGGCGGCGCTGGCCACGGCATTGACCATCGAGGAGCGGGGCGAGATGCCCTCATACCATCAGCCCGCCGATGAGTCGAGCGGCGCCGGCGGTCACCACAACCCGAAAGACAAGGGTGAGGGTGTCTGGATCGAGTTGCCGAAGCCAGCGTGAGCCGAGCCGAGTGCCGATCACCACACCAACCACACCGACCGCAATCATCCCGGCATGGTCGGCCCATGCATACCCAGCAATGGCAAACACCACGACCTTCGTGATGTGGCTGAGCACCTGGCTGACGGCAAACGTGCCAACAAACGCAACATGATCCGAGGTCGCCGACCGAAACGCCGGCGCGAGGAGCGGACCGGCGGCGCCGACGGTCGGGTTGACCAGCCCGGAGAGGGCACCCACGAGCGCGAACCGTGAACCGCGCCCCGGCTTCGGGGCCAGCCACGACGTCGCTGCTGGCCACCAGACTGCCAGCAGAGCGAACCCGCCGATCACCGCCCGGGCCGACGAACGCGGGATCGCGTCGGCGACAAAAAACCCGGCCACCATGAACGGAAGAAGGGCAACGACGAACGGGGCAAGCAGGCGTCGGTCGACGTCGCGTCGTAGCGCAATCGCACGCGTGCCATTGCTGAACAGCTGGATCACGCCATGCGCCGGGATGGCGATCAACGGATCAACGAACTGCAGGATCACGATCAGCAGGATCATCCCTCCGCCGGCCCCGGCGACGGCAGTAAGCGCCGAGGTCGCCAAAGCAGCGACGAGCAAAATCAGCAGTTCGACCTCTGACACACCGTGCGTTCTACCCCCAAGGAAACGAGGGTGTCACCAACCGATCAGGCGAGCGCTCCGATCTCGCCGACGCAGCGAACCCATCTGGCACAACATCAGCCGTTCGCTGACAGCCACCGCCGGTATCCTCGGCGGTCTATGAGTTCGTCTCGCATCCCCGACAAGCCCGATCTCGCCGGCCTCGAGGACAGGTGGGATGCCGTATGGGACGAGACCGGCATCTTTCACTTCGACACCGACACCACGCGTGAGCAGGTCTTCTCGATCGACACGCCGCCCCCAACCGTCTCGGGCTCACTCCATGTCGGCCACGTCTTCTCCTACACCCACACCGACCTAATCGCCCGCTACCAGCGCATGGCCGGCAAGAACGTCTTCTACCCGATGGGGTGGGACGACAACGGCTTGCCGACCGAGCGGCGGGTGCAGAATTACTTCGGCGTGCGCTGCGATCCGTCGCTGCCTTACGACCCCGACTTCCGCGCGCCCGCTGATGCCGGTGACCCCAAAGCGGTCGGCAAGCGGCCCACGATCTCGATCAGCCGACCGAACTTCATCGAACTCTGCACCCAACTGACGGTCGAGGACGAGAAGGCCTTCGAAGGCTTGTTCCGCAAACTCGGTCTCTCGGTCGACTGGACCCGCACCTACGAAACGATCAACGACCATTGCCGTCGGGTGAGTCAGCTCGCCTTCCTTGACAATCTTGAGGCGGGGCAGGCCTACCAGATCGAGGCACCGTCGCTGTGGGACGTCACGTTCCAGACCGCCGTCGCTCAAGCTGAACTCGAAGACCGGGAACTGCCGGGCGCCTACCACAAGCTCCGCTTTGCCGGTGTCGGCGAAACCCCCGACATCTGGATCGACACGACTCGACCCGAACTCGTGCCCGCCTGTGTTGCGCTGGTCGCCCACCCCGACGACGAGCGGTACCAGCCCCACTTCGGCGGCAAGGTCGCATCGCCACTGTTCCAGGTCGAGGTCCCCGTCGTCGCTCACGAACTCGCCCAGCCCGATAAGGGCACCGGTATCGCCATGATCTGCACCTTCGGCGATACGACCGACGTCACCTGGTGGCGCGAGCTTGACCTCCCGGTCCGTACCGTGATCCAGCGCGACGGCAAGTTCATGGCCGACACGCCCGAGTGGATCGCCCCTGGCGCTCCCGCCGACGCCTATCAGCGCCTGGCCGGGTTGCGCGCAAAGAACGCCCAGGCCGAGATCGCCACCATGCTCGCCGAGGCCGGTGAGATGGAGGGCGAGCCGCGGCCGATCACCCACCCGGTCAAGTTCTTTGAAAAGGGCGACAAGCCCCTGGAGATCGTGAGCTCCCGCCAGTGGTACATCCGCAACGGCGGCCGCGATGCCGACCTGAACCAGGCACTCATCGACCGAGGCGACGAGATGAACTGGGTACCCAGCTACATGCAGACCCGCTTCACGTCCTGGATCGACGGCCTCAACGGAGACTGGCTGATCTCCCGGCAGCGGTTCTTCGGTGTCCCCATCCCGCTCTGGTATCCGCTCGATGCGGCTGGCGAGCCGATGTGGGATCAGCCGCTGGTTCCGTCAGAGGACCAGTTGCCGATCGACCCGTCGACCGACGTTCCCGCTGGCTACGACAAGGCGCAACGAGGTCAGGCCGGCGGATTCATCGGCGAACCCGACATCATGGATACCTGGGCGACGTCGTCGCTGTCGCCCCAGATCGCCACCGGCTGGCGCAGCGATCCCGAACTCCACGCCACGACGTTTCCGATGGACATGCGACCGCAGGGCCACGACATCATCCGGACCTGGTTGTTCTCTACGGTCGTGCGCGCCCATTTCGACGCCGACACCGTCCCCTGGCGGAACTGTGCGCTGAGCGGATGGATTCTCGATCCCGACCGCAAGAAGATGTCGAAATCGAAGGGCAATGTGGTCGTGCCCACCGACCTGCTCGAGCAGTACGGCTCCGACGCCGTCCGCTACTGGGCGGCATCGGGCCGGCCCGGCACCGATACGGCGTTCGACGAAGGCCAGATGAAGATCGGCCGACGCCTCGGGATCAAGCTGCTCAACGCGAGCAAGTTCGTCCTCGGGTTCGGCGACCCGGCCGACGGAATCGACCCCTCCAAGGTCACCGACACGCTCGACCGTTCGATGCTCGACCGCCTCGCCGACCTGGTCGAGGAGGCCACCACGGCGTTCGAGGCGTTCGACTATGCCCGTTCCCTCGAACGGACCGAATCGTTCTTCTGGTGGTTCACCGACAACTACATGGAACTGGTCAAGGCCCGCGCCTACGGCGAGTACGGCGACGACCGCGCCGCCTCAGCCCACCATGCGCTGCGCATGGCACTCTCGACCCTGCACCGCCTCTTCGCCCCCGTTCTTCCCTTCGTCACCGAAGAAGTGTGGAGTTGGTGGCAGGACGGGTCGGTTCACCGTGCCGCCTGGCCGTCTGCCGCCGAACTCCGCACGGTGGCGAACGCGACCGGCAGCTCGGCGAGTGAGGTCGCCACCAACGCCCTCGTCATCGTTCGGCGGGAGAAGAGCGAAGCGAAGCGCAAGCTCCGAACCGCCGTCCTCAATGCCACCTTCTCCGGACCGGGCGATCAACTCGCCCTGCTCGATCAGGTCATCGACGATGTCAAAGCAGCCGGCGTCATTCACGCCGTAAGCGACCATGGCCAGGCGGATGAGCTTGCGGTTGCCGTCGAACTCGAACCCGAGCCAGCGGCCGACGAAAGCACCGCCTGAACATGGCGGTCGGCGATCGCGACCGCTGGAACGCCAAGTGGGCCGACGCAGGCCGGGGTACCACCCACGGCTCATCGCTGGTCGAACTCGTCCGCCCCTGGTTGCCGGAATCGGGAACCTTGCTCGATGTCGCTGGCGGAGGATCCGATGATTCGTGGCACTTTGCCCAGCTCGGTCTCGCCGTCACCGTCGTCGATGTGAGCAACATCGGGTTGGCGCGAGCCCGTCAGCGAGGCAGTGCCGATGAGCTCGTGATCACCACCGTCGAGGCCGACCTCGAACTCGATCCGCTGCCAAGCGGTCCCTTCGACGCCGTGACGGTGGCCAACTATCTCCAACGCGACCTGTTCCCCCTCATGGCCGACCGGCTGACCGCGAACGGTGTGCTTGGTGTGGTCATCGCCACCGAATCCAACCTTGAGCGCCACGAGCACCCTCGACGGGAGTTCCTCCTCGCTCCCGGCGAACTCCCCAGCCTCGTGCCCGAACTCGAGCTCCTGCATCACAGCGAGGCGTGGCGCAGCAACGGTCGCCACGAAGCTCACGTCGTGGCCCGCCGCCGCTGAGCTCGCTACGCGAGCGGATCTTGATCCCAGAGGTGAGTGACCGGAGGGTCGCCGTAGAGCAACTCTGCTGGCGACTTCTTGTCGATATTGCCGATGAGCCCTCGGTAGACGCCGAGGCCACACATCTCCCGCAGTTCAGGGGTAAACGACGCCATGCGCTCCAGCGGAATGCCGAGCTGCTGGTTCTCCTGCTGCCGGATGAACCCTGCGCAGTAGTTCATGGCGATACCAGTTCGCCAGGTCTCCGTGGTGTTGGCGCCGCCGCCGTGCCAGAGACTGCCGGTCCAGATCAACACGCTGCCCTTGGCCATCTCGGCGGGGATCGAGTCGAGCCCTTCGACCTCCCGATACTTCGGTGTGCGCAGATGGTGACTCCCCGGCACCAACCGGGTGGCGCCGTTGGCTTCGGTGAAGTCGGTCAGCGCCCACATCGTGTTGCACACCGTCGGCGAATGGGGCTTGTCGAGCCGCATCATCTGATCGTCAGCATGGATCGGTTGGGCCGACTCGCCGGGGCCGATCGACACCGAGGCGATCGAAGAGACGAGGAAACCCTCCCCGAGCACGCCCTGCACGATCGGGGCAATGGCGGCATGGGTTGGCACCTGAGGCCAGGGACCTTCGTGGGCGAGCAGGTTGAAGACCCGCATGGTGTTCGCCCCCTCGAAGGTGTTGGGAGCCGGCCGGATCCCGAGGGTGTCCTCAAGACGTGCGAGCGCATCGGCGAGTTCATCGATCAACCCGGGATCGATCGCGTCCTCGACGATCGTGTACCCATCCTCGTCGAGTCGGGCGACGTGCTCTTCCACACTCATCGTCATGAGCGAACCGTAGCGAAGGCTGGCGATTCCCGGAACTCCAAGTCCGATGGATCACCAACACCAACCGGGAGTTCGCCACGGCGTGGGGCGGAAGCCTCGACGTGCCAGACTGCGCCGGTGATCGATCTCCGTTCTGACACCGTCACCCAGCCCACCGCCGCGATGAAGCAAGCCATGGTCGACGCCCCGTTGGGCGACGACGTATTCGGCGATGACCCCACCGTTCAGAAACTCGAGGCGATGGTGGCCGAGCGACTCGGGAAAGAAGCTGCGCTGTTCGTCACGAGCGGAACCCAGTCGAACCTGGTCGGCCTGCTGGCCCATTGCGGCCGAGGCGACGAATACATCGTCGGTGACTCAGCCCACTGCTACCGCTGGGAGGCGGGCGGGGCTGCAGTTCTCGGCAGCATTCAGCCCCAACCGGTGCCGATGTTGCCCGACGGACTCCCCGACCCGACGGCGATCGCAGCCGCAATCAAGCCGAACGATCCCCATTTCGCCCGAACCAAACTCGTCTGTGTGGAGAACACCAAGGACGGCATGGTCCAGACGGTTGAGCGCATGGAGGAGGCCACCTCGGTCGCCCGCACCCACGGCCTGGCCACCCACCTCGATGGTGCCCGAATGATGAACGCCGTCGTTGCGCTCGGGGTCGATCCGGCCGACTTCACTGCGCCGTTCGACACCGTCTCACTCTGTCTCTCCAAGGGCCTGGGCACACCGATGGGTTCGGTGCTCAGCGGTCCCGCCGATCTGATCACCGAGGCGCATAAGTGGCGAAAGATGGTCGGGGGTGCGCTTCGGCAGGTGGGCATGGTCGCCGCTGCCGGCATCCACGCACTCGAGCACCATGTCGACCGGCTTGCTGACGACCACGCCAACGCAACCGCGCTCGCCGAGGCGCTCGGCAACATCGACGGGATCGAGATCACCAGCTGCAACACCAACATGGTCTTCTGCACTGCTGGTCGAACCGATCCGGCCGTTCTGACCGAGGCGATGCATGCCGACGGGATCCTCGGGCGCTGGTACGCAGAAGCAGATGGCACGACCGCCAGCCGCATGGTCACCCACCTCGACTTCTCGGCCGACGACGTGACGACCGTCGCCGCCTCGGTGGAGCGGGCGCTGCACCAATAGGTGTCACACCCCATCTCTAGGTTCGGACTATGAGCTCGTTGGCGGACGTGCATGGGGCGTTGAAGGAGATTGATCCCTCTCTCCTGTTGCGCCCAGAACTGTGCGGGCTGATCTCCGACCTTGAGCGGCTGCGCTGCCGAGTAGACGAACGCCTCATGGCGGCGAAGGCTGCGCTCGATTCACTAGGGGACGATGGCGCCGACTCGGCGATGACCGGGCGTTCACTCGGACGACGTTCGGAGCGCCAGGCCCGACGAGACCGCATCACCGCTCGAGGACTGGCGGACATGCCGGCCTTGGCCGGGTCCTTGGCGGAGGGGCGGGTGAATGTCGAACATGCGGCGATCCTCGCCGCGGCGGCCGAGGAGATCACCCCGGAGATCGCAGTCGAGTTGGTGAGCGTGGCGGAGGCGATGCCCGCCGACCTTTTCGCACGCCGGGCCCGGGAGTTCGTCGGTCGCCACACAACCATCGAGGAGGCCGAGCAACGGCACGCGGTGCAGCGGGCCCGCCGGGCCGGCTGGCACAAAATTCATGGTGATGGATCGGTGGAAATCTACGCCCGATTCGACAAGGCGATGGGAGAGAGCGTGCTCGCGGCCTGGCGTCGCCGGACCGATCGACTCTGGCACGACGACGGAGGCCGCGACGGCACGCCGGACGAGATGCGCAGCCACGCCCAGCGACGCGCCGATTCTCTGGCCGGCCTGATCATCGAAGCGACCAGCACGTCCCGACCGGCACATCCCAAGCATCAGGTTCACCTCGTGTGGAAGCCCGATGAACCCCACGCAACATGGCTTGACGGTTCACCTGTTCCCGACTCGGTCCTTGTCGAGATCGGGACCGCAGCCGACGTCATCGGCCATGTCTTCTCCGGCGCTGGGCAGCCGCTCTGGCAGGCCCGAACACGGCGTCTGGCAACCGAAGCCCAGTGGCGTTCACTGATCGCTACCGTCCGCAGCTGCGAGCGATGTGGGGCCTCGGTCGACCGGTGCCAGGTTCACCACCGGATCGAATGGCGGGCCGGTGGCAACACCGATCCACCAAACCTCGAACTGCTCTGTTCCCGCTGCCACGGCATCGAACATCGGGGGAGCTGACAACCCCGGGCCGCCTGAGCGCGGCCTGCGACTACCCGAGCCCGGCGACCCGGTAGGCGCCTTCCAGATCCTCGTGGTTGGTGTAGCAGCCGTTGAAGTGGCGTTCGCCGGTGTAGGCGGTTCGGCCGTGGAAACAACGCCAGTTGTCGACCAGCAGTACCCGGCCCGGCTTCCACGGATGAAACAGTGCCCGATCGGCATCGTTGAAGACGCGCCGGAAGTCGGCGTAGGCATCCAGCACAGCG
>Ga0181594_10000058_pt1 | contig 79140 bp, 75 predicted proteins | sample 071ome_18_FD_145603 | JGI IMG/M metagenome (GOLD analysis project Ga0181594, IMG submission 145603) | Coastal salt marsh microbial communities from the Groves Creek Marsh, Skidaway Island, Georgia - 071413BT metaG (spades assembly) | ecosystem: Environmental > Aquatic > Marine > Intertidal zone...
GTACGCCCGGTATCGATGCCGATGCGGTGATCGTGCAGTTCAGGCAGTGCGGTGACGGTGTGGCCGTGCACAACCATGCAGTCCAGGCCACCCTTGTGGCTGAGGAATGGTTCTCGGATCCACCGGCAGTCATGGTCATCCTGCTGGTCGAGCGGCACCTTGGGGTGAATGCCGGCATGGACGAACAAATAGTCTCCAAGGCGAACGTTGCTCTCGAAACCATGCATGAATATCCGATCTTCTCTCGGCACCGCGCGAGTGAGCCGGTGCTTGATCTCGGCAAAATCCATGTCGATCATCGTTTCGGCGTCGAGGCCGTAGGAGGCGAGCGTCTGGACGCCGCCAAATCGCAGGAAACCCCTGAACGTGCCGTGCTCGTAAAACGAATTGAGGAACATTTCCTCATGGTTGCCCAGTAATATGCGAACATCGCACAGTTGCGACCACTTGCGCGCGAAATTGAGCACGCCCCGGCTGTCGGGGCCGCGGTCGACCAGATCGCCCAGCAGGATAACCGTGGTCCGCGCGTCCTCGCTCGCCCGGTCGTCGCGGTCGATGGCATCCGCAAGCGGGCCCAGCAGATCGAGCCGGCCATGTATGTCGCCGATGGCGTAGACCCGCCTGCCGGGCGGCAAGGAAGGTTGGCCCCGGGCAGGTCCGGAGCGGAACAGCTTGCTGAAAAGATTTGCCATGGTTGTGGATAACCTATGTCCAGTGAGACTCATCCGCAAGCGGAGCTCTACCTATTGCAGTGCGGCAGTTGATTGCGTGACATAAAATCCACACACAGATTAAACGTTCCGGAAAAAAGCACAATTCTACCTTGTGCAATGCGGCAAAAATGTGCAGCATCATCATCACATCCGGTCATTGCGCCCGATTAAAGAGGCGCGAGACGGATGGCAGGTTGGGACGACGGACGAACCATAACTTGAGGGAATTCAATATGTTCACGTCGATTCGCGGTATCGTTGCCGCTTCAGTTCTTGCGGGCTCCGCGATGGTCGCGACCCCTGCTCTCGCTCAAGAGGGCGAAAGCGATATCTCCATTTCAGGCAATGCAGCGGTCGTTACCGACTACCGTTTCCGCGGTGTCGGCCTTTCGGGCGGCGACATCGCCATTCAGGGCGGCATCGATGTCGGTCATTCGAGCGGCTTCTACATCGGCACCTGGGGTTCCTCGATTGACGGTGGCGACTACGGCAGCGTCGAGCTTGACATCTATGGCGGCTGGTCCGGCGACCTTACCGACGGCATCGCGGCTGATGTTGGCGTCATCTACTATGCCTATCCCAATGGCCTTACCGGTGCGGATCTCGACTACATCGAATTCTACGCCTCGCTCGACTTCACGATCGGCCCGGCCGAGGCAACAGTCGGCTTCGCCTATGCACCTGACCAGGATGCGCTTGGCGATACGGACAACATCTATATCTACACCGATCTTGGTGTTGGCATCCCCGATACGCCGATTTCGATTTCGGCTCACCTCGGTTATACCGACGGTTTCCTTACCTTCACGGATGACGGCAAGGCATTCGACTGGTCGATTGGCGCGTCGCTGGCACTTACCGAGAACCTTTCGGTCGGCGTTTCTTACGTCGGTGTCGAGGGTGGCAATGTTGACGGCCTGACCGACGATGCCATCGTTGCGACCCTTTCGGTCGAGTTCTGATTTACAGCTGATTGCAGGATGAACAGCGAAGGGCCCGTCCGGAAACCGGGCGGGCCTTTTGCTTGCGCGCCGAAGATGCAAGGCGGTCAGCGCAGATAGAAATCCACGGTGGTGACGACGCGCACCTTTTTGAAAGGTGTGTCAGATTGGCCCCAGCCGCCGCCCGAATCCCCGTCGCGCGCCTGGACCGAGAAATAGCCTTGGGTCGCGGTCTTGATCGTGCCGACACTGGTTCCGCTGTCCTTGGCGAACTGCTCGGCGGCGGCGCGCGCGTCCTTGGTCGCTTCGGCCACCATTTCCGGCTTGATGTCGTTGAGCTTGGTGAAGGTGTAGGCCATGCCGGAGCCTTCCTCGAGCACCACGCCCTTGCGCACCAGGTCGAATTGTCGCTTGACCGCCGACTGGGCGCGCTCGATGTCGGTGCTGCGCAAGGTCATGCGTTGGCGTACGGTTGACCTTGGCACCCCGTTATTCGTGTATTGCGAAACGTTTACGGCGCTCGGCTGGATTGCGTCGGCTGGCAAACCAAGATCCTTCAAGAAGGCGCGGATCGACTGCGTGTCGCGGTCGACGCTGGCCTGCGCGGTCGAGAGGTCCGCGGCGGTCGCCGAATAGCTCAGGGTCCAGGTGGCAAGGTCAGCTGTGACGTCGCGTTCGGCAAGTCCGCGAACCGTGACCGAACGGTCTGCCTCGTGCGCGCGCAGCAGACCGTTGCCGAGCAGGTAGCCTCCAGCGATCAAACCAAGCGCAAGAATGGCCGAACTGGCGAGCCACCGCCGCGTCGACGGATCCTTGTGGAAGGCTATCCTGGTGCTGTCATCTTGTGCATTTTCGGTCATCGGCTGGCACTCCCTGTCGTCTGCGGGAGATGCGCTCTATCGCCTTTATCGGCGATAAACCGTTCATCTCATATGATGAAACGAGTGCCCGCGACTATTTAGGAGACGCGCGGCCGGGACGTCAGGAACCGCAGGATGGCGTAGCCCAGCAGCGCCGAGCACAGCGAACCGGTGAGCACGCCCAGCTTCGCCTCCTCGACGAGGTGAGGGTAGCCTGGGAAGGCCAGGGCACCGATAAACAGGCTCATCGTAAAACCAATGCCGCACAGTACCGACGCACCCCACACTTGGGTCCACGTGGAATTCTCTGGTCGAGGTGCGAAGCCAAGTTTTTCCGCAGCGTAGACCGAAGACAGAATCCCGACCTGCTTGCCGATGAACAGCCCCGCTCCGATTGCCAAGGGAAGCGGATCGACCAATCCGGCCAGTCCGACCCCCGCCAACGCGACCCCGGCGTTGGCGAAGCCGAACAGCGGCACGATGAAATATTCGTTCCACGGGACGAGCGCGTGCTCCATGCGCAGCAGCATGGAGTCTCCCCGCTGTCCCAGCTTGAGCGGGACGGTAAGCGCCGCCGCAACACCGGCGACAGTGGCGTGTACGCCTGAATGCAGGACGCAGTACCACAGCACCATGGCGAGCCCGATGGTGAGTGCATAGCTTTGAGCTTGGCGTCGCCCGATGCCGACCATCAGCGCCAGCACCACAAGCGCCGCAACCAGCCAGCCGATCTTGATCGACGCCGTATAGAACAGCGCGATTATCGCCACCGCGCCCAGATCGTCGACGATGGCGATCGTCAGCAGGAACAGGCGCAGAGATGCCGGGACCCGTCGACCGAGCAGCCCGATTACCCCCATGGCGAAGGCGATGTCGGTTGCCGCTGGTATCGCCCAGCCGCGCTGGAGCGGATACCCGGTTCCGGTGACGGAAAAGTAGATCAGCGCGGGCGCAATCATACCGGCTATCGCCGCCACGACTGGCAAGCGCCGCTTGGCCGGGCTTGAAAGCTCGCCGGCCAGAACCTCGCGCTTGATCTCGAGTCCGACGACGAAAAAGAAGATCGCCATCAGTGCATCGTTGATCCACAGGTGCAGGGTATTGAGCTTGGCCACCGGCGTCCAGCCGAGCTTTCCGTGGAACAGGTCATGATAGCCGTGCGCCAGAGGCGAATTGGCGATCCAGATTGCCGCAATGGCAACCAGGATTAGCAGCACGCCAGCGGCAGCGTCGCCCCCCAGCAACTCGCGCAGCCGGGTGGCGATGCGATTGGGCAAATGACGCGATCGGACCATGGCTTTGCTATTGGCCAAGGTGAACGATGCTTGCAAGGCCGTGAGAGTCGCAATAGGCTCGTTCGACAAGGGCTTATTGTGGATGCTGGGGAAAAGTGTCGGGCGTGGGGCAATTCGTGACCGAACAGGTGCTTCCCGCCCTCCTGGCAGTCGAGCATGAACTGCTGCTCTTTGCTTCGTTCTGGTTCATCGTCGGCGCTGTAGACGAAGCGGCCTTCGACCTCGGCTACCTGTGGTTGCGGCTAACCGGTCGCTTGCGCGAACGGACTGGTCGCGCCGATGGAGCGCCATTTGCCGCCGAGTGCCTCACGGAGGATTACGAACTCGGCCTTCTGGTCTCGCGCAGCGGCGGCAGCAGCCGGTTTCTCAGGGTGCGCGATCACCTTGGCGAATTGGTTGCGACGCGCGCGTATTTTCCGGGCAGGCTCGACGATGCTGTCCGGCAAAAAGCGCGCTGGATACACGGCATCGCCCTGCAGGGCTGGGATCGGCTCGGCTGGTTCGGGGGGCACTTGATGTGTGGATGGCGCTGCGCGACCGGCGCGGCCTGTTGACGGCGGTGGTATTGGCGGCAGCCTACCTGCTCATCGTAATAGAGGCGACGCTTGGCATAGCGCGGCTCGCAGGCTGGGAAAACCGGCATCACCTTTCGCCGCTCTTGGCTACGATGCTGACGATGAGTTTTGTGGCTTTCATCTGGCGCGCCCTTTGGCGCTTTGGCTTCACCGCAAACGAGTATGGACTGGTTGAGGGTGTTCTCGCCGTGCTGCGCATTCCTGTCGCCAACGTCATTGCGATCATGGCCGGGCGGCGCGCTCTGGTCGCCTATGTCCGGTCGCTTGTCGGGGCTGCGCCGGCCTGGGACAAGACCGCGCACTCGCTCCATCCCGCGCTCGTCGCGCAAGAGCGGTCCGCATGATGGCCGAGCGCCAGGCGAGATAGGGCGGCCCTCTGGTCGCTCTCGGAGCCATATTGTGAATTTGGGTTGCCGTGCGCCTGATACTGGCGGGAGATGGCGGGCCGCCGGCCTATGCGCAATTGCCTGTGGCATCGGCCGAGCGCGTCGTTGCGCGACAGGTTCAGCCGCACCCCCGCCTCGACAGCGCCCGTCGCGCAGTTACTGACACCTCGCCCCAGGGCTGGTCTCCCCATCGACCGATGGTTTATTCGAGGCAAGCGTTCGGTCCGCCTCCGGCAACCCGGTTGCAGCCGCTCGCGCCAGCATCGCAGCCTGCGATGTTGGCGCCCGTTGCCAAGCCACTTTCTGTCAGCGCCGCGGCGGGTCACCAGCTGATGTGGATGGCTGCGCTGTCGCGGCTGCCTCTGCCGGCGGGGTTCGGCATCGCCCAGCCAGCAATGAAGGCGGCTCCGGTTCCGTTTTATCCGGCGGATGCCTCGCGTGACGGATCGCGCCGCTGGTCAGCGGACGGCTGGCTGCTGTTAAGGGGCGGGTCAGGTGGTTCGCTTGCCGCCGGCGGCGCACCCGCTACTCTGGGCGCTAGTCAGGCTGGTGCGGTCGTGCGTTACCGCCTGTCGCAGGCCAGTCAGCACCGCCCGCAGATCTATGCCCGGCTTTCGTCGGCGCTGAACAGACCGGCCGACAGGGAAGCGGCTGTCGGGCTTTCGGCAAGACCGGTTCCAAAGCTGCCTTTGCGGGCCTTGGCGGAACTGCGCTTGTCCGACCAGTCCGGCGGAACGCACCTGCGTCCGGCCGCCCTGGTCCATACCGAATTGCAGCCGGTCGACCTGCCGCATCGCACGCGTGCCGAGTTCTACGGGCAGGCAGGCTATGTCGGCGGTCGCAACGCCACCGCGTTTGCTGACGGGCAAGCGCGTCTCGACAGGCACGTTGCCGACATCGGCAAGGCGGAACTACGCCTAGGCGCGGGCGCATGGGCCGGCGCGCAGAAGGGGGCGGCACGTCTCGATGCCGGACCGAGCGCAACGCTTGGCGTCCCCGTCGGTCAGGGTGGGGCCGCGCGGCTGGGACTTGACTGGCGTCTGCGAGTGGCGGGCGACGCCGAGCCCGGTTCGGGAGTTGCGCTCACGCTAACCGCAGGATTCTGATTGCTGCTTTCAAGGGCCGTCGCGGTAGGGTAGCGATGGAGCCGACATGGATGTCTACCTTCCTATCGCCAACCTTTCGGTCAACGGGCTTGTTATCGTCTTGCTCGGCGGGCTGACGGGCATCCTGTCGGGCATGTTCGGGGTTGGTGGCGGCTTCCTGACCACGCCGCTGCTGATCTTCTACGGTGTACCGCCGACCGTCTCGGCCGCTTCCGCCGCCAGCCAGGTTACGGGCGCGAGCGTATCGGGGGTGTTCGCTCACACCCGGCGCAACGGCGTCGATTTCCAGATGGGCTCGGTCATGGTGGCGGGCGGCATTCTGGGCACCGCTTTCGGCGCGTCGTTGTTTCGGCTGCTCCAGGAAATCGGACAGATCGATACGGTCATCAACCTCCTCTACGTGGTCCTGCTCGGATCGATCGGCATGATCATGGCCCGTGAGTCTTTCCAGGCCCTGCGGGCAGAGCGCAGCGGCGAGGCAATTCCGGCGCGCAAGCGGCGTCACCATCCGCTTGTCGCCAGTCTGCCGATGCGCTGGCGCTTTTATCGCTCAGGTCTGTACATCTCACCGCTCGCGCCGCTGATCCTGGGAATGGTGGTCGGCGTGCTGACAATGCTGATGGGAATTGGCGGTGGTTTCGTGCTGGTTCCGGCGATGCTTTATATCCTCGGCATGAGCGCCAGTGTCGTGGTCGGAACCTCGCTGTTCCAGATCCTGTTCGTCACCATGGCAACGACGATGATGCACGCCATGACCACCAAGGCAGTCGACATCGTCCTGGCATCCCTGCTGCTGATCGGTTCGGTCACGGGAGCCCAGGTCGGCGCCAAGTTCGCGCAGATGGCCAGCCCGGTCCGCTTGCGCCTGGTCCTGGCGACAATTGTGTTGCTTGTCGCCCTGCGCATGGCGCTTGGTCTGGGATATCGCCCCGACGAGATCTACACGGTCGCGCCGCTGTGAGACTGCTGTTCGCCCTGATTGCGCTGGTGATGTTGACCGGGGCCCGCGACCCGATTCTCGTGCCTGAAGTATCCCAGCACGAAATCCGGCTGCGCCAGGGCTTTACCGGCACCGAGTTGTTGTTGTTCGGAGCGATCCTGAATCCCGATGGCACGCGCGCCGCACGCGACTACGATATCGTGGTCATCCTCAAGGGGCCGACGCAATCGATCGTTGTGCGGGAGAAGTCGAAAGTCGCGGGTGTCTGGGTCAATGCCGACAGCACCGAATTCCGCTCGGCTCCGTCATACTATGCGATCGCATCGTCGCGCCCAATTGCCGAGATCGTCGACGACAAGACCGCAGCGATCTACGAACTTGGGCTATCGTGGCTGCAACTTTCTCCCATTGGTGCGATCGACCCTGAGCAACAGGTGCGGTTCTCCGAAGGTTTGGTCGATCTCAACGAACGCGGTGGACTCTATAGAGAGGACACCAAAGGCGTGACGGTAAAGGAACAGGTTCTTTACCAGGCGCGAATCTTTCTCCCATCAAGCGTGCCGATTGGCACCTACACGGCGGAAACGCTCGCAATTTCAAGGGGGCGCGTGGTCGCTTCGGCGAGTAGCGAAGTGCAGATCCGAAAGCTCGGCTTTGAGCGGGCAATCGCCAATTTTGCCGAAGATCAACCGTTTCTTTATGGGATCATAGCTGTTATCGTATCCGTATTAATGGGCTGGATCGCGGGACGGCTGTTCGCGCTCGTCTGAACCTGCTTTTCAGCACTGATTTAGCGCAATTTTAATCTTGTTTAGCTAGCCAGGTGCCCACTTCTGAGTGGGTAACCGAGCAGTAAATATGACTGATATGTGCGCAACCGGGTTTGACCAAGCACACGAGGCCGCCATCGAGGATGCCCCGGCAGCAGATCAGGCTCCGACAACGGATCAGGGACAGGTCGAGAATTCCCGCGAGCCCATCGGCATGGTGCTGGAGATCGGCGGATCGGGCGCGCAAATCGCGCTTGATCTGCAGCGACTCACCGAATGCGCCACTGACAGCGATCCTTCGATTGCCCTGGCCGGCGGCGTTGGCAGCCAGGTCAAGATTCGCGTCGGTACCAGCTGGCTGCTCGCCAGCGTTCGCCAGCAGAAGCAGGACAATGCCACGCCCGGAGGTATTCTTGCCACGGTGGATTTCCTCGGCGAGGGCCAGCAGGAACGGCTGACCGGACGCATCCACAACTTCCGGCGCGGTGTCACCAGCTATCCGATACCCGGTGCCTATATCTATCCGGCCACAAGCGCCGACCTCAGGCAGATCTATGCCTCGGACGGACGCGCCAACATCGAGATCGGGAACGTCTATCCCACTAGCGACATCCGCGCAGGTCTTTACGTCGATGCCCTGCTCGGCAAGCACTTCGCCCTGCTCGGATCGACGGGTACAGGTAAGTCCACGAGCGCTTCGCTGATCCTGCATCGCATCTGTGAGCATGCGCCTGAGGGCCATATCGTGATGATCGACCCGCACGGCGAGTACGGACCGGCTTTCCGCAATTCGGGCAATGTGCTCGACGTTACCAACCTGCAGATGCCCTATTGGCTCATGAACCTCGAAGAACACTGCGAGGTGTTCATCACCAACAAGGGCACCGACCGCACCGAAGACGAGGAAATCCTCGGCAAGTGTCTGCTCGAGGCGCGTGCGAAGAACCGCCTGGCCGAACAGCTGGGCAAAGTCACCGCTGATGCGCCGGTACCCTACCTGCTCTCGGACCTGACTACGATCCTGCAGAACGAGATGGGCAAGCTCGACAAGGGGCGCTCGGCCGCTCCCTACATGCGGCTCAAGTCGAAGATCGACGAAATCAAGTCCGACCCTCGCTACCAGTTCATGTTCTCGGGCATGCTGGTCGCAGATACCATGCCCGAATTTATCTCGCGGGTCTTTCGTCTGCCCTCGCGTGGCAAGCCGATCTCGATCATCGACGTCTCCGGCGTGCCCTCCGACATCACCAGCACCGTCGTTGCGGTCCTCTCACGGCTGATCTTCGACTTCGCAATCTGGGGCCGCGACGAAAAGACCAGGCCGCTCCTGCTGGTTTGCGAGGAAGCGCACCGCTACGTTCCCAACGAGAAGAACGCGGACAACTCCTCCGTCGGCAAGATCCTGTCGCGTATCGCCAAGGAAGGCCGTAAATACGGCATCTCGCTCGGTCTTATCACGCAGCGCCCGTCCGACCTGGCCGAGGGCGTGCTCTCGCAATGCGGCACGATCATCGCCATGCGCCTCAACAACGACCGCGACCAGTCGTTCGTGAAAGCGGCGATGCCCGAAGGCAGCCGCGGCTTCCTCGACGCGATCCCCGCGCTCAGGAACCGCGAATGCATCATCAGCGGCGAGGGTGTCTCGATCCCGATCCGCGCGAGTTTCGACGAACTTGAGGAATTCAAGCGTCCGGCCTCTGAAGACCCCTCGTTCAGCCACCTGTGGACGAATTCCGGCGGCGAAGAGGAAATGGTCGTCCGCACCGTCCAGCGCTGGCGCGCCGGCGGGCGCTAGTTTGCTCCTTCCCCGGATGGCCCACGCAGGCTGAACGAGGCTGTCCTCGGCAGCCCATAGCGTGGCCGCCAGCTCCCGCGCGAATAGGCCAGCCAGGTGAGCACCAGCGCGACCAGGGCGCCGAAATTGAACGACAGCCACAGCGCTTCGACGCCGATCACCGGATAGAGCAGGAAGTAGAAGGCGAGCCGCGCCACATAGAGCGACAGCGCGCTGATCACCATCGAGATCACCACCACGCCATAGCTGCGCAAGACGCCGACCATGATCATCATCAGCCCGTTGAAGACATAAGACCAGCTGGTCACCACCTGGATATGTTCGGCGAGCGGTATTGCCGAGCTACCCTTGCCGAGGAACAGCGACAGGATCGGTTCCGCCAGCGCGATCAGCCCGAAAAGCAGGAACACGGTCAGCACTGTGGAAACGCCCAACCCGGCCGAGACCGTTTGCGCAACCCGGTCATGCCTGCCCGCGCCGATGTTCTGCGCCGCCATCGCCGATACCGTGATCGAGACGGCCATGGCCGGCATCTGGATATAGTTCCACACTTGGATCATTGCGCCGTAGGCCGCGGCGGTGAGCACGCCTTCACGATTGACGAGGCTGAGCATGACCAGCGTCGCCGAGGAGGAAATGACCATCATCCCGCCCATCGGCACGCCCTTGGTGATGACGTAGCGCAGGTCTTCTCCGTTCGGCCACAGGAAGCCCCATTCGCTCGCGCGCAGCCGCATCGGCAGGTCGCGCCAGTAGATCCAGGCGATCATTGCCAGCGCGCCGATGAAATTTGACAGCGACATTGTTAGCGCCGAGCCGGAAATGCCGAGTTCAGGGAAGGGTCCGAGGCCGAGGATCAGCACGGGATTGAAGGCGATGCCCAGCACCGATGAGAGGATCATGGCGTAGAACGGCGTCTTGGCGTCGCCCGCCGAACGCAGACCCACCCCGATCAACATTGAGAAGGTTGAAAAGGGCATCGAAATGAAGGTGATCCGCAGATAGTCACGGGCGAAACCGCGGATCTGTTGCGGGGTCGAAAGCAGCTGCAGCAGCTCGTCGGTGAAGATCCAGCCAATCACCGCCACGATCAACGACAGCCCGACACAAAAGCCGATGCCAGTGCCAAAGCTGCGGCGCGCGCTGACATAGTCGCCCGCGCCGTAGAACTGGCCCATCTTGACATTGGTGGCGAGGCTGAAGCCCCAGACCGCAGTAAAGGCGAGGAACATGACCATGTTGGCGCTGGCCGTCGCCGCCAGCGCCTCTTCGCCCAGCAGCTGCCCGATCCAGATCGCATTTGCGGTCATGCCGAAGCTCTGCAGCAGGTTGGTGCCCAGCGTCGGCAGCGAGAACAGCACGAGCGTCTTCAGGATCGGCCCGACAACGAAGTCGTGGGCCTCCCGGACCTCCTCGATCGGGATTTCCTCAAGTGGGTTAGCTTCGCTCACGTCCCTCTCGTGTCCCCGTGCAGGTGGATATGCAAGCGGTCGGTGAAGTTATAGTCGTGCACATTGCACAGCTCGCTGAGCCAGCCCGCGCGCTCGCGCAGGGTGGCCGCATCGCGCCCCTCGGGCATCAGGTAGACGCGGTTGGCGGGGATGGCGTGCGCGCGCTGGAGGCCGAGCACTTCGACAAGGTCTTCCGGCTCGGCGATCACAAATTTGAACCAGGCGCGCGGGTCCGCTGCGAAGGCGGAAAGCCTTTCGGGGATCAGCGCCAGCTCCCCGGCATTGCCGCTGTGCGCGAGCTTGGGCGAGACGTTGTACTGATCGACCAGCGGATCGAGCAGGCGGTGCGGTTCGACCGTGCCGTTGGTCTCAATCTCGACATGCATGTCCCCCAGTTCGCCGAGCATCGTCGCCAAAGCCGCTCCCTGAAGCAGCGGCTCGCCGCCGGTGATGACCAGACGGTTGCGGCCGAACGCGGCGATCCGTGCGGCGACATCGTGCTCGTCGAGCGCGATCTGGTTGTCCTTGCGGTTAAAGGTATGGTCGTCGCGATGCGGACGATTGTCACCTTCGAAGCGCCAGGTATAGGCGGTGTCGCACCACGTGCAGGCAAGATTGCAGCGTGACAGCCGCACGAAAACGCTGGGCTTGCCCGCCGAAGCGCCTTCGCCCTGCAAGGCCCCGAAGATTTCGGGCTTACCGGGTTCTATCGTGGCGAGCGTCAGCGGCATGGGTGCTCACCGCGCGAGGGTGACACAAGTGACACCTGTCCGGCACGGTGTCCGCAGGTGCAAACCAATGAAATCCGCACGTTTTCCATCCCAGAGTTACATTCATGGGATAGGAAGGAAGATTGCATCGGGCGAGCCATTTGAACCATGGCGTCACCATTGCCAGAGGCGGCGCGCGTAGGAAAGATGCGCAGCGGGGCGAGACCCGCAATTCGTGGTGACGGATGCGTGGAGCTTACCCCAACCTTGCGAGCGCAGCGGTCAGCCGCTCGGCCTCTGCCTGGTGGTGGGCATGGTCGGAGCGGGCCTTCTCAACTGCCTCGGGCTTGGCCTTCTCGACGAATTTCGGATTGTTGAGGCGACCTTCGAGCGATTTCGCTTCCTTCTGCGAGGCTTCGAGCGCCTTGGCGAGGCGGGCCTTTTCGGCCTCAATGTCAATGACGCCTTCGAGGGGCACCACGATGGTCGCGTCACCAGCGCCGATCTGCATCGCTGCGCCAGCTGGAGCCGCTTCGAAGCGGAATGCCGAGATTCGCGCAAGACGATCAAGCGCCGCTGCGTTGGCCTCGATGATGGTACGCGTCGTGCTGCTTGGTTCGGCAAGGAAGGCGTCCAGCTTCGCGCCCGGAGCAATGCCAAGCTCGTTCTTGGCGGCGCGGACCTTGCCGGTCAGATCTACCAGCCAGTCGACCTCGCGCTTAGCCGCCGCATCCACACTCGCCCCCGGCTCAGGCCATTTGGCAGTAATCAGCGGGTAGTTCGCGCGGCTGCCCAGCTTCGACCACAGTTCCTCGGTCACGAAGGGCATGAACGGGTGGAGCATCACCAGAATCTGGTCGAGCACCCAACCAGCGACCGCCTTGGTCTCGTCGTCGATCTGGCCCTTGATCAGCTCCAAGTACCAGTCGCAGAAGGTGTCCCACACGAAGTGGTAGATCGTGTTGGCCGCTGCGTCGAAGCGCAGGTCGGCCATGGCCTGATCGAGCGCGGCCAGCGTTTCGAACACTTCGCCGACGATCCACTTGTTGACCGCGAGGGTCGCTTCCGGGGCCTCGATTGACGTGCTCGCGTCGATCCCGTTCGACTGGCAGAAGCGCGCCGCGTTCCACAGCTTGGTGGCGAAGTTGCGGTATCCCTCGACTCGCTTCTCGTCCATTTTCACGTCGTGGCCCTGGCTTTCCATCGCCGCCATGAAGAAGCGCAGCGCGTCGGCGCCGTAGAGGTCGATGAGGCCGAGCGGATCGACAACATTGCCCTTGCTTTTAGACATTTTCTGGCCATCGGCGGCGCGCACCAAACCATGGAGATAGAGCCGCTTCCACGGCACCTCGCCCATCATCTTCATGCCCTGCATCGCCATGCGCGCATCCCAGAAGAACAGGATGTCGAAGCCGGAAATCAGCAGGTCGTTGGGGTAGTGCTTCTTGAGGAGCGGCGCGTCCGCGTCCGGCCAGCCCAGCGTTGCGAAGGGCCACAGGGCGGAGGAGAACCACGTGTCGAGGACGTCGGGGTCCTGAGTCAGTTCGGCGTCCGGTCCGGCCTGCTGGCGCGCGGCGCTTTCGCATTCGGCGACATAGACATTGCCGTTGGCGTCGTACCACGCCGGTATCCGGTGTCCCCACCACAGCTGGCGCGAGACGCACCACGGCTGGATGTTTTCCATCCAGTTGGACCACGTCTTTTCCCAGGTCTTGGGCACGATCTCGATGCGGCCGTCCTTCACCGCCGCGATCGGCTCCCTGGCCAGTTCCTCGGCATTCACATACCACTGGTCGGTCAACCACGGCTCGATCACGACACCGCCACGGTCGCCGAACGGCGTCGCCACCACCCGGTCCTCGACCTCGCCCAGCAAGCCGAGCGCATCGAGCTGTTCGACCACTGCCTTGCGCGCGGCGAAGCGCTCAATACCGACCAAATCGTTCGGGATCAGCCCGTCGGCGGTCTGCACCACCATGGCCTCGGCATCGAACATGTTGAGCATGTCGGCAGGCGCGATACCGGCGCGCTTGCCGACTTCGAAGTCGTTGAAATCGTGGCCCGGCGTGATCTTCACCGCGCCCGAGCCGAGCTCCGGATCAGCGTGCTCGTCGCCAGCAATCGGCACCAGCCGCCCGGTGATCGGCAGTTTCACATGCTTGCCGATAACGCTCTTGTAGCGCGGATCGTCCGGGTGAACCGCTACCGCCATGTCGGCCAGCATCGTTTCGGGCCGGGTGGTGGCGACGATGATATGGTCCGCGCCGTTGTCCAGCGTGACACCATCGGCCAGCGGATAGCGGAAATGCCAGAAATGGCCCTGGACGTCCTGCGTCTCGACTTCGAGGTCGCTGATCGCGGTCTTGAGTTTCGGGTCCCAGTTCACCAGCCGCTTGTCGCGGTAGATCAGGCCTTCGTTGTAGAGATCGACGAACACCTTCACCACGGCCTTGGTGAAGTGCGGGTCCATGGTGAACTGCTCGCGGCTCCAGTCCATCGAACAGCCGAGCCGGCGAAGCTGGCGGGTGATCTGGCCGCCGCTCTCGCGCTTCCACTCCCATACCTTGTCGACGAATTCGTCGCGCGTGTAATTGGTGCGCTTGTCCTGCCGCTCCTCCATCTGGCGCTCGACCACCATCTGCGTGGCGATCCCGGCATGGTCGGTGCCGACCACCCACAGCGCATCCTTGCCGCGCAGTCGCTCGTAGCGGATCACGATATCCTGCAGCGTGTTGTCGAGCGCGTGGCCGATGTGCAGCGAGCCGGTGACGTTGGGCGGCGGGTTGACGATGGTGAAAGGCGGCGCGTCGGGACGTTCGGGCCGGAACAGCCCGTTCTCTTCCCAATGGGCATACCATTTCGCCTCTATCGCGGCGGGATCGAAGGTCTTGTCGAGGCCTGTTGCGGGCGCGTTGTCGCTCATGCGCGGGCCTTTGCCAGCGGCGGCGTGCCGGTGCAAGGCCAGCAACACGCGCACAAGTGCGCATAACCGCTATCGCGCTTGCCGATGCGGCGGAATTGCCCCATTACCGCACTGCAATGCGCGAAGGGGCACACTTCGAGATACGCGCCGCCGACGGCGATGCATCGGGCGACACCCTGGCCCTGTCGGGGTCGCTGCGAGTCCATGCCATCGGCGACCTTGATCACCGGCTCGAGGAAGCGTCGCCCCATTTCGACAGCCTCGACATTTCGGCAGTCCACGAAATCGATACGTCGGGCGCCTGGCTGATCATGCGCCTTGCCGAGAATAACGGGGCGGAGATTACCGGTGCTAGCACCGAGGCGGCGCGGCTGATGCAGGCGCTCGCCGACATCGGCCGACACGATTCCGAGCCGCCGGAAAGGGGCACACTTGTGCACCGGGCCATGGTCGGACTGGGCCTCATCGCCATTGGGTGGGGCAAGGGTGCGTTGACGACGCTCGCGTTCCTTGGCGAACTCATCCTCGCCTTTGGCGAACTGATCCGGCATCCCGGCCGTTTCCGCGGCAAGGCGCTGGTTCACCAGATGGAGCTGGTGGGGGTCAACGCGCTGTTCATCATCGGCCTGATGAGCTTCCTGGTCGGCATCGTCATCGCCCAGCAGGGCGCGGTGCAATTGCGGCAGTTCGGCGCGGAAATCTATACCGTCAACCTCACCGGCCGCCTCGCCTTCCGCGAGCTAGGCGTGCTGATGACCGCGATCATGGTCGCGGGTCGTTCGGGTTCGGCCTTCGCCGCGCAGATCGGCACGATGAAGCTGACCGAGGAAGTCGACGCGATGCGCACGATCGGTGTTTCGCCGATGGAAGCGCTGGTGGTGCCGCGCGTCCTTGCCGCGATGTTCATGATGATCGTGCTCGGCTTCTATGCCTCGATCATGGCGATCATTGGCGGCGCCTTCATATCAGCCTTCACTCTCGGCATCCCGTTCTTCAACTTCCTTACCCGCATCCAGAACGTGGTGCCGCTGCATGACCTGTGGGTCGGATTGACCAAGGCCCCCGTGTTCGGACTGATCGTGGCAGTCGCCGGCTGTCATCAGGGCATGGAAGTGCGTTCGAACGCAGAGGAAGTGGGTCAGCGCACAACCCAGGCCGTGGTCACCGCCATCTTCGCGGTGATCGTGCTCGACGCCTTCTTCGCCATCTTCTTCACCGAGATCGGCTGGGCATGAGCGAGACGCCGCCCACCGAGTTCGTCGAGCGGCGCGCCACTCCTCGCGAAGAGGAGGGGGACTTCCCCATCGTGGTCGAAGGCTTGCGCAACGCGTTCGGTCCCCACGTCATCCACGACAATCTCGATCTCAGAGTCAGGCGCGGCGAGATTATCGGCGTGGTCGGCGGCTCGGGATCCGGCAAGTCTGTGCTGATGCGCTCGATCATCGGGCTTCAGGCCCCGGTATCGGGATCGATCATGGTGCTCGGCAACGAAGTCGCCGACGGCATCGACGAGCGGGAAGGCGCCCTGATCCGGCCGCGCTGGGGGGTGATGTTCCAGGGTGGGGCGCTGTTCTCGACGCTGACCGTGGCAGAAAACGTGGAAGTGCCGCTGCGCCAGTTCCACCCCGATCTCGACGACGAATTGCGCAGCCAGATCGCCCGCTTCAAAGTCCAGCTGTCCGGTCTGCCGGAAGAGGCAGCCTACAAGTATCCGTCCGAGCTTTCGGGCGGAATGAGAAAGCGCGCCGGCCTCGCCCGCGCGTTGGCGCTCGATCCTGAACTGCTGTTCCTCGACGAACCGACCGCCGGACTCGATCCGATCGGTGCAGCGGGTTTCGATTCGCTTACCCGCGAGCTCAAGGAGACGTTGGGGCTGACGGTGTTCCTGATCACCCATGACCTCGATACGCTTTACGAGATTTGCGACCGCGTCGCCGTGCTTGCCGAGAAGCGGGTGATTGCGATCGGCACCATCCCCGAATTGCTGGCAACCGATCATCCTTGGATCCAGGAATACTTCAACGGTCCGCGTGGGCGGGCAGCCAAGACCACGCAGGAACGACTGGCGGGCATGGACGCCAGTATAGACACGGCACCGGGGCAGGGGACATAACGAAAGACGATGGAAACGCGCGCTAATTATATCTGGGTCGGGGCTGTAACCCTCGCCCTGCTGGCCATGGTCGCCGCGTTCATCGTGTGGATCGCGCGTCTCAACGAGGGCGATCTCAACGAATACGATATCTTCTTCAACCAGTCGGTCGACGGCCTCGCCAATGGTTCCACCGTTGCCTATTCGGGCGTTCCGGTGGGCAAGGTCGATCTGATCGAGCTGTGGCCCAAGGACCAGGGCTTCGTACGCGTGCGCATCAGCATCGACGAGTCGGTTCCCATCGTCATCGGCACTACCGCGACGATCCAGGGCAGCTTTACCGGTGTTTCCGATATCCAGCTCGAAGGGGGCGCCAAGGATGCGCCGCCGATCGACGAGCCGGGGCCGGAGGGTGTGCCGGTGATACCGACCAAGCAGGGCGGGCTTGGCGCGATCCTGTCTAACGCGCCGCTGCTGCTGGAGCGGCTCGCGACTCTGACCGAGAGCCTCAACCTGCTGCTGTCGGAAGAAAATCGCAGGTCCATCAGCGGGATTCTGAAAAACACTGACAAGGTGACGGGCGAACTCGCCAAGGCATCTCCGCAGATCGATGAAACGCTGACCGAACTGCGTGGTGCGCTGGTCCAGGCCCAGTCTGCGCTCGCCGCATTCGAAGGCGTCGCGGGCAAGACCGATGAACTGCTGGGCTCTGAAGGCGATACGTTGGCGGTGCAATTGCGTGAAACGCTGGCGTCGGCCGAGAAGGCGATGGACGAGCTCAACGGCACGCTTAAGAGCGCGAAGCCGGCGCTCGATCAGGTCTCGGGCTCGACCTTGCCTGCCGCCGAGGCGGCGCTGCGCGACCTTCGCACGACCAGCCGGGCGCTGCGCAACGTTACCGAGAAGATCGACGAGCGCGGCGCGGGCGCCCTGCTCAAGGGCGAAAGTCTGCCGGATTACAAGCCATGATCGCCAAGGCTGGAACCAAGGACAAGGGAGCGACGATGCGCGCTATTTCAAGAGGCGTTCTGGCGCTGGCAGTTATGCTGGCCTTGCCGGGGTGCGTGAGCCTGGGCGGCGAGACGCCCGACCTGCTGATTACGCTGACGCCTGACGAGAGCGCCCCGGCCGGTCCGATGGCAAGTGGTGAGACCGGCAACGCCATTGTCATTCTTGATCCCGATGCTGACCGGCGGATCGATGTCGACCGCGTGCCGGTCCAGATCAACGCGTCATCTGTGGCCTATCTCAAGGACGCGGTCTGGGTCGAAAGGCCGACACGCCAGTTCCGCCGCCTGCTGGCCGAGACGGTGCGCACGAAGGCAGGCCGCGTGGTGATCGAGGGCAGCGATTTCGAAGTAAAGGGCCGGACCAGGGTTGCGGGCAGGCTGTCGGAGATGGGCTATGACGCGCTGCGCCAGACCGTGGTGGTAAGATACGACGCGGTAGTCGAGGATGGCGGCGCGGTTCGGGCTCGCCGGTTCGAGGCCGAGGTGCCGGGCGTGCCGGCAAGGGCTAGCGCGGTTGGGCCGGCGCTGAACGAGGCGGCGAACACGGTGGCGAAGGAAGCGGCGGAGTGGATCTTGGAGGGCTAATCGCGCTCGATCTCGGCGATGATCCCTTCCAGCCAGCGGCGCGGCTCTTCGGCGTCGCCGATGTCACAGACGAATTCCTGGCCGCGCTTGGCGGAATTGAGTGTTCCGTCTCCTGACCAGCGCGCCGGATCGGCGTGGTAGGTCAGTCCGAAGCGCTTCAACCAAGAGGGTATTTGCCAGCGGTTCAGCGGCCCTTCGGGATGGGTCAGGCGCAAGGCGGGTGAGGCGGTTTGCGCGAGGCTGGCGGTGCCATGATAGAGCGTGTTGCTCGCTTCCCAATCGCCATGGAGGTGCGGATGGGCGTGCGGCGGCTCGCGCCATGAAGAGTGCATGCGGATCTCTTCAGGCGAACCGAAGCAGCTGACGGTCATTGCCGCGAAAATGCGGTGATGGCGCTCCGCGGTTTCGGGTTCGGCGAAAAGGCCAAAGAACAGGAACACGTCGCCCGTGCCCACGCCCTGATTGCGCAGGTGCCCCTGCGCCTGATTGACCTGTCCGAACCAGCATAGTCCGTCCGCGAACATCGGATCGTGGTGACAGGATGCGGTCCTGCTCATCCGGCCACGCGTTGTCGTCTCCACAAGCTGGCCGATACCGAGCTCGGCATAGGTCGTCGTCTCGCCGCGCGAGCCGGGAATGGGCAGGCTGACCGGCCTGCCATCGACAATTGGCGAGGGCGCCCCGCCATAACTGCTGTCGAAACCCTTGCGGCTGAAGATTATCCGCATGTCATCCGGCGCGCGCCAGAGCGGCGAAGCGCATGGCGAGCTGGAAAGCGTCGGACCTGGCCCGGCGCGCCTCTTCCGCCTCGGCATCGCGGCCCCAGTGTTCGGCCTGCCAGTCTTCCTCCAGATTGGCTGCGCGCCACAGGTTGTCGCCATCCGCATCCCGCTCGAGCGTGGCCAAAGCGATTACCAGCGAGGCGGACAGGCTGGTCAGCATCCTGAGTGCAGCGAGTGCGAAGGCGTCCTGCGCGGCAACGGCAGCCTGCAGGCGGGCAAGCGTTTCATCGGGTTGCGGACGGTGGACGATCCCGGACACGCGCTTGAAGTGCACGTCGTGACGGCGCTCGGCGTCAAGGAGCAGCGGCTCCCAGATGTCGAGCTGGCGTTTGTGCAGGGGTTCGTCGGGATCGGCGCGGTAGCAGAGCGTGTCGGTGCCCGCATAGGCGGCGATCTCGTCGATGAGACTATCGCGCGCATCGCCCGAGGCAACGTCGATCGCATAGTCGGCGAGATCGCGCAGCTGGAACGTGCGCGGGTCGATTTCATCGCCTTGCGAGGCCCATTCTTCGGCCATCGCCTCGGCAAGGGCGCGGGTGGGAACATGTTGCGCCTTGCCACCGGCGGTCTTGATCGCCCTGCCATCGAGCATGACCTGCCAACCACCGTCTTGCTCCTGTGCTGCAACCTCGTTGTAGAACCGTTTCAAAGCGGCGTTTTCCACATCCGGGCGAGCACGCTGGGCATGAACAGCGCGTCGAGCAGGCCGATCGCCATCAGCGGATAGGCTGCGATTTCGGGCAGGAAGGCGATCTTCTCCGCGTATATCAGCAGGCCGAAGATGAACACGCCAAGGCCGGTCCAGCGCACCATTTGGATGACCATCCAGCGCGCTCTTGCGGGATCATGGGCGGGATCGGGTGCACTCATGACAACAGGTACTCCGTGATGTCGGCGGGCTGGCGCGCGACAAGTTCAGCGCCCGCAGCCAGCAGGTCCTTGCTTGCGTGATAGCCCCAGTCGACGCCGATGCCACGCATTCCGGCGTTCACCGCCATCTCGATATCGAACACGGTATCGCCGATCATCACGGACTGGCGCGGATCGCAGGCCACCTCGAACAGCGCGGCCTCGGCCATCGCGGGATGAGGCTTGGAAGGGTTGCCATCGGCGGTCTGGAGCGTGGCGAACCGGTTCGTCAGGCCGTTTTCGGCGAGGCAATGCGTGAGGCCCCGGTCGGACATGCCGGTGGCGACGCCGAGCACCCAGCCGGCTTGCCTGAGCGCGTCCAAAACGTCCCGGATACCCGGCACCAGCGGTTGCGCCACCCGGCCTTCGAGGCGCGCAGTCCGGAATGCCTGTTTGTAGCTGTCGACCACCCGTGAGCGCGTCGCGTCATCGGCCTCGGGCAGCAGGCTGCGCATCGCGACCGGCAGGCTCAGGCCGACCGCACGGCGCACAGCTCCCCGCGGCGGCGCGGTGAGCCGCTGCGCGGCAAAGGCGTGCTCCATTGCCTCGCAGATCGAGGCCTGCCCGTCGATCAGGGTGCCGTCGCAGTCAAACAGGGCCAGCTTATTTTCTGTAAGGCGAGCGGTCATGGGACGAGGCTACGCATTAGTTGCGCCAGCGCGGGGGAACCGCTTGCTTCCAGAGCTTCGGCCACGCCCTGCCGGTCTTCCTTGGACTTGTTCTGCGACAGCTTGAGCGTCGGCCGCCAGGCACTGATTTCCATTTCGAACCCGACGATGCCTTTGGATAGCTCGGCAAACCTGCCATCGGACAGCCCGTCGAGCGACCAGGGCATGTCGGCCGCTATCCTTGTTTCGTGCCTCTCGACCAGTGTTTCGATGTGTCCCCTGAGCCCGTCGCTATCCATCTTCCTCACACGGCCTTCGAGTTCCAGCGACACGTAGTTCCAGGTCGGAACCTGATCGCTGATCGCATGCCAGCGCGGGCTGACGTAGGCGTCGGGGCCATTGACCAGCGCCAGTGCCGTGGTCCCGGCGAGATGCCGGGTAAGCCCATTGCCGCGGGCCAGGTGAAAGTGCAGCGCGCCGTCACCGGTCGAAACCAGAGGTGTATGCGCCACGCGTGGGCCATCCGGCGTCTGGGCAAAGACCATGCCGAAGCCGATCTCGTCGATCAGCGTTTCCAGCAGCGCACGTTCCTCTGCAGGCGGCAGGCCGGTGCGAAAGGCGGAGTTGGGATGCATCAGCGCTTGCCTTTCGGTTTGCCCGGCTTGCCGCCAGAGGGTTTGCGCTTTCCTGAGCGGGCCGACCGCGGTTTGCCCGAAGAGGCCGAAACGCCGCGCTTGCGCCGCTCGCCGCGACGGTCCTTGCGAATATCCTTGGCATGCGCCTTTGCCGCGCGCTTTTTTGCCTCGCGCGTGGGTGGAGCGGGCGCTTCGAGCACCACGTCGTCCAACGTCTCGTCGAAACCGAGTTGCTCCATCGAGGCGGCAAAATACTCAGGCAATGGCGCGGTGACGTCGATGCGGTCGCCGTCCGGGTGCTCGATCACAAGGCGACGGGCATGCAGGTGCATCTTGCGGCTGATCGAACCGGTCAGGAACGCTTCCTGTCCGCCATATTTGCCGTCGCCGATAATCGGGTGGCCGATCGCCGCCATGTGCACGCGTAGCTGGTGGGTGCGGCCTGTCATGGGATGCAGCTCGACCCAGGCGGCGCGGTTCCCGGCGCGTTCGATCACGCGGTAGCGAGTCCGTGCGGCCTGTCCGCCTTTCTCGTCGACATACATCTTCTCACCGCCCGTGCCCGGCTGCTTGGCGAGCGGCAGTTCGATCAGGCCATCGGCGATCTCGGGCACGCCCATCACCAGTGCCCAGTAGATCTTCTGGGCCGACCGCCCCGAAAAGCGCTTGGAGAAGAAGGCGGCGCTGCCGGGGGTGCGTGCAATGAGCAGAACGCCGGAGGTGTCCTTGTCGAGCCGGTGGACCAGGCGCGGGCGCGGATCGTCCGGCCCGCAAAAGGCATCGAGCAGGCCATCGACATGGCGAGTGGTGCCCGAGCCGCCCTGCGTGGCGAGCCCCGGTGGCTTGTTGAGCACGATGGCGGCGCGATCCTGTTCGAGGACCATGGCTTCGGCCTGGGCGACTTCGTCGTCGGTCAGTTCGCGGCGCGGTCGCGGGGCCTTACCACCCGATCGCGCCTCTCCGCCCGGTGGTACCCGAAGCACCTGTCCCGTGCTGAGGCGGTCGGCAGGGTCTGCGCGCTTGCCATCGACCCTGATTTGCCCGGTGCGCGCCCAGCGCGAAACGGTGGCGAAGCCGACTTGCGGCAAATTGCGCTTGAACCAGCGGTCGAGCCGCACGCCGTCGTCGTCCGAGCCGACGGTGAATTGCCGGACCTTCTCGCTCACGCTGCCCTCATCACGGCAAGTCCCACGAACAGCGCCGCGAACCCGGCGATCAGCGATAGCGCGACATAGAGCGCGGCCAGACCGATCGTGCCGCGTTCCACCATCAACGCGAATTCGAGGCTGAAAGCGGAAAAGGTCGTGAAGCCGCCAAGCAGGCCCACCGCGAGAAACAGGCGCGCGCCTTCGCTCGCCTGCCCATGTCGTGCCAGCCAGCCCGCCAGCAGGCCCATTGCGAGGCTGCCCAGCACGTTTGCGGTCAGCGTGCCCCAGGGAAAGGCGCTGGCCTTGATCGGGCCCAGCCAGCCGACGTAAATGCGCCCGACCAGGAAGCGCAGCCACGCCCCAATCGCGCCGCCGAGGGCGACAAACAGCGATGAAGCGAGGAAGGAGGGCGAGGCCATTGCAATGGCGCATTATACTGGCTTTGCCTGCTTGCCAATTCCAACGGATTTTGCTAGAGAAATTGGCATTGGCGCCGATCCAGCCGGATGCGGTGCTGTTTTTGCGTTTATAGATAATCGCTGGCCCGCCGTCCGAACATGGCGGAAAAGCGTTCGATTACAAAGCGAGGTTTGACGGTTTTATGCAGATTATGGTTCGCGACAACAATGTTGATCAGGCCCTTCGAGCGCTCAAGAAGAAGCTGCAGCGCGAAGGCGTCTACCGCGAAATGAAGCTGCGCCGCCATTACGAAAAGCCCTCGGAAAAGCGCGCCCGCGAAAAGGCCGCCGCCATTCGCCGCGCCCGCAAGCTGGAGCGCAAGCGCATGGAGCGCGACGGCATCAAGTAATCTTGCACGGACAGTGCCGATAAGCCATGAGGGCGCGGATTCAACCCGCGCCCTTTTGCATTTCATGACCTCAGGAAATTCGCGATGACCGAGATTACCCGCGTTCCTCTCCAGCCGATCGCCAAGGGTGCGCTTGGCAAGCTTTGGCTTGGTGTGGCCGCCGCGCTGCTTGTTGCCGGCGGCATTGCCTGGGCGACCGTGCCACGGTTCACCGAGCTCAAGGACGGCGTCATGATCCGCGAGATCGAAGAGGGCATCGGGGCCGTCCCCGGCGCGACCGATTTCGTGCTCGTGAATTACAAGGGCACGCTCGACGATGGCACGGTGTTTGATGAGGGAGAGAAGACGCCGATGCAGGTCAATGGCGTGGTTCCCGGTTTCAGCACCGCGCTTCAGTCTATGCGCACAGGCGGCAAGTACGAGATCAGGATTCCTGCCGATCAGGCCTATGGCGATCGCGAGCAGCCTGGACTGCCCGCCAATTCCGACCTGACGTTCGAGGTCGAACTGCTAGATACCCGCAGCGAGGCCGAAGTTCAGGCCATGCAGCAGCAGATGATGATGCAGCAGATGATGCAGCAACAGCAGCAAGGTGGCGAGGCGGGTGCGCCCGGCGCGATGCCACCCGGTGCAATGCCGCCGCAGCCCTGATTCATCAAAGCCGAGTTCGAGGAACTGATATGTCGGTAGATACCGAAACCGTGGCGCGAATTGCCGCGCTGGCCCGTATCAAGCTGGGCGATAGCGAGCTTGACGCGATGGTGCCTGAATTGAACGCAATTCTCGGCTGGGTCGAGCAGCTGGGCGAGGTCGATGTGACCGGCGTCGAGCCGATGACCGCCGTCATTCCCAACACGCTGCGGCTGCGCGACGATGTGATCGATGCCGATCCGCTGACCGCGGGTGGCAGGCGCGACGATGTGCTCGCCAATGCGCCCGCCGAAGAGCATGGCTTCTTTGGTGTGCCGAAGGTGATCGAATAGTGGCCGATCTTACAGATCTTGGCGTCAAAGCGATCCGCGACGGGGTCGCGGCGGGCGACTTCAGCGCCGTCGAAGTGGCCGAGGCATTCAACGCCAATGTGGCTGCCGCCGGCGCCTTGAACGCCTATATCGTCGCTACGCCGGAAGCCGCGCTCGATGCCGCGAAAGCCACCGACGCCAAGCGCGCCAGGGGTGAAGACCTTGGCATGATGGGCGGGGTGCCGATCGGCATGAAGGACCTGTTCGCGACGCGCGGAGTGCAAACGTCCGCCGCAAGCCACATCCTCGAAGGTTTCCTGCCCGAATACGAGAGTACCGTTTCGCAGAACCTGTGGGATGCGGGCGCGGGCATGCTAGGCAAGCTCAATCTCGACCAGTTCGCTATGGGCTCTTCGAACGAGACCTCTTATTTCGGCAATGTCGTCAATCCGTGGCGGCGCAACGACGGCGGCAATGCCGCACTGGCACCGGGCGGTTCATCGGGCGGCTCTTCGGCAGCAGTCGCAGCGCGGCTGTGTCCTGCAGCGACCGGCACCGACACCGGCGGCTCGATCCGCCAGCCCGCCGCTTTCACCGGCATCACCGGCATCAAGCCGACCTACGGGCGCTGTTCGCGCTGGGGGATCGTTGCCTTCGCCAGCTCGCTCGATCAGGCCGGACCGATGGCCCGCGACGTCACCGACTGCGCGATCATGCTCGAAGCCATGGCCGGGTTCGATCCCAAGGATGCGACCAGCCTCGACATGCCGGTGCCGCAGTGGGAAGCAGGTTTGTCGCCCGACATGAAGGGCAAGCGCGTCGGCGTGCCGCGCGAATACCGCATGGACGGCATGGACGCGGACGTGGCGAGTAGCTGGGATCAGGGAATTGCCTGGATGAAGGATGCAGGCGCTCAGATCGTCGATATCTCTCTGCCGCACACCAAATACGCGCTGCCCGCCTATTACATCGTTGCGCCTGCCGAGGCTTCTTCGAACCTCGCGCGCTATGACGGCGTGCGCTATGGTCTGCGCGACCTGCCCGACGGGGCGGGCCTGCAGGACATGTATGCCGCGACCCGCGCCGCCGGGTTCGGGGCCGAGGTCAAGCGCCGCATCCTCATCGGCACCTATGTGCTCTCGGCGGGCTTCTACGAAGCCTATTACACGCAGGCGCAGAAGGTGCGCACGCTGATCAGCATCGATTTCAGGAACGCTTTCGAAAGCTGCGACGTGATTCTCGCGCCGACCGCGCCGACCGCGGCCTTTGCGCTCGGCGAGATGACCAGCGATCCGCTGTCTATGTACTTGAACGACGTGTTCGCCGTACCCGCCTCGCTTGCGGGCCTGCCGGCCATGTCTGTGCCTGCCGGCCTCAACCGCGAGGGCCTGCCGCTCGGCTTGCAGGTGATCGGCAACATGTTCGATGAGCAGGGCGTGCTTAATGCGGGCCTCGCGCTGGAGCAGGCGGCGGGCTTTGCCGCGAAGCCGGACAAGTGGTGGTAGACATGGCACTTGACCCATCCGAAAGCGCGTCGCCCCTGCGCCCGCTGCCGCTGCTGATCTTCAGCTCGCGCTGGCTGCAGCTGCCGCTCTACGTCGGCCTGATCGTCGCGCAGTGCGTTTACGTGTTCCTGTTCCTCAAGGAACTTTACCACCTCGTCATGCACGCGTGGGAGTTCAGCGAGCAGCAGATCATGCTCGTCGTACTCGGCCTGATCGACGTGGTGATGATTTCCAACCTGCTCATCATGGTGATCGTCGGCGGCTACGAGACATTTGTCTCGCGGCTCGGCTTGCAAGGCCACCCGGACCAGCCCGAATGGCTCAGCCACGTCAATGCCGGCGTGCTCAAGGTCAAGCTGGCCATGGCGATCATCGGCATTTCCTCGATCCACCTGCTGCGCACTTTCATCGAGGCAGGCGCCATCGGACAGGAAGGCGCGCGCGTCACGACCGATGCTGTGCTATGGCAGACCATAATCCACCTGGCCTTTATCACATCGGCCATCGGCATTGCCTGGGTGGATCGCATGACGCAGGTGAAACACTGATATGAGCGACTATCGCATCGAAGGCGCAACCGGCGAATGGGAGGTCGTGATCGGCCTCGAAGTCCATGCGCAGGTCACGAGCAATTCCAAGCTGTTTTCCGGTGCGGCGACCGCGTTCGGGGCCGAACCCAATGCGCAGGTTTCGCTCGTCGACGCCGCAATGCCCGGCATGCTGCCGGTGCCCAACCGCGAATGCATCCGCCAGGCGGTGCGCACCGGCATGGCAATCGAGGCGCAGATCAGCAAGTGGAGCCGGTTCGACCGCAAGAACTATTTCTACGCCGATCTGCCGCAGGGCTACCAGATCAGCCAGCTCTATCACCCCCTGGTGGGCGAGGGGCACATCGAGATCGCGCCCGACGAAAAGAACCCGGACGCGACCAAGACTATCGGCATCGAGCGCATCCACGTCGAGCAGGATGCAGGCAAGCTGATGCACGACCAGCACCCAACGATGTCCTATGTCGACCTCAACCGCTCGGGCGTGGCGCTGATGGAAATCGTCAGCCGCCCGGACATGCGCTCGCCCGCCGAGGCAGGGGCATATCTGCGCAAGCTGCGCGCGATCCTGCGCTATGTCGGCTCGTGCGATGGCAACATGGAAGAGGGCTCGATGCGTGCCGACGTCAACGTCAGCGTGCGCCGCCCCGGCGAGGAGTTCGGCACCCGTACCGAGACCAAGAACGTCAATTCGGTGCGCTTCGTCATGCAGGTGGTCGAATACGAGGCGAACCGGCAGGTCGATGTGATCGAAGGCGGCGGCAGCGTCGATCAGGAAACCCGCCTGTTCGATCCCAATACCGGCACGACGCGGACCATGCGCAGCAAGGAAGACGCGCACGACTATCGCTACTTCCCCGATCCGGACCTGCTGCCGCTCGAACTGAGCGACGAGTTCCTCGAAGATTGCCGCAATTCGCTGCCCGAATTGCCGGACGCCAAGCGCCATCGCTACGAGAACGAGCTGGGCCTGAGCGGCTACAATGCTGGTGAACTGACCGCCGAGGTCGAAATGGCGGCCCGTTTCGAGACGCTGCTGGCGGAGTCGGCCAAGGGGCAGGGCAAGCCGGAAAAGGACGTTGCGACGCAGGTCGCGAACTGGATCCTCTCGGTCGCGCCCGGCGTCATCAATGCGCTCGGGTCCGAGGCCGATCTGGCCAACAATAAGCCTGCTGCGAACGCGGCGATTTTGACGATGCAGGCCAAGGGCGAAATCAGCGGCGGTCAGGCGAAAGAGCTCTACGAACTGGTGCTCAAGACCGGCGGCGACCCGGCCGATATCGCCGAGCGCGAGGGGCTGAAGCAGACGTCTGACACCGGCGCCATCGAAGCAGTGATCGACGAAGTGCTCGCCGCCAACCCTGACAAGGTTGAGGAATACAAGGGTGGTAAGGACAAGCTGTTCGGCTTCTTCGTCGGCCAGACGATGAAGGCGATGCAGGGCAAGGCCAACCCGCAGGTCGTCAACGAACTGCTCAAACAGAAGCTGGGCTGACCTGGCAAGGTTCGTGTAGGCGAGAGCGATGACTGCCATCGTTCTCGTTCACCCGGAAATCCCGCACAATACCGGCGCCGTCGGGCGGACCTGCGTGGCGCTCGATCTGGAGCTTGTGCTCATCCACCCGCTCGGCTTCGAGATCACCGACAAGCATCTCAAGCGATCGGGGCTGGACTACTGGCAGCACGTGCGGCTGGCTGAGTATGCCAACTGGGACGCCTTTATCGAGGCGCGAAGCCCGCGCGACGATCAGCTGTTCCTGTTCGAGGAATATGCGCCGCGCAGCTTTTACGAGCCAAGCTATCCCGACGATGCCTATCTGGTGTTCGGGAAGGAAACCAAGGGCCTGCCGCCCGAGATCGCCACGCCCTTGCAGCATCGCATGGTCAGCCTGCCTATGCGCTCCCCCCATATCCGCTCGCTGAACCTGTCGAACGCGGTTGCGGTAGCGGCGTACCAAGCGCTTCGCGCGCAACTGGGCGATTGAACACTGCGACAATTCTGCCGCGAATTTTGACCCTCGTCATTGCAGGAAGCGCCTGCCGATCCCAGATTTGCCGGACGCGACAAATAATTCGGCCCGACCCCTTGTGTTGCATAATTACAACACCATATCCGGTCGGATAGGAGGCGCAACACGCATGAATCTCGAGAAATTTACCGACCGGGCCAAGGGTTTCCTCCAGGCCGCCGCGACCGTGGCGATCCGCATGGAGCACCAGCGGATCACGCCCGCGCATTTGCTCAAGGCACTGCTTGAAGACCCCGAGGGCATGCCCGCAGGGCTGATCCAGCGCGCGGGCGGCAATGCCGGTTTTGCCGTGCAGAAAGTCGACGCGGCGCTGGGCAAGATCGCAGTGGTTTCAGGCGGCGGGGCGCAGCAGACGCCGGGCCTCGACAACGATGCCGTGCGCGTGCTCGACCAGGCAGAACAGATCGCCACCAAATCGGGCGACGCCTATGTCACGGTCGAGCGGCTGCTGCTGGCGCTGACGCTGGCCTCGACCACCGACGCGGGCAAGGCGCTCGCCGCCGCCAATGTCGATCCCAAGGCGCTCGAGGAAGCAATTACTCAGCTGCGCGGTGGCCGCAAGGCCGATTCTGCCGGGGCCGAAAACGCCTATGACGCGATGAATAAATACGCGCGCGACCTCACCGAGGCGGCGCGCGAGGGCAAGCTCGATCCGGTCATCGGTCGCGACGAGGAAATTCGCCGCACCGTCCAGATTCTCGCCCGGCGTACCAAGAACAATCCCGTGCTGATCGGCGATCCCGGCGTCGGCAAGACCGCCATCGCCGAGGGACTTGCCCTGCGCATCGCCAATGGCGACGTGCCAGACTCCTTGAAGGACCGGCGGCTGATGGCGCTCGACATGGGCGCGCTGATTGCGGGCGCGAAGTATCGCGGCGAATTCGAGGAGCGGCTCAAGGCCGTGCTCGACGAGGTCAAGGGCGCCGAGGGCGAGATCATCCTGTTCATCGATGAGATGCACACGCTGATCGGCGCCGGCGCCAGCGAAGGCTCGATGGATGCCGGTAACCTGCTCAAGCCGGCCCTGGCGCGCGGTGAGCTGCACTGCATTGGCGCGACGACGCTCGACGAATACCAGAAGTACGTGGAGAAGGACGCCGCGCTGCAGCGCCGGTTCCAGCCGGTGTTCATCGACGAGCCCACGGTCGAAGACACGATCTCGATCCTGCGCGGGCTCAAGGAGAAATACGAGCTGCACCACGGTGTGCGCATCATGGATGGCGCGATTGTCGCCGCCGCGCAGCTTTCCAACCGTTACATCACCAACCGCTTTCTGCCCGACAAGGCCATCGACCTGATGGACGAGGCAGCGAGCCGCATCCGCATGGAAGTGGAGAGCAAGCCCGAGGAGATCGAGACCCTCGACCGGCGGATTATCCAGCTCAAGATTGAGGAGCAGGCGCTCGGCAAGGAAAGCGACCAGGCGTCAAAGGACCGTCTCGAGACGCTGCGCGAGGAGCTCGCCAATCTCGAACAGCAATCGAGCGAGCTGACCACCCGCTGGCAGAACGAGCGCGACAAGATCGCGAGCGAAAGCCGGATCAAGGAGCAGCTCGATGCGGCGCGCAACGAACTGGAGCAGGCGCAGCGTTCGGGCGATCTCGCCCGGGCGGGCGAGCTGTCCTACGGCGAGATTCCGCGGCTCGAAGCCGAATTGGCCGATGCCGAAGGCGAAAGCGAGAACGCGCTGTTGCGTGAGGAAGTGACCGAGGACGACATTGCCGCCGTAGTCTCCAAGTGGACCGGTGTGCCGGTCGACAAGATGCTCGAAGGCGAACGCGAGAAGCTGCTCAAGATGGAAGAAGTCATCGGCGAGCGGGTGATCGGCCAGGCCCAGGCGGTCGAATCCGTGTCCAAGGCCGTGCGCCGAGCGCGCGCGGGCTTGCAGGATCCGAACCGGCCGTTGGGCTCGTTCCTGTTCCTTGGCCCCACCGGCGTCGGCAAGACCGAGCTGACCAAGGCGCTGGCGCAGTTCCTGTTCGACGACGACAATGCGATGGTTCGCATCGACATGTCCGAATACATGGAAAAGCACGCGGTTGCGCGGCTGATCGGCGCACCTCCGGGCTATGTCGGCTACGACGAGGGCGGCGCGCTGACCGAAGCGGTGCGGCGCAGGCCCTATCAAGTGGTGCTGTTCGACGAGGTCGAAAAGGCGCATCCCGACGTATTCAACGTGCTGCTGCAGGTACTCGACGACGGGCGGCTGACCGATGGGCAGGGCCGGGTGGTGGACTTCTCCAACACGCTTATCATTCTCACTAGCAACCTCGGCAGCCAGTTCCTTGCCGATCTCGGTGAAGGCCAGGACGTGGAGAGCGTCGAGGCGCAGGTGATGGAAGTCGTGCGTGCGCACTTCCGCCCCGAATTCCTCAACCGGCTGGACGAGATCATCCTGTTCCACCGGCTGGGTCAGGAGCACATGGGACCGATCGTCGAGATCCAGGTGGACCGGGTGCAAGGCTTGCTCAAGGATCGCAAGGTCGTGCTGGACCTTACCGACGCGGCGAAGCGCTGGCTCGGGCGGGTCGGCTACGATCCGGTCTATGGCGCGCGGCCCCTGAAGCGCGCCGTGCAGCGTTACCTGCAGGACCCGCTGGCCGAGAAGCTGTTGGCCGGGGAACTCCCCGACGGTGCTACCGTGCGGATCGACGAGGGCGACGGCGAGCTGAATATCGCGGTTGGATAATCCTAACCTCAGCGACAAAGAAAAGAGGCGGGGCAATCGCTTGCCCCGCCTCTTTTCTTTGCGACTCGCTGTTCTCCTTGGGTCAGAACTTCAACCCGTCGGAATTGACCCTGATGCCCGCGTAGAAGAACCGGCCGAGCCAGCCCGAAGGCGAATTGGAGAAGCGCCCAGTGAAAGGGCGGCCCGGTTTACGTATTGATCGACGGTACGTGGCGACAGTCCGGTTTCGATCGCGATTTCCTTGGAACTCATGCCTTTGCCGACGAGACGCAGGCACCTTGTCTGCGAATCAGTGAGGGCTTGCGCCTGTTTGGCTTTCTCACTGGCCATCATAAAAATCTCGGATCACGAATCACGCATAACTGGTTTGTGAGGCACTGTCTGGTTACTTTGAGCAGTATTTTGCAACCGAATCTCAGCAACGTCAAAAAAAGGTCCGGATGGGTGGAAAAAATGGTCTGCGCAAGTTGGCAGCGAGCGAGCCTTTCAGGGCGAAGGAAACGATTGCCGATCTTTCGCAAAGCGGGCTAGGCATGCACAATAAACGTAAAGGGCCGCAGTCAGCTACACGTGCGTTGTTGCTGGAAACGGCAAGCGCGATCATGCGCGATGGCGACATTGTCGACGTCTCGCTTGCCGAACTGAGCCAGCGTTCGGGGCTCAATTCGGCGCTGGTCAAATATCACTTCGGCAACAAGGCCGGGCTGCTCTCCGCCTTGCTCGATCGCGACTGGCGCGCGATCGTCGAGAGTGTCGATGCGCTGGTCGCACGCGACGGCTGGAGCCCCGAGGACAAGCTGCGCCGCCACATTTCGAGAGTGGTCGATACCTTCTATGCGGTGCCCTATCTCAATCAGCTGACCATGCGCATGGTGCGTGATAGTGACGAGGCCGAAGCGCGTCGGATTGCCGAAAGTTATCTTTCGCCGCTTTACCGCGCCTATGAGGATCTGATCGGACAGGGCGTGGCGACCGGCGCTTTTCGCCCGGTCGATCCGCAGCTGTTCTATTTCACCCTGACCGGCGCAGTCGACCGGTTCTTCTCGGCGCGACTGGTGCTGCGCCACTGTTTCGGGCAGGACACCCTGACCGAGGACCTGCGCGATCGCTACCGCGAACATACCATTGACGTGGTCATGGCAGGGATCCTTGCGCGCGACGGTACGGGGAAGGGCACAGGCGAATGACCGAAGCAAAACCGGGATCCTGGCATATCGGCGTCATTGGCGGATCCGGGCTGCACGGCGGGATCGAGCTCGACGAGGCGCAGGAAATCGAGGTGGCAAGCGGATTTGGCCAACCTTCGGGGCCGGTGCGCACCGGAATGTTGGAGGGCAGGCGGTTCAGCTTCATCGCGCGCCATGGCCCCGGCCACTCGATCCCGCCGGGTGAAGTGAATTACCGCGCCAATATCGACGCGCTCAAGCGCTGCGGTGTGACGGATGTTCTGGCGCTATCGGCGATCGGATCGCTGCGCGAGGAAATGGCGCCCGGTCATTACGTTGCGGTCGACCAATTGATCGACCGCACGCAGGGCCGCCAGAACAGTTTCTTTGGCGCCGGAATCGTTGGCCACGTCAGCCTCGCCGATCCGGTCTGCCCGCGCATGGCCGGCATCGCCGCCGAGGCCGCGCGCACCGCTGGCGGGACGGTCCATGAGGGTGGCTGCTACGTCGCCATTGAAGGACCGCAGTTTTCGACGCGTGCCGAGAGCCGCATGTATCGTGAATGGGGCGGTGACGTGATCGGCATGACCGCCATGCCCGAAGCGCGGCTCGCGCGCGAGGCGGAACTTCCCTATGCGCTGCTTGGCATGGTCACCGACTGGGACTCCTGGCGCGACGATGAAGCCGGGGTCGAAGCTTCCCAGATACTCGAGGTTATCGCTGCCAATGTCGCACTGGCGCATGAAACGGTGCGCGCGTTCGCGGCATCACTTCCGAAGAATCGCGAAACCAGCCCGATCGATACTGCTCTGGAGTATGCGATTATCACCGACCCCGCACAGTGGTCGGCGACGCTCAAGGCAAAGCTTGGCGCGATCGCGGGAAGGGTGCTGGGATAAAGAAATCGGCCCCCGCATCGCTGCGAGGGCCGACAGGAAGGAACCGGATTTATCGGTCGTTTATTTACTTGGTGTAGCCATGCCGTGGCTCGCGAGACACCTTTATGATGGCCCTGATTGGGCAGGAGGTGTTTGGAATGACGAAGGAAGTTCAACGCGAGATTCAGCGTAAGTTGCGGGTGCTTCAGCACGCCGAACGAACAGGCCAGGTGTCGAAGACTTGCCGCTATTTTGGCATTGGCCGGGCCAGCTGTCTTAGCCCCCTAGAACTGTGCCACTGTGTTTTCGAGGAAGGAGCATGAGATGGCACGCAAGCGGCATAGTGATGAGGACTGTTTGAAGTTGCTACGGGAGATTGAGCTCCAACTATTGCGGATGCCCGTCGGCGAGTGGCTGTTGCTCGACGCCGTGACCCATATGGCCGGGATCGGGAACGCGACGGCAGAATGCACGTTCGCGGATCGGGACGGAGTATATGCGCGCGGCTTCCAGACGATTTTCGTCGCTCCGGGCGCCCAGTCAACCAACCTGCCGCGCCACGCGGCGGACCGGAAATGAAACGGATCGATGGGACGACCCCGGGATGCCCGCGATGAACCCGGCAAGTGCTCGCTAACTAGGCGTTGATACGGGCAATCGTGTTGAAGACCTCCGGTCCCACGGCCTTCAGACGCTGATCGTATTCCCGCATCGTCGAGGGCCATTGCGTGACGATCCGACCGGATTTGCCGCGATAATAGCCATCTGGCTGGGCCTGCCAGACTTCCACCTCGTCCAGCCTTTGCTGCAGTTCCTCGTTGTAGGCGCGGGCGACCTCCGGGCGCACGTCCAGCTCGGCAATTGCGCCGCGGTCCATGGCCTCCATTTGCCTGACGATAAATTCGGCCTGCGATTCCAGCATGGTAAGGATCGAGCCGTTGTTGGTGTTCGGCCCGTACATCATGAAGAAATTGGGATAACCGGGGACCATGATGCCGAGCAAGGCGCTAGGATCGCCGGACCAGTCGTCCGCCAGACGGCGCCCGTCCTTGCCGGTGATGTCGATGACCGAGGCATAGCGCGAAGTGGTGAAGCCCGTGGCGCAGACGACGGCGTCGAGTTCGTGCACCGTTCCGTCCGCTGTCCTCACGCCATTGGGCTCGCAATTTACCACAGCCTCAGTGACCAGCGTGACATTGTCGCGATTGAACGTGGGGTAATAGTAGTTCGAGACGATGGGGCGGCGGCTGCCGTAGGGGAGCCAGGGCGTCAGCTTCCTGCGCACCTCGGGATCCTTGACGACTGAAATGTTCCTCTCCGCCCCTTCCATCGCGATCGCGCGCATGTCCGGATCGTCGAACAGGACGGAGCGATCGACCCTCGCGGCGATTTCAGCGCGGAGGTTGGACATGGCCTGGGGATCCTCGGCGAAGGTGCGAAGATCCTCGGGCGTGTAGGGACGGTCATCCTTGGGCATGACCCATATCGGGGTCCGCTGGAAGATGGTAAGGTGGCTGACCGTCTGCGCGATCTCGGGAATGAGCTGGACCGCGCTTGCCGCCGAGCCGATGACGCCGACCCGCAGGCCATCGAGCATGTCGCCTTCCGGCCAGTCGGCGGTGTGGATCAGCCGACCCTGGTAGGTTTCGATTCCGGCAATCTGCGGCATGGCGGGGGAATTGAACATGCCCACGGCGCTGACGACGATGTCCGCGGTATATTCGGCCTTGTCCGACCGGACCCGCCATTGCGACCGGCCCTGGTCCCAGTTGAGCGCCTTCACCACTTCCGACAGCCGCACGTGGGGGCTGATCCCGGAATCGGACACCACCTTTTTCATGTAGGCGAGGATTTCCGGCTGGCGCGCATAGCGCTGCGACCAGTTGGGGTTGAGGGCGAAGGAGAAGGAGTAAAGGTGCGACATCACGTCGCATTCCGCACCGGGATAGCGATTATGATGCCAGGTGCCCCCCGGCTCGTCCGCCTTTTCAAGCACGATGAAATCGCTCATTCCCGCTTCGAGCAGGGCGTACGACATGGCGATCCCGCCCGGCCCCGCGCCGATGATGATGACCCGGCGATGTTCGCTCATGTGATGTGAAACTCCATGTTGTTGCCGGCAATGGCCCCGCCATCGACCGGGATGGCGGCTCCGGTGATATACGACGATCCCGGCCCGAGAAGGAACGCGATCACGGCGGCGACCTCATCTGCCTCGCCAAAGCGCTTGAGCGCCGTCGACTGGGTGAAGAAGCGGTAGAGATCCGGACACGCCTGTTCGACCCCGGCGCTCAGGCCGGTAAGGATTGGGCCGGGGCAGACCGCGTTTACGCGGATGGCCTTGTGGCCGACTTCCATCGCGACGGTGCGTGCGAGGTTCACCAGCGCCGCCTTGGCCGCGCCATAGGCTGAGCGCCATGCCATTCCGACAAGGCCGCCCATCGAGGACGTGAGCACGATCGAGCCTCCGCCTGCGCGCTCCAGTGCTGGCAGCGCGGCCCTGATGCCGAGCACCTGGCCGCGCAGGTTGACGCGGATCACTTCGTCGAACTGCTCCATCGTCTGCTGTTCAATCGCCGCGCTCATGTTGATCCCGGCGTTTAGCGCGACGCCGTCGAGCCGGCCGAACTTCTTCTCTGCCGCCGCGACCATTGCCGCGTTAGCTTCCTCGGTGGCTATGTCGCCGGTGACAGCGACGAGCCTGTCGCTCTCCTGTGCCCAGCCCAACACTTCAAGGTCGCGATCGACCGCGACGACATTGTCGCCGGAGGCCAGCAACCGCTCGCACAGCGCCTTGCCGATGCCGGAGCCGGCGCCGGTGACGATCACGGTCTGTCCCGCAATGCCCGTTGTCATCCTCTTACCATCCGCCCCCGTGAGACGGTTCATCGTCCCGGAAAGCGCCTTGGGCTCCAAACATATCTATACTTTTTGACTAACTTGCTATAGTTGATCGCGCGACATCGCAAGCGCTATCGGAATGCGGGTTGATGCCATCATCTAGCAGCGAGGGACAGGACTTGCAGGCACAGACAAGGATCCGGGAGCACGGCGCCTGCCCGGCGGCAGGCGGGGAAACGGATCCGCGCAAGACCGCTGCGATCGCCTATGCACACCGCGACCACTCGCCCGAAGTGGTGCTGGTCCGCGAGGCGGCGGGGGCCAAGACGGTGCTGCGCAGCGACAAGGTACGCCAGGCGGGATTCACGGCCGAAATCGACCAGGTGATCAGCATTACGCGCCCGCCGGTGATTGTCCTCGACGGGCCGGAACACCGCAAGTACCGCGCCGCCACCGCACGCTTCTTTGCGCCCAGGGTCGTGACTACCCGCTATCTCGACCTGATGGAGGCGACCGCAAGCCGGCTCGTGGACCGCTTCCGCAGGCAAGGGCGCGCCGATCTTGGCAAGATCGCGATGGAGATGGCGACGGCGGTCGCCGCCGAGATCGTCGGGCTTACCGAAAGCGAGCCGGACAAGCTGGCCGACCGCCTGATGGCCCTGATCGGGGGCGGCAGCAAGGATCGCTCGAACCGCTTCAAGGTCCTCGTCGAGAATCTCAAGACGCTGGTCCGCTTCAAGAAGTTCGAATACCACGATGTGCGGCCCGCGGTGCGCGAACGGCGGCGTCAGCGCCGCGAGGACGTGATCTCGCACCTGATCGACGAGAACTACTCGAACCTGGAGATCCTCTCGGAATGCCTCACCTATGCGGGCGCGGGCATGGTAACGACGAAGGAATTCATCGTCGTCGCCTTCTGGCACCTGATGGGCGACGAGGCGCTGTGCGAACGATTCATGCAGGCAGACCGCAAGCAACAGACTCTGATCCTCGAGGAAATCCTCCGGCTGGAACCGATACTCGGCGTGCTCGCCCGCCGCTCGACGGCGGAGATCGAAGTGCCCGGACACGGACCCTGTCCGCCGGGCACGCTGTTCAAGGTCGACGTGCGCGATTCGAACATCGACGAGAGCGCGGTCGGCAAGTGTCCGCTGGCGATCGATCCAGACCGGGATGTCGCCCAGCGCGCGGGCGGTTCGATGTTCGCCTTCGGCGACGGCGTTCACCGCTGCCCCGGGCACCAGGTTGCAATGTACGAAAGCGCGGTATTCCTGCAGGCGCTGCTGGCTGCACCCGGTCTGCAGATCGTGAGGGAACCGAGCCTCGGCTGGGCCGAGATGATCGAAGGCTACGAAATCTACGGCATGGAGATCGCCTGCGACGCGGATTAGCCGGAACCGAATTCCTTCGGTCGGCCCAAAGTGGCAATGGCGATCGCGCTGATGGCGCACGGGAACAGCATGATCGCCAGCAGGAGGCTATAGCCCCCGGTGGCGTCATAGATCAGCCCGGATGCCAGCGGCGCGGATGCCGTGGCGAGCGCGCTGGCGCTGCCCGAAATCGCGAACAGCAAGGCATAGTTCCTCACGCCGAAATACCGGCTGACGAGATAGGCGATGGCATCGACCTCCGCACCGAGCGAAAAGCCCATGATCATGATGGACAGGGCCGCAAGGGTGATGACGCTCGGCATCGACCAGAGCAGGCTTACCGCAGCGATCGGCAGGACCATCGCTATGGTCGTAACCACGCGCGCATCGAAGCAGTCGAGCAGGAAGCCGGTGGCGAGACGACCGATGATCGCGGTTATGCCGAAAAGCGATGCCAATGCGGCGGCCTGCGTCGCATCGACGCCCTGCCAGACCAGGATTGGCACGATCGACACGACGAAGCTCATGGCCACGAAAGTGAAGCACAGCGCCGCGCCGAGGATCGCGAAGTACTGCCGGGAAAGCAGCGATTCGCGCAAAGGCAGGCCGGGCGGTCTGACCGTCTCCTTGAATGAGGAATCGCGTGGCCCGGAGCGTCCATCGCGCAAAAGAAAATAGACGAGGGGCAGTCCGATCCCGCCCCAGATAGCTCCGAGCCAGAAAAAGGTCATGCGCCAGCCGACCGCCTCCACCAGCAATTGGGAAACCAGCGGGATAGTGAGCGAGCCGATGCCCATTCCGCTCATGGTGACAGCCAGCGCCAGCCCTCGGCTGCGGTCGAACAGGTTGGTCACCGCCGAAGTCCAGGTCGCCGGCGACATCCCGAAGGCGAGCACGGCCAGCAGCGCCCAATGGAAGATCCAGCTTCCGATGCTGTCGCCGGTCAGGCCGATCGCGGCAAAGGCCGCCGGAAAAAGCGTGATCCCGAACAGTGCCAGCGGCCGCGCGCCGAACTTGTCGATCAGGGCCCCGGTGAGGGGGCTTATCACCACGGTAATGATGGTGACGACTGTGAGGCCCATCCCGATTTCGGCGCGGCTCCATCCAGTCGACTTCTCGATGGGAATCACCAGCGTCCCGGCCGAATAGAGGTAGAGGACGCCAGTGGACATTCCGAACGCTGCCGCAAGCACGGTACGCCAGTTTTCACGCCATTCCTGATTTGCCGAAAGTGGTATTCCCGCCATGAGCCTCTCTCCCCGAACGCAATATCAGACCACTTTACCGCAAAAAGAAATATAGATAAGTAAGATTAAATTGACTGCCTTTGCGGCCGAGTTTAGCCCCCGCCAAGGCGTATGGGTGAACGCGAAAGCTGGCGGCGCGCCGCACCGCTCCGGCGGTCGTCAACCCCAGCGGAAATGGAGGCAGAAATGCGCGTCGCTATGAATGACATGATCCTTGTTTCGGTAGACGATCACATGGTCGAACCGCCGGACATGTACGACCGCCATATCCCGGCCAGGTATAGGGATCGCGCGCCGCGGATAGTCGAGAAGAACGGCGCGCAGGTCTGGGTCTTCGAAGACAAGCTAACGCCGAACATCGGACTGGCCGCGACCGTGGGCCGGGAGCGGCACGAGCTTGGGCTCGAGCCCAACCGCTTCGAACAGATGCGGAGCGGCTGTTACGATGTGCACGACCGCATCATGGACATGAACGCCAACGGCACCTTCGCCTCGCTGTGCTTCCCCACGGCTCCCGGTATTCATGGCGCGCAATTCAGCCAGGTAGAGGACAAGGACTTGGGGCTGGCGGTGCTGCGCGCCTACAACGACTGGCATATGGAAGACTGGTGCGGCCCCTATCCGGAACGCTTCATTCCGCTGGGACAGATCCCCTACTGGGACCCGGAACTGGCTGCGGCGGAAGTCCGCCGCCTCGCGGACCTTGGATGCTTCAACTTCAACTACTGCCAGAACGTCACCGGCCTCGGCCTGCCGAGCATCCACGACCGTTTCTGGGACCCGTTCTTCGACGCGGTCTGTGATGTCGGCGGTGCGATCACGGTCCACCTCGGCACCGGCTTTCGCAAGATGTTCAATTCTCTCGATGCGCCCTACAGCGGCTACATGGCCATGGTGAACCTGGACATGGCCAATTTCGCCACCGACATTATTTTCTCCAACCGCTTGCAGCGCTATCCGGACCTTCGCATCGCCCTGTCCGAGGGCGGCATCGGCTGGATTCCGTTCTTCCTCGAACGATGCAAGTGGATACAGGAGCGTCACAGCCCGTGGGTGAAGGACGACCTTGGCGGCCTCACGGTCGAGGAGCTGTTCCGGCGGCACTTCCTGACCTGCTTCATCGACGACCCGGTCGGCATCGACCTGCGCCACCGCATCGGCATCGACAACATCGCATGGGAGTGTGACTATCCCCATTCCGACTGCACCTGGCCGGAGTCGCCCGAGTTCCTGGCTGGCCAGCTTTCCGGTGTGAGCGACGAGGACGTGGCCAAGATCACTCACCTCAATGCACTGCGGTTCCTGCGCTTCGACGGGGTGGAAAAGGCGGGCCGCGAGAATGCCACCGTCGGCGCGCTGCGCGCCCAGGCGGTAGGGCTGGACCTGAGGGCGCCCAGTTCCGCCGGCATGACCCGGCCGGACGACGATACCCGCCAGCTCACGGTGGGAGACCTCATGCACATGATGGTCTGAAGGAAGAGCCGATGCCGAAGGACGCAGGGCCGATTGCCAAGACCCGTGCTTGTCATCTCGCCTGCGGAGCTCTCCGGCGCGACGACAGCCGGTCGAACAAGGGAAGGAAGCCGCTTTGTCCAGCAGGAGCGCGATCAGCGGGATCGGCGAGACGATCTATTACAGGCGCGGCGAATCTCCGGACACCGAGTTCCAGCTTGCCATCACCGCAATCATCAACGCAGCCGCCGACGCGGGAATCGCCATCTCCGAGATCGACGGCTTCGTTTCCTACAGCGATAGCCGCAACGGACCGACGCGGCTTTCCGCCGCGCTGGGCATAGACAACCTGCGCTTTGCTGCCACGACCTGGCCGGGCGGAGGCAACAGCGTTGCAGGGGCGATGCAGCTTGCCGATGCGGCGGTGCGGGCGGGATACGCACGCAATGTGGTCGTGTTCCGGGCCATCGCCCAGGGCCAGTTCGGCCGTTTCGGTCAGGCCAACTATCCCGGCGGCGGAAGTGCGATGGCAGGCGCTCTCTCGTTCAACCTGCCCTACGGCCTGATGACCCCGGCGCAGCAATGCGCGCTGCGCACCGCCGCCTTCATGCACCGCTATGGCGTGTCGCAGGAGGCGCTCTGCGACATTGCCCTTGCCTGCTACGCCAATGCGCAGCGCAATCCGCGCGCGACCATGCACGGCAAACCCTTAACGCGCGAGCAGTATCACGCCTCGCGCTGGATCGTGACGCCCTTCCACCTCTACGATTGCTGCCCCGAGAACGACGGCGCTGCCGCTTGCGTGGTCACCAGCGCTGAGCGGGCGAAGGACGCGCCGAACAGGCCCGCCTACATCGCCGCCGCCGTGCAGGGGGATGGTCCGTCTTTCGGCGAATACCGACCGCGCGACCATGATTCCTCGTTCTACCGCCCGGTCGCTCAGAACCTGTGGAACTACACCGGCCTCAAGGCTCAGGACATGGACGTGGTCCAGTTCTACGAGAATTTCACCGGATCGGTCCTCATCGCCATGGCCGAGATGGGCTTCGCTCCGCCCGAGGGGATCGAGGAGTTCGTCGCCAATGGCGCGCTGGAAGGCCCGGACGCGAGCCTGCCGTTCAACACCAGCGGTGGCAATCTTGCCGAGGCCTACATCCATGGCTTCGGGCTGATCAACGAAGCGGTGCGGCAGGTGCGCGGGCAATCGACCTGCCAGGTTGCCCAAGTCGAGCACGCGCTGGTGGTAGGCGGGCCGGGCTATGCACCAGGTAGCGCGCTGGTTCTGGGAGCATCGCAATGAAGCGCGTTCTTGGCGACAACTGGATCCTGCCCGGCATCGACCGGCTGAACCGCGCCTTCTTCACCAGTGGCAAGCTGATGCTCCAGCAGTGCGCGACGTGCAGCACGATCCAGCATCCGCCCGAAGAGGTGTGCAAGGCCTGCCGCAGCTTCGAACTTGGCCATTTCGAAAGCGCGGGCAGGGGCAGGATCGTCTCGGTCGCGGTCAATCATCACCCGATCCATCCGGGGATGAAGGACGTTGTCCCTTATGCGATCGTGCTTGTCAGCGTTGACGATGCGCCGGGCATTTTCGTGGTCGGCAATGCCGTGGGCGTCCCGCCCGGGGAAGTGCGGATCGGCGATGCGGTGCGCGTCGTCTTCGAGGAAGCGCGCGACGAGAAGGCGGGCGTCGATCTCCTGATCCCGCAATGGGAGGTGCTGCGTTGAGCGCGCTCAAGGGCATTCGGGTCTGCGATTTCACCGGGCAGCTTGCCGGGGCCGCCGCGACCAAGTGGCTGGCCGCCTTCGGGGCGGAAGTCATCCGCATCGAGGATCCGACCAACAACGGCGCCTGGGACCTGGTCCGCGGAACGCCGCCCTATGTGGACGAGCGGCGCGGGCACGATCTCGGCGGCGGGTTCAACAACCACAATACCGAAAAGCTCGGCATCACGCTCAACCTCAAGACCGCCAGGGGGCGCGAGATTCTCGAGCAGATCATTGCGAAGTCCGACCTCGTGACCGAGAACTACGCCGCCGGGGTGCTGGAACGGCTCGGCTTCGGTTACGAGCGGCTGAAGGAAATCCGTCCCGACATCATCTATGTCTCGAACTGCGGTTTCGGCTTTTCCGGGCCATACCGCCAGTTCAAAACCTGGGGGCCGATCGTCCAGGCGGTCTCGGGCCTCACCTTCATGTCCGGCCTTCCGGGCAGGGAACCGGCGGGCTGGGGCTTCAGCTACATGGACCACACCGGCGGCCAATACATGGCAATGGCGATCCTCATGGCCCTGTTCCACCGCAAGCGCACCGGCGAGGGGCAGTGGGTGGACATGGCCTGCTGCGACGCGGCGCTGACGCTCAACGGTTCGGCGCTGCTCGATTACAGCGTCAATGGCCGCACCTCGCGCGAGGCTGGCCTGCCCGCGGGCAACCGCAGCGTGTGGCCGGCGATGGCGCCGCACGGCATCTACCGCACGGCAGGCGAGGACCAGTGGATCGCGATTGCCTGCCGCGACGACGCGGACTGGGAGCGGCTTGCCGGTGTCATCGGCGAGGAGTGGTCAGGACAGGTGCGATGGCGCACGCTGGCCAGGCGGGTCGCCGCGCAGGACGTGCTCGATGCGCTGATGGACGGCTGGTGCGCCGGGTTCGACAAGTTCGCGCTCGAACGCCGCTTGCAGCAGGCAGGGCTTGCCGCCGCCGCCGTGAGCGATGCGCGCGAGCGGATCGACGAGGACAACGCGAATGACGGCTTCGACCTGTGGCCCGAGGTCGAGCACAGCGCCATGGGCAAGGTGCGGGTCGATGGCCTGCCGGTGCGCTTCTCGCGGACGCCGCAGAAGATCCGGCGCGGCGGCCCCTGCCTTGGCGAGCATACCGAAAAGGTGCTGGGCGAGCTGCTCGGCATTGGTGCGGCCGAAGTTGCCGCGCTGCGGGCGGAGGGCGTGGTATGAGCGCGCTCGCCGGGATCCGCGTGATCGAACTGGCGCACGAGCGCTGCGCGCAGGTCGGCAAGCTCCTGGCCGACATGGGCGCGGACGTGATCGTCGTCGAGCCGCCGGAAGGCGCGGCAATGCGGCGACATGGTCCCTTTGCGGGTGACGAGCCGGACCCGGAGCGCAGCCTGTCGTGGTGGCATTACAACACCAGCAAGCGCGGCATGGTGCTCGACTGGCGCGAGGGCGAGGGGCGCGAGGCGCTGCTGGCGCTGCTGCAAGGCGCTGACGTGCTGGTGGAAGCAGAGGACCCCGGCGTCCTGGCGTGCCATGGGCTTGACGATGCCGCGCTCACCGGGGCCTTGCCGCGCCTGATCCACGTTTCGGTCACGCCGTTCGGGCCGGACGGTCCGCGCAGCAGCGATGAAGCCACGGACCTTACCCTCATCGCCAGCGGCGGCATCGCGGCGGTTTGCGGCTATGACGATCACAGCCTGCCGCCAATCCGGCCGATGGGCGGGCACGGCTTCCTGATCGGCGCGCATTATGCCTTCATGGCCTTGCTCACCGCGCTGATCGAGCGGGAGACTTCGGGCCTGGGGCAGAAGATCGACGTTTCGCTCAATGCGGCGGCGAACGTGACGACCGAGCTTGCGTCCTACAACTGGCTGGTGGCGGAAATACCCGTGATGCGCCAGACCGGGCGGCACTGCGGCTCGGTCATCTCGATGCCGACGCAATATGAGTGCACCGACGGGCGCTACGTCAACACCGGCGTGCCGCCGCGTACCGGCCGGCAATACGAGACGATCCTCAAATGGTTCCGCGATCTCGGGCTGGATGCGGATTTTCCCGAAACCGTGTTCCTTGAAATGGGTACGCAGCATCCGGTGCTCGACCTGACGAAAGTCGGCATCGACGACGAGATAACGGCGATCTATTCCGCCGCGCGCGAGGCGCTGGCTTTCGCCAGTTCGCGCATGACTGCCGACCAGTTCTTCCAAAGCGCGCAGCGGGCGGGGCTCCCGGTGGGCATCGTCTATTCGCCTGACGAGGCCTTCGAGGACGAGCATTTTAGGGCGCGCGGTATGCAGGTGACAATGAACCAGCCGCAGCTTGGCCGCCCCGTCCGCTATCCGGGCGCGCCCTATGCCTTCGAAAAGACGCCGTGGCGGCTGGCCAGCGTCGCACCGGGGCTGGGCGAGCATACCGGCGATGTCCTGGCCGAAGCCGGGATCACGGCGCCGGGTGCGCGCAAGGGCGACTAGGGATCGGCTGCCCCGGCGGCCTTCACCGTTCCGGCTTCGGCAAGCGGGGTGCTCAGCTTCAGGCCCATCGCATCAAGGAACAGGCCGAGCGATTCGCCTGTGGTTCGCGGCTCGGCTGTCGGCTTCTCGGCCATGATCTCCGGCATGGCCGTGAGCACATCCTCCACTGTCATGTCGGGATCGATGCAGCCACGCGTCTCGCCGATCACGGTGCGCGCGATGCGCCCGCCGCCGGCAACGAACAGCTCGCCGCTGACCGGGCAGGCCTCGTGGCACAGCAGGGCGACGAGCGGCGAGACCAGATCGACCCGCGCCGTCTGCAGGAAGTGCTCCTTCAGTTCGCCGTCGGCCATGTTTTCCGCCATGCGGGTCGCGCCTGCCGGGCTGACCATGTTGACCTTGATGCCGCGCTTCGCGCCCTCGGCGGCGAGACTGCGGGTCATGCCGATGTAGGAGCTTTTCGCCATGGAGTAGGGGAGGCTCCCCGCCAATCCGTAGATCGCAGTCGAGGCGATGAGGACGATGCGCCCCGACCCTTGCCGCTCCATCTGCGGCCACGCCTGGCGCGCCAGGACGAAGGCGGCGCGGGTGTTGATGGACAGCAGTTTCTCGAGCCGGGCGGGATCCTCGCTGCCGAAGGGGCAGGAACCGAGCGTGAACCCGGCATTGTGGACGAGCGCGTCGATGCGTCCGAAGTGATCGAGGGCAAGCCGTACCGCCGCGCGTGCGCCTTCGAGATCGGCCAGGTCCCCGGTGCAGGCGACAGCTTCGCCGCCCGCCGCCATGATCGTCTCGACCACCTCCTGCGCCGGGCCGCTGTCGCTGCCATTGCCATAGAGATCGACGCCGAGATCGCTGACCACGACCTTCGCGCCCCGTCTGGCGAGGAGCAGGGCATGTTCGCGCCCCATGCCGCGCCCCGCGCCGGTGACAAGCGCGACCTTGCCGTCGAAGCGCAGTTCGTCCTCCGCGAGCCTGCTTCCGGCCATGCCGTTCAGTTCGGCATCAGCCATTCGCCGTTGTCGCAGAAGAACTGCTTCACGACGCCGTCGCCGAACTTGCTGAGCTTGTCATACTGGTCCTGCATCGGCGTCTTGCCACCTTCGGGATGGGGATAGTCGCTCGCGTAGCAGTAAAGCTCGGGCATGTTGAACTGCGAGATATATTCGTCGACCCGCTCGATATCGAACAGCGACCACTTGCAGTTGCGGCGGATGTATTCGGACGGCCGCAGCTTGATCGGCAGCACTTCCGACCCCTCGCCGAAAGTGAACTTGTGGCTGTTGGCGTGCCACATGTCGAGCAGCTGGCCGAGTGGAGCGGCCCACTGGCCGGTGCCCTCGCAGGAGCCGAAACGCAGGCCGGGGAACCTTTCGAAAATGCCGCCGAACACCATGGTGGTCAGGAAATTCTGGACCGGTAGGTGCAGGGTGGACAGCGTCCACGGATCCATCTGGAATTCCTCGCCCGCCTTCCAGCCCTGGAAAGCCGGGGCATTGCGCCAGGCATTGGTCTTGAGGAAATCAGAGTCGGCCCCGACATGGGCGAGAACCGGGGAATTGGACTGCTCGAGCATGTCCCAGATCGGATAGAGATCGGGATGGGCCGGCGAGACCCCGCCCGGCAGTGTCGCGGCCGGCAGCCAGACGGCGCGCACCCCGCCGTCGATCATCCGCTTGACCTCCGCGATGAGGTCCTCGACGTTGTCCTGCAAAGCAATGCCTACCACGCGGAGGCGGTCCGACCGGCGGGCGGTGCGGATGCAGAAATCATTGTAGGCACGGATCAGCTCGAGCGCATAGCCCTTCCGGTTGCCCTGGATCGACTTGTAGAGATCGGGATATTCGTCCGCGCGGAAATAGAAGGCCGTTCCATATAGGCCGATGCTGCCCGCGAAGAGGAGCTGGCGGTGAATGCCGGTGCGGTCCATCCATTCCAGCCGCCGGTCCATGTCGAAGGCGCCCGGAGCCTTGCCGAACTTGGTGCGCCAGATGCCTTCCTCGTCCATCGGCGTGTTGTCCGCCTCGACATGGCGCGCGATCGGCAGCGAGGTGTTGAGGTTCGCCTCGACGAAAGGCCGGACCACGGAGCCGAACTGCTCCTCCCACATGTTCACTGGCGTGTATTCATGACCGTCTGCATCGTACATCTGGCCCGCATAGACCTTCAGCGCGTCCGGAATCGCGAGGTTGTCGTGCGCCTGGGGGGTGGTCATGATCCAATCCTCTCGCCATGATCCGATGCCGATCCGCGCGGCACAGGAGAGCCTCTCGAAGCTCTTGCAAGGATGTCGCAGGAGGGTAAGAAAGTCAATATAGTAAGATACGTTTAATCGGTGGAGAGGCCGCTTGGCGACGAGTTTCCCGGGTGATGTGGTCGTGAACGTCTCCCGCGGGCGCGCGGGATGAGGGCGGGCGAATTTCTCGGACCCAAGGGAGAGCCGGTGGCAGGCGCGCCGCTTGGGGCGCTGCTTTCGGCACGCGCCGGGCGCGACGGCGACGCCCCCGCCCTCACGATCGGCGAGCGCACATGGACATTCGCCGAGCTTGAAAGAGCGGCCAACCGGAGGGCGCGATGGTTCGCCCGCCTCGGTGTCGGGCAGGACGAGGCGGTGGTCATCACCGTGCCCAACGGGATCGCGTTCTACGAATCGGTTCTGGCCTGCTGGAAGATCGGCGCGGTTCCGGCACCGGTATCATGGCAGCTCACCGACGAGGAATTTGCCGCGATCCTTCGCCTTGCCGATCCCCGCCTGATCGTCGGGCGCAGCATCGGGGCAGCCTCTTGCCCTTCGGTCGGGATCGACGGGAGCCCCCCGCCGGACCTTGAAGACGTGCCTCTCCCTCCGCTTGTCGCGGCAAGCTGGAAAATGGCGACGACCGGCGGAAGTACCGGGGCGCCGAAGCTGGTCGTCGATGCCGCGACGGGATGCTGGGGACCGGAAAAGAACGCGATCGGGCGGCGCAGCGGCATGGCGATCGTCAATCCTGCACCGTTATACCACGCGGCACCTTTCGGCCTCATCATCCCGGCAATCCTCCAGGGTTGCCATGTCATCGAGATGGAACGCTTCGATGCCCGGCGCTGGCTGCAACTGGTGGAGCGGCACGCGGCGGAATGGGTCTACATGGTGCCAACGATGATGGCCAGGATCGCCCGCCTGCCCGAGGACGAGATCATGCGCCACGACATCTCGTCTATTAAGGCCATGCTCCACCTCGCGGCGCCGTGCCCCGACTGGGTGAAGCGCTTCTGGATCGACCGCCTCGGACCGGATGCGGTCTGGGAGATCTATGGCGGCGCGGAACGTCTCGGCGCTACGATGATCAACGGCCGGGAATGGCTCGACCATCCCGGTTCAGTGGGCAGGCCGGGCGCCGATACGCTCGTCGAGATCAGGGACCAGGAGGGCCGCGTCCTGCCCGCTGGCGTCGTGGGCGAAATCCATCTTCGTCGCGCAAGTCTCGGCTCCACCCTTCGCACTGACCAGGGCGAAGTGGCCCAGGGTGGCGGCTGGGGCACGTTCGGCGATATGGGCTGGCTGGACGACGACGGGTATCTCTACATTGCCGACCGGCGCACCGACATGATCCTGTGCGGCGGCGCGAACCTCTATCCCAGCGAGATCGAGGCGGCGCTGTGCCGCTGCACGGGAGTGGCGGACGCGGTGGTGGTCGGGCTGCCCGACGACGACCTTGGACACCGGCCCCATGCGATCGTGCAGGCCGAAGGCGCATTGCCTGACGAGACTGTGCTTAGTCAGGAACTCTCGACGATGCTCGCGCGCAGCAAGCACCCGCGATCCTTCGAATTCACGCAGCAGCCGCTTCGCGACGATGCGGGAAAGATACGCCGTTCCGCATGGCGCCGCCGCGCGATCGAGCGGCTGGGTGCGCCAGCCCGGTAGTGCGGGCTGGCCTGCCGGCGGCTCAGCCCTCGGCGACGCCTTCGAACAGGCGCATGACGCGGTCGATGCCCGGCGGCTGGTATTCGCGGCGGTGCTGCACGCCGAAATTGTCCCAGATGCAGATGTCGCCCTCGTGCCAGAAGTGCTCGTAGTAAGGCGCGTTCTCGTGGGCGAACACGCGAAGGTATTCGATCGTCTCGGCGCTTTCGGCCTCGGACATTCCGGCGATGCGATGGATCGTCCACTCGCTGCCGAACACCGCCTTGCGGCCGCTGTCGGGATGGGCCGAGAGGATCGGATGCATCGCTTCGCACAGCCGGGGGTATTCGTCCGGTCCGGGCAGGCGCGGATCGAGGAAAATGCCCTGCTTGCCCTCCAGCCGGGCCTTCATTTCGCGCGGCAGCAGCTCGTAGACGGTGTACATGTCGCGGAACGCGGTCGGCACCGCGCCTTCGCCGAAGGTCACGTTCTCGAGGATCGAGAACTTCTTGAATTGCGGCTTGTGCGACTGGTCCGAATGCCAGCCCAGCTCCATCATGCCCGCTTCGTCGGCCTCGACATAGTTGCCGCCCTGTTCGCTTCGGCGAATGTTGTTGACCGTCTTGTCCTTGCTGAAGCGGTTGTAGTGGAACTGCCCGTCGGGCGTTTCCAGCACGAGCGGCCCGAACGCGCGCCAGAAGGTGTTGGACTGCTCGTGCGATGGCGGCTGCTGGCCGCGCAGGACCAGCAGCAGGTGGCGCCGGAAGGCGCGGGTCAGCTCGGCGACAAGCTCGGCATCGGGCGGCGAGTCGCTCCACTCGATGCCGCGCACCTCGACGCCGAACGGGCCGTCGATGGGGACATATTCCAGCCGCGTGGTGCGGTTTGCCTGGGTGAAATTGCAGCCGGAAAAGGTGCGGCGTGTCGCGGCCCGTTCCCTCGTTATGGTCTGCGCCATCTGCCTTCGCTCCTCAGTTTCGCATGCAGCCATGCTGCCTTGCTTGGTGCGGTTGCTCAGGCCGCGATGAATCTTTTCCCGTTCTCATACATCACGTTGCGGACGTGCTCCCCGTCAAGGGTGCTCAGGGCCTCCTTCGCGAAAAGGCGCGGCTCGGCGACGCCTTCGGAATGGGGGTAGTCCGATCCCATCACGAGGAACCGGTCGGTGCCGCACAGTTCGATGACGCCGGCGATGTCGTCTTCCGGGTAGGCCACGATCGATACGTGCTCCTTGAAGATGTTCGATGGCCGCTCCTTCAACTGCCCGGCCGGCCAGAAAGCATTCTTGGCTATGCCGCGGACCTTGTCCATCTTCTGGAGCATGGCTGGCACCCATTCCGAACCGTTCTCGGCGCTCATCACGCGGATGTTCGGAAACCTCTCGAAGAAGTTCCAGAAGATCAAGGAGGAGATCGTCTCGATCACCGGGCGCTCGGAATAGCCGTGCATCCACACGAAAGCCGTCTGGTTCAGGCGCGACTGCTGCATTTTCTCGCCCCACAGCTTCATGTGAGGCTCGAGATAGATTGCCTCGGATACGTGATAGACGACCTTGACGTGAGCTTCGTTCAGTATCGACCAGAACGGGTCGAAATAGGGGTCGGCAGGCGCACGCCCGCCGAACGGGCCCATGGGCATCAGCACGGCGCGGGCACCCCTGGAAACGACCCATTTCGCCTGCTCGACCGCGTGTTCGAGGCTTGCGAGCGAAACGACCGGGGTGGCGAAAATCCGGCCCTTGTGGGCGAAGCCCCAGTCCTCTTCCAGCCACCGATTGTAAGCATTGAGATAGGCATAGGTCGGCTCGATCTCGGTCAGGTAGCTGAGCGTGCCGACCATGTTGCCCACATAGAGGATGCAGCCTTCGACGCCGAATTCGTCCATCTTGGCGAGGCGGGCATCGCGATCGTACATGTCGGGCGTCTTGTGGACCCGCATCTCGACCTCGCCCTTGCCCTCCTTCATCGCCCGGAGCCATTCGTGCAGCTTGCCCGGAGGCGCGACCCGGCCGTCCTCGGTGTAGTAATTGCTGGTGATCTCGATCTTCCGGTCGCCGACATAGAGTGCGAAATCGCCGTCTTCTCCGGTGCGGAAGCGCGTGTCGTAGTCCTTCGCATACTGCTGCGGCAAGTAGCGGCTCCACGCGTCGTCGACCTCGTACATGTGCGTGTCGCAATCGAAGATCGGTCCTGAATAGGACGATTGCGCAAGAGCGGCGGGGGACATCTCGTTCAAGCGATTTCTCCTGGTTCAGGTCGCTGCCACTTCGGACACGCTTTTTGCGTCGGCATCGGCTTGCAGTCTCGCTACGACTTCGGCGCGAATTACGTCCTTGAGAACCTTGCCGGCAAGATTGCGGGGAAGCGCATCGACCAGGCAGAGCTGCTCGGGCGTCTTCTGCCGGGCCAGGCCCTTTGCCGCGATGTGGGCAGCAACCTCTTCCAGCGTCGGATTTGCTCCCGTAGCAACGACGATGGCAACGCAAACACGTTCTCCCGTCCGGGCATCTGGCACGCCCACGACGGACACTTCCTTTGCACCGGGCAGGTCTTCCAGCGCGTCCTCGATCTCCTTGGCGCTCAGGTTCTCGCCATTGCGGATGATCAGATCCTTGATACGCCCCGTGACGGTCAGGTATCCGTCGCGCATCCGGCCAAGATCGCCGGTTCGGAAAAAGCCGTCCTCGCTAAAGACGGCTTCATTGTCTTCCGGCCTGCTATAGCCCGCCATGATCTGCGCGCCGAACGCAAGGATCTCGCCTTCCTCGCCTTGGGCGACTTCCTCGTCAGTGCCAGGGCGTACAAGACGCACCTTGGTGCGGCCGATCCAGCCGTCTGTCTCGGCTCCATATTCGATGTCTTCGCGCCGGGCTGTCCCTTCGGTGATCGAAGGCACTTCGGAGCAGCCATAACCGCGAAAGACACGGGCATTGGGAAAGAACTCGTGCTCGGCGCGCATCAGGCCGGGCGGGACCGAAGCACCGCCGCAGGCAATGATACGTAGCGAAGGCATGTGTTCGCCGCGTTTCCGGGCTTCTGCGAGGAAACCCTGGTGGAACGGGGTTGCTCCGCCAATGAAATTTGCCTGGTGCGCGATCATCAGATCAAGCGCACGTGCCGGATCCCAAATGTCCATCAACACAACCTTTGCGCGACAGACGATAGGCACAAACAGGGCCTGGATTACCCCGGTAATGTGCGTGACTGGCGATGCGACTAGCAGTGTCTGCCCCTGCCAAGGACCCCAGCAGCGATCATAGTCGCGCACCATGACCTCGCCCGAATTGTGGGTGAGCAGGACGCCCTTGGCTTTTCCCGTGGTGCCGGAAGTGTAGAGCACCATCATCACATCCGAGCCCCGCGTCTCGGGAAACTCCGCGCGGCTCGTTCCCCGTTCCAGGAATGATTTGTATCCGATAAACTCCTGTTGTTCGCCCCGCAGAACGACGAATTCCGGTGCGCGTTCGAGCTTGCTGGAAACCTCGCGGGCAAGCTCGCGGTAGTCGAAAGCGCGGGAGGTCGCCGGCATGAACACCATGCGGCTGCCACTGTCGCGCAAGATGTGCAGAACCTCCGCGCCGCGATAGATCGGGATGATCGGATTGACGACCAGCCCTGCGAGGGTCGCCCCGAGGTTGAGAATGGCGGCCTCGTGCCAGTTGGGCAGCATGAGCGAGATTACGTCGCCGGGACGAAGCCCGCTGGAAATCATCGCCTTTCCGGCCGCCTCCGCCTTCTTCAGCAATTGCCGCGCAGTGACTTCCACATCCCCGTCGACGAGAAGCACCTCGTCGGGAGCCTGGCTTGCCGCCTCGCGGGCATGGTCCGCGAGCGTGGTGTCCGTCCAGGTGCCTTCCGCGCGCCAGATCGCGGACTGGTCGGGGTCGTGGCGAACGAGCCACCCGCTCCTGTCCCTCACCATTTCGATCCGGCCACTCATCAACTCGATCCCGCATTGCAGGGCGATGCCTCTGCAGGCCTCGCCCGAATTAATCATCTTATATAGATACCTTTCACAACTATCCAGCCCAATCGCGCAGTGCGGGCAAATTCGGAACGGAATGCGGCTGGGCGACGTCAGCAAGCAGTGGATAGGTAAGTGAGGGTGGGCAGGCATCGCCGGCCGTCGAGCCGGCCAAAGTCGGTTCAGAACCGCGCGATGTCGATGTCCTGGTCGATGCGCTCGAACTTGGCGATCGCCGCGCCGACCGCTTCGAGATGCTGGCGCCAGAAGGTTTCGGCCTCTGCGCCCTGGCCCGCTTCGAGCAGGGTAACGAGCTTCTGCTGCGCCTTGATGCTCTTGCGCCGCGCAGTCACGCGGTCCTTGTGGTGGGCGCCCGACATGTACAGCGACAGCAGGTGCCGCTCGAGCATCTCGTTGAGCATGTCGACGATCAGGCCGAGCGTCTCGACCCCCGCGATCTTGACGAGGGTGCGGTGGAACTCGTTCGAAGCGAGGCTGAAACGCCCGTCATCCTCCAGCGAACCGCGCTCCTTCTCGATGATCGCGTTGAGCTGCTTGATGTCCGCCTCGTTCTTGCGTTCGGCCACCAGCCGGGCTGCCGGCGGCTCCACCAGCACGCGCGCGCGATAGACATCGTCGAGCTTCACGCCGCGCGCCTGGAGCAGCACGCCGAGGTGGCGCGAGACGACCTCGACCTTGGGCAAGTGCACGCGCGCGCCGCGCGAACCCCGCGAAATCGTGATCAGCCCCTCGGATTCGAGAATCCGGAACGCCTCGCGAAGCGTGGGGCGCGACACATTGTATTGCTCGATCATCTCTGCTTCCTGGGGCAGGCTCTCGCCCTCGGGAATGAGGTTGTTGATGATCTGTTCGCGCAAGTGGTTCGCGACCAGTTCCGCCGCCTTGGGCACGCGCACTTTGACCGGACTGGAACTCACGATACCCGCTTTAGGCCCCCTAGCTTGCTTGCAACCGGCATGTTTCCCTTTCCCCCCGGTCTGTCAAGGCGTACCGCCGAGCGAATGGTCGCTAACCGGGGTTGCCTGCCGTAGCGTCCGCGGCTTGCGGATCGGCGGCGCCCTTGCCAAAGGACGTTAGACAAGTCAGATATGTGAAGCAACATCGGCGCGGGCGTCGCCAGTGTGGATGGCGGATCGGGATCGGGGAAGCGATGGGCAAGTGGCTCGACCAATCGGATGTGCTGAAGTTCTCGGTCGATCAGGGGGTCGCCCGGATAACCCTCAATCGGCCTGACAAGCGCAATGCCCTGTCCGGCGAACTCATTTCCGACCTGCGAAAGGCCCTGCTGGAAGCCGACGACCGGGCCGACGTGCGCGTCTCGCTGCTATCGGGCGAGGGCGCTTCGTTCTGCAGCGGCTACGACCTCAACGGACCCTATGGCGCTAGTGGCGAGCCCGATCCCGGCTACCGCAGCTTTGCCGGGACGCTTGATGACGACATGTGGAACATGCAGCGCCTGCAGGACGAGTTCAACATCATCTTCGACCTGCACAAGCCGGTCATCGCCAAGGTCCACGGCGCAGCTTTCGCGGGCGGTGCGGACCTTGCCCTGCAATGCGACATGGTGCTGATGGCCCAGGACGCGAAGATCGGCTTTCCCGCCGCGCGGGCCAACGGCGCGCCGCCTTCCCACATGTGGCTATACCTGCTTGGCCCGCAATGGACCAAGCGCCTGCTGCTGACCGGCGACGTGCTGACCGGCCTCGATGCCGCGCGGCTCGGACTCGTGATGGACGCGGTTCCCGCCGATGAACTCGATGCCGAGGCGGACGAACTGGCGCGCCGGATCGCGCTGTGCGATCCCGAACTTCTTTCCGCGCAAAAGCGCAACGTCAACATGGGGCTGGAACTGATGGGCTGGCGGATGATGCAGCGCCTCTCGCTCCAGCAGGACGCGCATGGGCATCTCAGCCGGGGGCCGCGCCGTTCGCGTTTCCGCAGCGATGCCGCAGAATACGGCATCAAGACTGCACTCACCAATCGCGACCAAGGCTTCGGCGACGGCATCGCCCGCCCGCGCTGGCCATACCTCGGCGATTGACGCACATGCTCGACTGGTTGCCCCGGACTCCCAAAGCGTCGTCGGACGCCTTGCTCTCGCTCCGCGAAGACCTCGCCGCCTTCCGCGCGGCAATACGTGCATGGATTGGCGAGCGGCTCCCGTCGGACTGGCTAGATCGCCTGCGCGGCGCCGATCACGAGACTTACGTCGCATTCCAGAAGTGGTGGTTTGCCGAATTGTCGCGCGTGGGGCTTGCAACGCCGCACTGGCCCGCTGAGGCCGCGGGCGTGGAACTGCCGCTCTCGGGCCAGATCGTTATCTACGAGGAGCTTGCTCGCGCCCATGCGCCGAGCCCGACGCTCTATGCCTTTTCGATCTACCACGTGCCGGCGACGTTGCTTCACGCCGGTACCGAGGAGCAGCGCGCGACCTATCTCCCCGGCGTCCAGGAGCGCGGCGACGTCTGGTGTCAGGGCTTTTCCGAGCCCAACGCCGGATCCGACCTCGCCAGCCTGCGCACGAGGGCCGAAAAGGTCGAGGGTGGCTATCGTGTCAATGGCCAGAAGATCTGGTCTTCGAACGGGGCGGATGCCGATTTCTGCCTGCTGCTCGCGCGCACCGATCCGGCCGCGCCCAAGCACAAGGGCATATCCTATTTCATTCTCGACATGCGCAGCGAGGGCGTCGACGTGCGCCCGATCGGCCAGGCCAATGGCGAGAGCGAGTTCAACGAGATATTTCTCGATGATGTGTTCATCCCCGATGTGGGCCTGATCGGCAAGGAGGGCGAGGGATGGGGCATCGCCCAGGCCACTCTCGCCGCCGAGCGCGGGATCATCATCTTCGAGCTGGTCGAGCGGTTGCGGCTGGCGATGGACGCGATGCTGCACAAGGGCGTGACCGAGGAGCCGGGCTGGTGGCGCAACGACGCGAGCCGCCAGCAGTTCCTCACGCTCTATTCGGAGATGCGCGGGATCCAGCGGCTTATCCGTCAGGGCATGGAAAGCGAGGGCGATCCGCTGGTCGCATCGCTGGTCAAGGTGGCCTACGGGGAACTTCTCCAGCGCTATACCGACTGGGTGGTGCGTAGCGGCGGCCTTGCGGCGCAAGTGGCCGAGCCGCTCGCACTCGGAACGGGACGCCACGGCGAGATGCCCATGCCCGATTACCTCTCGTCCTACATCTGGACGATCTCCGGTGGCACCAACGAAGTCCTGCGCAACATTATCGCCGAACGGGGCCTCGGCCTGCCGCGCGACCCGGTGAAAACGGCATGACGACGCAGCAGGAGGCCCTCGAACTGGCGCGCGGCGTCGAGCAACTCGTCGGCGAGCGGTTCGACAGACGTGCGCTTCACGCCTTCGTCGATTCCGGGAATCTGCGAGACGACGGGCTCATGGCCATGGCCAGCGAGATCGGTTGCTTCGCGCTGGCAGTGCCCGAAGCGCAGGGCGGTCTTGGCCTCGATCCGGCCAGCCTTGTCCCGACCTACCAGGTGCTCGGCGCCTACATGGCGCCTTTGCCGGTGATCTCATGCGCCTTGGCGGGCAACCTACTCGCGCGGGCTGAGGCGGGCCAGTGGCTTGCCCGGCTGGGGGAAGGGGCGACGTTCGCCGTTTGCCTGCCGCCGTGGAGCGAATTGCGGATGGAGGGCGGTGACGGCGGGGCAAGGCTTTACGGCGCGCTGCCACTCGTCCTCGATGGCGCGGATGCGGATGTGCTGCTGGTGCGGGCACAGTCAGAGCCGGGGGCAGTCTGGCTGGCAATCGACACGAAGGCTGCAGGTGTCGTCTGCACGCCGGTGCCGCTGGTGGACGAGACCCGCAACGCTGCTGGCGTGGACTTCGCAGGCGTCGCGATCCCGCCGTCCTCGGTCATTGCCGAGGGTGACATGGCCCGCCTTCTCGACGCTGCGCTCGCCGCTCACGCCGCCCTTGCGCTCGCCGCCGACAGCCTCGGAGGTGCGAAGGCGATGCTTGGCAAGACCGTCGATTACCTGAAAGTGCGCGAACAGTTCGGAAGGCCGATCGGCTCGTTCCAGGCGCTCAAGCATCGCGCCGCCAACCTGCACCTCAAGGCCACTGTCGCCCAGGCCCTGCTCGACGAGGCGGTCGACGCCGCCCACGCCGGGGATGGCTCGGCGGCCATGCTTGCCCACCTCGCTTTCGCGCAGGCCGCCAATGCCTATGCCGCCATCGCCGAGGATTGCCTGCAATTGCATGGCGGCATCGGCTTCACCCTCGACCACGACGCGCACCTTCACCTCAAACGCGCCAAGCTGAACCAGGCGCTGCTCGATGGCGCCGATGCGGCCCGCGATGCGGCGGCCCGGCTTGTCACCCGGTGAGGGCAACGATAGACCCTCAACGTCATCTTAGTTAGAGACCTTTCATATGGCTTACGACTTCGAACACGTCACGCTCGAGATCAGCGACGAGATCGCGACGATCACCCTCAACCGGCCGCACCGGCTGAACGCCTTCAACCGGCCGATGGCGCACGAGTTCGAGGACATCTGGAACCTGATCCGCGACGATCCGGCAGTTCGGGCGGTCGTCCTGCAATCGAGCGGGGACCGCGCCTTTTCCTCGGGTCTCGACACGCGCGACGGCGGCTGGCTGGAGGAGCCGAGCATCTTCGGCAAGATCGATCCCAGCGAGTATCTCTGTCCCAAGACCTGCAACATGTGGAAGCCGTTCATCGTTGCGATCCACGGCATGTTCGCGGCAGGCGCCTTCTACTGGCTGAACGAGGCGGACATCGTCATCTGCTCGGAAGACGCCACCTTCTTCGAGCCGCACCTGACCTATGGCATGGTCTGCGCGCTGGAACCGATCGGCCTGATCGGCCGCATCGGCCTTGGCGAGATCCTGCGCATGGTGCTGATGGGCAATGACGAGCGCATCAGCGCCGAAACCGCGCTGCGGATCGGCCTCGTGTCCGAAGTGGTGCCGAACGACGAATTGCGGGCCCGGGCGCGGGCCATAGCCGCGAAGATCGCGGAAAAGCCGGCAAGCGCGGTGGAGGGCTCGCTGAAAGCGATCTGGCGCGCGCTCGACAAGACCCGCAGCGCCGCACTGTCCGATGCGCTGAACTACTGCCTGATGGGCAACGACGTGGGCAAGGCCGAACTCGAACAGCGCCCGGTGGAGAAGACGCCTTGGAAGCTGCGATAGGTGCTTGGCGGTGAGCGCGATGCTCTCCATTTCCCGGCCCTTCGACGGGTGCTGCCGCATCGCCCTGGCGCGACCAGACGCGCTCAATAGCTTCACCTACGAGATGTATCGCGAGTTCACCGCCGCGCTCGAAAGCCTGCGCTACGATCCCGACACCTACGTCGTGATCCTGACCGGCGAGGGCCGGGCGTTCTGCGCCGGGCACGACGTTCGCAGCACTGAACCGGCAGGCTGGGTGCGCGAGGGGCTGGGCAAGGCCTACGAATCGCGCATGCTCATTAGCGAGATCAACAAGTTGCCCGTGACGATCCGCAACCTGCCGCAGCCGGTCATCGCCGCGGTGAACGGAACGGCGGCAGGGCTGGGTTTCGCGCTCGCCCTGTGCGCAGACATTGCCATTGCGGCGCGGTCGGCAAAGTTCGTCAACACTATCCACAATGCCGCGACGGGCCACGAACTCGGCCTGTCCTACATGCTGCCCCGCGCCATCGGCACGCAGCGGGCCGCCGAATTGCTGCTGACATCGCGCCCGGTCATGGCGGAAGAAGCGGAGCGGATCGGGCTGGTGCTGCGGGCGGTCGATGACGACCGGCTCGATCAGGAAGCGCTGCAACTGGCGCGCGCGATAGCCGAGAACACGCCGCTCGGCACCCAGCTCACCAAGCGGTCGCTGTGGCTCAACCAGGACATCGGCAGCCTCGAAGCCGCGATCGAGATGGAAAGCCGCGCGGTGTTCATCGCGCAATCGACCGAGGATGCGGCCGAAAAGCGTCGCGCCGTGATCGAGAAGCGGCCGCCGCGCTTCACCGGGCGCTAGCCGCCCGAGCCGCTAGCGTCCGCAGTATTCTACAAGCTGCCGCTGGAAGTTGTTCACCGTCGCTTCCTGCTTCGGATTGGTCCGGGCAGCGCGGAAGCCCCGGTTGCGCACCCCGCGCTGGACCGCTTCGAGGTTGGCGAAGTCCTCCTCGAGAAAGGGGTTGGCGCCCCGGAACTCCTCGAAACCGTGGTAGATCTCGTTCTCCACCTTCGGCTCCTCGCCCGGCGCCCACCGGCCGAACGACCAGATATCGAAGATGCAGCTATCGGGAATGAGGCCGTTCGGGCGCAGGCGATACCACAGCGCCCCGTCGATGCTGGGCAGCACGATCGAGTGCGGAAAGATGTGCCAGTCCATGCCGGCCCTGGCCCAGGCTTCGATGGTCAGCTTTTCTGGGTAGGAGACCCCGCGCCTGGCGAATTCCTCGCGGTAATAGGCGAACATGGTGGGCACCACCTGTTCGGGCGGGAAGTCGTCGGGAAGCTCGCGCAGGCGCTCGGCCACCGCCATGCCGGGATCGAGCGTCAGCGCGAAAAGGGTGCGGTAGAGGTGCCGGTAATTGGCCCAGAGCGATTCCTGAACGGTCGCCGGCATTTTCCATTTGCCGTCGTCGTCGCGGTATTCGCCCGGCTGCGACGGCAGCCCATAGAACATGGCGTGCCTGCCGTAGGCGGTGGTGCCCTGGTTGTTGTTCTTGAGGTTGATGCCGGAATTGTGCGTCGCCCAGCTATGGTAGCCCTCGTTGAAGGCCTCTGCGACCAGCTTCCAGTTGACCGGGGCGACGATGGTTTTCCAGAAGAGCGGGCGCATGTTTTCCGGCTCGAAAGGGTCGAGCATTTCCGGGACCACGCCGAGATAGTCCATCAGCGGCTCGCAATCCGGGTCCTGGTTGATCCACACCCAGCCGCCCCAGCGGCCAACCCTGATCCGGGGCAGGGCGAGGCTTTCGTTGTCGAAGGCCGGGCAGTCCTTCCAGTCCTCCTCCCAGTAGACCGAATGGATCGAACCATCGATGTTCCACTGCCAGCCGTGAAAGCGACAGGCGAGAGTGGCTCCAAGCTGGCCTCTCGCTTCCTGCCGCAGTTCCCGCCCGCGATGCTGGCACACGTTGTAGTAGGCGACGATGTCGTCAGGACCTTCGCCGGTGCGGACCACGAGAATGCTGTCGTCCACGATGTCGTAGCGCACGAAGCTGCCGACGCTGGGCAGGTCGGCTTCGCGGCAGGCCATCTGCCACACGCGCGGCCAGAGCAGCTCGGCTTCGAGCATGTCGCGGCGGGGATCGCGATAGAGGTCCGCGGGAATCCAGTCGGCGCGGATCGCCTCCTTGTCGCTCGATGCTGTCATTATCCGTCCTTCCCCGAATGCGCTGCGTCGCTTGACCGGCTCGGAGCATGGTTGCCGCTTTGTCACGCGAAAAACAAGTTGGTAATCTTATCTAACGACGATAGGAGCCAGGGAGCATGAACGATGTTGGCGCGAGAGGGCAGGCGGCCTGCGCCAAAGGCAAGGAACTGGCGAATGGCAACCGATGCGAAGGAGAAGCCCAAGAGCACATACGGCATTCTCACCGACGAGGGCATCGCGCGGCTCAGGCAGCGCATCGGCGTCCAGTACAACAAGCCTGCCGCGCCCCACAATTACGAGGTTTCGTGGGATGGGACCCGGCATTTTGCCTACGGTTACGGCGACGACAACCCGCTGTGGTGCTACCGCGACTATGGCAAGGGCACACGCTGGGAAGGACTGATCGCGCCGCCCGCCTTCATCTACACGATGGGCGAGCCGGGAGTGCCGCCGCACGATCCCGAAACGAAAGCCCTGCTCAAGGGCGACCCGCTGGTCGGCCTCGGTTCCTACCAGGCGCAGATGGACATCGAATGGTGGCGGCCGCTGCGGATCGGTGACCGGCTGTGGAAGCGCTCGGCGATCATCGGCGTCAAGGTCAAGGAAAAGTCGGAGTTTTCCGGGCGCTCGGTGGCCGAGATACAGGGCTGGCTCTATTACAACCAGGACCAGGAGCTCGTTGCTATCCAGCGCGGCACCTGGATCCGGGCCGAGCGGCACGCTTCTGCGAAAAAGAAGAAGAAATACAAGCTGCCCGAACCCTACACTGACGACTACCTGAAGAAGATCGAGGCGGCATACGATGCCGAAACGCGGCGAGGTTCGGAGACCCGCTACTTCGAGGATGTCGAGGTGGGCGAGGAGCTTCCGACCATCGTGCGCGGCCCGCTGCGCACGTCGGACATCATCGTCTGGCACTTGGGCTGGGGCATGCAGCTCACCCCACCCGGCGCATTCCGCCTGTCGTACAACGTGCGCAAGAAGGTTCCGGGCATGTACACGCCCAACGAGCTGAACGTGCCGGACACGGTGCAGCGGCTGCACTGGGAGCAGGACTGGGCGGAGAAGATCGGCATCGCGCGGCCCTATGATTATGGCGGCATGCGCGAGACGTTCCTCACCAACATCATCACCAACTGGATGGGCGACGATGGCTGGCTGTGGAAGCTCTCCTGCCAGCACCGGGTCTTTGTCTATCTCGGCGACACCTATTGGGTGAAAGGCCGCGTCACCGGCAAGGAACGGACCGGGGCGGGCAATGAAGTCCATCTCGAGGTCTGGGTCGAGAACCAGCACGGCGATCGCTGCACGCCCGGTTCCGCCGTTGTGCTGTTGCCCGGCCGCGACGGGCCGGTGAAACTGCCGCGCCCGGCGCAGGAAGGCATCGACGAGATGTACGCGCACGAGGTGGAGCGGCATCGCTGAACCGGAGCGGATTCGCCAAATCGTACAGGGGCAAGCGAAACCATGAGCTATGAATTGCTGCGTTATCATGTCGAGGACCGGGTTGCGGTCATCGCCTATGACCGGCAGGAGCGCCGCAATGCATGGAGCCTCGCCATGGTGCGCGAGGTGATGGCCGCGGTCCGGCAAGCCAATGCCGACGACGAGGTTGCAGCGATCGTACTCACTCACGAAGGGCCGGTTTTCTGCGCCGGCTCGGACGTGAAGGACGGGCCGCATCCGCGCGACCCGGCAACGGGCGTGCGGCCCAACATGGCGACCGAATCGATGGCGGACGGCGCGAGCTGGCCGCAATTGCTCCTCGATTCCAAGCCTTTCGTCGCGGCGGTCGATGGGCCGGCGCTGGGTGCGGGAGCCACGCAGCTTTTGTCTGCGGACCTTCGCATCGTGGGCGAGGGGGCGGTCTTCAGCTTCCCCTTCCTTGCCTTCGCAGCCATGCCCGAACTGGGCAGCACCGGCCTGCTGGCGCGGCTGGTCGGGTTCGGGCGGGCGGCCGAGATCATCTACACCTCGCGCCAGCTCGATGCGCGCGAGGCGCTGGAGATCGGCCTCGTCAATCGGGTCGTGCCCGCCGGCGAGGCGCGGGCGCAGGGCATTGCCGCTGCCCGGCAACTCGCGTCGATCCCGGCGCTCCAATTCAAGTTGACCAAGGGACTGATGCACGCGAACTTCCTAGAAGAGGACATCAGCCAGGTGGTGCGCAACGAGATGTCCGCCTTCCGGACCCTGTTCCGGGCGATGAAGGCGCAAAAAGGCGATCCTTCGGAGGAAGGCTCGATGCTCAAGGGCCATGCCCCGGTGAAGGTGGAAGCCAAGTCCTGAAAAGTTCAGGGAAACCCGCAGTCCCGACCCGCATCATCCCCGGTGTTCTGGACAAGTTCGACCGTGTAGCCATCCGGGTCGGTGAGGTAGGCGACGGTATAGGGCCAGCGGTCCAGCTCCATCGGCGGCTGCGTGCTTGCGTGGCCTGCTGCGATCGCCGCGTGCCAGTGCTTGCGGCAATCGTCGGTATAGACGTAAATCTTGAACACGGCGTAGCCCCGGTTGATCGGCGTCGGGATCGCGGTGTCTTGCGCCAGTTGCAGCCAGCCGCCCCTCTCCGGGTTCTCGAGGATGGCTTCGGTCAGGGTCTCGTTGATCCGGTTGAGGCTCGTCACGCTGAAGCCGAGCGTCTCGTAAAAGCCGATGCTCCGGTCGAGATCCGCGACACGGATGCAGATTTGCCGAAACCAGACCGACATTTGCCCCTCGTCACACGCTTGTGCGATGCATTTCGCGCAGCACGGATCCGGGCCGGGGGCCACGTGGACATCGCACCAAGGCGCTGTTAGCAAATAAAGTCATATAAGAGAAAGAGGTTAACGATCATGATTCTGGGAATGCCGGGGGAAACGCATCCGATCGCAGAAACGTTCGAGCGCTTCTTCGAGAGCGAGTCCACATCCGAACGCATCCGCGCCGCCGAGCCTTTGGGGTTCGATCGCAGGCTCTGGGAGCAAATGGTGGAGCTCGGCGTGCCGGTCATGCGCGTTCCCGAGGCGAGCGGAGGCGGCGGCATGTCGCTGCTCGATGCCTGCATGATGATGGAACACGCCGGGCGCCGCCTTGCATCGGCGCCCTTGGCCGAGGCGCTTGGCGCCGCGCGCCTGCTGGGCACGGTCGGCAGCGGCGATGGGCAGCAATGGCTCGAAGGGATTGCGGCGGGCGATGCCCTGGTCGTGCTCGCGCTGCAGGAGGCAGCCGTGCAGGTCGTTCCGGGAGGCGCGGTTGCCGATGCCATTGTCTGGTTCGACGGCTCGGACATCGTTCTGGTCGAGCCTGCCGCGCGGGAGGAGATCGTCAATCTCGGCGGCCATGCGCTCGCCCGCGTGGACCTTGCATCGGGATCGCGGACCACGCTTGCCTCGGGCGCGAACGCACTGCCCTTGTGGCAGGCGACCCTTGCCGAATGGAAGCTGCTCATGGCGACCTCGCTGCTCGGCCTGTCCGCGCAGGCGACGGCAATGGCCGCCGAATATGCCGGTGAGCGCGAGGCGTTCGGCGTGAAGATCGGCACTTATCAGGCCATCTCGCATCCGCTGGCGAACGACATCATCGATGCCGATGGCGGCCTGCTGCTGATCCGCGAGATCGCGCTGGCGCTGAAGGCCGGCGATGCCAAGGCTGGCGCCATGATCTCGCAGGCCCTGTGGTGGGCGGTGAGGGTCGCCAGCGCCGCGACGGCCCACGCGACACACACTTTCGGCGGCTACGGGCTGACGCTCGAATACGACCTCCAGCTCTACCAGCGCCGGGCCAAGGCCTGGGCGCTGGTCGCGGGCGATCCGGGGCGCGAACTGCTCGCTGCCGGAAAGAGCGAATTCCTGGGCGAGGGCGGTGCGGTGCCCGATCCCGGCGAGATCGAAGAGGAGGAGGCGACGCCCGCCCATGTCCTCGCCCTCGCGGAGGAAACCCGCCGGTTCTTCGAAACGACCCTGACTCCGGAACTTCTCGCCAAAGCGCATTACAGCTTCGAGGGCCACGACTGGGGCGTTCACAGGGCATTGGCGAAGGCCGGCCTGCTCTACCCCGAATGGCCGGAGGAATGGGGCGGCCGGGCGGTCGATGCCGAATCGGTGCGCGCCATGCTCGCCGTCTGGGAGGAGTTCGGCTGGACGACGATGCCGCGCGGTGTGACGACGATGGTCGCGCGGATCATGATGATGTTCGCACAGGACGAGCTAAACCGCGATATTCTGCCGCGAGTCTTCGCCGGGGACGTGACGATTTCGCTCGGCTATACCGAGCCGAGCGGCGGTTCGGACGTATTCGCGGCGAAGACCCGCGCAGAACGCGACGGCGACGACTGGGTCATCAACGGCCAGAAGATGTTCACCAGCGGGTCCGAGCACGCCAGCTACGTCTTCCTCCTGGCGCGCACCAACCGCGACGTGCCCAAGCACCAGGGCGTGACCATGTTCCTTGTTCCGCTGGATCATCCCGGAGTCGAGATAAGGCCGGTTCACACCTTCATGGACGAGCGCACCAACGCCACGTTCTACACCGATGTTCGCATCCCCGATCGTTACCGCGTCGGCGAGGTCGATGGCGGGGTGAAGGTGATGGGAGCGGCGCTGACTCTCGAACAGGGCAATTCGTCCTACTTCCGCAACCAGCGGCGCATGGTCGAGGCGGTGGTTGCTTGGGCGGCGGACAAGACCCGCGACGGCCGCCCGCTGCTCGAGGATCCGGACGTGCTGCGCCGCCTCGCCCGCACCAGCACCCATGCCAATATCGGCGAGTGCCTGGCGGGAAGGGTGAACCGGATCGGCGGAACAGGCATCCCCGACCAGGCCTATGGCCCCGCCAACAAGGTGTTCTGCACCGAGACCTTCATCGCCGACAGCGCCGACCTGCTCGATCTTGCCGCGCCCGATTCGCTGCAGCGTTCGCGCAGCGGCATCGGTTATGTCGAGGAGTCGTTCCGCCACGCTACCGCCACCAGCGTTTACGCGGGAACCAGCGAAGTCCTTCGCAGCATGGTTGCGGAACGGCGGCTCGGCATGCCACGGAGCCGGGCGAAGTAGGATTGAAGGGCCGCCCGGACGGGAGGCTGCAAGGTCAGGATCGGTAATAAGATGGACTTGGGCATTGCGGGCCGCACGGCGGTCATCACGGGCGGCGCGGGCGGAATCGGTTTTGCCGCTGCCGAGGCCTTCGGGCGCGAGGGCGTGCGTGTCGTGCTGATCGATATCGATGGGCAGGCAGCCGAGGCGCAGGCGGCGAAACTGGCAGCGGCAGGGACCGACGCGATGGGGCTCGGCGTGGACATCATCGACCGGTCCGTCGTCGAGGATGCCGTGTCGGCGGTCGGCGAGCGTTTCGGTTCCATCGACATCCTGGTGAACAACGCCGGTTTCACGCGCGATATGCGCATCACAAGGATGCAGGAGGACGACTGGGACAGCGTGGTCGATGTGATCCTGAAGGGCACGTTCTTCTGCACAAGGGCCGTGCTGCCGGGCATGATCGAGCGGCAGTGGGGGCGGATCGTCAACATTTCCTCGCGCGCCCATCTCGGCAATCCGGGCCAGGCGAACTACTCAGCCGCGAAGGCCGGAATCATTGGCTTTACCAAGGCAATGGCGCTGGAGAACGGGAAGTTCGGCGTCACTGTCAATGCCGTTGCGCCGGGGTTGATCGACACGGCGGCGGTGCGCGGCCTGCGCCACTACGAATCGATCAAGGCCAATGCGGAGAAGAGCCTTCCCATCCCTCGCCTCGGCCAGCCTGAGGACGTCGCCGCCGCAATTGTGTTCCTCTCGTCCGAGCCCGCGCAGTATATCACCGGGGACGTGCTCCACGTCACGGGCGGTCGCTACGGCTGAACAGCCGGGTCAGTGGCTGGCTTCGTAGTCGCGGATCATGTTTTTTGCGATGACGAGCTGCTGGATCTGGGTCGTTCCCTCGTAGATCCGGTAGATGCGTGAATCGCGGAAGAACCGCTCCGCCTCGTATTCCTTCAGGTATCCCGCGCCGCCGTGGATCTGCACGACGCGGTCGGCCACCCGCCCGCACATTTCCGAGGCGAACATCTTGGCCGCGCTGGCTTCGAGCGAAATGCGCTCGCCCCGGTCGGCGCGGAGCGTGACATCGGCCAGCATGCATTCGGCGGCGTAGATCTCGGCCTTGGAGTCCGCCAGCATGGCCTGGATGAGCTGGAACTGGGCGATGGGCTCGCCAAAGGCCTTGCGTTCCATCGCATACCTTAGGCCCGCATCGAGGATCCGCGCCGCATAGCCCGCCGAGGCAGCGGCGACCGAAAGCCGCCCCTTGTCGAGCGACTGCATCGCCGCGCGAAAGCCGCTCCCTTCCTGTTCGCCGAGCAGGTTCGCGGCAGGAACGCGCACGTCCTCGAGGATGATGTCTGCGATTTGCGAGCCGGTCTGCCCCATCTTCTCGTCCGGGCTGCCGACCGAGACGCCGGGGGTGTCCATCGGCACGATGAAGGCGCTGACATGGGCGTTCTTGGGCAGCGCCTCGACGCTCGTGCGCGCCATGATCAGAGCGACATCGGCGAAGGGGGCATTGGTTATGTAGCGCTTCGTGCCGTTGAGGACGTAGCTGTCGCCATCGCGCACGGCCCTCGTCTTCAGGCCTGCCGCGTCCGAGCCGGTGTCCGGCTCTGTCAGCCCGAAAGAGGCGATCGCGCCTTCGGCAAGACGCGGCAGCCATTCGGCCTTCTGCGCCTCGGTCCCGCCTGCAAGGAATGCGTTGGCGACCATGCCGACATTGATCGAGATGATCGAGCGGAAGGCGGGGCTGGCCCAGCTTATCTGCCGGATCGTTTCGATATACTGGCTCACGTTCATGCCGGCCCCGCCGTATTCGGGCGGGGTGCTGATCCCGAACAGGCCGACCTGCCGCATTTCCGCAAGGATCGCGTCCGGCACGCGGTTAATCGCGAGGACTTCCTTCTCGGCCGGAACGAGCCGTTCGCGCACGAAGCGTTCGAGCAGGCCGATGAAGGCGGCGAAGCTGTCCTCGTCCATGCCTGGGGTCGCGGGCTCAGGCATCGGCCAGCCCGATGATGGCGATTGAGGAGACGTTCTGCGTCGGCATTCCGCCCAGATTGTGGCTGAGCGCGAAGACCGCCTGCTTGTCACGCTGCCGCTCGCCCGCCCGGCCGAGCAGTTGCAGGTAATTCTCGTAGATCATGCGGATGCCCGATGCGCCGATGGGGTGGCCAAAGCACTTGAGGCCGCCGTCGATCTGGCACGGGATCTTGCCGTCGGCATCGAAGAACCCGTCGAGCACGTCCCTCCAGCCATCACCGGGGCGGGAGATATGCAGATCTTCCATCGTCACCAGTTCGGTGATCGAGAAACAGTCGTGCACTTCGAGCAGGTCGATCTGCGTGCGCGGATCGGTGATCCCGGCCTCCTCGTAGGCCTTGGTCGCGGCGGTCCGGGTGGTGTGGAAATAGCTGCCGTCCCAGCCGTTTCCCTGCATTTCCCAGCCGTTCGAAGTGCAAAGCTGCAACGCCTTGACCGTTACCACGTCGGTCTTGCCGAGGCCGCGCGCGATCTCGGGCGTGGTGACGATGGCGCAGGCCGCCCCGTCCGACACGCCGCAGCAATCGAACAGGCCGAGCGGCGCGGCGACCATCGGCGCTTCCATCGCCTGTTCCATGGTGATTGGCTTGCGCAGGTGCGCCTTGGGGTTCTTCGCCCCGTTGGCGTGGCTCTTGACCGAAACGTGCGCCATGGCGCGCTTGAGGTCGTCCGCAGAGACGCCGTGGCGATGGCGATAGGCCGAGGCGAGCTGGGCGAAGTTGCCGGGGGCGGAGCCGGTGACGCCGAACATGTCGTAGCTGGTGCCACGCGTCCGCACGGGCAAGCCGCCGTAACCGGTGTCCTTCAGCTTCTCCGCGCCCATGGCAAGCGCAATGTCGGCCGCGCCGCTGGCCACCGCATAGACCGCGCCGCGAAACGCCTCGGTCCCGCTGGCGCAATAGTTCTCGACCTTGGTGACGCCCACGTTGTCGAGCCGCAACGCCATCGCCAGCGGTATGCCCGACGGACCGATGTTGACCGCATCGAAAGCTGCGCCCAGCCAAGCCGCATCGATGCGCGATTGCTCTATGCCGGAATCGGCGATCGCTTCGTCAAAGGCCTCCAGCATGAGCTGGTCCTCGTCCTTGTCCCAGCGTTCGCCGAACCGGGCGCAGCCCATGCCGAGGATCGCCACCTTGTCCCTGATGCCGCGTGCCATGTGCAAAACTCCCTTTCGGCCTCAGAAGGCCGGCGCCGCCTTCCAGAAATAGCGGCGGAAACCGCGCCGCTCGTCGATGCCCTTGATGCGGAACATCATCCGCATCGCCTGGCCCACCTCGATTGCGGCGGGATCGATGTCGGTGAATTCCGCCATCAGCCTGCCGCCGCCCTCGAACTCGACATTGCCGTAGCATGACGGCGGGTTGGGCGAGTAGGCGAGGCTGTCCGCGGTGTAGGTCATGATCCGGGCAGGCAGGTCCGCGAGCGGATAATCCTCCTGCGTGCCGACCGCATGGCCGTTGGGATTGACGCTGACTTCGCTCCTCGGAAACTGAACCGTGCCGGTCTTGGCGCACTTGCCGCCGACCAGCGCCATCACCCCCTTGCGGTTTCGCCAGAGCGCGGGAAGCGACTGCTTCTCGTCGTGTTCGGCGCGCATCCCGCGATCGAGCGCGAGGAGGTTCCGGTGGAACAGGTACTTGATGTAGTTCTCACTCTCGCGGCGGCGCGCCAGCCAGCCGGAAACGCCAAGGCGCGGGCGGAAGGCTGAAATCCGGTCCGTGGCGCGCAGCGCGATCACGTCCACTCCCTGGCCGAAGCCGGTGAGCAGGATGGTCTCTCCGGGTTTTGCCTTTTCCAGCAAGGCCGCCAGCATGAGCGTGGGATGGGCCACTCCGGCATGGCCGATGACGCTGTCCAGCGTGTCGGCGACGGCTTCGGGCGCGATCCCGGCGCCCTTGGCGAGCGATTGCGACACGCCGCGCACGGCGATCGGCGCGATGAAATGCGCGACTGCGGATCCCTCGATGTCCAGCCGCGCAAGGGCTTCGCGGACCGCCTTGCCCATCAGGCCGCCGTAACCCTCGTCGCGGACCCAGCGGGCTTCCCAGTCATAGTCGGTCGACTCGCCGCTCTCGCGGAAATGATCGACGAAATCGATCGTCACGCTGTGCGAGCCGATGACCTCGCAGATGACGTCGCCGGTCCCGACCAGCAGGCAGGCGGCGGCATCGCCACTGGTCATCTCGCGCTGCGAAGCGGGGGCGGGAAGGGCGCGTTCGGACGCGCAGTGCAGGATCGTCCGGCCCGAGCCTGCGGCGGCATCGAGCGCGGCGATCAGCGAGGAGGTTCCGGCGCGCTGGCTGCCGCCGGCATCGATGGACCCCGTTTGGTCGCGAAGGTCGAGCGCTTCCTTGACGAGGCCCGCATTCTGGCGATCTGCAAAGGGCGCGGTTGTCGATGCGAGCCAGACCGCATCGGTCGCGCTCCGGTCCCGCTCGCCGAGGCAGTCGCGGGCAGCCTCGACCGCCATGGTCACCGCATCCTCATCCCAGTCGGAAACGGCCTTCTCGCCCGATCCGCGCGGAGAACCGAACCAGCCGTTGGCGGCATGGATCGCCGACCGCTTGAGCCGGGTGATCGGCACATAGGCCCCGTAACCGAGAATTCCCGCAGCCCCCATCAGGCAAACTCCACATGGCCGTTGTCGATGACAATCACCTTGCGCCCGGCCACGCGGGCGCGGCAAGCGGCTTTTCCCGGGCCTTCGCGCCAGATCTCTGTGACGATCGTCTCGCCTGGATAGACCGGGCTGGAAAAGCGCACGTCCATGCGTCTCAGCCGCGTTGCATCATTGTTGCAGAGTTCGTGCAAAAGCGCTCTGCCGACCACGCCGAACGTGCACAGGCCATGCAGGATCGGCCTTTCGAAACCAGCAGCACGCGCCACTTCGGGATCGATGTGGAGCGGGTTCTCGTCGCCCGAGAGTCGGTAGATTGCGGCCTGGTTGATGCTCGTTTCCAGCGCAACCACGGCGTCCGGCTCGCGGTCCGGAATGGCGTAGGGCGGGGGAGGCGAACCATCGGACCCGCCCATTCCGCCGTCACCGCGCAGCAGCGAAGTCATGACCGTGGTGGCTAGGTGTTCGCCGGTATCCTCCATGTAGATTTCGCGCACGGTGCGGACCAGCGAGCCCTTGTCCGCGCCCTTGTCGTAAACGGCCTCGAACCGGGTCTCGCCGCGCAGACGCGCGGTCGCGGGAAGGGGCTGGTGAATTTCGACGGTCTGTCCGACGTGCAGCAGCCGCTGCCAGTCGACCCCGAGCTCGGGCCTGCGCCAGATGTAACCGGGATAGGCCATGACCACGGCCATGGTCGGCAGGGCTATGAGCCGCGCCTCGTAGAGGAATTCCAGCTCGGTCGCGCCGACGCCGAGCGCATAAAGGATCGTATCGCGGGACGTGAGTTCGTGTCGCGAGACCAGCGGCGGCATTGCCAGCAATGTGGCCGGGTCGAACGGCATCGATACTCCCGAATGGTGCGGCGCGCTTCTTGCACAGCCGGGCGAACGGTTGCAAGGTAGATAACGTATCTATCTTTTAATTGCGATGAGGGGACGGGGGCGCCATGACCGATCTGGAAAAACTGCTCGCTATCGAGGAGATCAAGCGCCTCAAGGCGCGCAGGGACCACGCGCTCGACCGGAAGGATTGGGAAACCTACGCCGCGGTCCACGCCCCCGATCACGTGTCCCACAACGACGGCCAGCAGCGCCAGACATCGCCGCAGCAGGTGATCGATTTCCTCCGGCAGGCGCTCGACGGCGTGACGACCTGCCACCAGTCCCACACGCCCGACATCCGGTTCGAGACGCCGGAAAGGGCGCATTGCGTCTGGTCGATGGAGGACAACCTGTTCTGGATGCAGGGGGAAGAGCAGCATTTCCTCCACGGTTTCGGTTTCTACCACGAGACCTGCGAAAAGCGGGGAGGCGAGTGGCTGTTCACTTTCCGCAGGCTTGAGCGCCTGTGGGTCAAGACCTCACCCGGCGCGCGCCTTAGCGGCTGAGGGCACAAGCGCTCAGAAGTCTGAATCGTCCGGAAAGGCTGCCGGGCGCCGCTCCAAGAAGGCCGCCATGGCCTCGGCCGCTTCGCCGCCGTTCATCTGCGACAGTTCCAGCGCCAGCGACAGCTCGAAAACCGGGCGCGCCTGGCGCAGCCAGTGGTTGAGCACGTGCTTGGTCATGCGCACCGCGCTGGGAGCGGCCTGCGCCACGCCCGAGGCGACTTCGACGGCCTTATCCTGAAGTTCATCGCCAGGGACCGACAAGGCCACGATGTTCTGGCGTTCGGCATCGGCCCCGGTCAGCCGCGCGTTGGTCAGCAGGTAGTATTTCGACTTGGCCATTCCGCACAGCAGCGGCCAGATGATCGCTGCGTGGTCCCCGGCGGCAAGGCCCATGCGGACATGCCCTTCGACCAGCGTCGCCTCGGCTGCGGCGATGGGGATGTCCGCTAGCAGCCCGATGGCAAGGCCTGCCCCGACCGCAGGGCCGTTTATTGCCGAAACGATCGGCTTCCTTGCGTCGATGATGTTCATCACCAGGGCGGCCGCACTGCGGAAGTCCGCATTGAAGCCGGCCGCCGGATCGCGGCCTTCCACTTCGCCAAGGTCTGCCGCGTCTCCGCCGACGCTAAACGCCCGTCCGCTGCCCGTGATGATCGAGCAGCGGATTTCCGGGTCGGCGTCGATCACCGACCATATACGTTCGAGTTCGCCATGCATGGTGCGGTTGATCGCGTTGAGCTTGTCTGGCCGGTCGAGTGTGATGCGCAAGACATGGGGCGCTGGCCGGTCGAACTGCATCGTTGTGAACTGGGCGTAGCGATCCATGTCAGATTTCCGATTTCGCGATCATCTCGCGCAGTTGCTGTTTGGCGATCTTGCCGAGCGGGGTGCGGGGCAGGTCGCTGACGATGAACAGGCGCTCGGGCACCTTCTGGATGGCAAGGCCCGCCTTGACGAACTGGTCCTTGAGCTCCGCAAGGTCGAGCGTGCCTTCGCGCAGGATCACGACGGCGGCGACCCTTTCGCCATAGACTTCGTCGGGCACGCCGACCGCGGCCGCCTCGAGCACGCGCGGATGGCGCATGACCTCGTCCTCCACTTCCTTGGAGGCGATGTTTTCCCCGCCACGGATGATGATGTCCTTCTTGCGGTCGACGATCCGGATATAGCCCTCTTCATCCGCGACGCCGATGTCGCCGGTGCGGAACCAGCCCTCCTCGTCGAAAGCGCCTTCGTTCTCGCTCTCGTCGAGATAGCCGACGAATTGTTCGGCGCAGGTGCAGACGATCTCGCCCGGCTCACCCGGCCCGGCGATACGGCCATCCTCGGTCACGAGCCGGATTTCGACGCCGGGCATGGCGGGGCCATCGGACTTGATGCGTTTTTCGAGCGGACTGTTGGGCAGGTTGGCGCTGATGGTCGGCTGTTCGGCGCTGCCATAGCTGCGGCAGGCAGCAATCCCGGCGCGGTCCGCCCGCCCGATGAGCGAGCCGGGAACCCCGGCACCGCCGCACTGGCAGGCCTTGAAGGTGGGCATCGGCGTGTCCGCGCTCGCATCGATCAGGCCGGAGATGTGGAAGGGGGTGCCGTAGGTCCAGCCGACCCCGTGCGCGTTGATCAGCCGCACCGCCTCGGCAACGCTCCAGTGATCGAGGTAGACGGTCGGCACGGCGTGGATGAAAGGACGCAGCAGCGCCATGATCCCGGCGATGTGGCCGGTCGGCAGCGGACTGAGGACCGTGCGGCTCGATAGCTGGTCGATAAAAGGGGCGGCGGCGCGTAATTCGGCCATGGCCGTCTCGTGGGTGTGGACGACGCCTTTCGCCTGTCCGGTCGATCCGGAGGTGAAAATGATGACGGCGGGATCGTTCGGGGAGATCGCGGGGGGATTGAAGGCCTCGCCTTCGAGGCTGCCGAACGGCACTGACGGGAGGCCGTATCCCCCGGAACCCGGTTCGCCGAGGGTAATGACCGTTTCCAGGCTGCTGTCGGGTTCGATCTCCCTGATCCTGCTGGCATGGTCCACGTCGCGCCACTGGCCCGGAACCGCGATCGCCCGCGCTCCCGTCCTGCGCGCGATATAGGCGAGTTCCGCGCTGCCGTAGATGCCGACGACCGGCACCACGACGAGTCCGAGCGCCATGGCGGCGGCGAACAGGATCATGTTGTCGCGCGAATGCGGCGCCTGGACCATGATCCGGTCGCCCTGCCCGAGGCCGAGCGCGGCGAGACCCGCCGCGCGCGTCAGGCTTTCGGCGGCGATTTCGGCAAGGGTCACGGGCGTTTCCCGGCCTCCCGACGAGAAGTGGAGGGTGAGGCCGGGATGGTGGGCGGCGCCAAGCGCGATTTCCTCGGCGATCGTGCGCCCGGCGTGCAGGCCAAGCGCGCGCCATTCGCGCCTGTAACTCTCATCCCGCGTCGCGATCATCGTCCCTTGAACTCCGGTTTGCGGCGTTCCTTGAAGGCGCTCACCGCTTCTGCAAAATCTTCCGAGACGAACAGGCGGGCCTGCCATTCGATCTCCTGCCGGAAGAGGTCCTCCAGCCCGGTCGCCGCCGCCCGCGCCTCCTTGATGGCCTGAAGGACAAGCGGCGGTCGGCGCGCCAGATCTTCCGCGACTGCCAGGGCGCGCTCGAGCGCCTCGCCTTCCGGGCAGGCAGCGTTGATCAGGCCCGCCGCAGCAGCCTCGGTTCCCGACAGTTCGCGGGCCTGCATCACCATCTCGTTGACCAGCGCGTGCGGTGCGCGCGCGTAAAGGGCCCACAGACTGCCGTAATCCGGCATCAGACCTGCATTTACAAAGGAGGCGCACAGACGTGCGTTCCCGGCCGCGATGACATGGTCGCACATCAGCGCGACCGACAGCCCCGCGCCGAACGCAGACCCTTCTACGGCCGCGATCACCGGCTTGCGGCTGGTTGCGATCAGTCGCGGCAGGACATGGGCGCGGCGCATCCGGACCCGGCCAGCCTCGACATCCGCCAGATCGAAATCGTCGAGATCGCCGCCGGCACAGAAATTACCGCCCGACCCGGTAAGGACCACGACTCGCGTATCCCTGTCATCCATCGCCGTCGTCAGCACGGCTATCAGTTCCTCGCGCATCGCCACCGACAGGGCATTGCGGCGTTCGGGACGGGCCATCGAAACGATTGATAGGCTGCCTCTGCTTTCAAGCGAAACGATCAGCGAACCAGTCATTCTGCCTCCTGTAAAGCGCCTGCAGTATTTGTGCGCGGTTGAACAAGACATAGCCATCTAAGCTACCTATCTTTCACGCAAGCGAATTTTGTTTCTAGGGTTTGCCAGCAGGGCAAGGCTTTGGCAGTTGCCGAGGAACTGTTCAAAAATCGGTGCCGACGTCGATGCTGATCGCGGCGCCGGTCATCAAGCCCGCCCTGACTCCAAGCAGGAAGGACGTGGGGTCGCCTGTCTCGTGCGGCCGGCCCCCGCACTGAAGCGCGACGTTCATCCCCCAGAACGGGTCGCGTGCGACGTGGGTGTAGATCGCATCCTCCAGCGGAATGCCGTAAATTCCGACTGGTTTAAACAACGCGTTCGCACCAACCTTGCTGTCTTTTTCGAGAAGTATGACAACCTGCAGAACCCGAACAGCGGCCGCACCTTCGGAGCGGCCCGGCCTGATCTCGTCGCGGCCGGACATGTGCTCGCCAATGTCGGCGACACGGAAGCCTTCGGCTTTGAACTCGAGTCCGTATTCAAGCCAGTCGTTGCCGCTATGCTGTTTGCGAATCTGGGCTACACCCATTTCGAGTATACTAAGCTGCTCCAGGGGTACTGTCAGAGCAAATGCACCCGATTGACGGATGAGGTGCTTAGGGTAGGGCTGGGACATGCCCAGACCAAGAAAGCCAGCCAGCCCGTTTCGCTATTTCAACTCGTCGCCTGAGGTCATTCGCCTGGTTGTGATGATGTATGTGCGGTTTCCGCTGAGCTTGCGGAACGTGGAAGATCTTCTGGCCGAACGCGGTATCGACATCTGTCACGAGACGGTTCGGTTCTGGTGGAACAGATTTGGCCCTATGTTTGCAGCAGACATTAAGCGCCAGCGCATCAGTCGGCTGCGCGGTTTCCGAAACTGGCGCTGGCATGCCGATGAGGTCTTTGTGAAGATCAATGGAGAGACGCACTACTTGTGGCGCGCTGTTGATCACGAAGGTGAGATCCTCGAGAGCTACGTTACCAAGAAGCGAGACAAGGCTGCTGCATTGCGCTTCTTGAAGAAGGCGCTCAAGCACCACGGCAAGGCGGAGGTGATCGTTACGGATGGCCTGAGATCGTACCCCGCAGCGATGCGTGACCTTGGTATTGAAGATCACCGTGAGATGGGACGTTGGCTTAACAACAGAGCCGAAAACTCACACCTACCGTTTCGACGAAGGGAGCGAGCAATGCTGCGATTTCGACAAATGAAGTCGTTACAGAAGTTCGCCTCCGTCCACGCCAACGTCCACATTCACTTCAACTCAGATCGTCATCTCATCGATAGACAGACTTACAAAGTTAAGCGCTCAGCCGCCCTAGCTGAGTGGCAAAACCTGATGGCATAGGTTGTGATGGGGAAGGGGCGACCTCTGCCAAGTGGAGAGCAGTTAGCGTTAGACTGACAGCACCTACGCGACGCTTCCTGATCTCGGCTGCAAACATCGGACCGAACCGGTTCCACCAAAGCCGAACTGTATCGTGACAGAAATCATAGCCGCGCTCGGAGAGCAGATCCTCGACATTCAGCAGCGACAATGGAAAACGCCATACAACATCACCACCAAGCGGATGACCTCGGGTGATGAATGGAAGTATCGGAACGGGTTCTTAGCCTTGCTCATCCTCGCCGGCTAGCAGCGTCGCACATGCCCGGCCATCCCTTTGACAACAGCGCTTTGACATGACCCTGTCAGCGGCTTCTCGCCAAACGCACCAGCGATTTTGTTTTGGCGTCATCGTCCTCCGCATATTTGCGAATTTCCGGTCCGCCGGTTGTCAGGGCAGATACCCGGCAAGCGCAGAGCAGGAATTATCGGAGTTTCCGTCGGTTTGTGCTCTGCCCCGCATTTGAGGGGGAGTAAATTGTCACAAGACCCAAAGCGCCACAGCAAAGTGCCGGTAGTGAGCGCGCACGACTTGCTAAGGGCAATGCAATGCCTCGACGGCCGCCCCAGGCTCTTGCTGGATCGAGTCGGCAGGCTGCTATGGACCTCCGACGAGGCAATCACTGATCTGTCCCGCCAGTATGACATCTGCCTTGAAAATGGCCAAATCCAATCCCGGCGTGGTGGTCGGAATTCAGCGATGCAGCGTTTGCTTGGTGTTGCAGAAGGTCGATCCGAGATTACAGACCTGCAAGGGTCGAAAAAAGGTGATCACGTTATCATTCACGCAATCGCCGTCGGGCCGAACCATGTCTGCTGGGTGTTATCGAGGAGGAATTCCTGGCAATTTCCCAGCATGAAGGGTTGCATGGGACTGACACAAAGCGAAGCCGATGTTGTGGGGGAACTCCGCACCGGAAATTCGGCGCACGATATCGCTGTTCGCCATCATATCTCGATCCATACCGTCCGCGCTCACGTCAAGAATATCTACCGCAAATTCGCGGTGAACTGCCGCGAGGAACTCTGGGCGAAGCTCAACACTTATCTTCCCTAAGCTGTCTCGAAGTCAACGTCACACGGTCTGTGCGACGAGGCTCGCGCAAGGCTGGAGGCGGATTCCGGCCCGACATCTGTCAGCCTGCCGCACGCGTATTGCAGGGCAAGGCCCCGTGCAGACTACCAATATTGGTTAGGTACATCTTCCAATAAGATTCCGTCCGAGGCGCAGATAAATTTCCTCCCGAAGAGCGAATCGATCCTGGTTCGTACGGATGGAACGGCGCCTGAAGACACTCGTCGGCAGCTGCCCTTCCCTCGCAAACCTGGCGGGAGGAAGACAATGCATGTCATCGATTCCATGGTTCTTAAGCTCGGAAGGGCAGCGGGCTTCCTTGCTGCATTTGGCATGGCCTCGGCCGCTTGTGCCCGAGACGCCGAGAGGGAGCCTTCGGCACTGCCGCCAGACGGAGCTATCATTTACGCACGGGACGTCCATCATTCGATCGGTCAGCGGCATTCCCCAGGCCAGGAACATGCGACCGTGACTGCGCCGGCGCATATGATCGTCGATTCAATTGGCCTCGGACTGCAGCCCCTAGAGGATGAAGAGACGGCGAGCGTTTTCGCCCTCCTGTCGGCACCGCAAGCCGGAGTTGCCGCCCTTCCCGACCTGACACAGCGGGTTAGTGCATCGGGCACAGCCAATCAGCTCTCCGTCACCGAAGTGGCAGGACCGGCCATCAATTCGGCGATCGACAACTCTATGGGTGCGCTCTCGCAGGCGCTCGGGGCGCTTTCGGCAATCCTGGGAGCAAACCAATGAATTCAGAAGCCCTAAAAAGCAGACGATTATCCAGCACAGCGCTTGCGCTGCTTCTCGGAAGCCTGGTCCATTCGCCAGCCGCCATCGCGCAGGAAGCCGATGCCCAACAGGTGTTGATCGCAGGGCCGGGCGATGTAACCGGGAACAGCGGTCGCCTGTCCATCAATGCTGCTGCCGGGAACGAAAACCAGCAGGTATCAAGTGCGGTGATCGCGATCGGAGAAATCGCCACAGCCCATGAAACCGTGATCCAGCGAAGCGCGAAAGGTGGCCCTGACGAGACAACCGCGCTCGTGATCTCGGGCGATGCATTGTCGGGCAATTCGGGACTGATCAGCCTCAATATCACCGCTGGATCCCAGAACCAGTCAGCAAATCTGGCCAGTTTCGCAATTGGCCAGTCAGGCGCACTCACTGACCAGCTCCTGGAGCAGTCGCGTGCGCCGACCCAACCGTCCGGGGGCAACGAAGCAGGCTCTGCCATGCGCAACGATAGCGTCGCCATCAGTGATGACGCGTTCGGCGAAAGCAGCGGCCTGTTTCAGGCAAACCTGGTCGGTGGCGAGAGGAATTCCTCCGCCAACACCTTCTCGCTCGTCCTCTCGACGAGCGGGCAACCCTGAAGAAACTGAAGGAGATTACCGATGAAGAAACTACTTCTTTCCGTTGCGGCCTCGGCCGTGATTGCTGCACCCGCCATGGCGAATGGCAATGGCAATGGCAATGGCGACCAGGACAGCATCGAAGTTGAAGCCCGCATATCCTACAACAACGAGATCGACACCAGCATCACGACCGATGCTACCTACTGGAAGGAGGTTAGCCTGCTGGGCGGCGCGCTGGTCGAAGGCGCAGTCAACGTCGACAGCTCGGCTGTAGCGATCAATGATGCCAAGCAGAGTCTGCGGGACGTTGCCGTCACCTACAGCGAAGCGAACGAGCTGAACGGCGAGAATGGCTATGTGGATCCCGTGTTCGGCCCGGGCTGGAGTGAAGCTGGCAATGATCCGAACGATCTGCTGACTGACGGCGTTCTGGAGGACCAGATCCGCGTTGGCTACTTCGCACCGATCATCAACACCGTGGATGCCTTCACCATCGATTCCTCCGGCAACACCGGCGTAAACCTGGCGGCAGGCTATTTCAACATGCAGATGAACTCCGCGGCGTTGGCAACCTCCAGCAATGCTGATGCAGAAGCTGTAGGCGGTTGGTCTGAAGCATCGACAACTTCGCTGCAGTCGATGTCCAGCGTGGCTCAGCACCACGTTCCCGGCTTTGAAACCCCCGGCGACGATCCTGAACAAGGTGGTGACTCCAACAACTTCAGGGATCGCAATTCGGTACTCAGCGGCACGATCTCAGGAACAGGCAGCATCGGAGTCAACGCGGCTGCCGGCAGCCTCAACCAGCAGTCGAACCTCATGACGTTGGCGGTGGCCAACGAGACCACCCTGGCAGAAGCCAATGCTGGTCTCGTCCAGGCTGCCACGATGAGCTTTGTCGAGCAGCAGGACAGCCAGAACCTGGTGACCGGCCTAGTGATCGATGGAACCTCGGGCAATCTGGGTGTGAACTTCGCCTCGGGCGTGGGCAACCAGCAGCTCAACGCGCTCACCATCGCTTCCTCTGCCGGCGGCACGTCCGGTAATGGCGGCGGCGGTGACAACGGTGGCGGTGGGGATCCGAGCTGATCACAGCCTCGTCAGCTTCGGTCGCCCTCTGAGGCGACCGAATCCCGGCGGCGCGACCGCACCCCCCAGCCAACAAACGGTCCGCCATCGGGAAGGAGGGAGGGAGTAGTCCGCCCTCCCTCCGACCGCTGTCAGGACAATGAATGCATCGCAAGAGAGTAGCGAACATGGTCGAAGCAATAGTAGGACGACTGCAGCTGAAAAGGCCGATATTGGGCTTGGTGGCAATGCTCGCCATGTCCGGCTGTACTAGTGTCACGAAGGACGAAAGCGCACCTGTGTGGCTTGGCGCAGTATCTGCCAATACCACGGTAATGGCCGTATCGCTGACTAGCTGGAAAGACCTGCGGTTCGAGAACCTGGTCCGTCAGGAAACGGACTTCAGCTGCGGCGCTGCTGTGATGGCCACGATATTCAACTACGCTTTCGACCGCCAGACGACAGAGCAGCAAGTGCTCGTCAACATGCTCCGGATCGCCGATCCGGATATCGTGCGGCAGCGGGGCTTCTCGCTGCTGGATATGAAGAACTATGCCCAGTCCATTGGCTACGAGGCCAAAGGATACCGCGTCGACTATGCGACCCTCGAGGCGCTCGAAGTGCCTTCAATCGCTCTTCTCGACATTCGCGGTTACAAGCACTTCGTGGTCGTCAGGCGCGCCTGGCCCGACAGGGTTGCAATTGGCGACCCGGCGCTTGGCAACCGGACCATGCGACGGGCGGATTTCGAATCTGCCTGGAACGACATCGTCTTCGTTGTCGCAGGCAAAGGCTACGACCCTGACAACATCCTGTTG